>Ga0335080_10000343_pt1 | contig 42418 bp, 40 predicted proteins | sample Lox_Sample_34_FD_206720 | JGI IMG/M metagenome (GOLD analysis project Ga0335080, IMG submission 206720) | Soil microbial communities from Loxahatchee National Wildlife Refuge, Florida, United States - Lox_Sample_3.4 | ecosystem: Environmental > Terrestrial > Soil > Wetlands | place: USA... | reverse complement strand
AGCGAGGAGCTCCAGGGGCCCGACGTCTGGCACGAGGTGCCCCAGGACGGCGTCATCGGCATCGACCGCGACCTGACGTTCGTGGAAACCTCGCTCGCGACGCTTCTTCAGCGCACCGCGGGCACGCTCGCCCGCACGGGGTGAGCCATGCCCATCAACATCCAGCAGGCCCGGGCCGCCATCGAGCAGGCCCAGGAACGCGCCATCGCCCAGCAGGCGCTGTCGCCACGGCAGTTCGCCAGTCCATCGATCGAGCACGTCTCGCTCGGCCGCGGCCTCCGGGTGGTCATCCTCCTCGTCCTCTGGGCGGCGGGGAGCGTCCTGTCCTTCGTCCTCGGGCTCGGGGCCGGGGGCCTTCCCGCGGCCGGGATCACCCTCCCCTTCGGGGTCATCGTCTCGTTCTTCGTCGCTCTCTACCTGAGCCACATCATCCGGGTGGCCGCCCAGTGGGAACGGGGCGTGGTGCTCCGGCTGGGGAAGTTCCACGGCCTCAAGGGCCCCGGCGTGCTGCTGGTCTTTCCGGTCCTGGACTCGGTTCGCTTCGTGGACACCCGGCTGCTCACCCTGGACATCCCCCACCAGCAGGTCATCACCCGGGACAACGTGCCGGTCCGGGTGGATGGCGTCATCTTCTTCCAGGTCCGTGACCCCGAGCGCGCGGTCATCACCGTCCAGGACTACCGGTTCGCCGTCTCGCAGTACGCCCAGGCGTCGCTCCGCGACGTCATCGGGAGCATGACGCTCGACGAGCTGCTCAGCGAGCGCGACCAGATCCAGTCGAAGATCGCCACCGTCGTCGAGAGTCGGGCCTCGATGTGGGGAACGCACATCGACTCGATCCGCCTCCTGGACATCGACATGCCGGAGGACCTCAAGCGGATGATGTCCCGCCAGGCCTCGGCCGAGCGCGAGAAGCGCGCCACCATCACCAAGGCCGAGGGCGACCGCGACGCGGCGCTCAACCTCGCCGCCGCCGCAGCGACGATGGCCTCCAGCCCCGGAGCAATGCAGCTCCGGACACTGCAGACCATCGACGGCCTGGGGCCCTCGCCCTCGAACACCGTGGTCCTCGCGGTGCCCGTCGAGGTGCTCGAGCTCGCGAGGTCGCTCGCCAAGGCCCGCGGCGCTCCCTGAGAAGCGCGAGGCCTCCCGGGTGTGGTCCCGGGAGGCCATCGACCGTGCAGGTCGGCGTTGGAGCGGGCGGGCGGCAACAAGAGCTCGGCGGCCCGGCTCCTCGGCATCACCCGGCGTCGCCTCTACTCCCGCCTGGACGGTCTCGCCGCTGGCCGGGAAGGCGACAGCCAGGGCTGAGCGAGGCCGTTGGAGCCCACGACGTGCTCGAGGGCCGCTGGCCCCAGCGGCGCGAAACGGTCGCTCAGCTCGATCACCATCGGCTCGGCGCACCGGCTACCCGACGCGCGCGAGCAGCTCGTCCCGCCACCGCCCCAGGAGTCGCTCCGAGCGGGGCCCGGAGGCGGTCACCACCAGCTCGCGCGACTGCTCCGACGGCTCCTCGAGCACGACCCGCAGCCCGTCCGGCGGCGCGGCACCGGGCACCCGGTCGACCCACTCGACGAGCGTCGCCCCGGGGCCGTCCCGCAGCTCGTGAAATCCCGTTCCGTCGAGGTCCGCCGCCCCAGTGAGCCGGTACAGGTCGGCATGGGTCAGCGGGATGCGCCCGGGGTGCTGGTGCACGATGGCGAAGGTGGGGCTGGTGACGTCCTCGTCGCGAATGCCGATCCCCCGGGCGATGCCGCGGGCGAGCTCGGTCTTTCCCGCTCCCAGCTCGCCCACCAGCCCGACGAAGTCGCCGTCCTGGAGCACCCGCCCCAGCGCCTCTCCGAGGGCCTGGGTCTCGGCCGGCGACGCCGAGAGGAACCTCAGCGTCCCCATGCGGTCCACACCTCTCCCAGCGCCGCGGTGACGTCCGAGGCCACGAGTCCCAGCCGCCCCCAGCGCCGGGCGGCGGCGTCCCCGGCCAGGCCATGGGCCAGCACGCCGACGCTCGCCGCGTCCACCGGATACAGCCCCTGGGCGAGGAAGGCACCCACCATGCCCGAGAGCACGTCTCCGGTCCCCCCGGTCGCCATCCCGGGGTTCCCGCTCGGATTCACCCGGAGCTGCCCGCCGGGCTCGGCCACGAGCGTTCGCGCCCCCTTGAGGACCAGAACCACGCGGTGGGTCCGCACGAAGGCTCGGGCGGCCCCGACGCGGTCGGACTGGATCTCGTTCACCGAGCGCCCGGCGAGGCGCGACATCTCTCCCGGATGCGGGGTCAGCACCACCGGGACCCGGCTCCTCTGCAGCACCTCGGGGTGGCCGGCGATGGCGTTCAGCCCATCAGCGTCGAGGAGCACCGGCACCTCCAGCCGTGCCAGCAGCTCGCCGATGAGGGCGTGGGTCTCCGGACCGCGGGGGATGCCGGGCCCGAGCACGAGCGCGTCCTTCCGCTCGGCCGCGGCGAGCAGCACGTCGAGGTGGGTCGGCCCGAGGACGGCCGACGCCGGGAGCGCGACCCCCATCAGCTCCGGTGCGTGGCCCTGGACGTCGGACAGCGCGTCGACCGGCGTCGCCACGGTGCACAGCCCCACTCCGCTCCGCAGCGCCGCCAGACCCGCGAGTGCGGCCGCCCCCGACTTCCCGCGGCTCCCGGCGACGATCAGGAGGTGGCCGTAGGTGCCCTTGTTGGTGTCCGAGCGCCGCCGGGGAAGCCAGCGTGGACCATCGGAGGGCTCGAGGAGCCAGGTCTGGGGTGAAAGCTCGGCCAGGCCGATGTCCGCCACCTCCACGCGCCCGGCGAGGCTCGCCCCGGGCTCGAGCGCGAGTCCCAGCTTTCGCGCGCCGAAGGTGACCGTCACGTCCGCGCGCACGCAGGGGTCGAAGGCGCGCCCGGTGTCGCTGGAGAGGCCGGAGGGGAGGTCCACCGCCAGCACGCGGACCCCCTCGGCATGCCAGCGGAGCAGGTGGCGGATGGCGTCCGCAGCCTCTCCCTCCGGGGCGCGGGCGAGCCCGGTCCCGAAGAGGGCATCGATGACGACGTCTCCCGGGCGGAGCGGGAGCGCCGCCGCCGAGGAGTGGATGGGGACGCCGGACTGCTCGAGCGCGGCGTGGTTGCGACCGGCATCTCCCTTCAGCCGCGCCGGGTCGGCGACGCGCCAGACGTCGACCTGGCGCGAGGCGGCCTGGAGCTTTCGCGCGGCGACGTAGCCGTCTCCGCCGTTGTTTCCCGGTCCGGCGACGACCAGGAAGCGGGCTCCCGGGCCACCGAGCGCGAGGGCGGCCTCGGCCACCGCGGTCCCCGCGTTCTCCATCAGGATCGAGGCGGGAAGGCCGCGCCGCTCGGCCTCGGCCTCGGCGGTGCGCGTCTCGTCGGCGGTGAGCAGCGGCTGCATCGAGAAAGGCGAGCGTGCAGCCGAAGCAGGGGGGCCGCAAGTCCGCGTCCCGCCTCGAGGCCTGGGGCGAACGATGCAGGTGCGATAGTGCGCGGGCTCGCACCACTGGAGTCCAGGACGCTCGACAGTGGGGGCACACGTGAACGCTCGAACGCGGGTGGTGCAGCTTGGTCTCTGGCTTCTCCTCGTCTCACCCGTGGCACGGGCACAGGAGCGAGACGCGCTCCAGAGCGCCTTCCCGCGCCTGAGTGGGGTCCGCGACCCCGGGCCGCGCGGTGGGTCCCCCTGCGCCGGAACCAGGTGATGATCAACTATCTGCGTCTTCCGCCGGGCCAGCAGCAGGCGGTGCTCGAGTTCCTTCGCTCGCTCTGAGCCAGGGGGGGAGGCGGTGGCGGCCCGGGCGCGTCTCCCCGCCCGGCCGTCACTCCGTGGTGAGGACGACCGTGGCGCCGGCGACGCCGCCGTCGTGGGTGAGAGCGAGGAGGACGCGGGCCCGCCGCGCGGCGACCTCCCGGGCCGCCACGCCGCCGAGGACGAAGCCGGGAGCGCCGCTGGAGGCCTTCACCACCTCCATGTCGCGCCAGTGGACGCCGGGAGGGGCACCGAGGGCCTTCACCAGTGCCTCCTTGGCGGCGAACCGCGCGGCGTAGGCGGTGGCGGCATCCGCCCTTCCCTCGCAGATGGCGACCTCGGCCGGGGTGTAGACCCGCTCGCGAAAGCGCGTTCCGTTCGGTCCGTGGAGGACCCGGGCAATGCGCTCCACCGAGCAGAGGTCCATGCCGAGGCCGACGACGGCCATGCTCAGGCGCCCCGCATGAGGGCCAGCATGTCGCGGACCGCGCGGTCCATGCCCACCAGGACGGCCCGGGCGACGATGGCGTGACCGATGTTCAGCTCTTCGATCTCTCCGATGCGGGCGATCGCCTGGACGTTCTCGTAGTTGAGGCCGTGTCCCGCGGCCACGCCGAGGCCGAGCTTGTTCGCGGCGCGCGCGGCGTCGACCACGCGGGTGAGCTCGCGGACGCGCTCCTTGGCGTTCCGGGCCTCGCAGTAGCGGCCGGTGTGGAGCTCGATGCGGTCGGCGCCGAGCTTGTGCGAGGCGCGGACGGCGTCCAGGTCCGGGTCGATGAAGAGCGAGACGACGATGTCTCCGTCCTTGAGGTGGCGGATCACCTGGGCGAGGGACTCGCGCTGGCCGGTGACGTCGAGCCCCCCCTCGGTGGTCAGCTCCTCGCGCCGCTCGGGGACGAGGGTGGCCAGGTCGGGCTTCACCTCGTAGGCGATCTTCACCATCTCCTGGGTGGCGGCCATCTCCAGGTTGAGGAGCGTCTGGCAGGTCTCGCGGAGGAGCTTGAGGTCCCGGTCCTGGATGTGCCGGCGGTCCTCGCGGAGGTGGATGGTGATCTGCCCCGCGCCTGCAGCCTCGGCGAGCGCCGCGGCGGTCACGGGGTCCGGATAGGTGGCCCGGCGCACCTGCCGCAGGGTGGCCACGTGGTCGACGTTGACGCCCAGTCGCTGTCCCATGTGGCCCGCGTTCTAGCGCATCCGGGCAACGGACACTGGCACAGAAGGACTGGCGAGGGCGGGCGTCTCAGCCGAGCGCGGCCGTGAGCGCGGCGGCGATCGTCTGCGCGTGCTCCTCGTTCCGCGTCTTGTCCGGACCCTCGATGAGGATCCGCACCTTCGGCTCGGTCCCGCTGTAGCGGACGAAGACCCGCCCCTCCTTGCCCAGCTTGGTGCGGACCGAATCGATGGCGGCGCTGACCCCGGCCAGCCCCTCGAGGTCCTTCCGCTCCCTGACCACCAGGGACAGGAGCGTCTGCGGAACCGGCTCGAAGATGCTAGCCAGCTCGGAGAGCGGCTTCTGCTGCCGGCACATCACCGCCAGGAGCTGCAGCGCCGCCAGCGTGCCGTCCCCGGTCGTCGCATGGTCGAGGAACACGAGATGTCCCGATTGCTCGCCCCCGAGGCTGTGCCCCGAGCGGCGCATCTCCTCCACCACGTACCGGTCGCCGACCTTGGTGCGGAGCACCTGCACGCCCCACCGGCCCACCGCCCGCTCCAGCCCGACGTTGGACATCACCGTGGTCACCAGCGTCCGGGTCCGGAGACGGTCACGGGCGACCAGCTCGCCGGCGCACACCGCCATGATGGCGTCGCCGTCGACGATGCGCCCCTTCTCGTCGGCGACGATCAGCCGGTCCGCGTCCCCGTCCAGGGCCAGCCCCAGGTGTGCCCCGTGCTCGACCACTGCCCGGGCCATCCCCTCGGGATGCACCGCGCCCACCCCGTCGTTGATGTTCAGGCCGTTGGGCTCACAGGCCAGGGGGATGACCGTCGCTCCCAGCTCCTGGAGCACGGACGGTGCGGTCCGGTAGGCGGCGCCGTGCGCGCAGTCGACGACGATCTTCAGCCCCTCCAGCGTGAGCTCGCGGGGGAAGGTGTTCTTGAGGAAGACGATGTACCGGCCCTTGGCGTCGTCAAGCCGGAAGGCACGGCCGACCTTGTCGGCGGTGGGGCGGATCTCGTCGATCTGCCCGCTGGTGACCAGCTCCTCGAGCTTCTCCTCGGTCTCGTCGGGGAGCTTGAAGCCGTCGCGCCAGAAGAACTTGATGCCGTTGTCCTGGTACGGGTTGTGGGACGCGGAGATGACCGCCCCGGCGTCGGCGCGCATCGAGGTGGTGATGTTGGCGATGCCCGGCGTCGGGAGCGGCCCGACCAGCTCGACGTTCACTCCCATCGAGGTGATGCCCGCGGCCAGGGCCTGCTCGAGCATGTACCCGGACAGACGGGTGTCCTTGCCGATCACCACGCGGTGCCGGTGGGTGCCGTTGCGGATCAGGAAGGCCAGCGCCCGCCCGAGCTGCATCGCGACCTCGACGGTCATCGGCCAGACGTTCGCGGTCCCCCGAACACCGTCCGTACCGAACAGCCGTACCTTCCCTTGCGCCTCTGGAGCCCTCATCAACCTCACTTTGCGCGACCCTCCCGCCGCCCGTCACGCACCCCCGGGTCGGCCTCCCATGCTAGGGACCGCGACCCCTGCCCGCAAGGCAACGGGGGTGCACAGGGGTGGGTGCTACTCCTCGAGCGTCGAGAGGTCGCCAGCGTCCTTCCCCAGCTCCTGGGCCTTGAGGAGCCGGCGAACGATCTTTCCGCTCCGGGTCTTCGGCAGCTTCTCCACCACCTTGATGGCACTGGGCGTGGCGATGGGTCCGAGCTCGTGGCGGACGTGCTCGACCAGCTCCTTCTCCAGCTCCGGGGTGGCCTTGCGGCCCGCGCGCAGGATGCAGAACGCCTTGATGCCCTCGCCCTTGACCGGGTCGGGGATGCCGATGACGGCCGCCTCGGCGATCGCGGGGTGGCTCACCAGCGCGCTCTCCACGTCGGCGGTGCCGATGCGGTGGCCGGCGACGTTGAGGACGTCGTCGCTCCGTCCGAGCACGGTGAAGTAGCCGTCCTTGTCCCAGCTGGCGACGTCGCCCGCGGCGTAGACCTGGCCCGGGATCTCGTCCCAGTACTGGTGCCACCGGTCGTGGTTTCCCCAGACGGTCCGCATCATGTGGGGGAAGGGCCGCCGGAGCGCGAGCACCCCGCCCTGCCCCTTCGGAACCTCCTTGCCGTCGGTGTCGACCACCACCGCGTCGACGCCGGGGAGCGGCAGGCCGACCGCGCCGGGCCGTGCCGGGATGCACAGCGGGGTCCCGAGCGCCGGCCCGCCCAGCTCGGTCTGCCACCAGTTGTCGGCGATGAAGCCTCGCTTCCCGTTGTCCACCAGGTGCTCGAAGGCCCAGCGGCAGGCCTCGGGGTTGAGCGGCTCGCCGGCGACGGTGATGAGGCGCAGCGACGAGAGGTTCGACTTCGCGGGCAACTCGCCGCCGAACTTCATGAACATCCTGAGTGCGGTGGGTGCGGTGAAGATGACGTTCACCTTGTGCTTCTCCACGACTCGCCAGGCGATGCCCGGGTCGGGGAAGTCGATCGCGCCCTCCCGGACGACGGTGGTGATGCCCTCCACCAGTGGTGCGTAGACGATGTACGAATGGCCCACCACCCAGCCGATGTCGCTGGTGCACCAGAAGACGTCGTCGTCCTTGAGGTCGTAGAACGTCCGCAGGTGATACGCGGTTCCCACCATGTAGCCGCCGTGCACGTGCACGACGCCCTTGGGCTTCCCGGTGGAGCCCGAGGTGTAGAGGATGAACAGCGGGTGCTCGCTGTCCACCGGGACCGGGGCGACGTCGGGCTTGCTGCGCTGGATGAGCTCGCGGAAGTCGATCTCGCCCGGCTTGAGGGGCCTGCCGCCTTTCCCCCGGCGCTGGAACCAGATGATGTGATTCACCTCGAGGCCGGTCACCGCCTCGTCGACGATGCCTTGGAGCTCCACCGGCTTGCCCCGCCGGAAGCCGATGTCCCCGGCGATGATCAGCTTCGCCCCGGCGTCGACGATGCGGTCGCGGAGCGCACCGACGCCGAGGCCGGCGTAGACCACCGAGTGGATGGCACCCAGACGGGCCACCGCCAGCATGGAGGCGATGCCCTCGAGGGTGAGCGGCATGTAGATGATGACCCGGTCGCCCATCCCCACACCGAGCGATCGCAACCCGCTGGCGAGGCGGGAGACGAGGTCGCGCAGCTCGCCGTAGGTGATGCTCCGCTCGGCGCCGTCCTCGTCGATGCAGACGAAGGCGCGGTGGTTGCGGCGGGGGCCGTCGGCGTGGCGGTCGAGCGCGTTCTCGGTGATGTTGAGCTTCCCCCCGAGGAACCACTTGTGGTCGGGGACCCGCCAGTCGAGCACCCGGGTCCAGGGCTGGGACCAGCGGAAGCGTTTCGCCTCCTCGCCCCAGAATGCCTGCGGGTCGGCCAGGCTCCGCGCGTGCTCGGCGCGGACGTCCTGGAGGTTCGCGGCCCGGCGCACCTTCTCCGGCGCCGGGATGCCCTCACCCACTTCGAGGAGATGCTCGAGTGCCATCCCACTCCTCCTGTCTCACCAGGCAACAGGCCACGCGTCCGCGGCGATTTCAAGCGGCCTTCGGGGACGCAAGTCTTGCGCGCCGTGGAGGGTCCGCCGCGAGGCGTCAGCCTCGGGGAGGACCCCAGAGATCGCCGCCCTCGCGGGCCCGGGCGATGGCATCGGCGACGGCGAGCGCATCCTTTGCCTCGAGGACGTCGTGCACCCGGACGACGTCGGCACCGTGCAGCACTGCCACCGCGGCCATGGAGGCGAGCGTTCCGGCGAGGCGACGGTCGGGGGGACGGCCGCCAGCGACGGCTCCGAGGAAGCGCTTGCGGCTGGTCCCCACCAGCACCGGCGCGCCGAGCACGCGCAGCTCGGACAGGTGCCGGAGGAGGAAGAGGTTGTGGCCCACGGTCTTTCCGAAGCCAATGCCCGGGTCCACCCAGATGCGGTCGCGCGGGACGCCGGCGGCGACGGCACGCTCGAGGCTTCCGGCGAGGGACCCGATGACCTCGGCGACGACGTCGTCGTAGCGAGGGTCGGCCTGCATCGTCTCGGGCGTTCCCTGGATGTGCATCACGGCGAGCGCCGCACCGGCCTCGGCGACGGCGGCCGCGAGCGCGGGATCGTGCCCGAGCCCGCTCACGTCGTTCACCAGGACGGCTCCGGCGCGGAGCGCGCCCCGCGCGACGTCGGCCTTCCGGGTGTCGACGGAGACCGGAACGTCGGTCGCGGCGCGGAGGGCCTCGAGGACCGGGAGCACCCGCTCCAGCTCGACGTCGACGGAGACGGGGGCGGCCCCGGGGCGGGTCGACTCGCCGCCGATGTCGAGGAGGTCGGCCCCGGCCTCGGCGAGGGCGAGCGCGTGGTGGACCGCCGCGTGGCGTTCGAGGTGTTGGCCCCCGTCGCTGAAGCTGTCCGGGGTGACGTTCACGACGCCCATCACGAAGGTGCGCTCGCCCCAGCGGAAGGTGCGGCTGCCGAGCGTGGTCGGGTCGGGGGGAACGTCGGAAGCGGTGGCCGCGTCGAGCGCACGTGCGAGGGCCTCGAGGCCGCCGCGCTCGGCGAGCCGGGCGAGGGCCTCGATGCCGGCACGGGTGGCCGAGATGGTGGCTCCCCCGGGCCGTATCTCCGGCTCGGAGAGGATGCAGGTCAATCGCGAGTCCGCGACCTCGCGGAGGAAGCTCGTCTCGGGCGAGCCCAGGCCAGTGAGGAGCAGATGCGCACGCCCGACCGAGTCGAGGAGGAGCTGCCGTGCCGGCGTGGGAAGGCCCAGGCGCTCCCAGACCGGCTCGAGGTCGGCGTCGCGGTCGATGGAGATGGGCCGGGCGAGGATCACCGGGCAGGAGTGCTACCAGAACCCCCTGGGGCCGCGCAGCCGGTCTCTCGGGACCGGGCGACGGCAGCGAAGGCTCACGCCCGGCTCAGGGCCTCACGCCTTGTTCGGCTCGAGCGCCGGCAGCGGCTGGATCCCCTCGAGGATCCGGCGCTTCTCCTTCTCCTTGGTCCTCGGCGTCGTCTGGACCCGCGGCTTGGGGCGCTCGCGGTTGATGGTGCCTCCGTTGACCAGGATCTCCACGTCCTCGGCCTCGAGGGTCTCGTACTCCATGAGCGCGTCGGCGATGCGCTTCAGGGTCTCGAAGTTGTCGGTGAGGACCTTCTTGGCCCGCTCGTAGCAGCCGACGACGATCTCCCGCACCTCGGCGTCGATCTGCCGGGCGGTGTCCTCGGAGTAGTCGGGGCGGCTGGTGAAGTCCCGGCCGAGGAACACCTCTCCCTCGCGGCTCCCGAACGCCAGGGGCCCGAGCTTGCTGCTCATCCCCCAGCGGCAGACCATCGCCCGCGCGGTCTCGGTGGCCCGCTCGATGTCGTTGGCCGCGCCGGAGCTCATCTCGTTGAAGACCAGCTCCTCGGCGAGGCGACCGCCCATGGCCATGCAGATCTGGTCGAGCGTGGCCTGGCGATAGAGGTTGAACTTGTCCTCGGTGGGCAGCGACCAGGTGACGCCCAGGGCCTGCCCGCGCGGAATGATGGTGACCTTGTGGACCGGGTCGCAGCCGGGGAGGAGCTTGGCCACCAGCGCGTGGCCGGCCTCGTGCACCGCGGTGTTCCGCTTCTCCTTCTCGGTCATGATCATGGACTTCCGCTCGGGGCCCATGAAGACCTTGTCCTTGGCGGATTCGAAGTCGGAGTTGTCCACCCGCTCCTTGTTCTGCCGGGCGGCGAAGAGGGCGGCCTCGTTGACCAGGTTCTCGAGGTCGGCGCCGGTCATGCCGGGGGTGCCGCGGGCGATGACCTCCAGGTCGACCTCGTTGCTCAGGGGCACCCGCTTGGTGTGGACTTGGAGCACCCCGATGCGGCCGTTGAGGTCGGGCCGGGGGACGACGATGCGCCGGTCAAACCGGCCGGGGCGCTGGAGCGCCGGGTCGAGCACGTCCGGACGGTTGGTCGCGGCGATGAGGATGACGCCCTCGTTGCTCTCGAAGCCGTCCATCTCCACCAGCAGCTGGTTGAGGGTCTGCTCCCGCTCGTCGTGGCCACCGCCGAGGCCCGCGCCGCGGTGCCGTCCGACGGCGTCGATCTCGTCGATGAAGATGATGCAGGGGGCGTTCTTCTTGCCCTGCTCGAAGAGGTCACGGACCCGGCTCGCGCCGACGCCCACGAACATCTCCACGAAGTCCGAGCCGGAGATGCTGAAGAACGGAACCCCGGCCTCGCCGGCCACCGCCTTGGCCAGAAGCGTCTTGCCGGTGCCCGGGGGGCCCATCATCAGGACGCCCTTGGGGATGCGGCCGCCGAGCTTGGTGAACTTCTTGGGGTCCTTGAGGAAGGCGATGATCTCCTCGAGCTCTTCCTTGCACTCGTCGATGCCGGCCACGTCGGCGAAGGTGACCTTGTTGTGGCTCTCGGAGAGGAGCTTGGCCTTCGACTTCCCGAACGTCATCGCCTTGCCGCCGGTGCCCTGCAGCTGCCTCATGAAAAGCACGAAGAAGACGAAGAGGAAGACCACCGGCATCCACTGCCCGAGGATCGTCAGCCAGAGGTTGTTCTGCTCCTCCTTCTCGTACTTCACGTCCACGCCGGACTCGCGGAGCTTTTGGAGCATCACCGCGTCCGCCGGGGGGCCGATGGTGCGGAACCGCTCCTTGCTGTCCTCGAACGTGCCCGAGTAGGTGTTCCCCCGGACGTTGACCTGACGGACCTTCTTCTCCTCGATCTTCGACAGGAGCGCGGTGAAGGTGGGCTCCTGAACCTCGTCCTGGTTGCGGTTGAAGATGTGGAAGAAGCAGACGAACAGGGCGATCAGGATGACCCAGAGTCCGATGGTCTTGTAGCTCGAACGCACGTGCGTGCTGCCCCTTTCGACGTCGGGCGCGGCCTCCGGGGCCCGCGAGGACCCCGGACTCAGCATTCTGACGGGCCTCTCGGGCCTGTCGCAAGCGCCCGAGCGGGCGCGCCTGGGCCGTCCGGCGTGGGCCAGGCGGGTCGAGCGCCTATAACGAACCCTGCCTCCCGGCGCTCGGCTTGCCGCCCGGCTCCCGCGCGGTGGGCTCGGCGCGCAGGAATGGCCCCTGCCCCGGGTGTGCCCGCGGCCACAGCCCTACCACCCAGAGCACCCGCCCCCCGGCATCCGCCACCAGGGGCCAGCCGCCGCGCTCCTCGGCAGGGACCCCGGCGTCGACCAGCACGTCCTGCACCCTTCTGGTGGGGCCACCCTCGGGGCGGACCCGATCGCCCGGGCGCCGGGACCGGACGACCAGCGGGTCGGTGGCGCCACCGACCGGCACGCCGGGCCCCTCTCCCACCGAGACGCGGAAACCACCGAACTGCACCGGCGCGCCCGCCCGCAGCTCGACCGGCGCCCCGTCCCCGACCGGCGACCGCGGCAGCACCCGCACCCAGCCGCCCTCGGTCCTGAGCACCGCCCGTCCCGGAAGCCCCGTCCGCCCGCCCCGGTCGACGGCCCCCGCCACGTCGCGCAGGAGCCGGTCGCTGACCGGATGGCCGAGGGCCTCGAGCCAGCTCCGCAGCACCCGGATGCGGATCGGCCAGGGGAGCGCGCGGACCGCCACGGCATCGAGTCCGGCCCCGTCCCGGACCCGGCCGAGCGCATCGGCCGCCATCGCCGCGAGGAGCTCCTCGTCCTCGGCGGCGGCGCGGGCGAACCGGGCCAGCCGCTCGACGACGCCCGGCCCGGCCGCCTGCCGGAGCACCGGGAGCACGTGGTGGCGGATGCGCGTCCGGAAGAGGCCGGGGTCCTCGTTGCTCGGATCACGCACGGGCTCCAGGCCCGCGGCGGCGATCAGCGCCTCGGTCTCGACCCGCCGCACGGTAAGGAGCGGGCGGAGCAGGCGCGGCCCCTCCGCCCGGATGGAGGCTGCCCCCCGGAGCGCCGAGCCCCGGGACAGCCGCATCAGGAGGGTCTCCGCCTGGTCGTCCGCCGTGTGGGCGGTGGCGATGGCGGCGTAGCCGTGTACCCCCGCGATGCGCTCCAGGGCGGCGTAGCGAGCGGCCCGCGCGCGTGCCTCGGCGCCGGGCCCCGGAGCGAGCCCCAGCGCCTCGGTGTGGAACGGGAGTCCGAGCGAGCGGACGAGCGTGCCCACGCGCTCCACCTCGAGCGCCGCCTCCACCCGGAGCCCGTGGTCCAGGCAGGCGACCCCCGTCCGGCCCGGAGCGACCTCGGCGGCCGTCACCAGCAGCGCCAGGGAGTCCACCCCTCCGGACACGGCCACGAGAATTCTTCCGGCCTGGCGCTCGAAGGCAGCCGCCACCGCCCGGCGGATGACATCCCCGCTCTTCCGGTCGTCGTGCATGCGACAGCGGTCCACACTATGGAGGTGACATCGCACCCGTCAGCAGGTTGAGACGCGTCGGTGCGGGCCTTAGAATGACAGGCAGTCGGTGGCGGTGGCGACGGGGGTGAGGAATGGGCGCGCCACCGGGCGTGTTGTGCATGACGAAAATCGATGAGTGTTGGGCCTAGGGGTCCCCCCCCTCCCCCTCTGGGCCCACGGGGGTCGCAGGGAGTCATCTCTGCCGCCCCTTCTTTTCCGGGCGCCCCGGTTCCTTCGCTGGAACCGGGGCGTTCGCTTTCGTGGAACCTGTCCAAATGATTGACCGATCCCCGGGGGTGGCGGAGACTCCCCCTCAGGACACGTCGGCGCACCTTTCCGGAACGCCGTCCGACGTTGGCTTTTGACCTGACCCCCGGGAGCACGGAAAGACGATGGCCGGAACCGACAAGCGAAAGCAGAGTTTGTATTTCCCGGAGGAGATGCTCCGGGAGATCCAGGAGGAGGCCACGCGGCAGGATCGCTCGCTCTCCTGGGTGGTGCAGCAGGCCTGGCGGATCGCCCGCGAGCGCATCAAGGCCTTTCCCGCGGTGAACGACGTGACCGGCGAGCCTGCCCTGCCGGACACCCGCGAGGAGGGCTGATGCCGGGCACCGATCACCGCAAGCAGTCGCTGTACTTTCCCGAGGAGATGCTGATGGAGATCCAGCACGAGGCGACGCGGCAGGACCGCTCGCTCTCCTGGATCGTCCAGCAGGCCTGGAAGGTCGCCCGCGGCGACATCCAGAAGATGCCCTCGGTGAACGACGTCCTCTCCGGGCGCTAGAGCGAACGGCAGCGCGGTGGAGGCTCAGGCCGCCTCGGCCTCGAGCTTGAACCCGCCACGCTCGAGCATCTGCTTCAGCTCGGCCTTGGCGATGGCCTTGGCATAGGCCTCCTGTGGCTCGACCAGCTTCTTCTTCACCAGGTCGAACAAGGCGTCGTTCATCGTCTGCATCCCGACGTTCTTGCCGGTCTGCATCGCCGAGGGGATCTGGAAGGTCTTCCCCTCGCGGATGAGGTTGGCGACGCCCGAGGTGGCGATGAGGATCTCCATGGCCGCCACCCGGCCCCCGCCGATCTTCTTGCAGAGGGTCTGGGTGATGACCCCCTTCAGGCTCTCGCTGAGCATCATCCGGATCTGCTCCTGCCGGTCGGCCGGGAACTGATCGATGATGCGGTCCACCGTGCTGGGCGCGGTGTTGGTGTGAAGGGTCCCGAAGACCAGGTGCCCGGTCTCCGCCGTCTCGATGGCGATGGCAATGGTCTCGAGGTCCCGCATCTCGCCCACCAGCACGATGTCCGGGTCCTCGCGGAGCGCAGCGCGCAGCGCGTGCTTGAACGACCCGGTGTGGACGCCGATCTCCCGCTGGTTCACCAGGCAGCGACGGTTGGGATGGACGAACTCGATCGGGTCCTCGATGGTGATGATGTGATCGTCCCGGTTGCGGTTGATGTGGTCGATCATCGAGGCCAGGGTGGTGCTCTTGCCTGACCCGGTGGGCCCGGTGACGACGACCAGCCCCTTGTTGAGGAAGCAGAGGTCCAGCGTTGCCTGGGGCAACCCCATCTCCGCCGCGGTGCGGATGGTGTTGGGGATCTGCCGCATCACGCTGCCGATTCCCTTCCGGTCCTCGAAGAGGTTGACCCGGAATCGGGCCCGGGCCGTCTCGTAGGCGAAGTCGGTGTCCTTGATGGACAGCCACTGCTCGCGGTTCTTCTCCGGGGCGATGGAGAAGAGCAGGTCCTTGAGGCGGCCGGGGGCGAGCGGCGGGTAGCCCTCGATGGGGGTCATGTCCCCGTCCACCCGAATGATGGGGGTGGTGTCCGAGGAGAGGTGGAGGTCGGAGGCCTTCCGGTCCAGCATGAGATTCAGGAGCTGGTCCATCGCCGCCCGGGGATCGGCGCTGGGAACCGGTGCCGCCGGCTTCGGGGCCCGGACGGGCTCGGGCGCAGGAGGTGACTCGGGGGCGGCCGCCGGGGCGGGCGGGGACACCTTCGCGCCGGGGGCCTGACCCACCTGGGGGAGCTCGCGGAACTGGATGTCCTTGGCCACGCCGCGCCGGACGCCGGCCTGGGAGGTCTGGGGGATGCCGGTCGTCGCCGGGGTCGGGACGACGCCCGGCTTCAGCGCGCCCTGGCCGTGCATGTACTCGTGCAGCATCTCGGCGGCGGAGGCCAGCTCGATGGCCTCTCCCTCGTCATCGTCGCCCTTCCCGGCCGGTCGCACCACCGCCTTGACTTGGCCTGCGTTGCGCTCGAACGTGACCGCCACCCGGCCAGCGGGGGCGCCGTACTCGAACTTGGTCGTGCCGGGCGCCGGGAAGCTGTTGCGCATCTCGCTCGGGACCACCTCGGCGAACACTCCGGCGATCTGCTGCGCGGTGAGCTGCTGGCGGAGCACGGGGACATCCCCCGCGCCGGTACGCATCAGCGCGGGAGCCCCGGTGTCGAAGACCAGCTCACTGCCCTGCTCCTTGAGAAGCCGCTCGAAGATCGGATCAAGCCTGGCCACGTGGCCCCGCAGTCTACGTCAAACCGCCTCGCTGCTCGCTTCTCTGTCGGGCGGGGGCTCGAACCGCGCGATGAGCGGGACGTGGTCGGACAGTCCGTGGAAGGGTCCCCGGCCGAACGGCTCGGTCCCGGTGAGGTCCACCCAGCGGATGCCGTTCCCTCCGAAGAGATGGTCGAGGTGCATGCGGAGCCGGAAGAAGCCGGCGGTGGGGAATCCGCGGTGGGACCGGTCGATCTGCTTCAGCGCCTCCTGCGCTCCGACCCATCCCACCTCTTCCGACAGGTAGCGATAGACCGGCGACGCCGGCGAGGAGTTGAAGTCCCCGCCCACGACGAAGGGGTCGCCGTCGGCGTGCGCCTGGACGAAGGCGGCGAGCTTCTTGGCCTCGATGAGCTGGTTGAGGCCGAAGCCCATCTTCTCCTTCTCGCTCCAGAACTCGCGGGTGAAGGGCGTGGGCAGGCTCAGGTGGGTGTTGAAGACGTGGAAGGCCCGGCCGCCCGACGTGCCGAGCCGGACGTGGGCGCAGATGCGGCTCTGCTTGGTGTCCCTCAGCCGGGCGACGTGGTGGTGGGTGATGGCGTGCGGGCTGAGCACGTTGTGGCCCTCCACCCGGAGCCGGTTCCGGTTGACGATGACCGCGAGCCCGGTGGTGTAGAGCGTGGTCGAGCGGAACTGGTAGCTGTGCGCCCGGAAGTGGAAGGCGTCGTAGGGGAAGACCAGCCCCGACCGGACGAAGGCGTGCTCGAGGGCGGCCATGAAGGCCTCGAGCTGCGTGTGGGTCCCCCGGAAGGCGAGCGTGCTGCGCAGCGAGCGGGTCTCGACCTCCTGGAGGCAGATGACGTCCGCCAGCGGGGTGAGGCTCGCCAGGCGCTGGGCGATGCGCTCCAGCGACGTCCGGGTGGTGGCCAGGCCCCGGAGCGCGTGCCCGAAGTACCGGACGTTGTAGCTGACGATGCGGAGCGGGCGCTCGGCCATGGCTCGGGGAGCCTCGAGAATAACCGGGACCGGAAGCCGCGCGAGAGGACCCGGGTGTCCGCTAACGTGCGCCCTCATGGGCATGAAGGACGCGGTCGAGCGCCTGGCCGAGCTGAAGGCCCGGAAGGCCGAGATGGGCGGTGCGCAGCGGGTCGAACGCCAGCACGGACGGGGCAAGCGCGATGCCCGCGAGCGGCTGGCCCTGCTCTTCGACCCGGGCTCGGTCCAGGAGCTGGGGATGCTGGCCGCGGCCGAGGGGCGCCTGGCCGAGGAGGAGGACCCGGCCCGGCCCACCGCCGCGGACGGGGTCCTCACCGCCTTCGGGACCATCGAGGGCCGGTCCGTGGCGGCGGCGGTCTACGACTTCACCGTCCTCGGCGGCACCATCGGCGAGGTGGGCGAGCGCAAGGTCACCCGCCTCCGCGACCTGGCCCTCAAGGACCGGACTCCCATCGTGTGGCTGGTGGATTCCGGGGGCGCCCGGCTCGAGGCGGGCGGCGAGGTGGACCCCCGGCGGCTCGCCGGCTTCGCCGACACCGGGTACCTCTTCCGGGAGCAGTCGGTGCTGAGCGGGGTGGTGCCGCAGGTGTCGGCGATGCTCGGCCCGGGCGCGGCCGGCACGGCCTACATCCCCGGTCTGGCCGACTACGTACCCATGGTGAAGGACATCGGGAGCATCGCCGTGGGCGGCCCGGCCCTGGTGAAGAGCACCGTCGGTGAGGACGTCACCGAGCAGCAGCTCGGCGGGAGCAAGCTCCACAACGAGGTCTCGGGGGTGGCCGACGGCGAGTTCCCGGACGACGCGGCCTGCATCGCCGCGGTGCGCGAGTACCTCTCCTACTTCCCCTCGCACTGCGGCGAGCGGCCGCCCCGGCGCGCAGGCACCGACCCGGCCGACCGCCGCGACGAGTCGCTCCTCGCCGTCGTCCCCGACAACCCGCGCCAGGCCTTCGACATGCACAAGGTCATCCTGGCCATCGCCGACGACCGGAAGTTCTTCCCCCTGAAGCCGCGCTTCGCCCGGAACCTCATCACCGGGCTCTGCCGGATCGACGGCTGGAGCGTCGGGGTCGTCGCCAGCAACTCGATGTTCCTCGGAGGCGTGCTGGACGTGGCGGCCTCGGACAAGGCGGCGCGGTTCGTCGCGGTCTGCGACGCGTTCCAGCTTCCTCTGCTCTTCCTCCAGGACGTCCCGGGCTTCATGGTGGGGACCAAGGCCGAGCAGAGCGGGCTCATCCGCCACGGTGCCCGGATGCTCCAGCTGGTCTCCAACGCGACCGTGCCCAAGCTCACCGTCGTCGTCCGCAAGGGCTTCGGCGCCGGCTATTACGTGATGAACGGCCGCGCCTACGAGCCCGATCTCCTGGTGGCCTGGCCCAACGCGGAGATCGGCATCATGGGCGCCGAGGGACTGGTCTCCATCGGGGCAAAGAAGCTGCTCGAGCAGGCGGGGAGCCCCGAGGCGGCGAAGACCCTGAAGGAGGACCTCGCCGCCGATCTCCGTCCCCACGTCCGCATCGACCGGGCGGCGGCGCTGGCCATGGTGGACGACGTCATCGACCCCCGCGACACCCGGAAGGTGCTGGCGATGGCCCTCCACCGGACCGCGAACAAGCGGGTCGAGCGTCCCTGGAGGCGTCGGGAGGTCCCGCCCTTCTAGGCCCCTGGCCTTAGTCGCCCTCGGAGAGCGCGCTCTCGACCTCGGTGAGGAAGTACTCGCCGAAGCTGTCCGCCAGCCGGACCGGATCCTCGCCCTCGGAGGAGAGCTGCACCACCGGTGCCTCGCCGTCCCGGCCGAGGTGGACGGTGTCGAGACAGTCGAGCGTGCCGTCCCCGAGCGTGCCGATGACCAGGTAGCGCGGATCGAGCCCGACGTTCCGGCGCTCCTCCAGCGTCATCCAGATGGCGTCCGGCACCGAGGAGTGCACGAAGTCGTCGTCGACGACGCCGTAGACCTCGAAGCCTCCGACGTCGCCGCAGCCGAGCTCGAGGAGGAACTGCCGGTAGCTCGGGGGGAACCGCAGCCCGAGCGCCTCCTCTGCGCGGGCCACCAGTGACTCGGGCTTGGGCCCGGCGAAGTCTCCTCCGCCGGCCTTCGTGATCAGCTCCCGGGCACGCCGGTACTTCTCGACGGTCATTCGTCGAGCCTAGCAGCGGGTGTTCACTCCCGGGTCGACAGCTCGTACGCGTCGATGCGGATCCAGGCGCGAGATTTGCGCTGGCACGCCCGTTGAAACGAGCCGCCCGTCGCGGTGGCTCTCGGGGGTATACCGGAGGCCGATGGAGGACCGGGACACCGAGGCGGACCTCCGCCGGGCGCAGGACGCCCTGGAACGGACCGGGCTGCTCTTCCTGCACGACGCGAGCAAGCCCAGCCTGACCGCGCTGGTGGCGGGCGAGCCCATCCGCGGCTCGTGGTGGGGCCACCCGGCGGGGCGGCGCATCTTCCGGGTGGCCGGCGCGCTGGAGGACCGCGGGGACGTCCTCTTCGTCCCGCTGCTTTCGGCCAAGGTGATGCTCGTCCATCGCCGCCTCTGGCCCGCGCTCCTGAGCGTGGGCGAGGCGCGCGCCCCCTGGCAGACCGAGGCGCTCACCCCCAGGGCCCAGGCGCTCCTCGCCGAGGTGGAGCGGAGCGGCCGGGTCCGCGCCACGGGCCCGAGCTCCAAGGCGCTCGCCCGCGCGCTGCTGGTGCACGCCGAGCAGGTGCACACCGAGTCCGGCGCGCACGCGACCGAGCTCGTCTCCTGGGACGAGGTGCGGCGGGGACGGGGGCTCGACGCCCGGGTGGATCTCGAGGCGGGACTCCAGGAGATCGCCTCGGCCGCCGAGGCGCTGGGAGCCCCCGCGAGCGCGCTTCCCTGGAACCGGCGGCGGCGCTGAGTCAGGCTCTCCGCCGCGCTCCCGCCACTCTCACCCCAGCCGGAGCAGCTCGCGGGCCTGCTGCGGAGTGGCGACCTCCCGGCCGCGGGCCCGGGCGCGCTTCGCCGCCTCGGCGACGAGCTCCCAGTTGCCCTTCGCGAGCACGCCCTTGCTCACGTAGATGTTGTCCTCCAGCCCCACCCGGCCGTTCCCGCCCTTCACCGCGCCGAGCTCGGCCATCGGCAGCTGGTGCCGCCCCACCCCGGCCACCGTCCAGGTGCTCCCCGCCGGGAGCGAGCCGATCATGAAGTCCAGCGCCCGCTCCGAGGCCCCGAGCGAGCCCGGTACCCCGAGCACGAAGTCGTAGTGCGCGGGCAGGTCCACCAGGCCGTCCTTCGCCAGCCACTCGGCCTGCTCGATCATCCCGAAGTCGAAGCACTCGATCTCCGGGCGGATTCCGAGGGCGCGGATGCGGCGCGCGATCTCCCGCACCAGGGGGCGGGGGTTGCTGAACACGTCGTCGCCGAAATTCACCGTCCCGGTGGTGAGCGTGGCCATGTCCGGCCGGTCGGCGCCGGTGAGGGTGAGCGGGCCACACCGTTCGTCGACGCTCATCCCCACCGCGCCGCCGGTGGAGGTCTGGACGAGGATGTCGCACCGGGCGCGGATGGCTCGGATGGCGGCCCGGAACAGCTCCGGGGCCTGGGACGACGTCCCGTCCGGGCGGCGGACGTGGAGGTGGACCATCGCCGCTCCGGCCTCGCGGCACCGGGCCGCGTCCTCGGCGATCTCCTCGGCGCTGATCGGCAGGTAGGGCGTCTGCTCGCGCGTCGTCTCGGCGCCGACCATCGCCGCGGTGATGACGTAGGGAGCGCTCATCGCTTCACCCGCTGCTTGTCGAGCGGCACCACGCAGGTGCCGGTCGCGCGGCAGACCAGCACCGGCTTTGCCAGCGCCTCCGCCGCCGAATCGGAGACGCCGGGCAGTGGCTGGATCACCTTCCGGGCCTCGAACCGCATCTTCCGGCTGGTGCGGCCGATCTCGGTGAGCTCCCCCACCGCCTCGATGAAGTCGCCGGCGTGCACCGGGGCGAGGAACTCCACCGAGTCGTAGGCCCGGAAGAGCCCCTCGTCCCCGTCGTGGAGGATGCACAGCTCGGTGGCCACGTCCCCGAACAGGCCCAGGATCCGGGCGCCGTCCACCAGCCCGCCGCCGTAGTGGGCATCGTGGCTCGACATCCGCAGCCGGAGCACCGAGCGCACGCTCATCCTGGCTCTCCCTCGAAGTGGAGGTCCTCCGGCTCCTTCCCCATCTTCTTCAAGAGAGCATGCACGATGTAGTTCGCGACGTCGGAGGGCTTGGTCCCGGGCCCGAAGCCTGCGTCGAATCCCAGCTCGAGCGCCAGCTTGTGGTCCACCCGTGGCCCACCGAGGAGGAGGAGGGTCTTCCCCTTCAGGCCGTGCGCCTTGGCGACGTCGATGAAGTGCCGGCTGTTGTCCTTGTGGACGTCGCGCTGGGTGACCACCTGGGAGACGAGGATGGCGTCCGCCTTCCGCTCCTCCGCCTTCCGGATCAGCTCCTCGTTGGGGACCTGGCTGCCGAGGTTGTAGGCCTCGAACCAGGGGTACCGCTCCAGGCCGTAGTCGCCGGAGTAGCCCTTCATGTTCAGGATGGCGTCGATGCCCACGGTGTGGGTGTCCGTCCCGGTGCAGGCGCCGAGCACCACCACCCGCCGCGCGATGCGGTCCTCGATGAGCTTGTTCAGGTCGTCGAAGCCGAGCTTGCGGAAGACGATCTCCGGGACGTCGATGCCAGCGTAGTCGAGCGAGACGTCGGCGCGGCCGTAGACGACGAAGAAGGTGTAGTTGTCCGCCGCCGGCTCGGCCGCCGCCACCTTGACGTCGAGGAGGCCGAGCTGCGTGCAGAACCGGCGGGCGGCCTCCTTCGCCTTGTCGGAGAGCGGAACGGGGAGCGTGAAGGAGAGCTGGATGACCCCGTCGTCCCGGCGGTCGCCGTACGCCCGGATGGGGTGCGTCTCGCCGGCCATCAGCGCCCCTCCAGGATGTCGAGGAAGGGGTTGAAGTAGTCGGGGGCCTTCTCCATCACGCCCTCCAGCCCCTTGCCTCCTGTCTCGGTGCGCTTCACGTCGCCGAAGCGGCCGTGGCCGATGGCGCTGACCAGCCCGTCGCGCCTGCACTCCTCGAGCAGCTCCATCGCCTTTCCGAAGACGAAGCGGGCGCGGTTGGCGATCTTCCCGTCCTCGCGGACGACGAACTCCTCGTCGATGCCCCGGGCGGCGCGGTGGACGTAGCCCGCGGACTTGAGCGCCACGTACCGGTCGGCCAGGAGCGGGGTGTGCATCGCCTCGGTCATCATCCCCAGCAGCTGGATGCCCTGGCGCGTCCAGATGGCCACCAGGTCGGCCATCACGTCGTAGGCGTGGCTGAAGAAGATGTCCGTCTCCTTGTGCTTCGTCGGCGGCATGTACTTCAGCGGCGCGTCGGGGAAGCAGCGGCGGATGAGCATCGCCTGGCTCAGCTCGAGGAGGAGCGTCTCCGGCCGGTGGGGGTCGATCTCGTAGCTGTGCCCGAGGCCCAGCTGCCAGTCTTGCAGCCCGGCGCGCCTGGCGAAGGCCTCGTTGATGAACTGGCTGGCGAGGACGGTGTGCGCGGCGTCGTAGGCGTCGGCGGTGGTGATGTAGTTGTCCTCGCCGGTGTTGATGATGATTCCGGCGAGCGCGCAGATGCGGCGACTGAAGTACTGGTCGATGAACGTCCGACGCATGTTGATGTCGCGGAAGAGGATTCCGTACATCGCGTCGTTGAGGAGCATGTCCAGCCGCTCCCAGGCCGCGGCGAAGGCGATCTCCGCCATGCACAGGCCCGAGGAGTAGTTGGTGAGCTGGATGTAGCGCCTGAGGCGGCGGGACTCGGCGTCCAGGGCCTCGCGCATGATGCGGAAGTTCTCCTGGGTGGCGTAGGTGCCGCCGTAGCCCTCGGTGGTCGCGCCGTGCGGCACGTAGTCGAGGAGCGACTGGGCGGTGCTGCGGATGACGGCGATGATGTCCGCTCCGGCCTGCGCGGCGGCACGGGCCTGGTCCACGTCGTCGTGGATGTTGCCGGTGGCGACGATGACGTAGCGGTGGGGCGGCGGCGACATCGGGAACTCTCGCCGGAGGGCGTCGCGCTCGTCGATGCGGCGGCGGAGCTCGTCGACCGCAGCTTCGGCCTCGCGGCGGACCTCGGCGCGGAGGTTACCCTCCTTCTCCGGCGAGAGGGGCCCCAGCTTGCCCGTGGGGAGCGCGGCGATGCGCTCGACGGCGTCCAGCGGGCTCGCTGCGCCGAGCTGGAGAGCGCGCCCGTACCAGTAGGCTGCGCCGCGGTTGAGGACCCCGGCCGCCTTGAGGCGGTCGGTCATGAGGTTCGTCAGGGGGACGCCACCGGGGCCGGCGTCGGACATGCCGAAGAGGCGGAGGACGGTCCGTTCCACCGAGACGGTGGTGTGCCGGCGGATGAGGTCGAACACCGGCTCGATGACCTGGGAGGCGATGCCGCGGGCCTGGGCGACCCGGGCGTCGTCGACGAAGGGTCCTGGCATGACCCTCAGGCCTCTAACCCAGCCCCTCGACCCGAGTCCAACGAACGACCACTGACCCGCTGCATCACCGCCGAGGGCCGCAGGACGTGCACCGCCTACAACGCCCACCGGGTGCGCGGCGCCCCGGGACCGGATTGTTTGTTAGGTCCTGCGGCGGCGCGAGACTGGAGGGAGCATGGACCTCGAGGGCTGCCTTCGGGAGCACGGGCCCGCGCTCTGGCGCGTCATCGCCAGCTACGCGCCGGCCGGGCCCGAGCGCGACGACCTCGCGCAGGAGGTGCTCCTCGCGATCTGGAAGGCACTCCCGCGGTTCCGGGCCGAGAGCTCCGCGAAGACGTTCGTCCTCCGCATCGCGCACAACCGGTGCCTGTCGATCGCCTGGCAGCGGGCACGACGCCCCTCGGGAACGGACTCCGGGCTCGTGTACCTGAGGGATCCCGCGTCGCCCGTCGACGACCAGGTCGCGGCACGGCAACGCGTCGAGCGGTTCCTGGAGCACGTCCGCACGCTGCCGCTGGGGCAGCGCCAGGTGTTGACGCTGGCGCTCGAGGGCCTGTCGCACGCGGAGATCGCCACGACCGTCGGCATCACGCCGGAGAACGTCGCGGTGCGGCTCGGACGGGCGCGAGAGGCGCTTCGCCGCTCGCTGGACAGGGAGGCTGCATGACCGGATGGAAATCGTGGCAGGCGGCCTGGGCCGGAGCCTCCGGACCCCTTCCGGACGTCCAGGCCCGCGCCGGGCGCGAGGCACGTCGACACCGGAGGGCGAGCGTGAGCGTCTTTCTGCTCCTCGCCGTCGCGGCGATGGGCTCGATTCCCGCGTTCACCGCGCCCGAGGACGTGGTGCACTGGATCGGCTGGGGGATCCTCGGCTTCTGCGTCGCGATGGGCGCCGGCTACCTGGTCATCCAGCGCGACGTCGGGTCCTCCCGCGCCGCCGGGCCGCGCGAGGCCGTGGAGTTCCTCGAGCGGCGTCTTCGCGCCGAGCTCCGGGTCGCGCACCTCGCCCGGTGGGTCTACCTCGCGCTGGGCATCCTGGGCGGCATCGCGACGCAGCTGCTCTACGTCGAGCACGGCTCGCCCCTGGACGTCCGCCTCATGACCCTGGGGTGCTACCTGTTCGGCGTCGGCCTGGCGTTCTCGGCGCCATGGTGGTTCGGGCGAATCGTCCGGCGGCGCCAGGCCGAGCTCGACGCCTGGCGACGCTGGATCGACGAGCAGAGCCTCTAGAGGTAGCGCGCGGCGAAGAACTCGCGGAGCCGGGTGTCGCTGCGTAACAGGTCGAGCGTGAGCTCGGCGTGCCCGGGCACGTACCCGTTGCCGATCAGCATCGTCAGATCCTTGCCCACGCCCTCGGCCCCGAGCGCGGCCGCCGTGAACGACGTCGCCATGGAGAAGAAGATCGCCGTGCCGCCGTCCCGGGTGGAGAGGATGGTCGCCATCTCCGTTCCCGGGACCGACGCGCAGTTGATGACCAGGTCGCAGAGCGCCCCGCCGGTCGCCTTCCGCACCGCCTCGAGCACGTCCACCGCCCGCGTCGCGTCCACGCGCAGGCTGACGTCGGAGGCCCCGAGCTCGGCCAGCGCCGACAGCGCCTTCTCCGACACGTCCAGCGCGAGCAGCTGGCCCTTCCCGCCCGTGCTCCGCCGCGCCTGGGCCAGGCACAGCGCACCGCTCTTCCCCGCCCCGAGCACCGCGATGCTCATCCCGGGGCGGGCGTGCCGCGCCACCAGCGCGGGCGCCCCGCAGACGTCCAGCGCTGCCAGGACCAGCGTCTCGGGCAGATCGTCCGGCACCCGGGCCCAGATGCCGCTGGCGAAGAGGATGGCGCGCCCCCGCACGTCCACCCGGTCCACCTCCATCCGCACGCCGCGGACCTCGTCGATCACCAGCGGCGTGAGCGTGAGGCTGACCAGCGTCGCGATGCGGTCGCCGGCCTTCACCTTGCCACGGGCCGGGTGCTCGGAGCCGATCTCCCGAACTCGCCCGAGCAGCATGCCGCCCGAGCCAGTCACCGGGTTCTGCATCTTCCCGCGGCTCCCGACGATCTCCTGGATCCGGCCGACGACCGCCGCCGGGTCCCCGCCGCAGGACTCGCGGATCTGCTTGAACGACGCCGCGTCGACGTTGAGGCTCTCCACGTCGATCAGCATCTCGTCCGGGCGCATCGGCTGCGATGGATCGAGGCGGGCCGCGCGCTGCGGCAGCACGCCTGGCTCTTCCACCACCCGGCCCAGGCCATAGGGATCGGTGCTCACCGGATCGCGGCTAGCACGACCGGCCGCTGGCCGTCACGCCGCCAGGCGCTCGAGCCGCGGCGCGAGGAAGGCCAGGGAGCGCTCGAGGCGGTAGGTCGTCCCCATGTGGCCGTCCTCGTACTCTTCGTGGACGACCGAGGCCCGCCCTCCGGCGACCATCCGGGCCAGCATCCGTGCTCCCCAGCGGAGGCCGAACTCGTCCCGCGTCCCGCAGTCGACGAAGATCGAACGGAGTGCGCGGAACGGCTCCGGATCGCGCTCCACGAACCGTACCGGGTCCTCCGCCAGCCACAGCCCCCAGACCCGATCGTCGATGCGCGCCGTCTGCAGATCGAACGGCAGCGCCACGCCGAGGGGCTGCGCGGCGTCGGGCGAGTAGGCCGCCGCCATCGCGAGGAGGTTCACGACGGCGTGGTCGTCCCCGCCCATCTTGGTCTCGCGGATCCGCCGCTCGAAGCCTGCCCACCAGGCGTCCACGCCGCCCGCCTTCGCGAGGGCCGCGGCGGCCTTGGGGAACTCGGGCAGGTAGCAGTACTCGAAGTAGGCGTCGGCCGAATGCGACGCGATGTGGCCGAAGACTCCGGGGAACCTCCGCACGAGCTGCCAAGAGGCGTAGCCGCCCGAGCTTCGCCCAGCGAGCGCGCGTGCACCCGGAGCCGGCACGGTCCGGTAGCTGCGATCGACGTGGCCCAGGATGTCCCGCACGACCATCTGCCCGTAGGCGCCGTTGCCGGGCGAGTCCATCCACTGGCTTCCCCCGAGCGCGGTGAGCCCATCGGGGAAGACGGTCAGGAACGGCGGAGCGCCACCGGCCAGCACCGCGTCGATGCGGTCGAGGATGCCGGGCGAGAACGGAGCGGCGTTGAACCAGCCCGGCCCCGAGCCCATGAAGGAATGGAGCAGCAACACGACCGGGTAGCGGCTCGTTCCGGCGTCGTAGCCCTCGGGGAGGTAGACCGCGCAGGGGCGGTCGCTCGGGTCGCCGCGCGGGTTCGCCACCAGGGCGGCGCAGTGGACGGTCCGGATGTCGAGGCGACCGCGAGGCACGGGCCGGGAAGTCTGACTCAGGCCCCGGGCTTCGGGAAGCGCGCCATCACCGCCTTGAGGTCGGTCCAGGCGGACTTCTTCTCGGCCGGATTGCGGAGCAGGTACGCGGGGTGGAACGTCGGCATCAGCGGGATGCCCACGTACTCGCGCCACTGCCCCCGGAGCCGGGTGATGGGCGTGTCGGTCCGGAGCAGGGTCTGGGCGGCGAACTTGCCGAGCGTGACGATGACCGACGGGCGGATCGCGTTCAGCTGGGCCTCGAGGAACGGCTGGCAGGCCGTGATCTCGTCCGCCTCGGGATTGCGGTTCCCGGGCGGACGGCACTTCACCACGTTGCAGATGTAGACCTCGTCCCGGCCGTAGCCCATGGCGGCGATCATCTTCGTGAGGAGCTGGCCTGCCGCGCCGACGAAGGGGATGCCCTGGTGGTCCTCCTCGGCGCCGGGACCCTCGCCGACGAAGACCAGGCGCGCCCTCGGATCGCCGACGCCGTAGACGATGTTCTTCCGCCCCGAGCACAGCTTGCAGCGCTTGCAGTCGCCGAGCTGCCGGCGGACCTCGTCGAGATGCGGTGGCTCCGCCGAGGCGCTGGCACCCGACGTCTCTTGCGGGGGAGGCAAGAGCGGGAGGGGTACCGCGTCCGGCTGGGCGCGCGCGGCGAGGGCGCGAGGCTCGACGGGCGCGGCAGGAGGCTCGTCGACCGGTGCCGGGGTCCCGGACTCACCGGCGACCTCGACGTACTCGACCACGACCGGCGGCGCGCTGGACCCCTCGACGGTCACCTCGACCGAGACCGCGGCGACGAGTGCCTCGAGCGACCCGGCGCCGGCGAGCTGCAGCTCCTCCCCCGCCGTGTCCCGGTGCCATCCCAGGTATCTCCGGACGTCCGTCAGGACCTGCACCAGTGCGTCCTCTGCCGGAGGTACTCCGTCCGCCACGTTCGATGTCCCTCCCCTGTCCGCGCTCACCAGCGATCGAGCGAGCAGACTGTGGCACCTCGATCCGACAGGCCGCGCGCATCCTGCGGTCACACGGCGAGAGCGGGTCCGGGCCGGAGCGAATCGAAGAGAACGCGGCGGAGCTCCTGCACCGCCGGCGCCTCGTAGCGCGCCGTGTTCCGCGCCAGCGTCACCACCGCGGGCCCGCAGACTCCCGGAGGCCTGCCGCCGCCCACGAGCCCTCCCCCGGCAGGGCTCTGGGCGTACCTGGCCAGCGTCCTCCAGGTCGAGGACCATCCCTTCGGCGTCAATCCGCACCCCGAGCTCGTCGCCTGATGGCTCGTCGGCCGAGGCTCGCCGTCCGACGCGCGCGACCCGTGGACCGGACCGGGGGGGGAGCGCGCACGGCGCGAGCGCGGACAGGTCCGGAAGGCCGGGCGTCAGCAGCCTCGAGTCTGGACCGTGCGGCTCAGGGAGCCGCGAGCGCCGGTGCGGAGCGGAGCGCGGCGATCCGATCCCACAGCCCGGCGGAGACGGCGTCCTTCGTGCCGGACAGCTCGAGCCGACCCCCTGCGCGATCGACGATCACGACCGAGTTCGTGTCCGCGGCGAACCCGGCATCTGGCCGCGTGACGTCGTTCGCGACGATCAGGTCCAGCCCTTTCCTCAAGAGCTTCGCCGTCGCGTTCTCGACCACGTTCTCCGTCTCCGCCGCGAAGCCGACCAGGAGCGGCCGGTGAGGCAGCCCGCGGACCCGCTCTGCCGCGAGGGCCAGGACGTCCGGCGTCCGCAGCAGCTCCAGCGGCGCATCCGCAGCCGGGTCGTCCTTCTTCAGCTTCTGCTCGGCCCGGTGCGCCGGCCGCCAGTCGCTCACCGCCGCCGTGGCCACGAGCACGTCGGTCTGCGCCAACCTCGACAGGACCGCGTCCCGCATGTCCTCGGCGGTGACCACGTCCACGATCTCCAGGCCGGTGCGATCCACTCCGGTGACCGGCCCGAGCACGACCGTCACCCGCGCCCCGCGCGCCCGTGCCGCCCGCGCCACCGCCAGCCCCATCTTCCCGGTGCTTGGGTTGCTGATGAACCGCACCGGGTCGAGGAACTCCCGAGTCGGCCCGGCCGTCACGAGCACCCGCGCACCGGCCAGCGGACCCTCGGCGAACAGCTCGGCCGCCGCGCCGACGATCTGCTCCGGCTCGCTGAGCCGCCCCGAGCCGACCTCGCCGCAGGCCAGGAGCCCCGCCCCGGGCCCGACGAACCGGTACCGCACGTCCTTCGCCAGAACCGCCAGGTTGCGCTGGGTCGCGGCATGTTCCCACATCGCGGTGTTCATCGCCGGGGCGAGCAGCACCGTCCCGCGGTAGGCCAGCAGCGTCGCCGCCAGCGCGTCGTTCCCCATTCCGGCCACCATGCGGGCGAGGAGATCCGCCGTCGCTGGCGCCACCACGAACAGCTCGGACCAGCGCGCGAACTCGATGTGCCCGAAGGCCGCCTCCTGCGAGGCATCGAGGATGTCGGTCAGCACCGGGTGTCCGCTCAGCGCCTGGAACGTCAGCGGCGTCACGAACGAAGTCGCGGCGGGCGTCATCGAGACCCGCACCTGCGCCCCCGCGCGCTGGAGCGCACGCACCAGCTCGGCGGCCTTGTACGCCGCGATGCCACCACCGACGCCCAGCCCGATGCGCCGGCCCTGGAGCACGCTCCGGTCCATCTCGACGACAAGGCTTAGCCTCGGGGTGGGGCCCCGGCAACTTCGCGACGGAGTCAGCGGCCGCTGCCGGCCACCCCCACCGTCGACAGGGGGAGCGTCACCGGCGACACCGCGCCCTCGCGGACCTCCACCCGGGCGACGGCGCGGCTGCCGGATTCGGGGAGGCTCGCCTCCACCTCGAGCGGGCCTCCGGGAAGCCCGACGAAGCGCAGAGAGCCGCTCCCGTCTGTCGCGCGGTCGGCGTGGAAGATGCCGCCGTCGGAGCCGTGCCGGACGACCGTCACCTCCGCCCCCGACACCGGGCGCCCGCCGGCGAGGACGCGCACCTCGACGCCTGCCCGCGGGTCGAGCCGCAGCACCACCCCGCTCGCCGGCACCCGCACGTCGGCGCTGGCGAACCCCAGGTCCGAGTGGTGGGCCTCCAAGCGCACTGGCGAATCCGTCGGATCGATCCTCAGCTCGAAGCGGCCGTCCTCGGCGCTACGGGCCTCGATGCCCGTCGCGATCATCGTCACGACGACGCCGGGGAGTGGATGGCCGTCGGCGCCCAGCACCTGTCCTGCGACCCGGGCCGTGCCGGAGCTCGGCCCGAACGGCACGTCCCAGCTCCGGTGCCAGCGCAGCTCGAGGAGCCCGACGGCGAGCAGCAACACCCCCGCCACGAGCCAGGGCCAGAGGCGGCGCCTGCGGAACGTCGGCGGGACGTGCAGCGACCGTGGACCCACGGGGGATCACTCCTCGGCGAACGGTTGCACCGCCTGAGCGGCAGCGAGCTCCTGCCGCACCTCGGACAGCTCGTTGTTGGTTGCCCGCAGCCGGTCGGAGAGCACCTGCACGAAGCTCCAGAGCAGCTTCACCGCCAGGATGGGCTCGCGCTTCATGAGCTGCATCAGCTCGGCGCGGGCGATCACCATCGCCCGGGTCTGCTCGAGCGCGCGCACGGTGGCGCTCCGGGGCGCGTGGTCCACCAGCCCCATCTCGCCGAAGTGGCCTCCGGCACGGAGCTCCGCCACCCCCACCCCCCCGGTCTCCACCCGGACCCGCCCCTTCACCACGATGAACAGCTCGTCGCCCGAGTTGCCCTCGACGATGATCTCCGCGTCGGTGGGGAAGCTCCGGGTAGAGGCGATGGAGAGGATCGCCGTCTGCTCCTTGTAGGTGAGGTGCCGGAAGATGGGGATGCTCTTCAGCACCTCCATCCGGCTGGTGGTCTCCTCGAGCTCCTCGAGCGGTGCACCGGCGTCGTTGATGCCAACGACGACGACGGTGATGTTGTCCTTGCCGCCGCGGTCGTTGGCGAGGGCCACCAGCTTCGCCGGCAGCTCGCCGATCGGGAGAGAGTCGACGACCGTGGGAAGCTCCTCGTCGGGCAGGTAGCCGTGGAGCCCGTCCGAGCAGAGCAGGAAGAGGTCCTTCGGGAGCAGGTCCACCATCAGGGTGTCGACCTGGACCGACTCCTGGATGCCCACCGCGCGGGTGATGACGTTGCGCAGCTGCGATGCCTGTGCCTGCTCGCGGGTGAGCGTGCCGGCCTTGACCTGGGCGGCGATCAGCGTGTGGTCCTCTGTCAACCGATGGGCCTGGCCTCCCCGGAGCAGGTAGACCCGGCTGTCCCCCACGTGGCCCACGATCGCCTTGGTGCCGGCGAGCACCAGGCACACCACGGTGGTCCCCATCCCCCGCTTGCTGGGGTCGGTGGCCGCAACCCGGTACACCTCGGCGCAGGCGCGCTGGATGGCGGTCTCGATCAGCGCCGCCGCTGCGGCGCGGGCCTCGGAGGTACTGGCGCGCCCGAGGTCCTCGAGCACCTGGCGGCCCGCAGAGAGCTGCTGCCGGACCACCTCCACCGCCTTCTGGCTGGCGACCTCCCCGGCGGCGTGCCCCCCCATGCCATCGGCGACGATGAAGAGGCCGAGCTCGGCGTCGACGGCGAACGCGTCCTCGTTGTGCTGCCGCTTCCGGCCGACGTCCGTCAGCCCGAAGGCCTCGGCGGTCAGGGCCACTGGCGCGCTCCGCTCATTCTCACCGAACCGTAGCGGCGCCGGAGGTTACGAGGGAACGCTCGGCCGGCGCTAGCGCCAGTTGGCGAAGATGCCGGCCGAGAATCCCCCGATGTCGTTGGGCGAGGTCTGGCGGGGGTCCTTGTTGAACGGCGTGAGCACGCCGAGGTTGACGCCGAGGACCACCCGGCCGATCCGGTAGCCGCCCTCGACCCGGCCCTCGACGCAGCCCACGGTGTTCAGGCCTTCCTTGATGGGGCCGTCGTTGCCGATGTAGTTCGCGCCGAACAGCGTGACGCCGACGGTGATCCGGCCGCCGACGTGCCAGCCCGACCCCCAGTCCCCCTCGTAGGCCACGCCGCCCAGGATGTGCCACTGGTGCATCTCGGTCAGCGGGGGATCGAGGTTCTCGTTGGTCATGCTGCGCTTGCCGACCGCCCATCCGCCGCCCCCCTCGACGATGAGGTTCACGCTGTCGATGCGCTGCTGGACCACCGGGATGTGCCAGGCGATCCGGAGCTCCGGGGTGATGTTGTCGTTGTTGAAGAAGGTCAGGAACGCGACCTCCCGGGGCACGTACCAGGGGGTGAGCGCGGGTGGCTTTTCTGCGACACGCTGGGCAGAGGCGGGGAGGCCGAGCAGGACGGCTGCCAGGAGGGCGGCGGGGGGGACGCGGCGCATAAGTGGGCTGCCGGCTTGGCAGTTTTCCGTGGACATTGTCAACGGTCAGGGCGCTCGATTAGAGACCCGGCTTCGTGGTCGGCACATACCCCACGATGCCGGTGCGACCCACCCCGTGCGGGGGCACAGGGAGCCGGCGCGAGGAGTCTCACCAGGACATGGCACTCAAGACCATCAAGGCCCGGGCGGCGCAGGCAGCGGAGCTGCTCGAGTCCCTCAAGCGACTGGCGCAGGCGCGGCGGGAGGCCTGTAGCTCCCCCGTGCTGGTCGTCTACGGGCAAAACGAGGCAGCCAGCATCTACTTCGAAGGGGAGGACGCGGCATCTCGCAACGGCCGGGGCCACTGAGCCCGCCACCTGGAAGCGGTCCGCTTGCGGTGCCGGAGACGTTTCCCCGGCAGCTGCGTTCTTGAGTTCGCAGGATCTTGCGTATAGAGCCCGGGGGGTTCGACCAGGACTCACTTCGGGGTTTTCTCGTTGCTCGCTGCGCTGTTGGCCCTCACCGTCGCGGCGCCCACCTGCGGGCCGCTGGATCTCCAGAGCGCACAGGCGCTCGCGTTCGCACGGAGCGACGAGGTCGGCATCAAGCGGGGCGAGCAGGCTGCCGCCGAGGCCGACAAGGCCGTCGCCCTCGCGATCTGGTTCCTCCCCGAGTTCTACGCCAACATCCCGCTCGGGGTCGTTCCCGGTGCCCGGCTCGCACCGAAGGCCCCGGGGCAGCCGGTCGACACGAACGACATCACCAGCATCGAGAGCGGTAGCAACCGCGGAGTCACGGACGTCGGTCCGTTCATCCGGGTGGAGGTGAACGCGCTCCAGCCACTCTGGACCTGGGGGCGGCTGAAGGCGGCCACCGACGCTGCCGCCGCTGGCGCCGAGGCACGGAAGTACCTGGTCACCGACACGGCGAATGCCATCCGCCACCGGGTGCTGCAACTGGTGATGGGCATCCGGCTCACCACCCGCCTCCTGGCCATCGGCGCCGACGTCCAGGATGCGCTGAAGCAGGCCGATGAGCGCGTGCAGAAGTCCCTGAAGGCCAACGACGGAGAGATCAGCCCCGAGGACCGCTACCGGATCGAGATCTTCCGGAGCCAGCTGACCCAGCGCATCGCCGACGGCGAGCGGGCGCTGCGCATCGCGCGGGTGGGGCTGGCGGCGACGCTGGCGATCGAGCCCGAGCAGCTCCAGCTCCGGGACGAGCCGCTCCCCGACACCTCGCAGATCAAGGCGCCGGACCTGCCGCAGGCGCTCTCCGACGCCGTGAGACAGCGTCCCGACCTCAAGGCGCTGGACAGCGGAATCCTGGCCAAGGAGGCCGACGTGCGTGCCAGCCGGGCCGAGCTCTTTCCCCAGGTGGCGCTGCTGGGTCAGTTCGCCTGGTCGCGGGCCCCGGGACGCGACACGATCACCAACCCCTACGTCGGCGATTACTTCAACGCGCTGACGGCCTACGCAGCCCTTGGAATCCGACAGAATCTCTCGTTCTGGACGGTCATCACCCGGACCAACAAGAAGGAGGCCGAGCTGGATACCCTCCGCAAGCAGCGCGAGGGTGCGGTACGCGGCATCCGGCTGGAGGTGGAGACCGCCGTGGCCGAGCTGAACGCGGCCATCACCAAGCGAGAGGCGTCGGCCAAGGCCGTGTCGGCGGGACGGAGCTGGTTCCGCAGCGCGACGCTGAACTTCGGGGTGGGCGTGGGCGACAGCCGCGACCTCATCGACGCCTACCGGGGCTACGCCGAGGCGCAGTACGGCGATGCTCAGGCCACGTTCGACCTGCTCGCGGCGCAGAGCCGGCTCGAGCAGGTGACGGGCCGGGCTCCGGTCCTGCCCGAGCTGAACTGCATGATGCCCTGAGGCGTCCGCGGACCGGCGCAGGGCTTCAGTGCCCCGGCTGGGCCTCGGCCTCCTTCACCGCGGGCGGCGCCGCGTCCGGTTCCGCGATGCCGGCATCCGGGCGCTGCGCCACGGCCCCGGCCTGCGCCTGCACGGGTTCCGGCCGGCGATCGAACAGGACGAAGTCGGCGTAGTCCGCCTCGCTGCGCGAGTTGGTCGCATCCCCGTCGGTGAGAACCCCCAGGGCCACGAAGTCCGGAACGTCCTCCAGCTTGCCGCCGTAGTAGCGGGCGAAGTCCCGTCGCGGGTCGACGGTCTCGGTCTGCCAGGTGTCGACCTCTCCCCCGCTCCGGAGCACCACCTCGTGCTTGGCGAAGAAGAGATTGTTGGCGAGCTGGCAGCTCCGGTTGACCGGACCGACCGAGTTCCAGACGTACTTGATGACCATCACCTTGAGCCCCGCCTTGAACGTGGCGAAGACTCCGGCCGCGGCGTCACCGACGTCGGGATTGCAGTCGTCTCCGCCCTTCGGGAAGGCGTGAACCCGCCACCGCCAACGCACACCGGCCAAGGTGCGGCGAAAATGCTGGGGGGTGTCGATGCCCCGGACCATGGTGTCGAATGGCGGCCGGTACCGGGCGGCGAGGTACGGCCCGTCCGGGCCGGACTCGACCCTGTAGTAGTCGTCCTTGCCCGAGCTCTGTCGCACCACCTGGAAGGTGTGGATGTCGACCGAGGTGCCGTCGGCCGGCGACGCGGAGAGCACCAGGCTGGCCAGGACGGGAAGCAGAGCGCGTCTCCTCGGGATCCGCGGAAGCGAGGGAGCCTAGCAATGCGGTGCGGCGGGCGCGCGGGCCGAGGGCTTTCCGAGCGCGGCCGGGTCGTGGTACTCCCCGCGGCCCCCGGCTAGGTAGCTCAATTGGTTAGAGCGACGGTCTCATAATCCGTAGGTTCCCGGTTCGATTCCGGGCCTAGCCACTCCTCTACAGACAGCTCTGAACGATTCACCGTGCGGAGTGGTCCCTCCCGAGGGTCTCTACTTCAGAAGCTCGTCTTCCCAATCGCGACCTGCGCGATGTTGTCGCCGAGCTCTGCGAAGTTGAACACCACCAGGTGCCCATCGCCGCTGATGGAGAGGTTGCCCTCGACCTGGATCGGCGCTCCCGCGCTGTCCAGCGTGACAAGGACCGTTCTGGGTGTGCAGCCGGGCACGGCGCCGGGATTGAAATTGGGTGCCGTCCCGAACTCCAGGCAGGTGTCGCGCGCATAGCCAAAGGAGAATCCGTTTGGAACTGGCGGAGTCACCACCAGGTCGTTCGCACTTGCACCAAACACGACGAACCGCCCCGTCGAGTCGAGAGCAAGATTACTCGCGAAGGTCGGAAGCGCCGTGGCCTTTCCGTTTCCGGCCACGGACACCAGGACGGTCGTCGGCACGCAGTTCGCCACTGCGCCGGGATTGAAGTTGGCTCCGATGCCGAACTGCAGGCAGGTGTCCCGGATGTAGACATCGGGGAGTCCGTTCTGGTCGTTCTGCACCAGCCCGTTTGCAGTGACGAACTCGACGTAACGCCCATCGTCGCTCATCGAGGCAAACTCGCCGGCATCCGTTATCGGGGTCGGAGCTCCATTGCCGACCGAGACCGTCGTGGTCACCGGCGTGCAGTTGGGCAGGCCCCCTCTGCCGCCGAATTGCTGGCATGTGTCCCGGATGTAGATCTGTGAGCCTCCGCTCGGCATGTTGGTGCCATCGTCGAGGAACAGCACGTACCTGCCGCCGTTGCTGACCGCGAACGGCGCCCCTGTGCCATTCGTTTCATTCCCGCTGTTGTCCACGCCGACCAGCGTGGTCGAGGGCTTGCACCCGCTGGGGGCTCCCAGACACGTATCGCGAAGGAAGGCCGGGAAGCCGATGCTGCCGCTGGCCCCGAACGCGATGAAGCGAGCGTCGCGACTCACGACCGGCTGTTGAGAATTCAGCGCGTTGCCACTCCCATCCAGCGATTCCACCAGGGTCGAGGACGGGCAGCCGCCGATTCCAACCCCACAGATCTGCCGCTCGTACACGGAACCCAGTGGAGCTGCCACGCCCAGATTCGTGGAGAAGGAATCGAAGACAACCACGCTGCCATCTCCGCTGATATTTCCCACGAATAGAGGCGAGTCGCCATTCCCTGCGTTGGGCGGCATCGAGTTGTCCACCGACACCATCTGGGTAAGAGGCGTGCAGGATGCGGAGGCACCGATGCAGGTATCGCGCACGTAGAACTGGACGCCGGCGGTCGCAGGAACCGAGGGCGATGCAACCAGGTCGGTCGCGCTCGACCGGAACGCGACGTACCGGCCGGTCGTGCTCGCAGCAAACGGCCACTGACTGAACTGATTGCCGCCCCCGGTCGCGGCGGCGTTCTCCGACACCAGCGTGACGAACCCGGTGCTCCCCCCACTCACGGTGAGCTGTGCCGTGCCGGACACATTCGTCGTGGGATCCGTCGCGGTGATGATCACCGGCTGAGCGCTCACCTCCAGACCGATCGCCAGTCCAGGGGAGCCCACGTTTCCGGTGAGGACGCTGGCGACGGCCGGCGCGCTGGAGGTCCAGTTGACGCTCGCCGTGATCGGTCCCTGGGAGCCGTCACTGAACGTCCCGGTGGCAACGAATTGAATCGACTCACCGACCGTGACCGACGCGGTGCTGGGCCCGACGAAGACGGAGGTCACCACTGCATCGGTCACGGTGACCGAGGCGACTCCGCTGAAGCCTTGAAAAGCGGCAGTGATCGTCACCGGGGTTGCATTCGCAGCGATGCCGGTGGCCGCGCCTTGGCTCACGACGGCCACCGAGTTGTTGGAGGAGCTCCAGGTGGCCACGGATGTGACGTCGAAGGACGTTCCATCCTGTTTCTTGGCGAGCGCGGTGAATTGATACGTCTTGCCGACAGGTACCGATTGGGAGCTGGGACTGACGGTGACCGCGACCAGCGGTGAATTGAGCAAGATGACGGTGGAATCGGATGCGCTACCGAGGGCCGAACCGCCGCCGGACACCGTCACCTTGTTCACCTGGGGCGATGTGGCGCCGGTGGCCACATCCATCGAAACCGTGATTGGAGGAAAACTCGCGCCCGCGGCGAGCGCATCGTTGCGAGTGCACGTGGTGCCGCCCGAAGCGCAGGTCCACCCCGTGCCGCCCATGGAAACGAGCGTCAGACCGGATGGCACTTCCTCGGTGACTGTCACGGTGCCGGTGGTGGGCACGCTCGCCGGATTCGACACCATCACGGCGTACTGAGCGCCCTGCTGGCCTTGCGTGAAGTTACCGCTGTGTGTCTTGGCGATACTCAGCGACGCCGGAGCGATGTCGGTCGGATCGGACGTCGTCGAGGGAGCTGAACCACCGCCCGATGCGGTCGCACTGTTCACCTGAGGTGAGGTGGCATCGAGAGCCACCGCGACGGTCACAAGGATCGGAGGATAGCTTGCTCCGTTTCCTGCGAGCGGATCGCTGCGGGTGCAGGTCGTGCCACCCGGCGGGCATGACCAGCCCGTGCCGGTCATCGAGACAATCGTCTCGCCCGGAGGTGGCGTTTCGGTGACTGTCACCGTGCCGGTGGTGGGGCCGCCGAAGCACGACACCCCAGGGCACGAGGAGTCGTTGAACACGGTCAATGTGTACTGGCCCTGCTCGCCCTGCCTGAAGTCGACGGTGTGAAGTTTCTGAATGCCCAGAACCGGCAGCGGTGTCCCTGACGGATAGTCGATGAAAGTGTCGTTTGAGTAGGAAGCCGGGCTCGATCCGCCGCCCGACACGGTGACCTTGAGTTCCTGGGGCGAACTGGCGTTCGAGCTCACGTTGACCGTGACGGTGATGGGGGGATAGCTCTGGGACGAGTCCAGTCGATCCTGCCGTTCGCAGGTATTTGCTCCGTCGAGGCCCGGGCACGTCCAACCATCTCCACTCATCGAGACCAGGGTCAGGCCCGAAGAGATGGTTTCTGTGACCTCGACCGCACCGACCGTGCCCACGTCTCCGTCGTTGGTGACACGCACCGTGTACTGGGCGCCGTTCTGGCCCTGTCTGAAGTGCGCCGTGGGGGGGATGGAGATGTCGAGCTCGGCAGTCGGGAGCGGAGGGGGAGGCCCGCACGCTGGCAACATTCCGAGGACGACCGCGCTCGTAGCCAGCGCCCGGATCAGCAGGGACTTCGTTCGCTCCGATCCCATTTCTCCTCGTCACCTCCGCTCAGTCGGCCGAAAGAGACGTCAGGGTGCCAGCAGGCTCTCAATCGCCATCGAGGTGCGACTGCTCGGACAGTTTCGCCACACCACCTGGACCCAAAGGAGCGACACGGGGGGGTCTTGAGGGCCTCTGCAACACCAGAGGGGAGCCCAGAGCCAACGTTGCCGGCGGGCGGTGACCGTGCCGACGGTGACTGCCCCTTGCCTAGACGTAGGGTTCCCGCGCGCGTCGGCGGATCGCGATCCGGCAATCGGGCGATGGCGCAGAGGGCGACATGGAAGACCGGCAGACACGCGCGGAACTCGATCGGCACTGGGCGGCGTCCGATGCCGGCGATTTCGAGACCGAGCATTCGATCTATCGCGAGGACGCGGTGCTGGATTACCCCCAGTCGGGCGAGCGGATCCGCGGCCGATCGAACATCCAGATCACCCGCACCAGACAGCCGAGCAAGAAACGCTTCGCCGTCCGGCGAATCATCGGCACCGGTGATCTTTGGATCACCGAGTTCATCCTGACGTATGACGGCAAGCCGTCGTACACCGTCAGCATCATGGAGTTCAGGGACGGCAAGGTTGCCCGAGAAACCCAGTACTTCGCAGACCCGTTCGAGGCCAGCGCGTGGCGCGCTCCCTGGGTCGAGCGAATGGACGGGGAGTCACCGCTCCCGTCCGCCCCGGCACGCTGAATTTCAGCCCGGTCGCTCATCGAAGGTCCGTCTCTGAACGGGCCCTTGGAAAGGACGCTCACGGTCATCGCGGCACGGGCGATCCTGCTCCCGCCGGCATGGGTCAGATCCTGATCGTCGAGGACGACGCCGACATCCGAGAGTCGCTCTTCGAGAGCCTCGAGGGCCTCGGCCACGCGGTGACCCTCGCCGCGAACGGACGCGAGGCGGTCGAGGCGCTGGCCCGCGTCGGCCGTCCGTGCCTCGTCCTCCTCGACGTGATGATGCCCGAGCTCGACGGCGCGGGGTTCCTGGCCGAGCTGGTCCGGCGCACCGACGTCGAGGACTTCCGGGTGGTCGTCATGTCCGCCGATCCGGCCAGCATCCGGCGGATCAAGGGGCTCCCCGGCATCGTGCAGTTCCTCGACAAGCCGATCGACCTGGACGAGCTGCTCGCGCTCGTCGAGTACCACTGCGGCGCACCCCGCGAATGACCGTGAAATTGACAAGACTCCAGGACGCGGGAACCTCGGGGGCACCGCCGCGACAGCCCTGTCGCGCCGGAGAGGAGTCGGTTGCATGGAACCCAGCCCCACCATCCCCGAGCCCGTGGCTCCGGCCGAGCAGACCGGGGATCCGGACGACGCCAGCTTCACGGTGAGCACGCACGTGCTCGTCCCGGAGGAAGACGTCCGGAGGCTCCGGGCCCTCTCGGCACGCACCCGGGTTGCCCAGAGCGATTACCTCCGCGAGGCGGTCGAGGACCTGCTGAAGAAGTACGGGGTGATGCCGTGACACCTCCGGCGGGGGAGCTGCTGCGGCAGCGCGAGCCACCGCCTCGTGACGTCCGAGGGCGTCCGCCTCCCCGGGTGGAGCCCCCACCTCCGTCGCGTACCGAAGGGATCGTCCAGGCGATCCTGAACTGGCTCGATCGACCGCTGTAGAGTCCGGCGCCATGCGGCGCGCCCTGTGGCTCCTGCGTCGCCGCGCCGCCTTCCGCCGCTAGCTCGCGGTGGAGGGCGCGTCCTCCTCCCGCTCCAGCCGTCCGGCCAGGTCGCGGAACGACAACTGGTCGACCGAGAGGAAGATGAGCCCGAGGCCGATCTGCTGCGTGGTCTGGCAGAGCCAGATCACGTTGGCGTAGGCCAGACCCGGCCCGTTCACCACCGAGGCGGGAAGGAAGATGGAGAGCCCGAGCTTCACCGCGGCCTGGAAGGTACCGACCATCCCCGGTGCCGCCGGGATCATCACGCCCACCACCAGGAGACACATCGCGACGTAGGTCTGGACGAGGGTGAGCTGGAAGGGGAAGGCCTGCATCAGGACCCACATCCCGAAGCCGTTGAGCCCCCAGTAGACCAGCGTCCAGACCAGGAAGGCCGCGAGCTCCGACAGCCGGTGTCCCTGCTTCAGCGCCCCCACGAAGCTGTCGACGATGCCCGAGGCGCGCTCCCCCAGCGCCGGGGAGATCCTTCCCAGCGTCCCGCGCACGAGCGCCACCGCACGGTCGTGGTTCCAGGCGGCGAAGAGCAGGAAGAGAAACCCCCCGAAGAAGACCGCGAACATCAGATTCGCCCCGTACCGGGCGAGCCTCAGCGGCGTGGGCTCGCCCTGGACGACGAAGAGCAGTCCCCGGAGGAGGAGCGCGACGAAGACCCCGTCGGCGATGCGCTCCAGCACCACGCTGGTCATCGCGGCGCTGCGGCGGATGGAGCTGCGCTGGGCGATGAGGAAGGGCCGGGCGAACTCGCCCAGCCGGAAGGGCAGGACCAGCAGCATCATGAAGCCGATGGCGCTGGCATCGTTCAGGGCACGGAACCTCACCCGCTCCTGCGAGGCCAGCAGCGCTCCCCAGCGGGCGGTGCGCGACAGGTGGATGAGGAGGAGGATGGCCAGGTAGGGCAGCACCCAGGCGTAGTTGGCCGAGCGCAGGCTCGCCCACAGCTCGGCCCAGTGGGTGTCGCGGAACGCCCACCAGCCGAAGACGAGGGTGACCGCCAGGCTGCCCAGCAGCTTCAGGAGACGCTTCACGGGGTGCCGCCGTCTACCCTACCCCCATCGGGGATTTCCACCGGTTCCCCCGCCAGGACCCGCACCGGCCCGTCGCGGAACAGCCGCCCCACCGCGGCGTCCCCGGCGCAGGCACGGAGGTCCGCCAGCGCCTGCTCGATCCAGCGGGGAGCTCCGGACGGTGCGTGGAGGTCGGTGGCGGCGACGGCGTAGAGCCCCTCGTCGAGGAGCAAGCGGGCGGTGCGCCGGGCCACCGGTCCGTACCGGCCGCTCACCGCGCCGAGATCGAGCTGCAACCGCGCGCCCAGAGCCACCACCTCGGCGGCGCGTCCCGGCCGCTGGAGCTCGAGGCAGCGCTCGGGGTGGGCGAAGAGCGGGATCACCCCCCGCCGCATCATCTGGAAGACCAGGGTGGGCAACGCGGGGACCGGCGAGGAGTACGGCAGCTCGACGAGCACGTACGGGCCCCGGTGCACCGGCCGGGCAGCGGGAGTGCCCAGCCCGTCGAGGAAGCCCTCCTCCACCAGCGCGTTCTCGGCGCCCAGCTCGAGGACGAGCGGGATGCCCTCGTGGGCCAGCGCGCTCCTCAGCGCCTCCAGGCGCTCCCGGCAGACCTCCACCGGGGCGCAGCCGGCGCGGGCGTGGGGGCTGACGGCGACGGTGGACACCCCGATCGCCACCAGCGCCCGGGCCATGGCCAGGGAGTCCTCGGGCGTGCGGGCGCCGTCGTCCACTCCGGGCAGCAGATGGCAGTGCAGGTCGACGTAGCCGCTCATCGCTCGGGCGGCTCGTCCGCGGCCGGCGGCTGCTCCTCGCCCTCGGCGGGAGCCGAGGGCACCCGGTACTCCTCGCCGAACCAGCGGCCGAGGTCGACGCGGCGGCAGCGAACCGAGCAGAACGGGAATGCGGGGTTCCTCCCCCGCGGCTCCGCGGGCTTCTTGCAGACGGGACAGGGGGCGTTGCGCGGCACGGACCTCTTCCTTCTAAGGCCGGAGGCCCCCCCGTTCCAGCCGCCGGGGTCGGGGCCGGCGCCCGTGGTTCCCTGCCCTTGCAATCCGCCCCGAAGCAGGGCAGGCGGGTCGGCCCGAGGAGAGCCACATGCGTGCCGTTCGCATCGAGCAGCCCGGAAGCGCCCGGGGTCTGCGTCTGGTCGAGGTCGAGGAGCCCGTCCCCGGACCGGGGGAGATCGGGGTCGAGGTCCACGCCACCGCCCTGAACCGAGCCGACTGGCTGCAGGTCCTCGGGCACTATCCGGTGCCGCCGGGAACCCCGGCCGACCTCCCAGGGATGGAGTACGCCGGCACGGTGCGGGCCGCCGGGCCGCGGACCTTCCGCTTCCGTCCCGGTGACCGCGTGATGGGGCTCGTCCCCGGGGCCGCGTTCGCCGAGCGCCTGGTGACCCACGAGCGCGAGGCGGTGCCCGCGCCGGAGGGCCTGTCCCTCACCGACGCGGCGGCGATCCCCGAGGCCTTCTTCACCGCGTTCGACGCGCTGGTCCTCCAGGGACAGCTGGGCCCGGGCGAGCGGGTGCTGGTGCACGCGGTGGCGAGCGGCGTGGGAACGGCGGCGGCTCAGATCGTCCACGCCGCGGGAGCGACGCTCCTCGGGACGGGGCGGAACCCGGCGAAGCTGGAGCGGGCGGCAGGCCTCGTGCCCTTCACCACGCTCCTGGTGGACCGGGAGAATCCCCGGTTCTCGGAGCGCGTGCTCGAGCTCACCGGGGGCGCCGGGGTCGACCTCGTGCTGGACCTGGTCGGCGGCCGGTACACCGCCGAGTCACTGGCCTGTCTCGCCCCGCGCGGCCGGATGCTCCTGGTCGGGACCGTGGATGGCGTCCGGAGCGAGCTCGACCTCCGGATCGCGCTCGGCAAGCGGGCCCGGATCACGGGAACGGTCCTTCG
>Ga0335080_10000342_pt1 | contig 42485 bp, 37 predicted proteins | sample Lox_Sample_34_FD_206720 | JGI IMG/M metagenome (GOLD analysis project Ga0335080, IMG submission 206720) | Soil microbial communities from Loxahatchee National Wildlife Refuge, Florida, United States - Lox_Sample_3.4 | ecosystem: Environmental > Terrestrial > Soil > Wetlands | place: USA... | reverse complement strand
TCGAGGTCGCCCTCGATGAGGGAGATGCCCACGGCCGCGCCCGGCTCGAGATCGGGCAGGGGGCCGACCCTCCCCGCCGCGCCTCCCCCCATCACGGGGGCGAATCCCATCGCCGAGAAGACGCCTCGCGCCCAGTCGAAGGTCTCGGGGTCGAAGCCCGAGAGGACGAGGGGTAGCGCGAGGGGGCTCAGGGAGGCTCCGGCCACGCCGGCCGGGAGAGCCTCTCCGCGGAAGGTGCCGGTCGCCAGTGCCGGCAGGGAACGGCGCAGGGTGGCGGCCACCGCGGATCGGTCGAGGGGAGTGCCGTCGAGGCCCGGCGCGTGCAGCCGAGCGGCGGCGGGTCGAGGCGAGGTGTCGCCGCCGGCCGCGATCATGTCGCCGATCGGCGTGAGGCCGGCGATCGCCTCCTTCCCGAACGGGAAGGCGTAGGCCACGGCGCCCACCAGCCGGCCGTCCACGAACACCGGGCTCCCGCTCATGCCCGCGATGACTCCGGTCTCGGCGAGGGGCCCGCCCTCGAGGCGGGCCAGGATGATGCTCTGCCGCGGCCCGACGGCGTTCTCCAGCACTCCCAGGATGCGCACGCCGAACTCGTCCACGCGGGCGCCTTCGAACACCGTACGGCCGACCCCTTGCATGCCGGGCCGGACGTCGGCGAGGGGCAGGAGGTCGGCCCCCGCCCCCGCCCGGGCGAAGCAGAGCAGGACGAGAGCGGCGACGCGCGCAGAGGGCATCGCCGCATGGTAGGGTGAGGTGCGGGCGAGCGCAACGCGCCGCTTGACCCCTCGTCGGGGGGCCGATAGCATCGGCCGGTTCGGCGGTCGACCTCGAGGAGAAGAAACGTGTCCGAGACCAGGGCCGCAGACGCGGCCCACGATTCGTCCCGCACGGTGGCGGCGGGCCTCCTGGCCTGGGTGTGGCCGGGCCTGGGCCATCTCTTCCTGGGCCGGCGGGGCAAGGGCCTCGTGCTCATGGGCTCGACCCTCGCCCTCTTCGTCCTCGGGGTCGCGATGGACTCGCGGCTGCAGCTGAACCTGGGCCTCGAGGACCCCCTCGCGGTCCTCTTCAGCCTCGCCCAGATGGGCATCGGAACGCCCTACGTCCTCGCCCGCTTCCTCGGGTTCGGGGGCCAGGCCGACCCGGCCGAGATCGTGCGCCTCGTGAAGTCGCCGAGCTTCGAGTACGGGAACACGTTCACCGCGGTCGCCGGGCTCCTCAACATCCTCGTGATCCTGGACGCGCTCGACACCGCGCGGGGAGTCCGCGGCAAGTGATGCACTCCCACCTCGTCACCCTGCTCGTCTTCTCGGCTCTCGTCTCGACGGTGTTCGCGACGCTGCTGCGAGACACGACGCGCGAGCGGGTCCGCTTCTTCCTCGCCGCCTTCGCGGCCTTCGTCCTCTCGACCCTGGCGATCGGCTGGCTGACGAGCCCGTTCCCGGGCTAGCCGCCGGAGGGCCTCAGCTCCCCGGCAGCCAGCGCGGCGAGCCCATGAGGAAGCCGGAGTCCTCGGAGTGGAGGACGGTGCGCCCGGAGCCGTCCGGCTGGATGAGCACGAGCTGCGAGCGGGACTGGGAGGCGTCCGTCTCGACGTAGACGATCCCCTTCGCATTCCAGTCGGGAGCGCTCCGGTAGAGCGGACCCGTGACGAGCGCGGTCGGCTGGGAGGCGCCGTCCGTCTTCACGGTCATGAGGTCCCAGCTGCCGAGGCCGCCGTTCCCGACGTCGGTCAGGCGGCGGAAGACGACGTAGAGCCCGTCGGGGGAGAGGGCGGGGCTCGCGTCGCCGCCCACGACGTAGGGCGTCCCGGGCAGGGCCGGTCCTCCCGTCGCGGGGCCGCTCGTGAGCGGGGTCTGCGAGAAGAGATAGACGCGGCTCGCCCCGTTCGCCACGCTCAAGTCGATGCCTTCGTACACCGCCGTGCTGGCGAAGGGGTCGACGCGGGGGTCGAGCTCCCGGAACGTCGTCGTGCTCGTGAGGTCCTGCTCCCCCTGGCCGTTGGGCTGCGAGTAGTAGAGGTCCGTGTCCCCCTGCGTTCCCTCGGGCGCGGAGTAGATGATGAACGAGCCGTCCGGGGAGTAGTCCGCGCTGTCCACGCGCCGGTTCTGGAAGATGACCGTCTCGACCGAGCGCGACAGGTCCATGAAGTAGAGGGTGCTCGTCCCCGCCGCCGCGCCGGGGATCGTGCGGATCGCGATGACCCGGTTCCGGTCGGGCGACGGGGCGACCTGCAGGAAGTCGCAGGGCGTCGAGGCCGTGGCGCACGTGGTGAGCCGCTCGACTTTCGACCCGTCGGCGTTGATCGCGAAGAGCTCGCGCGGCTGGCCGGGCGTCTGGCTCCAGGAGCCGCTCACGAAGAGGAGGGCGGCGTCGGCCGAGGGCGGTGTGGAGGCTCCGGTCCTGGCGAAGGGGTTCCCGGCGCTGCTCTGGCACCCGGCGGCGAGGGCGAGCGAGGAGGCGACGATCATCCGGCGGAGCATGGACGAGCCTAGACCTGCGTGAGCGGGCAAGTCAAGAAAGCCGGTGGTATAGTGCGCGGTCGCGCGAGCTCTCGAGAGGGGAAGGATGTCGGGGCGAACGAGCGGGGGCCGATGAAGGAAGCGCCGCCGGAGCGCCCCTCCGCGCGCGGCCTGCGCCTCGCGATCGTGCGTTCGCTCTTCAACCGGCCGGTGACGGACGGCCTCCTCGAAGGCGCCCGGAGCGAGCTCGCCGAGATGGGCGCGGCGGCCGGCCGGGTGGCCGTCTTCGACCTGCCGGGAGCGTTCGAGCTCCCTCTCGCCGCCCGGGCCGCCGCGCGGTCGGGCCGCTTCGACGCCGTGGTCGCGCTGGGCGCCGTCATCGAGGGCGAGACCGACCACTACGAGCACGTCGCCCGCGAGGCGGCCTCGGGCCTCGCCGCGGTCGCGCGGGAGACCGGCGTGCCGGTGTCCTTCGGAGTCCTGACCGTCCGTCAGGAGGAGCAGGCCCGTCGGCGCGCCGCGCCCGGGCCCGGCAACAAGGGCGCGGAGGCGGCCCGGGCCGCAGTGACGACGGCGCTCGCCCTGCGTGCGATCGCCGGTGCCGGCGCACGCCGCTCCCGCGTTCGCCGCGGCCGCCGGAAAGGCCGGTGAATGGGGCGGCGGACCAAGGCCCGCGAGTGCGCGTTCCAGCTCCTCTACCAGTGGGAGATCACGGGCGAGCCGATGGAGCGGGTGCGAGAGGGGTTCTGGCGCCTGCGCTCGGGGACGCCGCCGATGCGGGCGATGGCCGAGCGGCTGGCGTGCGGGGCGCAGTCGCGGGCGGCCGAGCTCGACGAGGCGATCGCCGAGGCGGCCACCCACTGGCGCCTGGACCGGATCGCGACGGTGGAGCGGACGATCCTGCGGCTCGGAGCCTACGAGCTCTCGGCGGAGACGGAGACGCCGGCGGCGGTCGTCCTCGACGAGGCGGTCGAGCTCGCCAAGCGTTTCGGGGACGCCGAGTCCCCGGCGTTCGTCAACGGCGTGCTGGACGCCATCCGACGGCGCGTCCGCGGCCCGCAGGGATGAGGACCGCATGAGCGACGACCGCAGGGCGGCGGGAAGCGAGGAGCCGCCGGTTCCGGGCTGGCCGGCGGAGTCGGCGCCGAGGCTCGAGAGGGCGCGGATCCTCCGCGAGCTCGGGATCCTCGTCTATCCGACCCGGTTCGAGCGCAGCCACCGCCTCGGCGAGATCGTCGCCGGATACGGCGGGAAGACGATCGAGGAGCTCGACGCGCTCGCCGTGTCGGCGAGGGTGGCGGGGAGGGTCCTCACGAAGCGCGGTCACGGCAAGGCCGCGTTCGCGACGCTCGGGGACGGAGAGGCGCGCCTGCAGGTCTACGTCCGGTCGGACGAGGTGGGAGAGGACGCCTACCGGCTCTTCGACCTCGTGGACCTCGGTGACTTCATCGGAGTCGCCGGCCGGGTCATGCGGACGCGGAAGGGCGAGCTGAGCGTCGAGGCCCGCGAGATCGTGCTGCTCACGAAGGCTCTCCTTCCCCCGCCCGAGAAGTGGCACGGCCTCGCCGACGTCGAGGTCCGCTACCGCCAGCGCTACCTCGACCTCCTCGCGAACCCGGAGGTGCGGCGCACCTTCGTCCTGCGGAGCGCCATGGTCGCGGCGATGCGGCGCTTCCTCGACGAGCGGGGCTACGTCGAGGTCGAGACGCCGATGATGCAGCCGATCGCCGGAGGGGCGGTGGCCCGGCCCTTCGTGACCCACCACAACGCGCTCGACGTGGACCTCTACCTGCGGATCGCCCCCGAGCTCTACCTGAAGCGGCTCGTGGTGGGGGGATTCGAGCGCGTCTACGAGATCAACCGGAACTTCCGGAACGAGGGCATCTCCTCGATGCACAACCCGGAGTTCACGATGCTCGAGTTCTACACCGCCTACTTCGACTGCCGCGACGTCATGGCGACGACGGAGGACCTCGTGGCGGCGGCGGCGCGCGTCGCCGGCGAGGGCTCCGTCGAGTATCGCGGCCGGAAGGTCTCGTTCGCCCCTCCCTTCCGACGAGTGCGGATGACGGAGGCGATCGCGGCGGTGGCGGACGAGCAGGGCTGGGGCCTCGGGGAGGCCGACCTCGCCGACCGGGAGAGGCTCGCGGCGTGGCTGCGGAGCGACCCCCGGCCCTCGCGGCTCGCGGCCGGGTCCCGCGACCTCGAGGTGTTCAACGACGAGGTCTCGTGGGCCCGGCTCGAGGGCCTCTCGCACGGGAAGAGGGTGGCCCACCTCTTCGAGGTCTGGGTCGAGAGGCGCTGGGACCCCGCGGCGACGCGCCTCTGGGACCCCACCTTCGTGGTCGACTATCCCGTGGACATCTCGCCCCTCGCCAAGGCCCACCCGGACCGGCCGGGCGTGGCGGACCGCTTCGAGCTCTTCGCGGCCGGGATGGAGATCGCGAACGGCTTCTCGGAGCTGAACGACCCGCTCGAGCAGCGCCAGCGCTTCCTCGAGCAGCTCGCCGAGCGCGAGCGGGGGGACCTCGAGGCGCACCAGATGGACGACGACTACGTCCGCGCCCTGGGGCACGGCCTGCCGCCCACCGGAGGCTGCGGGGTCGGCATCGACCGCCTGGCCATGATCCTCACCGGCTCGCCGTCGATCCGGGACGTCATCCTCTTTCCGCACATGAGGCCCCCGGGCGGACGTCAGGGACACGAGGACGAAGAAGCCATTCCTCGGGACCCGTCCGACCGGAGTCCCTCGGAATGACATGGGAGCTTCAGGTCGCGCTGCGGTACCTGACCGCGCGCCGGAAGCAGGCCTTCATCTCCCTCATCTCCGGCGTGGCGGTGCTCGGCGTCTCGGTGGGCGTGATGGCGGTCCTCATCGCCCTCGGCCTCATGACCGGCCTCCAGTCCGAGATCCGGGCCCGCATCCTGGGAGCGACGGCCCACATCAGCGTCTTCCGGACGGGGGCGGCCGCGTTCGACGACGTGGAGGCCGTGGTCGCGACGGTGCGAACCGTCCGCGGCGTGGCCGGAGCGGCGCCGGCCGTCTACGGGAAGGTGCTCCTCACGAGCGCGACCGGCGCCGCCGCCGCCACGCTCAAGGGGATCGTTCCGGCCGAGGAGCGGACGGTCACCGACGTCGTGGCCAAGGTGCGCGAGGGCACCGCGGCCGCGCTCGGGGAGGAGGCGGGGGACGGGCCGGCCCCGATCCTCCTCGGGAGCGCGCTCGCCGATTCCCTGAACGTGGGCGTGGGGGACGTGGTGACGGTGACGTCGCCCCGTGGGCGGCTCTCCCCGATCGGGATCATCCCTCGCCAGACTCGCGTGCGGGTGGCGGGGATCGTGAAGACGGGCCTCTACGAGTTCGACGCCGCCTGGGGCTACCTGTCGCTCGCCGCCGCCCGGCGACTCATCGACGACGAGGGCCGGACGACCCACGTCGAGGTCCGGCTCCACGACATGTTCGCGGTCAAGCAGGGGGCGAAGGACATCCTGGCCCGGCTCGGCGACGGCTACGTCACCACGGACTGGGTCGAGATGAACCAGGCCCTGTACTCGGCCCTCTGGATCGAGAAGGTGGCGGTGGGGGCCGCGATCGGCCTCATCGTCGCGGTGGCGGCGCTCAACATCGTGGCCACGCTCGTGCTGATGGTGATGGAGAAGCACAAGGACATCGCGATCCTCGTCTCGATGGGGGCGTCGCGCGGCTCGATCATGCGCGTCTTCGTGCTGCAGGGCTCGATCATCGGGGCGGCCGGCACTGCGACCGGAGGCCTGCTGGGGGCGGGGGCGTGCTGGGCCCTCGATCGCTTCCGCGTGGTGAGGGTGCCGGAGAGCGTCTACCAGATCGCCTGGGTCCCCTTCCGCCTCGTTCCCGCCGAGGCCGCGATCGTCCTCGCCGCGGCGCTCCTCGTCTGCTTCTCGGCGACCCTCTACCCGGCCCGCGGGGCGGCACGCCTCGATCCCGCGGAGGCCCTCCGCTACGAGTGATGGCGGCCCTGATCTCGGCCCGCGCCCTCACCAAGGCCTACACGACCCCGGCCGGCGAGGTGCCCGTTCTGCAGGGGCTCGACCTGGACGTCGAAGCCGGAGAGATGGTGGCCGTCGTCGGGGCGTCGGGGGTCGGGAAGTCGACCCTCCTCCACGTCCTCGGCACGCTCGACCGCCCCGACGCGGGCTCCCTGGCCGTGGCCGGCGAGGACGTGCTGTCTCTCTCCGAGCGCCGGCGGTGCGAGTTCCGGAACCGGACGCTCGGCTTCGTGTTCCAGTTCCACCACCTGCTGCCGGAGTTCTCCGCCGTCGAGAACGTGTCGATGCCGCTGCGGATCGCGGGGCGGGTCCGCGACGAGGCCGAGGCCCGGGCCCGCGCTCTCCTCGCCGAGGTGGGCCTCGCGGGACGGGCCGAGCATCGGCCGGGCGCCCTCTCGGGTGGGGAGCAGCAACGAGTGGCAGTGGCGCGGGCGCTCGCGGGGGCTCCGCGCGCTCTCCTCGCCGACGAGCCGACCGGCGACCTCGACCGGTCCACCGGCCAGTCGCTCCACGCGATGCTGCGGGCGCTCGTGCGGGCGAGGGGGCTCACCGTGGTCGTGGTCACGCACAACGAGGAGCTCGCCGCCGGGTGCGACCGCGTGCTGAAGCTCCAGGCCGGGCGTCTCGCCCCGGCCTGACCCCGCGGGCCTTCGGCGCCGCTCGGGCCGGCGGGATCTGGGCTATGATAGCGAGCTGGCCGGAGGGGACGGCTTCTTCGGCCGATCCCGGGGTCTCGAGGGGATGTTCGAACGCTACACCGAGAGGGCTCGGCGGGTGATCTTCTTCGCCCGCTACGAGGCCAGCCAGCTGGGCAGCGGAGCCATCGAGACCGAGCACCTGCTCCTCGGGCTGATCCGGGAGGGCAAGGGGCTCACCTCCCGGCTCTTCGCGAAGAGCCACCTGTCGATGGACCAGATCCGCAAGGACGTCGAGGGACGCTCCCCGTACCGGGAGAAGGTCTCGACGTCGCTCGAGATCCCGCTGTCGCCGGAGAGCAAGCGCGTCCTCAGCCACGCCGCCGAGGAGGCGGAGCGGATGCTCCACAACTACATCGGCACCGAGCACATCCTCCTCGGGCTGATGCGGGAGGAGAGGAGCGTGGCCGCCGCGATCCTCGCCGAGAAGGGGATGCGCCTCGGGGGCGCGCGCGAGGACATCCTCGCCCTCCTCAACGAGAAGGCCACCGCGGGCAAGGCCAAGGAGACGCCGCTCCTCTCCGAGTTCTCGCGCGACCTCTCCGAGGCGGCGTCGCGGGGCGCGCTCGACCCCCTCGTTGGCCGCGAGGAGGAGCTCGAGAGGGTCGTCCAGGTCCTGTGCCGGAGGACGCGCAACAACCCGGTCCTCATCGGCGAGCCGGGAGTGGGCAAGACCGCCCTCGTGGAGGGCCTCGCGAACAAGATCGTCCAGGGTGACGTGCCGGTGTACCTGGCCGACAAGCGGGTCCTCGCCCTCGACATCTCGCTCATCGTTGCCGGCACCAAGTACCGGGGACAGTTCGAGGAGCGGCTCAAGACGATCATGCGGGAGCTCACCGAGACCCCGAACATCATCATCTTCATCGACGAGCTGCACACCCTGGTCGGGGCGGGGTCGGCCGAGGGGTCGCTGGACGCGGCCAACATCCTGAAGCCGGCCCTGTCGCGGGGCGAGATCCAGTGCATCGGGGCCACGACCCCTGCCGAGTACCGCAAGCACATCGAGAAGGATCGGGCCCTGGAGCGGCGCTTCCAGGCGGTCAAGGTCGCCTCGCCCACGGAGGAGGAGACGGTGGCGATCCTCCGGGGGGTGAAGGACCGGTACGAGAAGTTCCACAACGTGGCCTACCTCGACGAGGCGATCGAAGCCGCCGTCTACCAGTCGAGCCGGTACATCACGGACCGGTTCCTGCCCGACAAGGCGATCGACCTCATCGACGAGGCGGGCAGCCGGGTGAAGCTGCGGGAGGCGTCGGTGCCGGCGGTCACGCCGGAGGTCCAGGGCCGGCTGCGGGTCGTGCTCGAGCCCGACCTCGGGGAGCGGGGCGGGTTCTTCCGCGAGGACGAGGGGGCCCGCCGGGAGAGCGTCCACGTCCTGAGCGAGCAGTGGACCCTCGGGTCGGAGGCGCCCCAGTCCGTCACCAAGGCGGATATCGACGACGTCGTGTCGCGCTGGACGGGCATCCCGATCGCGTCCCTGAAGGAGGAGGAGTCGGAGAAGCTCCTTCGGATGGAGGCGGAGCTGCACCGCCGGATCGTCTCCCAGGACGGCGCGATCAGCGCCGTGGCCCGGGCCATCCGGCGCACCCGGGCCGGGCTCAAGAACCCGAACCGCCCGGTGGGCTCCTTCCTGTTCCTCGGGCCCACCGGCGTCGGCAAGACCGAGGTCGCGCGCGGCCTCGCCGCCTTCCTCTTCGGCAGCGAGCGGAACCTCGTCCGCTTCGACATGTCGGAGTTCATGGAGAAGCACTCGGTGAGCAAGCTCATCGGCTCCCCCCCCGGCTACGTCGGCCACGAGGAGGGGGGCCAGCTCACGGAGCGGGTGAAGAGGAACCCCTACTGCGTCGTCCTCCTCGACGAGATCGAGAAGGCCCACCCCGACACGTTCAACGTGCTCCTCCAGGTCTTCGAGGACGGGCACCTGACGGACGGGCTCGGCAACACGGTGGACTTCAAGAACACCATCCTCATCATGACCTCCAACATCGGGGCTCGCTTCATCGAGAAGAAGGGCCGGATGGGGTTCGCCTCGCACGAGCCGGGGGAGGCCGAGAGGACGACGAACGAGATGGTGCTGGGCGAGGTCAAGCGCACGTTCAACCCGGAGTTCCTGAACCGGGTCGACGAGATCATCATCTTCGACGCCCTCACCGACCAGGATCTGGTCGAGATCACGAGGCTGCTCGTGGCGCAGCTCAACCAGAACCTGAAGGAGAAGGGCATCGTCATCTCGATCCGCGACGAGGCCGTCGAGTGGCTGCTCGCACGGACCCTCTCCGACCGATCCTACGGGGCGCGGCCGCTGCGTCGCGCGATCCAGCGCCACATCGAGGACGCGCTGTCGGAGGCCTTCATCCGGGGTCAGATCCGGGGCGGCGTCCCGATCGAGGTCGGGGTGAAGGAAGGCGCATTGTGGTACGAGCAGGGCGGGCGGGGCGGAGCTCTGTCGACATGACGGAGCGGCCTTCGGTCTTCCGCGCCCGAGGCGAGCGCGCCGGCCAGGCCCCTCCTGCGGCCGGGACTCCGTCTCCTCCGCCGGAAGCAGCCCGCCTCCGCGTTCCGGAGCCTCGGGGGCGGCGCCGGCCCGACGGCCCGCCCCGTCGACGGCCGCCGGCCGCCCGACGCCATTCCATCCCTCCGGTCCGACAACGAAGACCCGCACCTGCCCTACTCCAGCGTCCAATCGCCGTCCGCACCACCCTCTAAGGAGAAGACATGAAGAAGACGTTCGTCGCCGGCGTCCTCATGGCCCTCGCCGCCGCGGGAGCCGCCACCGCACAGGAGGCCGCCAAGGCCCCGCGCCTCGGCGTGATCGACATGGCGCGGGTTTCCGCGGAGAGCCTCCTCGGCAAGAGCTACGCCGCGCAGCTCGAGAAGCTGCAGAACGACATCAGCGCCGAGGCCACGAAGAAGCAGACCGACCTCGGCAAGATGGACGCTGCGATCAAGACCCTGCAGGACGAGCTCGAGAAGCAGGGCGCGGTCCTGAGCCAGGAGGCCCGGGACAAGAAGCAGCAGGACATCGTGCGCAAGACCCGCGAGCGCCAGGCGTTCCTCGAGGACGGCCAGGCCGAGATCAACCGCATGCGGGAGCGGGCGCAGCAGCAGGCCCAGTCGATCAACAACGAGTTCCAGCTCAAGGTCCGTCCCCTCGTCGAGCAGGTGGCGAAGGAGAAGGGGTACGACCTGGTGCTCGACTCGCAGGTCGCGTACACGATCAACAAGGACTTCGACATCACCCGGGACGTGATCGTGAAGGCCGACGAGCTGGAGAAGGCGAAGCCCGTCGCGGCCGTGGCTCCGGCCGTGCCAAAGCCGTAGGGCTCTCCGGGCGGCGGGGGAGGGCGACCGCCTTCCTCCGCCGAGGCCCGAGGCAGCGCCTTCTCGAATGAGCAGCGGCGAGGTCGGGCGGCTCGTCCGCCAGATCCCCACCCAGTATCCCTTCGTGCTCGTGGACCGGATCCTCGAGCACGACGACGGAGGACGCCTGGTCGCGGTGAAGAACGTCACCGGGGCCGAGGACTTCTTCGCCGGGCACTTCCCGTCCCAGCCGGTGATGCCGGGCGTCCTGATCCTCGAGTCGCTGGCCCAGGCGGCGGGCATCTGGCTCCTGAAGGCGGCTCCGGATCCCCGCCGGGTGGAGATCCGAGTGGTGGGCTTCGACGAGACGAAGTTCCGTCGTCCGGTCGTCCCCGGCGACCAGCTGCGGCTCGAGGTCCAGCTCGTCCACCGGCGCGGCGACCTCGTCCGCTTCCGGGGCGAGGTGCGCGTGGGGGACGCGCGAGCGGCCGAGGCCCGCCTGCTCCTCCAGGTCGCGACGCTGCCCTCGCCCGACGTCGACCCGCTCGCCCGCGTCTCGGCGGAGGCGGTGCTGGAGCCGGGGGTGCGGGTGGGGCCCTTCTCCGTGGTCGGGCCGCGGGTCCGTCTGGGCCGGCACACGGTCGTCGAGTCGCACGCGGTGATCGACGGGGACACGCGCGTGGGGGAGGGGAACCGATTCTTCCCCTTCAGCTCCATCGGCCTCGTGCCCCAGGACCTGAAGTTCCGCGGCGAGCCGACCCGGGTGGAGATCGGCGACCGCAACGTCTTCCGCGAAGGCACGACCGTGCACCGGGGAACCGCCGGCGGCGGCGGCGTCACCCGCATCGGCTCGGACAACCTCTTCATGGCCCAGGTGCACGTGGCCCACGACTGCCGGGTCGGGAGCCACACGATCCTCGCCAACGCCTCGGCCCTGTCCGGACACGTCGAGGTCCAGGACCACGCGACCCTGGGCGGCTTCTCGGGCGTGCACCAGTTCTGCCGCGTGGGGACGCACGCTTTCATGGGCGGAGCCACGATCGCGACCCGCGACGTGGCCCCCTACTCGCTGACGGTCGGGAACCGGGCCCACTTCTTCGGCGTCAACCTCGTCGGCCTGCGCCGCCGCGGCTTCTCCGCGGAGGCCATCCGCGCCTTGCGCCACGCCTACCGGCTGCTCGTGACCCTCCCCTTCGCGGAGGCCGCGGACCGCCTGGAGGCCGAGGGACCGGTCACCGACGAGGTGCGAACGGTGCTCGACTTCGTCCGGTCGTCCGAACGAGGGGTCGTCCTCCAGCGCCGTCGCGGCGCCCGTTCGAGCGAGCTCGAGGCGTGACCGCGATCGGGCGAGAGGGGCCCGGCGAGTCGGTCGGGGCGGGGGCGGCCGCACCGCTGGGCCTCATCGCCGGCAACGGGCGGTTCCCCTTCCTGGCCGCGGCGGGGGCGCGGCGCGCCGGACGGCGCGTCGTGGCTCTGGCCATCCGCGAGGAGGCCGCGGGAGACCTCGAGCGCGAGGTCGACGAGTTCCACTGGATCGGCCTCGGCGAGCTGGGCCGTGGGATCGAGATCCTCCGGAGCGCGGGGGCGCGCGAGGCGGTCATGGCCGGGCAGGTCAAGCACCGGCGGATCTTCTCGGACGTCGTCCCCGACCTGAAGCTCCTGGGCGTGCTGGCCCGGCTCGCCTTCCGCAACACGGACAGCCTGATCGGCGGCGTGGCCGAGGCCCTCGCGCGCGAGGGGATCACGCTCCTGCCGTCGGTGGCGTTCCTGGGCGACCAGCTCGCCGTCGTGGGGCCCATGACGCGGCGCCAGCCCGCCCGGGAGGAGAGGCGCGACGTCGAGTACGGCGAGACGGTGGCGCGCGCCCTCGCCGCGATGGACCTCGGGCAGACGGCGGTCGTCAAGCACCGCGCGGCCGTCGCCCTCGAGGCGATGGAGGGCACGGACGAAACGATCCGACGGGCGGGGCGCATCGCCGGAGTGGGCACGATCGTCGTGAAGGTCTCGAAGCCTCGCCAGGACATGCGCTTCGACGTGCCCGTCGTCGGGGCGGGCACCCTCGCCGCGATGCGGGAGGCGGGATCGAGGGTCCTGGCCGTCGACGCCGGACGGACGCTCATGATCGACCGCGCAGCCTTCCTGGCCGAGGCCGACGCCGACGGCGTCGCCGTCCTCGGCCTCGAGCCGGCGGCGACGGAGACGAGGGGCGATGGCTGAGACGGAGCTCAGGGCCGGCGTGGTCGGGGTCGGCGCGCTGGGCCGCCACCACGCGCGCGTCTGGGCCGCCGTCCCCGGCGTGAGACTCGCGGGTGTCGCGGACGTCGACGCCGCGCGGGCGGCGGAGGTCGCCGCGCAGCACGGGGGCCGAGCCTACGCCGATGCCGACGCCCTCCTCGCGGACGTCGACGTCGTGTCGGTGGCGGTGCCCACGGCCTCCCACCACTCGGTGGCCCGACGGGCCCTCGAGCAGGGGAAGGACGTCCTCCTGGAGAAGCCCATGTCGGCGACCCTCGCCGAGGCCGACGACCTCGTGGCGGTCGCGGCGAGGCACGGCGCCGTGCTCCAGGTCGGCCACATCGAGCGATTCAACCCGGCGACCGAGGTCCTCCTCGCCGCCGGCCGGGGCGCGCGCTTCGTGGAGGTCCACCGCCTGGGCTCGTTCTCGCCGCGCAGCCTGGACGTGGACGTCGTCCTCGACCTCATGATCCACGACCTCGACATCGTCCTCGCCCTCGACGGAACGGAGGCCGTCCAGATCGAGGCGGTCGGTGTCCCCGTGCTGACGCCGAGGGTCGACATCGCCAACGCGCGTCTGCGCTTCGCCTCCGGCCTCATCGCCAACCTCACCGCGAGCCGGGTATCGGTCGAGAAGGTGCGCAAGTTCCGAGTCTTCGCCCCGCGCACCTACGTGTCGGCGGACTTCGCGGCTCGCGGGGTGCAGGTCTACCGCCTGGAAGCGGACGAAGCGGGGCGGCCCCGGGTCGAGTGCCAGCGGCAGGCGGCGCCGGACCGCGAGCCCCTGCGGCTGCAGATCGAGGCGTTCGCGCGGGCGTCGCGCGAACGCTCCCGGCCGCTCGTCACCGGCGCGGACGGCCGGAGGGCCTTGGCCCTGGCCCACGCGATCCTGGGCCGGATGGCCGAAGGCTGATTCCGGGTCCCGCGGGGGCGGACGCCCGGCCCCCCGCCTGCCGGCGCCCGCGAAAGCAGGCGTCCCATGCTGTGCCCCCGTCAGCCCTTGTGGTCACTCCGGGCCCGACCCCGCCCCCTCGTGGGGGGAATCGGCCGAAGTGCAATATCTTGTGTGGATTACTTGATCCATTCTCCGCGGGCGTGCTACCCTCGCCCCTTGAGGATGGGACTCCGGGGGGCGTAGTTGTGCATCGCTTCGACCAGCGCCAGGGCTTCCTGGTCTCCGCGATCCTCCACCTGACCCTCCTCATGATCCTGATCGCTCATCCGCAGCTGGTGGCCCGGAAGCCGGCGGACATCGAGCCGAATGCCTTTGAAAAGAAGGACTTGGTGTTTCTTCCCCCTGCCGCCGTCCTGAAGAAGCTCATGCCGATGCCCCCTCCCGGAGCCCGGCCGCGGCCGGTGCCGGCCCCGACGCCTCTGCCGGCGCAGCCTGCGCCTCCGAGCCAGACGAAGGACCGGATCAGCGTGGGGCCGCCGTCGGACCTCCGCCTGAAGGGGCCGATGATCCTCCGGCGCGAGGACGACCTGACCAAGGTGCCGAAGGGCGAGAGGGTGCCCCCGGCGACGGTGGTCCCCCCGGCCACGCTCGCCACTCCGCCCCCGCCGGCCGAGGTCGCCCGCAAGTCGGGGGCGACCGAAGTGCCGGGGCGCGAGGGACTGCGCCTGCCACCGGGTCTGCTCGCCGGGCCTCTTCCCCGCGGTGAGGAGGGCCGTCGGGCACGGCCAGGCGACCTCGGTCCTTCGATCGCCGGTGCCGTCGACGGCGTGACTCGCCGCCTCGAGCAGAACGCTCAACTGGGCCTCCCCACGGGCACGGGGCAGAACCTGAGCGGGCTCTATTTCGATCCTCAGGGGGCCGACTTCACCCTCTGGATCAATCATTTCAAGAACGAGGTCTATCGGAACTGGATCGTGCCGCAAGCGGCCCAGTTCGGCAGCGCCCGTGGCCACGTCGACTTCGAGTTCACCGTCGAAAGGAACGGATCGATGTCGACGCTGCGGATGGAGAAGTCGTCGGGGACCCCCTCCCTCGACAAGGCGGCGCAGTTCGCGCTCACCAGCAGCCGCTGGTTGCCCTTGCCCGACGACTACGGCCCTCCGCGGGTGACGATGCACGTCACCTTCTTCTACAACGAGGCGCCGCAGGGTTCGTGATCCGAAAGAGCATCGTCAACCACGCCGGCGCGGCCTGGCTCGCGGCGGTGGCCGGGGCATGGCTCGTGGCCGTGGCCTGCCGCACGCTCCAGGGAGGGGCTTCGCTCGTCGCCGCTCCCCTTCCCGGAGCCGGTGCACGGGAAGAGACCGGGGGGGTGCGGGCGCCGACGATCCGGGTCGGCATCCTGACCGACGTCGACCACGTCACGATCGCGGCCGCCGCCGGGATCGAGGTCCGCGGTCGGGCCCCAGGCGAGCCCGGGATGCGCCTGCGCTCCCTGCCCCGGGCGACCTTCCGCCCCGGCGCGCCGGGGCGGATTCGACTGCTTGAGACCGGCGACGAGCTGGATCTCGCCATGGTGGCGACGACCGACCCCTCCCAGCTCCTCAAGGCGGACGCGACGTCCTATCGCGGCCTCATGGAGGTGCGGCCGGCCGACACCGTTCGCCTCACCGTCGTGAACACGGTCCAGATCGAGGACTACGTGCGAGGGGTCGTCCCGAACGAGCTGTCGCCGGAGGAGTTCCCCCGCCTCGAGGCGCTCAAGGCCCAGGCTGTCGCCGCGCGCACGTACGCCCTCGCCCACGTCGGCGACTACGCGGCGAAGGGCTACGACGTCTGTGCGACCGCGGCGTGCCAGGTCTACCACGGCCAGTCCTCCGAGCACCCGCTGACCGACCGGGCCGTAGCCGAGACTCGCGGGATCGTGGCCACCTGGCGCGGCCGGCCCATCAACGCGTACTACACGTCGACCTGCGGCGGGCACACCGAGGACGGGGCACCGATCCTCGACGACGACGCTCCCTATCTCCGCGGCGTGGCCTGCCCTTCCGAGGCGCCATCGCGCCGCAACGTGAAGACCAAGGCCGCTCCTCGTCGGGACCTTCCCGGCGGGCCGGAGACGGCGCGCGCGCTCGCCCTGCTCGAGTCCCTCGGCGTCGTCTCCGCCGCCGAGGCTCAGCCGGCGAGGCTCCGGCGGATCCCGGGGGACGCCGAGGTGCGAGCGTGGACGGCCGGGCTCCAGGCCGCCCTCCGACTGACCGGGTGCGAGAGCCCCGTCTCCGGCTCCCTCGCTCGGCGGGCCACGTTCGCTCGCCACCTGGTGGCCTCGGCCTGCTGGAGCGAGCGGGCGGTGGCGGCGCTCGCGGACGGCGCGGCCCCGGGCCTCCCGGCCGAGGATGCGGCGAAGCTCGACGGGGACGGCGAGCGGCAGGCCGTCGCCTTCCTCCTCGCGGAAGGCCTGCTTTCCTCGGGGCCGGACGAGGCGCTGCGGCCGAATGCCGCGCTCACTCGGGCGGAGATGCTGAGGCTCCTCGCCGGGGCGGCCGCGAAGGCGGGCGCTCCCGACCTCGCCGAGGGAGAGGTCACAGGCCTCGGTGAAGGCGAGATCAGCCTCCGTCGCGGGGATCGGATGGAGAGCCACCCGCTCGACGCCGCGGCGCGCCTCTTCCGGGCCGAGGGCGGCCTCCACTCCACCGCCTCGGAGCTCACGCTGGACCTGGGCGACAGAGTCCTGTACGTGGTGCGCGAGGGCCGGGTCGTCTACCTCGAGGCGGAGCAGGGCCGCCCGGACTCGCCCTACTGCTACTGGCAGGTGCGCCTGACCCCGGCCCAGGTGGCGAGGGCGATCAACCGGTACGGCTCGGTCGGCCAGGTCCGCGACATCGTGCCGAGGCGGCTCGGGGTCTCCGGCCGGGTCGTGGAGCTGGGCGTCATCGGCTCCGACGGGCAGATCGAGCTCAAGGGCCTGCGCGTGCGGTCCGGGCTCGGCCTCCGCGAGAGCCTCTTCGTCGTGAGCCGCGAGAGGGGTCCTCGAGGGGACGTCGAGCGCTTCGTCATCAGCGGGAAGGGCTGGGGGCACGGGGTCGGCCTCTGTCAGGTGGGCGCGTTCGGGATGGCCCGGGCGGGGTCCACGTTCGAGGAGATCCTGAAGCACTACTACACGGGGATCAGCCTGACCCGCGACCCGAGCGAGGCGCGGATCGACTCCCCCCGTCCGTCCGCGGGGCACGCGTCGGGTTCTTTGACCCCGGCTTCGCTCACGCGGCTCGCGTCGGCCCGCTGATGGACCTCGCGGCCTCGAGGGCCTTCCTTTGACACCGGGGCCGAGGCCCCCCTAGAATCCTCGCGCGTTCGTTCGCCACGCCGATGAGCACCCCCGCGAAGCGTCTCGATCCGTTTGCCGTGCCGGGTGGGCTCCGGGGCACGCTGGCCCGCCTGCCCCTGCCCGACCTCCTGCGAGAGCTCCAGGCCGAGGACGCGACCGGCATCCTCTCGCTCACCTCCGGCGGCGCGCGCAAGGCCCTGTACCTGAAGGGCGGCCGTGTTGTCTTCGCCGCGAGCAACCTCCCGAGCGACCGGCTGGGCGAGGTGCTGCTGCGCGAAGGGAAGATCACGCCCGAGCAGAACGAGCAATCGGTCCGCGCTCTCGCCCAGGGCCGCCGCCAGGGCCGCGTGCTCGTGGAGATGGGCACGCTCTCGCCGGACGAGCTGTGGTGGGCGGTCCAGACGCAGGTCCGGGAGATCGTCTTCAGCGTGTTCCAGTGGGACGAGGGGCAGTTCCACTTCGAGGACTCGGTGCTCCCCGAGAAGGAGAAGATCACCGTCGACCTCGACGTGACCGCTCTCGTCCTCGAGGGAGTCCGGCGCATGGACCTCTCGGGCGGCCTGCGCGGACGCCAGCCCGACGGTTACCTGGTGATCGAGCGCGGCGAGACCCCGTCCGAGGGCCTGCTCCACGCGTGGGAAGAGCACGTGCTCTCGCTCGTGGACGGGCAGCGGAGCGTCCTCGAACTGTGCCACGAGAGCGAGGTGGGAGAGGGACAGACGCTGAAGGCCCTTTACTCCTTCCTCTGCACCGGGATCGTGCGCGGCCGGGGCCGGAAGGTGCGCGCCCTCGACCAGGACTTCGTCCCTGAGGACACGGCCCTGACCGTGCTCGACTCCTTCAACCGGATGTACCGTCACGTCCTCGCCTACATGGTGAAGGAGGTCGGCCCCATCGCCGAGAACGTCCTCGCCAAGTACCTGAGCACCGTGCGCGAGGCCCGGCCCGAGGTCCTGCAGGACGTGGCGCTGCGGAAGGACGGCTCGCTCGACGAGGCGGCGGTCGAGCGCAACCTGACCCGCCTCTCGGAGGACGCCCGGCGGACCAGCCTCGTCGACGCCCTGAACGAGCTGCTCTACGCCGAGCTCCTGGCGGTGAAGCGGACCCTCGGCGCCGACCACGAGACGGCCATCGTCCGGGACCTGCGCCCGCCCCGGTGAGCGGGCCGACGCGGCAGCAGGTCCGAGGGGCGGTGCTCCTGCTGGGCGCGCTCCTGCTGCTCGTCCTGTGGCGGCTGTGGCCGCTCCTCTAGTCGCCATCGTCGGCCCGACGGCGTCCGGCAAGACCGCCCTCGCCCTGCGCCTCGCCCGCGAGCGCGGGGGCGAGATCGTGTCCTGCGACAGCCTGCAGGTCTACCGGGGGTTCGACATCGGCAGCGCCAAGGCGACGCCCGAGGAGCGCGCGCTGGTGCCGCACCACCTCGTCGACGTGGCCGATCCCGGCGAGGTCTTCTCGGCTGCCGAGTACTCGCGCCTCGCCCGCTCCGCTCTCGGCGGCATCCGGGCCCGGGGGCGGCTCGCGATCGTGGCCGGAGGGACGGGCCTCTACCTCCGAGCCCTCCTCGGTGGCCTCTTCGAAGGGCCGTCACGGGACGACGCCCTCCGCCGTCGTCTCGACGCGCTGGCGACGAGGTTCGGCGACGAGCGGGTTCACCGGCTCTTGGCCCGGATCGACCCGGACGCGGCCGCGCGGATCCCGCCTCGGGACCGCCTGCGCGTGATACGGGCCCTGGAGGTCTTCCGCGCGACCGGCGAGCCCATCTCCGAGCGGCAGCGCGAGGGTGCGGAGCCGCTCCGGGGCTTCCGGATCCTCATCGTCGGGCTCGACCCCGGCCGTGCGGCCCTTCGCCGGGCGGTCGAGGAGCGCACGCGCCGTATGCTCGCGCTCGGCCTCGTGGACGAGGCCCGGGCCCTCCTCGCCCGAGGCCTGCCCGCCGATCGTGGCCCGTTACGCGCGATCGGCTACCGCCAGGCCGTCGCGGTCGCCCTCGGCGAGACGTCGGCGGACGAGGCGGAAGGCCAGATCGTGACGGCCACCATGCGCCTCGCGAAGCGCCAGATGACCTGGTTCCGCCACCAGGCGGATGCGCGTTTCTTCCCCGCCGCAGAAGAAGCACTCTCCGCCGTGCGGCTCTGGCTGGACGATCAAGGCGAGCTAACTCCTTGACCTGACGACCGAAATCAGTAGAATTTGGAGGTTTGCGGTCGGCCCCCATGCTGCTCATCGACATCCCCCGGATTCCTCCCGAGGGCCTCGACATCGACGAGGCGCTCGAAGCCGCCGCCCTGCACCTCTCAGGCGACCCGGACGTCGAGCTCCTCCCCGGCGGCCGCGTCTCCGCCCACGTGGAGGTCACGGAGGGGACGAACCTGCACGTCCGCGGACGCCTTTCCGGCACCGTGACGATCGAGTGCGCCCGCTGCCTCGAGAAGTGCCCGGTCGCCCTCCGCCAGGAACTGGACCTCTTCTACCTCCCGCAGGAGGCCGGGCAGCCGGACGCGCAGGAGGAAGACGTCGAGCTGAGCGACCGCGACGTCGTGGTGGGCTACTACGCCGGCGACCGCCTGGACCTCGGGGAGGTGCTGCGGGAGCAGATCCTCCTCGGCCTCCCCCTGAAGCCCCTCTGCCGCGAGGGTTGCCGGGGACTCTGCAGCCGCTGCGGAGCGAACCGCAACACCACTCCCTGCGGCTGCGTGCCGGAGGAGGAGCCGGGCGACCTGCGCCTCGAGCCCCTCCGCCGGCTCATCGAAAGAAAAGGTCACTAGGAGCACCGATGCCCAATCCGAAGCGCCGTCACTCTAAGGCCCGCCGCGATCGCCGCCGGGCCCACGACCACCTGCAGGCTCCCGGCCTCAGCGTCTGCCCGAACTGCCACGAGCCGAAGCTGCCGCACCGCGTCTGCCCGCGCTGCGGGCACTACAAGGGCAAGGCAGTGGCCGGGGGCGAGGAGGCCTAGGAGTGGCGCAGCCCCGGGTGGCCGTGGACGCCCTCGGCGGCGACCACGGCCCCGCGGTGGCGGTCGAGGGCGCCCTGCTCGCCGCCCGCGAGCACGGGGTGGCGGTGTCCCTCGTGGGCCCCGAGGGCGTCCTGCGCGGCGAGCTCGCCCGGCTCCACGCGCCGGGCGCGGTCGAGGTCCTGGACGCCCCCGACGCGGTCGCGATGGGGGAGAAGGTGAGCCTCTCCACGCTCAAGAGGCGCTCCTCGATTCAGGTCGGCCTCGAGCGCGTGCGCGACGGGCACGCCGACGCCTTCTTCTCCGCGGGGAACACCGCTGCGTGCTGGACGATCGCGAAGCTCGTTCTGGGCACGCTCGAGGAGGTGGATCGGCCGGCCCTCGCCGCCGTCGTGCCGAACCGCGGCGGCCACACGGTCCTCCTCGACGTCGGGGCGAACGCCCGCTGCAAGGCCCGCCACCTCGAGGAGTTCGCGATCATGGGGAGCGCCTACGCGCGGGGCGTCCTGCACGTCGACCAGCCCCGCGTGGGGCTCATGAGCGTGGGCGAGGAGGAGACGAAGGGGAACGAGCTCGTGCGCGACGTGCACGAGGTGCTGAAGGCCTCGAGCCTCAACTTCGTCGGCAACGTGGAGGGCCACGACCTCTTCACCGGCCGCGTGGACGTCGTGGTGATGGACGGCTTCACCGGCAACGTGGTGCTCAAGGCCTGCGAGACCCTCGCCGAGTTCATGATGGACCTCATCCGGGAGGAAGTCGGCCGCGATCTGCGCCGCCGGCTCGGCGCCCTTCTCCTGGGGCCGGCCTTCCGGGCGGCGCGGAGGCGAAGCGACCCGGGCGCGGTGGGCGGGGCACCCCTCCTGGGCGTGAAGGGGTGCTGCGTGATCGGCCACGGCCGGTCCAAGGCCCACGCGGTCATGCACGGGATCCGGACGGCGGCCGAGTTCCACACGAGCGGCGTCAACGCCTCGATCGAGGAGGAGCTCGCCCGGCTCGGCGCGCGCAAGGAGGCCTCGGGCGCATGAGCATCGCCTTCCTCTTCCCCGGCCAGGGCTCGCAGCAGGTCGGGATGGGCCGGGCTCTCGCCGCCACGTTCGGGGAGAGCCGAGCCGTCTTCGAGGAGGCGGACGCGGCCCTCGGGTTCTCCTTGTCCCGCCTCTGCTTCGAGGGCCCGGAGAGCGACCTCCAGCTCACCGCGAACACCCAGCCCGCGATCCTCGCGGCCAGCGTGGCCGCGCTCCGACCGCTTCTCGCCCGCGGGATCCGTCCGGACTGGGTCGCCGGCCACAGCCTCGGCGAGTACACGGCCCTCGTGGCCGCCGGCTCGCTCGCCTTCGGCGACGCGATCTCGACCGTGCGCCGCCGCGGCGAGTCCATGCAGGAGGCGGTTCCGGTCGGGGTGGGGGCGATGGCCGCAATCCTCGGCCTGGACCTCGCCGCCGTCGAGGAGGCGTGCCGGGAGGCGGCGCAGGGCGAGGTCGTGTCCCCGGCCAACGTGAACTCGCCGGGCCAGGTGGTGATCGCCGGCCACGCAGCGGCGGTGGACCGGGCGACGGTCCTCTGCCGGGCACGGGGGGCGAAGCGGGCGGTCCGGCTGCCCGTGTCCGCGCCCTTCCACTGCGCCCTCATGAAGCCGGCCCAGGAGAGGCTCGCGCCCGTGCTCGCGTCGCTCGCCTTCCGCGACCCGGAGGTCCCCGTCGTGAGAAACGTCGACGCGCGGGCCGTGCGCACCGCGGAGGCGTGCCGCGAAGGCCTCGTCCGCCAGGTGGCGGCCGCGGTGCGCTGGCAGGAGTCGGTCGAGCTGCTGGCGCGCGAAGGGGTCACGACCTTCGTGGAGGTTGGCCCGGGCAGCGTTCTGGCCGGTCTCCTACGGAAGATCGACCGGGGCGCCCGCGTCCTGAACGTGGACTCGCCGGAGTCGCTCGACGAGACGGTGGCGGCGATCGGCGCGGTCGCGGGATCGTGATGGGGGCGCTCGAGGGCCGGGTCTCTCTCGTGACGGGCGCCTCCCGGGGCATCGGCCGGGCGATCGCGCGGAGGCTCGCCGCCGAGGGCGCCCACGTCGTCCTCGGGGCCCGCGACGAGAGCAGGCTCGCCGAGGCGGTTGTCGAGATCGGGGCGGCCGGGGGGAAGTCGGAGTCCCTCGCCCTCGACGTGACCGACCGCGGATCGGTCGAAGCCGCGCTGCAGCACGTCCTCTCCGTCCACGGAAGGCTGGATCACCTGGTCAACAACGCGGGCCTCACCCGCGACAACCTGCTCGTGCGGATGAAGGACGAGCAGTGGGCCGAGGTCCTGGCCACGAACCTCACCGGCGTCTTCCTCTGCACCCAGGCCGCGCTCCGGCCGATGCTGAAGCAGCGCGACGGGCGCATCGTCAGCGTCACGTCCGTCGTCGGACTGGGGGGCAACGCCGGCCAGGCCAACTACGCGGCGAGCAAGGCCGGGATCGTGGGGTTCACGAAGGCCGTGGCCCGCGAGGTGGCCTCCCGCGGCATCACGGTGAACGCGGTGGCGCCGGGGTTCATCGAGACGGACATGACGGCCGCGATGACGGAGAAGGCGCGGGAGGCCGTCCGGGAGGCCATCCCGATGGGCCGGGTGGGGCGGCCCGAGGACGTGGCCGGGGCCGTGCTCTTCCTCCTGTCCGCCGCCGCCGCCTACGTCACCGGACAGGTCCTGTCCGTGGACGGCGGCTTCCGTATGTAGAATACGGTCACCCCGCCGACCGGGGCGGGGGGCATTTTCCCGAGGAGCCTTTCGAATGGAGCCTGTTGCCGATCGCGTGAAGAAGATCATCGTGGACCAGCTGGGCGTCGAGGAAGAGACCGTCACGCCGGAGGCCTCCTTCGTCGAGGACCTCGGCGCGGACAGCCTCGACACGGTGGAGCTGGTGATGGCGCTCGAGGAGGAGTTCGGCATCGAGATCCCCGACGAGGACGCCGAGAAGATCACCCGGGTGAAGGAAGCGGTCGACTACATCGAGAAGCACTCGGGCAAGAAGTAGGCCGCTCCCGATCGTGCTGGACGGTCGCAGAGTGACCCCGAGCCGGAGGGTCGTCGTGACGGGCGTGGGCCTCGTGTCCCCGGTCGGGATCGGCACCGAGGAGACCTGGCAGGCTCTCCTCGCCGGCCAGCCGGGGGCGGGGCCGATCACCCTCTTCGACGCCTCCCACCACTCCACCCGGTTCGCGTGCGAGGTGAAGGGCTTCGACCCGCTCCGCTTCCTGGAGAGGAAGGAGATCAAGAAGGTCGACCGGTTCATCCAGTTCGCGGTCGCCGCCTCCGACCTCGCCCTCCGCGACGCCTCGTTCGCCGTGAGCCCGGCCGAGGCGGGCCGGGTGGGGGTCTTCATCGGGAGCGGCATCGGCGGTTTCGCCACCATCGAGCGCGAGCACGAGGCGCTCCTCAAGGGAGGGCCGCGGAGGATCAGCCCGTTCTTCATCCCGGCCGCGATCGTCAACCTCGCCTCGGGGTGGGTCTCGATCCGCACCGGCGCCAAGGGACCGAACTCCGCCACCTGCACCGCCTGCACGTCGGGCGCCCACGCGGTGGGGGACGCCTTCCGCCTCCTGCAGCGCGGGGACGCCGACGTGATGATCGCGGGCGGCGCGGAGGCCGCGATCACGCCCCTCGGGGTGGGAGGCTTCTGCGCGATGCGCGCCCTCTCCACCCGCAACGACGACCCGGCGCGGGCTTCGCGGCCCTTCGACCGGGACCGCGACGGCTTCGTCATCGGCGAGGGCGCGGGCATCGTGCTCCTCGAGGAGCTGGAGCACGCGCGGCGGCGGGGAGCGAAGGTCTACGCCGAGCTCGTCGGGTACGGGATGTCGGGGGACGCCTACCACATCTCCGCGCCCTGCGAGGACGGCGACGGCGCGGTGCGGGTCATGCGGGCGACGCTCGCCGACGCCGGGGTCGAGCCGGCCGTGGTCGACTACATCAACGTGCACGGGACGTCCACGCCGCGCGGCGACGCGGTGGAGACGATCGCCACCAAGGCCGTCTTCGGCGAGCACGCGCGGCGCCTCGCCCTGAGCTCCACCAAGTCCATGACCGGGCACCTGCTGGGCGCCTCGGGCGGCCTCGAGGCCGGCATCGCCGTCCTCGCCATCCGGGACCAGGTGCTGCCGCCCACCGTCAACCACGAGAACCCCGACCCCGAGTGCGACCTCGACTGCGTGCCGAACGCGGCCCGCAAGGCCGCCGTCGGCTACGCGCTCAGCAACTCCTTCGGCTTCGGCGGCACGAACGGCGCCCTGCTCTTCAAGCGCTTCGAGGCCTGAGAAGGGAAGACCCATGAAGATCGTCGTCTGCGTGAAGCAGGTCCCCGATACGGAGACCCGGGTCAAGGTCGGGGCGGCGGGGAACGCCATCTCCGAGGCCGACGTCGCGAACTGGATCGTGTCGCCCTACGACGAGTTCGCGATCGAGGAAGCGCTGCGCATCAAGGAGGCGAAGGGGGGAGAGGTGGTGGCGATCACCGCCGGACCGGAACGGGCCCAGGCCGCGCTCCGCACCGCCCTCGCCATGGGAGCCGACTCTGCCGTCCACCTGAAGGACCCGGCCCTCGAGTCGAGCGACACCCTCGGGACGGCCCGCGCGCTCGCGGCCGCGATCGGGAAGCTCGCGCCCTTCGACCTCGTCCTCTGTGGCCAGCAGGGGGTCGGCGGGGACAACAGCCAGGTCCCCGCGATGCTCGCCGAGCTGCTCGACCTGCCTCAGGTCACCGTGGCGGTCAAGATCGACGTCGGCGACGGCCGGGCGACCGTGGAGCGCGAGGTCGAGGGCGGCCGCGAGACGTGGGACACCGCGCTGCCCGCGGTCGTGTCGGCCCAGAAAGGCCTGAACGAGCCGCGCTACGCGAGCCTCAAGGGGATCATGCAGGCCAAGAAGAAGCCGATCCAGGCGCTCGACCTGGCCGCGCTCGGCCTCGACGCGGCCGCGGTCGCCCCGAAGACGCGGGTGGTCGGCCTCGAGCTGCCCCCGGCCCGGCCGGCCGTGCGCATGATCGAGGGCGATCCCGAGGCTCAGGCGCGGGAGCTCGTCCGCCTCCTTCACGAGGAAGCCAAGGTCATCTAGGAGGGAGCACATGGGCGTCATCCTGACCTTCGCCGAGCAGCGGGACGGCAAGCTCCGCCGGGCCTCCCTCGAGGTCCTCTCCGAAGCGCGGCGGCTGGCGCCGGGCCTCGCGGCCACGGTGACGGCCGTCGTGATCGGCCCCGGCGCGGGCGCGCTGGCCCAGGAGCTCGCCTCCTTCGGTGCCGACGAGGTGCGGGCGCTCGACGGTCCCGGCCTCGCGGCCTACGCGCCCGAGGCCTGGGCCCGCGCGCTGGCGCGGGTGATGGAGGAGACGAAGCCGTCGGCCGTCCTCCTGCCCTTCACCCCGATCGGCAAGGATCTCGCCCCGCGCCTGGCGGCGAAGGTCGGGGCCGGCCTCGCCTCCGATTGCGTGGGGCTCGAGACGAAGGGCGGGCGGCTCGTCGCCCGCCGCCCGATGTACGCGGGCAAGGCCTACGCGACCGTCGAGTGGGCGGGCGAGCCCCAGATCGCCACGCTCCGGCCGAACGTCTTCCCGCTGGGAGCGGCGGACGCGTCCCGGAAGGCCACCCTCGTCGAGGGCACGGTCGAGGCGTCGCCCCGCGCGCGGCTGACCGGGATCCACGCCGCGGGCGCGGGCAGGATCGAGCTCACCGAGGCCCAGGTGATCGTGTCCGGCGGGCGCGGCCTCCGGGGGCCCGAGCACTTCCACCTCGTCGAAGACCTCGCTTCCGCGATGCACGCCGCCGTCGGCGCGTCCCGGGCGGTCGTGGACGCGGGCTGGGTGGACCACCAGATGCAGGTGGGCCAGACCGGCAAGACCGTCTCCCCGACGCTCTACGTCGCCTGCGGGATCAGCGGCGCGATCCAGCACCTGGCGGGCATGTCGTCCTCGAAGTACATCGTGGCCGTCAACAAGGACCCGGACGCGCCGATCTTCAAGGTTGCGAACTACGGCATCCTCGGCGACGTCTTCGAGGTGCTGCCGAAGCTGGCCGCAGCCGCGAAGGCGCACTTCGCCTCGCGAGGCTGACGCCGCTTTCGCCCCCGTCCGGCGGCGACGGGAGATGGCCGGTCGCGCCGAAAGGCAGGGGCCGGCTTGATAGACTTGGCCGCACCGGAGGTCGTCACGCATGGTGCTGCCGTTCCTGCAATCCCTCCTGACCCTCGCCCTCCTCGTCGTCGCGTTCGGCTTCATGGCGCGGCGCCTCTGGCAGATCGGCGTCCTCGTCAACACGGGCACTCGCTGTGAGGAGACCCTCACCGACCAGCCGGGCGGGCGCACGGCGACGATGCTCGCCTACACCCTCGGCCAGAAGAAGCTCATCGAGGACCCCGTGGCCGGACTCCTGCACGGCGTCTTCCTCTACGGGTTCCTCGTCCTCGGCCTCGGCCACCTCGAGGTCGTCCTCGAGGGCCTGACCGCCTTCCTGAAGGCCTTTGGCGGCCGTCCCTTCCTCTACGAGCGCGTCCTGCCCGCCGCCCTGGCCGCCCTCTACCACCTGAGCCAGGACGTGATGGCGGCGGCGGTGCTCATGGCGGCCGTCCTCGCCCTGGCCCGGCGGGTCGCCGGCCACCCGCCGCGGCTCTTGCCCCGATCGAAGGACGGGGAGCGGATCCTCTGGTTCATCGTCGCCCTCTACGCCACGTTCTTCGTCCTCGCCGGGGCCAGCGTGCTGCTGAGGCAGCGGGCGGCGGGCGACCCGGCCCCGTTCCCCTACCAGCCGTTCAGCTCCCTCGCCGCCCGTGGGTTCTCGCCTCTCCCGACCCCCGCTGCCGCGGGCCTGAGGGCCCTCGGCTTCTGGGCGCACGTGCTCGTCTTCCTCGGCTTCGCGGCCTACCTGCCGACGACGAAGCACATGCACCTCGTCTTCGCCTGGCCGAACGTGTGGCTCTTCCGCCGACAGCGCTACGGGCTCGCGCCCCGCATCGACTTCGAGAAGACGGAGAAGTTCGGGATCGACCGGGTGGAGGAGCTGCCCTGGAAGAGCCTGCTCGACGCCTACGCCTGCACCGAGTGCGGCCGCTGCAACGCGGCCTGCCCGGCCCACGCGACGGGAAAGCCTCTCATGCCGATGAAGGTGCTCCACGACCTCAAGGTCAACCTCCGTGACCGCAACGGCGGATCCATCCTGCGATCCCGGGACTCGCGGGGACGGCCGAGGCCCGGTGCCGAGGCCGAGGCGGCCGACCCGGAGACGCCGCTCGTCTCGAAGGCCGCGATCGACCGGGCGGCGCCGGGCGCCGTGCGGGCGGACGGCGGCTACGCGCAGGTCGACGGGCAGATCCACGTCGACGAGCTCTGGGCCTGCACGACCTGCGCGGCCTGCGTGCAGGCCTGTCCGGTCCTCATCGACTCGGTTCCGGGAACCCTGATCGGCCTGCGGCAGGGCCTGGTGATGATGGAGTCCGACTTCCCGCAGGAGGCCACCGCGGCGCTCAAGGGCATGGAAGTCCAGGGGAATCCCTGGGGCGTCGGCCGGGACCGCAGGACGGAATGGGCGGTGGGCCTCGACGTGCCGGTGATGGCGGACCTCGGTGGACGCGAGGTCGAGTTCCTCTTCTGGGTCGGCTGCGCCGGCTCGACCGACCCGCGAGCCCGCAAGACGAACCAGGCCCTGGTCCGGGTCCTGAAGTCCGCGGGGGTGGACTTCGCGATCCTCGGGGCCGAAGAGAAGTGCACGGGCGACCCGGCGCGACGGCTCGGGAACGAGTACCTCTTCGCCCAGCTCGCCCAGGAGAACATCGAGACCCTCGGGCGTTACAAGTTCCGGAAGATCCTGGTGACGTGCCCGCACTGTCTCAACAGCCTGGGCGGGGACTACCGGGAGCTCGGCGCGCGCTTCACCGTCGTGCACCACTCGCAGCTCCTCGCGGAGCTCCTGGCCGCGGGGCGGGTCCCCCTCACGGCCGCGGAAGCGGCCGAGGGGGCGGTGACGTTCCACGACCCCTGCTACCTCGCCCGATACAACCGGACGGTGGAGCCGCCGCGCGAGGTGCTCGTCCGCCTCGGCGTCCGGACGGTCGAGATGGAGAAGAGCCGGCAGAACGGCTTCTGCTGCGGCGCCGGCGGAGGCAGGATCTTCCTCGAGGAGACGATCGGCCGGCGGGTGAACGTCGAGCGGACGGAGCAGGCTCTCGCCACCGGTGCGAAGACGGTCGCGGTGGGCTGTCCCTTCTGCATGACGATGATCACCGACGGCACGAAAGCCAAGGACGCCGAGATGCAGGTCAAGGACATCGCCGAGCTGGTGGCGGAGCGGCTGCGGGTTTCCGCCCGCTGAGGGGGCGGCTCTCGGTGCGCGTCGGCTTCTGCGACGACCCCGCGTTCCACGAGCACGACGCCGGCCCGGGGCACCCCGAGCGTCCCGAGCGGCTCGACGCAGTCCGGCTCGGCCTCGCGGAGTCGGGGCTCGCCGACGACCTCCTGCCGCTCCCGGCGCGCCCGGCGACGCGCGAAGAGCTCCTCCGCGTCCACACGGAGGCCCACGTCGACCGCCTGGCCGCCGCCGCCGGGCGGCGGGTGCGGATCGATCCCGACACCGCGATGTCGCCCCGGTCCCACGAGGCCGCCGTCCGCGCCGCCGGCTGTGTCGTGGAGGCCGTCGAGAGCGTCCTGGACGGGCGCATGGACCGCGCGTTCTGCAGCGTCCGCCCGCCCGGCCACCACGCGACGCCCGGCCGGGCGATGGGCTTCTGCCTCTTCAACAACGTCGCGGTCGCCGCCGCGGCGGCGCTCGCGCGGGGCCTCTCGCGCGTGGCGGTGATCGACATCGACGTCCACCACGGGAACGGGACGCAGGAGGCCTTCTGGAGGGACCCGCGGGTCCTCTTCGTCTCCTCGCACCAGTTCCCGTTCTATCCGGGGACGGGCTCCCTGGACGAGCTTGGGCAGGGGGACGGGCGTGGCTTCACGGTCAACCTGCCCCTGCCCGCAGGGACGGGGGACGCGGAGTACGCCGTCGCCTATCGCGAGATCGTGGAGCCCGTCGGGCGCGCGTTCGACCCCGAGCTGGTCCTCGTCTCCGCCGGCTTCGATGCCCACCGAGACGACCCCCTGGGGGGGATGGCGGTGAGCGCGAGAGGCTTCGCGGAGATGATGGACGTCTGCCTCGGCGTCGCCTCGGGCGCCGCACGGGGCCGGCTCGTGGCCGTTCTCGAGGGCGGGTACGACCTGGACGGCCTCGCCTCGTCGGCGGCGGCGACCGTGGGGCGCATGCTCGAGCGGCCCCATGCTTCTCTCGCCGGCGCGCCCGCTCCGGCCTTCGCGAAGCGCCTTCTGGCCTTTCGCGCGACCCACGCCCGCCACTGGCCCGTGCTCGATCGCCGCTAGGGCGCGGGCGGCCGCGTGGTAAACTGCCCTGTTCTCGCACCTTGGCCGACACGAGATCTCCATGACCGACTACGACTTCCAGACGATCGAGGCGCGCTGGCAGAAGCGCTGGGCCGACGAAGGGGCGTTCGAGGTCGCCGAAGACCCGCGAAGGCCCAAGTTCTACTGCCTCGAGATGCTGCCCTACCCTTCGGGCGACATCCACGTCGGGCACGTCCGCAACTACTGCATCACCGACGTCATCTCGCGCTGCAAGACGATGCGCGGCTACAACGTCATGCACCCGATCGGCTGGGACGCCCTCGGGCTGCCGGCCGAGAACGCGGCCATCAAGCGGGGCGTCCACCCCGAGCAGTGGACACGGCAGAACATCGCCGGCATGAAGCGCCAGCTGCAGAGGCTCGGCTTCAGCTATCCCTGGAGCCGAGAGATCGCGACCTGCGACCCCGGGTACTACCGCTGGAACCAGTGGTTCTTCCTCCGGATGCTCGAGCGGGGGATCGCGTACCGGGCGGTGGCGCCGGTCAACTGGTGCCCGTCGTGCCTCACCGTGCTCGCCAACGAGCAGGCGGAGGGCGGGGTCTGCTGGCGCTGCAAGAGCCCGGTCGAGCAGCGCGACATGGAGCAGTGGTTCCTGCGGATCACCGCCTATCAGGACCAGCTCCTCGACGACATGGCCCAGCTCGGGGCGTGGCCGGAGCGCGTCCTCGTCCAGCAGAAGAACTGGGTGGGGAAGTCGAAGGGCGCCGAGGTCGACTTCCCGGTCGAGGGCTTCCCGCCGATCCGCATCTTCACGACCCGGATCGACACGATCTGCGGCGCCACCTTCATGGTCCTCGCCCCCGAGCACCCGATGGTGGAGGCCCTCCTGGCCGGGCTGCCCGACGCGGCCGAGCGCCGGGCCGAGATCGCTCGCCTGCGCGCGCAGGACCGCCGCGCCCGCCTGGAGGGTCGGGTCGAGAAGGAGGGCGCCTTCACCGGCCGCTGCGCGACGAACCCGTTCACGAACGAGAAGATCCCGATCTGGGCCGGCAACTTCGTCCTCATGGGCTACGGCACCGGCGCCATCATGTCCGTGCCCGCCCACGACGAGCGCGACTTCGAGTTCGCGCGCAAGTATGGCCTCGAAGTCCGGGTCGTCATCCAGCCGGAGGGGAAGGAGCTCGACGGCGCGACGATGGCGGCCGCGTACGACGGGCCGGGGCGGGTGGTGAGAAGCGGGCCGTTCGACGGCCTGCCCGCCGACGAGGCGATCCCGAAGATGGCCGCCTTTGCGGAGGCGAAGGGCTTCGGCAAGGCCACGATCACCTACCGCCTCAAGGACTGGCTCATCAGCCGGCAGCGCTACTGGGGCACGCCGATCCCGGTCGTCTACTGCGAGAAGGACGGCCTCCAGCCGGTCCCCGACGACGAGCTCCCCGTCCTCCTCCCGCCCGACGCGCCGTTCACCGGCGAGGGAGGGAATCCCCTGGAGAAGGTGCCCTCGTTCGTGAGCGCGACCTGCCCGCGGTGCGGGGGCGCGGCCCGACGCGAGACGGACACCATGGACACCTTCGTGGACTCCTCCTGGTACTTCTACCGGTACCTGTCCCCGAGGAAGACGGACGGCCCCGTAGACGCGTCCGCCGCGGCCTACTGGTTCCCGATCGACCTCTACGTCGGCGGCATCGAGCACGCCATCCTCCACCTCGTCTACTCGCGCTTCTGGACCAAGGTCATGCGCGACCTCGGCCTCGTCCACCTCGACGAGCCGGTGACCCGGCTCTTCCCCCAGGGCATGGTCCACAAGGACGGGGAGGTGATGTCGAAGTCGAAGGGCAACACGATCGCCCCCGACGACGTGGTCGCCCGCTACGGCGCGGACACGCTCCGGCTCTACATCCTCTTCGCCGGCCCGCCCGAGCTGGCCATGGACTGGAGCGAGACGGGAATCGAGGGCCCCCACCGCTTCCTCCAGCAGGTCTTCCGTCTCGTGGACCGTCACGCGTCCTCCCTCGCCGGCGAGCCCGCGGCGCCCATCCCGGACGACCTCCCGCCGGCCGCCCGCGAGCTGCGGCGCAAGGTCCACCAGACGATCGGCAAGGTGACCCGTGACGTCGAGGAGCGGATCCAGCTCAACACCGCCGTGGCCGCCCTCATGGAGCTGAAGAACGAGATCCTCCGCCTGGAGGCGCAGGTCCAGGAGGGTCCGGGCCGACCCGTGCTGCGCGAGGCTCTCGAGACCCTCGTCCTCCTCCTGAACCCCTTCACGCCCCACGTCTGCGAGGAGATGTGGACCGGCCTCGGGCACGCGGACGGCCTGGTGCGGGCGGCCTGGCCCGCCCTCGACGCCGAGGCGGCGCGGGAGGACGCGATCGAGCTGGCCGTTCAGGTCAACGGCAAGGTCCGAGGGCGGGTGGTCGTCCCTCGTGAGGCTCCGGAGGCCGAGATCCGCGAGAAGGCGCTCGCCGAGCCCCGGGTCGCGGAGCACGTCCAGGGGAGGCAGATGGTGAAGTTCGTCGTCGTGCCCGGACGTCTCGTGAGCGTGGTGGTGCGATGAGGCGCAGGGACCTCCTCGCCGCCGCGGCCGGGGCCCTGGCCGGCGGCTGCGGCTACTCCCTCCAGGGACGCGCCATCACGACCGATCCCTCGGTCAAGCGGATCGGGGTCCCGCTCTTCAAAGACCGCTCGGGAAAGCCCGGCCTCGCCGCCCGGGTCACGCAGGCCGTGATCGAGGAGCTGCTGAAGCGGGGGCGGTTCACCGTGGTGAAGGAGGCGGCCGGCGTCGACGCGCTGGTGGAGGGCGAGATCGTCTCCTGGTCCGTCCAGCCCGTGAACTTCTCGGGCGACACCGGCGTCACCCAGGCCACGCGCTACGCGATCGCCCTCACCGCGAACATCGTCTACCGGAAGATCGGCCAGAAGGAGCCGATGTGGGCGAACCCGGCCTTCTCGCAGCGGGACGAGTACGACATGACCGAGAACGCCCAAAGCTACTTCGACCGCGAGGACCAGTCGATCGAGCGGCTGTCCGTCGCCTTCGCCCGCAGCCTCGTGGCGGCGATGCTCGAGGCCTTCTAGCCGAAGATGGCGAGCCAAGCCGGCCCCGGACCCGTCCACGTGGTCCTGGGCGAGGACACGTACCTCGCCGAGCAGGCGGTCGAGCGGATCCTCGACGCCTCGATCGGCGAGGACCGGCGGGAGGGGCTCTCGTCCCTCGACGGCGACGAGGAGCGGTGGGAAGACGTCGTGTCCACCGCCCGGACCGGCTCCCTCTTCGTGTCCCGCCGCGCCATCGTCGTCCGCCGGGCCGACCACCTGGACGGAGACGAGGCGAAGCTCGCCGCCTACGTCTCGGACCCCGCGCCCGGTGTGACCCTGGTCCTCGTGGCGGGGAAGCCGGACCGCCGCCGCAACCCCTGGAAGAAGCTTCTGGGCCAGGCGACCGTCCACGACGCCTCGCCGAGGAAGGGGCGGGCCCTGCGTTCCTACGTCGAGGAGGAGCTGCGGGCGCGCGGGCTCCGCCTCGAGCCCCAGGCCTTCGAGGACCTCCTGGGCGAGGTCGGCCAGGACCTCCGCCGGCTCCTGGGCGAGGTGGACAAGCTCGAGGCCTACGCGGGGGGACGGCGGGAGATCTCGGCCGACGACGTGGCGGCCGTGCTGGGGCGAGGGCTGGGCCAGCCGCTCTACCGCCTGAGCGACGGCTTTGCCGGTCGCGAGACGGCGGGCTGCCTGGAGCTCCTGGAACGGCTCCTCGACGACGGCGAAGAGGGCCTCCGGATCCTGTCCGCCCTGCACCGTGCGCTGCGGCAGGTGCGCGGCGCCCGGGCGATGCGCGAGGCCCGCAAGCCGAGGGCCGAGATCGGGGCCAGGCTCCTCCCGGCGCACATGCAGTTCAAGCTCGACGCCCTGCTCGAGGCAACGCGGCGGTGGAGCGAGCCCGACCTGCGGAAGGCGCTCGGGGCGCTCGGGCGGGCCGACGCCCGGCTGAAGCGGGGGGCCGATTCCGCCGCGACGCTGGTGGCGGCGGTCGTCGAGTCGTGCCCTACTTCGCCGCCCCGAGGGCAGTGACCTTGCGGGCCAGGCGGCTCTTGTACCGGGAGGCGGCGTTGTCGTGGACGACGCCCTTCTTCGCCGCCTTGTCGATCACGCCCGCGGTCTCGGGAAGGAGCTTCTTCGCGGCCTCGGCGTCACCTTCGGCGATGGCGGCGCGGAGCTTCTTCACCTGGGTCTTGAGCTGGGAGAGGTTCTTGCGGTTCCTGGCCCTTCGCTTCTCGCTCTGCCGCATCTGCTTCAGGGCCGACGCGTGGTGTGCCACTCTTCATCTCCTCCTAAGGCGCACAAAACTCTAGTTTAGTGGGCAGGGATCCGGAGGTCAAGGCGACGTCCGAGAAGGCGCGCATCGCTCGCGCCGCCTCTCTCGTTTCCGCGATGACGCTCGTCTCCCGGATCTTCGGCCTCGTCCGCGAGATGGCCTTCGCTTCCCTGGTCGGGGCCGGCTATCACTCGGACGCCTTCCGGATCGGGTTCAGGATCCCCAACCTGCTCCGCGACCTCTTCGCGGAGGGGGCGCTCTCGGCCGCCTTCGTTCCCACCTACGCCCGGACCCAGAAGGAGGACGGCCGCGAGGCCGCCTTCGCTCTCGCCAACTCGGTCCTGACCGTGCTGGCCGTGCTGCTCGGCGCGGTGGTCGTGGCTGCGGCCGCCCTGGCCTGGCCCATCGTCTCCGGGCTCGCGCCGGGGTTCGACGACCAGCCGGGCAAGGCCGCCCTGACCGTCCTCCTGACCCGGGTCATGATGCCGTTTCTCCTCCTCGTGTCCTTCGCCGCCGTGGCGATGGGCATGCTCAACGCCGAGGAGCGCTTCGCCGTCCCCGCCCTCTCGCCGGCGCTCTTCAACGTCGTGGCGATCCTGTGGGCGGTCCTGCTCTGGGCGATGAAGCTCCCGATCGAGCAGGTCGTGCTCGGCTGGGCCATCGGCACCCTCGTGGGCGGCCTCGCCCAGTTCGGAGTGCAGGTGCCGTCGCTCCGCCGCCTCGGCTGGCGCTTCCGGCCCCGCTGGGCTCCGCGCGACCCAGGCCTCCTGCGGATCGCGCGGCTCATGGCCCCGGCCACGGTGGGCCTGGCCGCCGTCCAGGTGAACATCTTCGTCAGCAGCCGCTTCGCCTCCGAGGACCCGGGCGCCGTATCGTGGCTCGATTACGCCTTCCGCCTGCTCTATCTGCCCATCGGCCTGTTCGGGGTCGCCCTCGGCACGATCGCCACGTCCGGCCTGGCCCGCCGCGCCGCGGAGGGGGACATGGCCGGGCTCCGCGACACGCTCCGGCAGGCCCTCTCGATGCTCGCCTTCCTCACCGTCCCGGCCACGGTGGGCCTCATGGTGCTGCGCGTGCCCGTGGTGCGCCTCATCTACGAGCGGGGCCGCTTCACCCCCGGCGACACCGACGGCACCGCCACCGCCCTCGCCGCCTACTCGCTCGGCCTCCTCGGCTACAGCGGGGTGAAGGTCATCGCGCCGGCCTTCTACGCCCTCGGGCGACCTCGCATCCCGCTCCTGGGAAGCGGCCTCGCGGTGGCGACCAACCTCGTGGTCATCCTCGTCGCCCATCGGAGCTTCGGCTTCCGGGCCGTCGCGTTCGGGACGGCCATGGCCTCCCTGGTGAACCTGGCTTTTCTCGGAGCGGCGTTCGAGCGGCGCATGGGGGGGCTTCTGGGGCACGGCCTCTTCCGCCCCGTGATCCGGATGGGCCTCGCGGCGGCGGTGATGGGACTCCTGGCCTGGCTCTCTGCGGCCGGCCTCGAGCACGTGGTCGGGAGCCGCGGCCACGCCGCTCACGCCCTCACGGGGCTCGTGCCGGTGCTCGCCGGCATCCTCGCGTACCTCGCCTTGACCCGAGCGATGCGGGTGGGGGAGGCCGAGATCCTGTGGCACCTGTTGGCCGGCCGCCTGAGGCCGGGGAGCAAGGGGTGAGCCCTCGGGATCGGTCCCTGGAGGCGTGGCTCGATCACCTCCGGGTCGAGCGCGGTCTCGCCGAGAACACCCTGGTGGCCTACGCGAAGGACCTCGAAGAGCTCGCGTCATTCGCGAAGGGGCGCCGCACGCCTCTCGTCGGTCTGGGTCAAGCCGACCTCGCCGAGTTCCTCGGCTCTCTCCGGGACCGCGGCCTCTCCCCGCGCTCCCAGGCCCGACACCTCTTCTCGGCCCGGGCCTTCTTCCGCTTCGCGCTGCGCGAGGGCCTCGTCGAGCGGGACCCAGTCGAGAACCTGCGACCGCCGAAGAGCTTCCGGGCCCTGCCGCGCTACCTCACGCCGGCCCAGGTCGAGGCGCTCCTCTCCGCGCCGGACGTCGCGACTCCCGTCGGCCTCCGGGACCGGGCGGTGCTCGAGGTCCTCTACGCGACCGGCCTGCGCGCGTCCGAGCTGACCGGGCTGACCGTCGACGGCATCGACCTGGACCTCGGCGTTGCCCGCGTGTTCGGCAAGGGCCGGAAGGAGCGCCTGGTGCCGCTCGGGCGCGAGGCCCGGCGCTGGGTCAGGAAATACGCGGCCGAGGTGCGCGCTTCCTTCGCCCGCGGCCGGTCGAGCCCTCTCCTCTTCCTGAGCGCCCGCGGCGGCCGACTGTCTCCCACGGGTCTCTGGGGCCTCGTGCGCCGCCACGCGGTCACGGCCGGAGTCGAGAAGGTGCTCACGCCGCATGTCCTGCGCCACTCCTTCGCGAGCCACCTCCTGGAGCGGGGCGCCGATCTGCGGGCGCTGCAGGCGATGCTGGGCCACGCCGACATCTCGACGACGCAGATCTACACCCACGTGACTCGGGAGCGCCTGCGCCAGCTCTACGACAAGTTCCATCCCCGGGCCTGACCCCGCCGGCCGGCGATGATAAGATTCGGCGCTCTGTTGGCGCTCGGGAGTGCGGGAGCGCGAAGGACCAGGCACGCATGGCAAAGAACGGACGTCATCTCTTCACCTCGGAATCCGTCACCGAGGGCCACCCCGACAAGATCGCCGACCAGATCTCCGACGCCGTCCTCGACACGCTCATCGCCGAGGACCCGATGAGCCGGGTCGCCTGCGAGACCCTGGTCACGACGGGGCTCGCCTTCATCGCGGGCGAGATCACCACCAAGGCCTACGCCGACCTCCCGACGATCGTCCGGGAGACGATCAAGGACGTCGGCTACACGCGGGCGAAGTACGGCTTCGACTACGAGACCTGCGCCGTCATCTCGGCCATCCACGAGCAGTCCCCGGACATCGCCATGGGCGTCGACCCGGGCGGGGCGGGGGACCAGGGCTTGATGTTCGGCTACGCCTGCCGCGAGACCGAGGAGCTGATGCCGCTCCCGATCATGCTCGCCCACAAGCTGACCCGGCGGCTCTCCCAGGTGCGCCGAGAGGGCGTCATCGACTACCTTCGCCCGGACGGCAAGAGCCAGGTCACCGTCGAGTACGAGGGCGACAAGCCGGTCCGGGTGGAGGCCGTCATCGTGTCCGCCCAGCACAGCAACCTCGTGCCCATCGAGACCGTCCGCGAGGACATACTGGAGAAGGTGATCCAGGCCACCGTTCCCGCCGCGCTCCTCGACGAGAAGACGAAGTACCTCATCAACCCCACCGGCCGCTTCGTGACCGGGGGTCCCCAGGGGGACTGCGGCCTCACCGGGCGCAAGATCATCGTCGACACCTACGGGGGAGTGGGCAGCCACGGCGGGGGTGCGTTCTCGGGCAAGGACCCGACGAAGGTCGATCGGTCGGCGTCCTACATGGCCCGCCACGTCGCCAAGAACATCGTCGCCGCCGGGCTCGCGGAGAAGGTCGAGCTGCAGATCGCCTACGCGATCGGCGTCGCCGACCCCGTCTCGATCATGGCCGACACGATGGGGACGGCGGCCGTCGACGAGGCCGCCCTCGTGAGGGCGGTGCGGGAGATCTTCCCCCTGACGCCGAAAGGGATCATCGAGTACCTGAACCTGCGCCGGCCGATCTTCAAGAAGACGGCGGCGTACGGGCACTTCGGCCGGAGCGAGCCGGAGTTCACATGGGAGCAGACGAACAAGGCGGGGGACCTCGCAGCCCATTTCAAGCGCTAGGCCCGGAGCGATCGGCGGGCCCGGTGCCCATCGGCGTCCGGACGGCATGAAGGGGGCGCGGAGGCGGCGGTGGGTGTGGGCCTCCCTCGCCGCCGTCTCCTTGGTCGGGCTCCTCCTTCTGCGCCTCGCGCTCTGGCGGCCGCTCGCTCTCGTCGGGCGGGAGCCGGCCGACGGCTATTCCCGGCTGGCCGGCGTCGTCCACGTCCACACCACCCTCTCCGACGGCGGGGGCGCGCCGGAAGAGGTGATCCGGGCCGCGCGGGCGGCCGGCCTCGGCTTCCTGGGCATCACCGACCACAACAATCTCGACGCCAAGCCCTTCGAGGGCTACCACGACGGAGTGCTCGTCCTCGTCGGGGCGGAGCTCTCCACTCCCGCGGGGCACGTCCTGGGGGTGGGTCTCGACCGTGATCCGGCCTGGCGCTTCGCCGGCGACGGTCAGGACGGCCTCGAGGACGTCCGCGACCTCGGCGGCGTCCCCTTCGCCGCCCACCCGCTCTCGGCCCGGGCGGACCTGCGGTGGCGGGGCTGGGACCTGCCCGGCCCCTGGGGCCTCGAGCTCCTGAACGGCGACAGCGACGCCCGCCGCGCGGGACCGCGGCTCCTGCTCTGGGCGGCCCTCTACCGTCTCAACCCCGGCTACGCCCTCCTGCGCAGCCTGAGCCCGGTCGACGACCTCCTCCGGCGCTGGGACGACATGCTCTCGAAACGGGACGTCGTCGGCCTCGTCGGAGCGGACGCCCACAGCCGGCTGCCGCTCACGAAGGCGCACGCCCTCCGGTTCCCGTCGTACGAGGCGCTGTTCTCCCAGGCCCGCAACCACCTGCTCCTCGACCGGCCCCTCGCCGGCGACGCGGCCGCCGATCGGGCCGCCGTTCTCGACGCCCTGCGGCGCGGACGCTTCTACATCGGGCTCGACGCCCTCGCTCCCGCGGACGGCTTCCGCTTCACGGTCGAGCCGGTCGCTCCGGCCGGGGGTGTGCGGTGGACGATGGGCGACCACGTCGACCCGTCGATCGGCCTCCGTGCGGTCGCCGGCGGACGCGTGCCTGCAGGGACGCGTCTCGTCCTCCTGCGCGACGGCCAGAAGGCGGCGGAGGGAGCCGAGTCCCTCGCCGCGCTCCTTCCCGGATCCGGTGTCTACCGCGTCGAGGCCCGCGTCCCGGGCTGGCCGGTGCCGTGGGTGATCACCAACCCCGTGTACGTCCACGACGAGGCGATCCGCGAGAGGCGAAGGCTCGCCGCGGCGTGGCCGGGCCCGCCGGCGGCTCCCCGCGAGGCCCGGAGCCTCGGCTCGCTCGAGGGATCGCCGATGTTCGTGGCCGAAGCCGACCCGACGTCTCGCGTAAACGCCGACGTGCAGGCGCCCAAGGAAGGCCCGGAGGGGCAGGACGCTCTGCGGCTCTCCTTCCGTCTGGGGACGCCGACCGAGGCACGGCCCTTCACGTGGTGCGCGCTCGTCAACCGGCAGGCCCGCGATCTCTCGCCCTGGACCGGCCTCCGCTTCCGCGTCCGCGGTGACGGCGAGTATCGTCTCTGGGTGCAGGTGCGTGACGTGAATCCGGCCTCGGCCGACGAGGGCCTCGAGTGGTGGCTGGCCTCGGTCCGCACCTCGGTCGAGTGGCGCGAAGCCCGGCTCCCGTTCTCCCGCTTCCGCACGATCAACCCGAAGACGGACGGACGCCTCGACATCGACGCCACGAGGGCGCTCGTCTTCGTGCTCGACGGCGCCTCGGTCAAGGTCGGCACCGCGGGCACGATCTGGATCAGCGACCTGGGGGTGTACAGGTAGCTGTCACCCGAGGGACTCCGCTATCCCGAGGGACGCCGGCTGTTACGGGTCCCGAGGGATATCTGTCCGTTCGTATCTTCATTCAGGCCCGTTCAGGTCGGGCTAGGTCTCCAGAGTCAGGATCAGATAGAGGCCGGCCGCGCCGAAGAGGAGGTTCGGCGCCCAGGCGGCGAGCGCCGGGTGCAGGTAGGCGTTGTTCCCGAAGGCCTCGAAGGCCCCGAGCACGGCCCAGTAGAAGATCGCGATCACGATCGCGAGGCCGATCCCGTAGAGCGCCCCCCGCCGTGCGACCACGAACGAGAACGGCACCGCGAGCACCGTCATCACGAAGCCCACCATGGGGAAGGCCACCTTGCGGTGGAGCTGGACCCGCAGCTTGGCCACGTCGAAACCGCGGGCCTGGAGGGACGCGATGTAGTCGCGCAGCTCGCCGAAGCCCATCGTCTCGGAGGGCTTGTCCTCACGCCGGAAATAGGAGGGCGGCTCGACCTCGCCCCCGGGGTCGGCCCCGAGAGCCCGCACCCGCTGGCTGCTGAACGGCCGGAACGAGGACCGCGCGCCGGTCGTGCGCCGCCAGCCGTCCTCGAGGTCGTAGGTTCGCCGGGCCGCGTCCCAGGTCGCCTGCCGGGCGAAGAGCCGCTCGCGCAGGTCCCAGCTCCTCGGGTCGACGTCGTAGATCGAGAAGCCGTACACGGCGAAGTCGCCCCCCGTGGTCGGCTCCGCCACGCCCTGGGGCGCGGCCTTCGCGCGCTCGACGATGTAGTCGAAGTTGTAGAAGCGCTCGTCCCTCGCCAGCACCCAGCGCCTGTCGAACTGGTCGGACGTCTGGGCCGGCCGGCCCTTGATCACGTTGAACTGGAGGGCGGCCGCCTTGTTGGTGACCGGCAGCATCCACTCCTGCATTCCGTAGAGGACCCCGCTTGCGAGGAGGCCCATCCCGAGCACCGGTCCCGTCGCGCGGAGGACGCTGATCCCCCCCGCCTTCATCGCCGTGATCTCGTTCCGGCGGGCGAGGAGGCCGAGGGTGATGAGCACCCCCACGAGCACGGCGACCGGCACCATGAGGAAGCCGATCTGCCAGATGTGGGCGATGTAGTAGCGAAGGACGACCCTCCACGCGACCTTGTTCTGCTGGATGTCGTCGACCAGGTCCATGAACTCGGCGAGGACGAAGATCGAGACGAAGGCGAGCAGGACGAGGGCCACGTTCGAGACCCAGGAGCGCGCGATGTAGCGGTCGAGGATCGACGGGAAGCGGAGGGTGGGGCGGGGGATGCGGAGCACGACCGCCGGCCGGGCCGGTGCGGCGTCGCGCCCCGGGGCGGCGGGGCGGCCGGCAGGGCCAAGCCTGATCCGAGGCACGAACGAGAGGTAGTGCGCGGGGTCGAGGGGGTCGAAGGCGGCCTCGCGGTGGTTCAGCCACAAGAGCCCCAGGGCCAGCGATCCCAGGACGAGGTTGGCGGCCCACATCGAGAGCCAGGGGATCATCACGCCCGCGTCGCCGGCCTGCTCGCCGAGCCGGATGAAGACGTAGTACACGAAGATGACCGCGATCGACAGGGCGAACGCGGAGGATCGGGCCTCCTTCTTGCTCCCGAGGGAGAGGGAGAGGCCGAGGAGGCCGAAGACGAGGCACGCGCTCGGGATCGCGAACTTCTTGTGCCACTCCACGGCGAAGCGGCTCCACTCGGTCCGCGGCTTGCCCAGGGCGCGGAGCGTCCCGACCCGCTCCGCCAGCTCGGGGAGGGTCATCTCTCGGTCGCCCTTCGACAGGAGCAGCTTCTTGCGGTCGGGGAAGAACTCGTCCACCGGGAGGTCCCAGTCCATCCGGCCGAAGGTCGTCCGGCTGTAGAGGAGAGGGTCCTTGGCGGAGAAGCTGTGCTCGCTGCCCGCGCCGAGCACGAGGCGGACGACCTGCCGGTCGCGATCGACGAGCAGCTCGCCCGTCCGGGCCAGGATGAGCTTGGGCTCCCGCACGTCGCGGATGTCGTGGATGAGGAGGTTCTTCCACCGTCCGGTCTCCGGCTCGATGTCCTGGACGTAGAGCATCGTCTGGCCGGGGAGGAGGTCCGTGTTGAAGGTGCGGGGCTGGACCTCGGTGCGCGCCTTGCTGACCACGAGCGAGAAGACGAGCTCGCGATAGGACTGGTTGGCGGCGGGCAGGGCCACCGCGTTGATGTAGAACGTGATCGCGGTCATGACCAGGGACAGCATCGTGACCGGGACGAGCAGGCGGACCGGGCTCACCCCGACCGCTCGCAGGGCCACGATCTCGCTGTCGCTCGCCATGCGCCCGAAGGCGAGGAGGACCCCGAGCAGGAACGCCATCGGTATCGTGACCGCGAGGATGGAGGGCAGCAGGTTCAGGAAGACCCGCAGGATCGTCGTGAAGTCGGCGCTGCGCGCGACGAGGACGGCGAGGAGGCGCGGGATCTGGTCGACGAGGAGGACGAAGGTGAAGACCAGGAGGCCGATGGCGCTCGGGGCCAGCATCTCGCGGACGATGTAGCGGTCCAGGAGGTGTGGCCGCGAGAGCGGAAGCCGCCAGGCCACGGTCATCGAGGCATCCTAGCACGCGTCTTCCGCGCGGCCGGAGGTGGCCGGAGGCGGCGTCTTTGCCGGCGAGACGACTTGGGTTATCGTCGGCGGTCCGACCATGGATCGAGCGACCTGCTACGCGCCGGGGTCCACGTCGAACGTGGGCCCGGGCTTCGATTGCCTGGGCATCGCGATCACCGGGATCGGCGACCGCGTCGAGGCGGTGCTCTCTCCCGCCCCCGGCGTCCGGGTCCTCTCGGTGTCGGACCCCCGGATCCCCTGCGATGCTCGCCGGAACACGGCCGCGCTCGCCGCGGCCGAGGTCCTCCGACGCGCCGGGGCCACGGCCGCCATCGGCCTCGAGCTCCGGGTCTCGAAGGGCCTCCCGCTCTCGGGGGGGCTCGGCGGCAGCGCGGCGTCCGCCGTGGCGGGCGCGATGGCCGTCAACGCTGTCCTCGACTGCCCGCTCGACCCCGAGGCGCTCCTGTGCGCCGCGCTGGAGGCGGAGGCCGTGGTCGCGGGCCGCCATCCCGACAACGTGGCCCCTTCCCTTCTCGGGGGCGCGGTGGTGGTCCTGGGCACGGCCCCCCTGCGCTACGCCCGTCTCACCGTCCACCCTTCGTTGCGGCTCGTCTTCGCGATCCCGGCCTACGGCGTCGAGACCGCCCGGGCCCGGGCCGTCCTGCCCGCGAGCGTCCCGCGGGCCGACGCGGTGGGGCAGGCCTCGGCCCTCGCCGGCCTCGTGCTGGCCCTGGAACGGGGCGACGGGAGCCTCCTCCGCGCGGCGATGGTCGATCGCGTGGCCGAGCCCTCCCGGATCCCGCTC
>Ga0335080_10000341_pt1 | contig 42501 bp, 38 predicted proteins | sample Lox_Sample_34_FD_206720 | JGI IMG/M metagenome (GOLD analysis project Ga0335080, IMG submission 206720) | Soil microbial communities from Loxahatchee National Wildlife Refuge, Florida, United States - Lox_Sample_3.4 | ecosystem: Environmental > Terrestrial > Soil > Wetlands | place: USA... | reverse complement strand
GCGTTTGGGATCGGCGAAATCCAATTCCACAACTTGCTCAGGCGAAAGCCGAACGGCCAAGGGACTCTGCGAGCAGTCAATGCGCGGATTAATCAGCGAATCAAATTTGAACTCCACGCCGAAGTCCTCTTCGGCCATGCGCTTCATCTCGAAAACTTCATGGCGGTTCAGCGTGGTGGGGACGGTTTTGAGTTTCAGCGGCAGATTCCGCTCCAGCAGCAGGCGAATGCCGCGCATGCAGCGGTTGTAAGAGCCGGGGATTTGGGTAAGCGCCTCGTAGGCTTCGCGAGTCGCGCCGTACAGCGTGATTTCAATCGCCAGTGGACGATATTGCGCCAGATAGTCGGCGATGCGCTCGTTGATCAGCGTTCCGTTGGTGAAGAGGGTGATCAGGAAGCCGCGCTTTTTGGCTTCGGTATAGATATCGAGGAAGTCCTTGCGCGCGAAAATCTCTCCGCCGCTGTAGAGCAGCCAAAGCGTGCCGGCAGCAGCCAGCTCGTCGAGCAGGCGCACGTGCTCATCAAACGTGAGTTCTCCGGCTCGCGCGGCTTGATCGGCCATGGGCAGGTTGTTGTAGCAGTGCAGGCAATCGAGCGGGCAGCGGCGGGTGACCTCGATAGACACTTCGAGCGGGGCACGTTTACCGGCAAATTGCTGGTGAACGAAGCCAGTCAATTCCGCATAAGGAGCAGACTGCACGAACAGGCCAAACTTTCTGAGAGCAGAGTGTCTGCGCGAGATTAGATTTAGTACGTCCAGTACTATCTCGACAAAACACACTAGCCACACTCCATGCTTCGTGCCTCGCGTCGAGGCCTGCGGAGAAGGAGAGTGGCTACTTAAACCGGGCGAACCAGGCCAACCTGCTGCAGTTCAGCGAGATAGCTCTGAACGTCAGCCGCAGCTTGTTCCGCCGATACTTCGTAATGCGTGGCAACCCAATGCGCCAGTTCCTCAGCCGTACGACCTTGTTCGAGAAGGCTCCACAAGTTCTTGCCGACCGAGTTAAAGGTGTACACGGAGTCCAGATCCCCTACGCCGCGGCAGATGGGAACGACGATCGTTTCGCCGGCGACTTCGCGGGAAACGATCGAGCTGCTGCGGACCAGGCGGACCGGTGTCGTATTTAACGAAGTGGTTAAATACTCAGAGCCTGGAAGCGCTGAGAGGGAACTTGGCATGGAGATAGTGTCCGGGATGGAACAGCGACTGTCACGCACTCGAAAGTACTGTGTTCCGTACCAGTACTTATCAGTAGGACCCGCTAACGTATTTATACGTATACGGGTTAGAGGAACCGTAAGAGCCCAGCGGATCTAGCTTACCACCGTTCAGGAAGGGCGGGCCCGAGCGGCGAGGAATGGTAGCGCTAACGGGATTCGAACCCGTGTTTCCGCCTTGAGAGGGCGATGTCCTAGACCCCTAGACGATAGCGCCAGAGCGTTTTGCGTTGGGAAAGACCAGTAAGCGCAAAACTTCAGGTGGGCATTTTCTCACGGACCTTGAAAGTCGGCAAGCCGATGCAAAAGCCTGGCGGAGGCAGCTAGGTATGGTGGGCTGCTGGCAGCGGACCAACCTCGGAGCGGGTGCGCATGACCCGCAAAATGGAATCCCGCGTAACCATGCCGATGATGTGCGCTGCGCCGTTGTCGGAGCCGGAGACGATGGGCATTTGGTTTACGTCGGCAGTGAGCAGCCGTTCGAGTAGGCCGAGCAGGGGCTCGTCAGGAGTAGCCCAGAGAATCTTTTCGCGGGGGATCATCGCGGCTTGCACGCTGGTGTGGGCCCACTCGTGGCGAGGCACTGAGTTCAGCTTGTGGACATTCATCATGCCGACGAGATGATCGTCGGTAATCACGAGATGGCAGCGACGACCGGTGCGGAGAACCTCCGCACCGTATTCCTCGAGGGAAATGGCGCGACCGATGGTGGGAATTTCATGGCTCATCACGTCGGAAGCCCGCAAGCCAGAGAGATTTTCGCGGATGGCTATTTGCGCGACGCTCTCTTGCGCGGCGGTCAACAAAAAGAACCCGACGAAGACGCTCCACAAGCCGGAGAGCACCTGCCCCTTAAAGACGACAAAGCCACCCAGCAAAATGAGCGCATAGGCAATTAAACGGCCGCTGCCGCCAGCGATGCGAGTGGCGCGGGCAAAATCCTTGTTAAATCCCCAAACGATAGCGCGGAAAACGCGGCCGCCATCCAATGGAAAACCGGGAAGCAGATTGAAAAGCGCCAAAAGAATATTAATGGTGAAAAGCCAAGTGGCGGACGCGAAGATCAATTCGTTGGCGGAAAAGGCCTTGCCGATGCCCCAAAAACAAAGCGCGAGGAAACCGCTGGAAAGCGGGCCGGCAATAGCGATCAGGAACTCCTGACTGGCTTTGGTCGCTTCCCGTTCGATGCTGGAGATGCCGCCGAAAACATAAAGAGTGATCGAGACCACGCGAATTTTGTAAAGCTGAGCGACGACGCTATGAGACAGTTCGTGAAAAAGCAAGGACGCGAAAAAAAGGGCACTGGTGACTAGAGCTACGCCCCACTGCTGCTCGGGAGTCCAGCTCGAATGATCGTGCGCAAACTGCTCCTCGAGGGAATACGTAATGGCGGCAAAAATGATCAGCCATGTGGAATGCAGGTAGATGGGTATCCCGAAGATCCTGCCGATGTACATTCCGGGCTTTCGAGGCATATCGTCTCTACAAGAATGGCGCCCTGAACCCGCCTGAACTGCTTCACGTCTCGGGTGGCGCTGCTTTGGCGTGCCGGGGTATCTCTTTCTCCGGCCTACATTACTACAATAGCTTTGATTCGTGCCCGCCACAAATAGACGCGACGGCGCGTCAGGCGTTCCACGGCGTGTTTTCCGTTCCACGCATTGAATTCTTCAGCTGACAACTAAACGCTTTGTTTTCAGCAAGGCGCGCTTGGCTTCGTTCGTGCCATTACACGAGTGCAGGTCAGGAGGCACACGCCATGATGGAAATGCTGAATCTTGCGACGCTGATTTTCGTCACGCTGTTCGCCGCCGCCGCTGCGGTGGCCCTGGACTGGATGCTCCTGCGAGTGATGTTTGTGTTGATGCGGCCGGCCACTGCCCGCCAGCCGCGGCTGGCACCAGTGCGTCTGGCATCGGGCACGGTTCGCTTGGCGCGCGCGTACGCGTCGCAGCGTTAAGTGTAGCCGGAAGTTGAGCGGGCCGCGGCTACAGAAAGCGGGATTCCCGGCCCTAGGCGAGCGGCGGAGTTGACGGTCACCTCTCCGCCGCAGCACCCGGGAGTGAGGCGAAGGGAGTACGGCGATGTTGGCATTGAAATACTTGTTGATGATTCTGGGAATCGGATTGTTCGGCAGTTCCGGTGCGGTGGTGGCGTACGACATTTATCTGTCGGAGCAACTGCGGCGGCTGTTGGGGCGAAGCAAGAGCGGCGAGCCAGGGGCAGAGGTGGCGACCACAGTGCAGCGCCCTTTTCGGCCGACCCGCTGGAACTTGGCGCAGCAGTTGGCGGTGATTGCGATCGTGCCGGTTCTGCTGTCGCTGAGCATCGTGGTGGTGCCGGACGGGTTCGCCGGCGTGCGCGTCAGCCAAATCTGGGGCGTGCGCCCCGGTACGTTGTATCCCGGCGTGCATCTGGTGACGCCGCTGGTGGACAACGTCGCGCTGTATGATACCCGGGAACAGGTATTCAGCACCGCCTCCAGCCAAACTCCAAGAAATGAAAATGAAGTACTGATCGTGCAGGCGCGCGAAGGCCTGAATATCGGGCTGGCCGTTTCCGTTCGTTACCGTCTGGATCCCCGCCGGCTAAATTTGATTCACGAAAATTTGCCGGAACCCGTCGGCGAGCAGGTCGTCGGGCCTGTGGTTTCGACGATTTACCGGCAGATGGCGCCGAACTACGTAACCCAGGAAATTTTTGCAACTAAACGCGAGGAACTCCGTAGCAAAGCGGCTGAGGCTATCAAAGTCCGACTGGAAAGCGACGGCATTCTCGTTCGCGAAGTGTTGCTGCGCGATTTACAGCTGCCGGCGGAATACGCGAAAGGCCTGGAGGGCCTGCTGCTGAAAGAACAAGAAAACGAACGGCTGGGCACCGAACAGGAGATCAAGCAGAAGGAAGTAAAGATCGCCGAGTTAGAGGCGGAAGCGCAAAAAGCGCGTGACGTAAAAGCCGCCGAAGGACAGGCGCAGGTTCGTGTGCTGCAGGCCAAGGCTGAAGCCGACTCCATGCAATACACGTTGCCGTTAAAGCAAAAGCAGATCGAACAGACCAAGCTGGAAGCCGAAGCGCGCAAGGAAGCGACGCTGCAAAACGCCGATGCCGCCGCGCAAGCCAAAATCATTGACAGCAAAGCCGAGGTCGAACGTCAGAAAAATCTCTCCGAGGCCGAAGCGAATCGCATTCGCGTGACCGCCGCAGCGGACGCCGAGCGGATGAAATATGAAGCGACCGTGCTCAAGCAGAATCCGATGCTGATTCAGAAGATCATCGCCGAGCGACTGTCCGACAAGCTGCAGATCATGATGGTGCCGATGGACGGAAAGAATTTCTTCGCCAATGACGTGATGCGCTCCGCGTTTTCGGGCGTGACCGCCAACAGCAATGCAAATAGTTCGACCGATGATGCGAGCGATTCGGATGCTACGGCGCCAGCGCCCACCATCAGCGCGAAGAAGAATAAGAGACCGTAGGGTGAGCGACGTTTTTGTCGACAGGCTGAAGCTGGTAGCCGCGTCAGCCCGCATTGGAGCAAGAGCAGCCCGAAGCGCGATCTGCAGAGATTGAAGACTTGGCACAGGCAAGAGTGCCTGTGCTACGAGTTCCGCTAGCCAATACCCCTGTGGGTGGCTCGCGTCGCACGCTGAAAAGGAGGAAAGATCATGAGCATACAGGCAAGCACCGCCGCGCTTCGCCGATCGGGCCAGGAGATTGTTCCTCAACAGCATTGCGCCGCGAGCCGCCCGGCTAGCGGTTCGTTTTACCTCACGATCGCCAACGCGGACGAATCACGCCATTAGCGCTGATCACCTCGCGCTCAATGATCACCTCGCGCTCAAAAAGGTACAGCTAGTTGGAGCCCGGGAACTTGGGCCGCGGCGGAAGGCCTTTGTAATTTTTTAGGGCTTCGTTGGCCAGTTCGATGGCTTTTTCGAGTTGCGGGTCGTGGCCCTCGATGACCTGGTCAGGCCGCTGCGGCACGACGTAATCCGGATCCACGCCGTGATTCTCCACCGCCCAGGAGCCGCCCTTGTCCCACGAGTAGAAGCCCGCTGCCGGCGCCGTAATAAAGCCGCCATCGCGCAACGCGCCGCCGCCATTGATGCCGACCAGTCCGCCCCAGGTGCGCGTGCCGACTACCGGCCCGATTTTTTCGTGCTGGAAGAGCCAAGGGAAGAGGTCGCCGCCGGAGCCAGAAAGCTCATTGACGATCATCACCTTCGGTCCGTAGATCGCGACGGGAGGATAAGGCAGATCTTTGCCATCGCGCACGGAGACCACGGCCAGCAGGGAGCGCTGTAATTTCTCGGTATAGAAGTCAGGGATAAAACCGCCGGCGTTATAGCGCTCGTCCACAATCATTCCTTCTTTATCGAGCTGGCCGGTCAGTTGCTTGTCAAAGTCGATGATGCCCTGAATCGCGGTGTCGGGCACGTGCATATAACCGATGCGGCCGCCGGTGGCCTCCGCTACTTTCCGGCGGTTCGCAGCCAGCCAATCTTCATAACGCACTCCCGTTTCGTCGCCGATCGGCTTTACGGTAATTTCCCACGCCCCGTCCACGCTCGGCTTGCCGTTGATCTTCAGCACCACCAACTTGTCCGCGAGTCCCTGAAAATAAGCATAAACGTCCTGCGTCGAACGCGCTTCCTGGCCGTTCACCGCAATTAAATAGTCGCCGGCCTTCACCTTGAGGCCTGGCTCGGTGAGCGGAGACCGTGTGGCCTCCTGCCAATTTTCTCCGCCGTAGATTTTCGTGATTTTGTAAAAGCCGCCATCCGCCTGGAAGTCCGCACCAAGCAGACCCACGCTGACGTGCGGCGCGTGCGGCTGATCGCCTCCGCCAACATACGTATGGGACGTGTTCAATTCCGCGATCAACTCGCCGAGCAAGTAAGTCAAATCGCTGCGATGCGCCACCCACGGCAGCAGCGCTTCATATCGCGCGCCCAGCTTCTTCCAATCGTGACCCGTCATGTTCGGGTCCCAATAAAAGTCGCGCTCCGTTCGCCACGCTTCGTGATAAACCTCCCGCCACTCTTCGCGCGGATTGATCTGCACCTGCAGCGAGTTGATGTTGACTTTTCCCTCGCCGACCTTGGCTTTACCCGGAACGGCATCCACGATGCCGAGAACGGGTCCCGCGCGATACAAGATCTTTGCGCCGTCTTTGTCGGCTTCATAGCCATCGATTCCGGCGAGCAACACCTCGTCCTTGCGTTTGCTCACGTCATAGACGTGCAGGACATTCTGCGGTTGCTGCTGGTCTCTTCCGAGTTGCCGCGCTTCTTCCGGCGTGGCGATATAGAAGAATTTGTCTTTGCGGGCGGTGAGAGCACTCAAGCTGCCCGCTTCCACGGGCACCGGCGCGACGCGACTGCTGATGCCGTCCAGATCAATTTGGATCGGCTTGACGCTCTCGGGCTTCTCTTCTTTTTCCTTGTCCTTATCTTTATCGCCCGATTTCTCGTCTTTTTTCTTGTCCTTCCCTTCCTCCGCAACCTTCTCTTCATCGCTTTCCGGCTTGAAGGGAGACGCTTCATCGGCTTTGAGCGTCACCGCAAAAACGCCGTCGGTGGCGTAATAGTTGAAGCGCTGATCGAGCGCACCGGCGCTGGGAAAGAAGTAACGCGTAGAGATGAAATAGAGATACTTGCCCTCCGGATCGAATGAGGGATTGCTGTCACTGTAAAAGCCGGAAGAGATGGCGCTGATCTTCTTGTTGGCTAGCGAGTAGAGAAACACGTCGTTCGAGCCGCGCCGGTGGGTCTTCGAATACGCCAGCCACAGGCTGTCGGGCGACCACGCCGGGTCGGAAATCAAGCCGTAATCCGAAGTATCCACCAGCACCGGCTGCTTTTCTTCAATGCCGACATACCAGAGCCGATTCGATTTATCCCAATACGCCAGTTTTTTGCTGTCCGGCGACCACCGTGGCCCGTAGCGGTAGACTTCGCCGTCCGTTGTGATCCGCGTCTCTTCTCCGCCCAACTGCGGGCGTGTGTAAAGTTCGTATTCGCCGGTCTTGTCGGACAGATACGCGATCCACTTGCCATCCGGCGACCACGCCGGATTGATCTCGTGAATGCTGGAGTGCTCGGTGGTCAGGTTGCGCGCGCTGCCATGCTCCGCAGGCACGGTGAAAATGTTTCCCCGCGCGCCCACCACCGCGCGCGCCCCCGACGGCGAGATCGAAGCGCTCTCGATGCCTGGACCTACCGGCTTGAACTCCGTCCGCGCCTCGATGTCTTCGGCGTGCACGACAATCGGGATCTCGCGCGTCTTTCCGCTGCTGAAGATGTATTCGTACAACAGTCCACCATTCTCGTACACGATGGATTCGGGACCGAGGCTGGGCCATTTGACGTCGTATTCGTTGTAGTCGGTGAGCTTTTTCGTCTGCTTCGTCCCGAGATCATAGCTGAACAGATTCATCGTGCCTTCGCGATCGCTGATGAAATAGATCGCGTTGTCGTGCCACATCGGAAACATGTCCATGCCTTCGGTCTTGGGCAGTTCCTCGTACGTGTTTTTCTTCAGGTCGTAGATCGCGATCGGCAGGCTCCAGCCGCCGCGATAGCGCTTCCAGGTGCGGAACTCCTGCGAAGTTTCGAGGTAGGCGATTTTCGTGCCGTCGGGCGAAAAACTGGTCAAGTCGCCGCGCGGAACCGGCAGCGCCGTCGGGCTGCCGCCCTGTGGCGAAATCAGATACAGGCGAGTGGAACGACCGAGCGGCTCGTTGAAGCGGTCCGAGCGAAATAGAATGTTTTTTCCATCAGGAGTCCAGCCCAGCACGATGTCGTTCGAGGGATGGAACGTGAGCCGCTTCGGCTGGCCGCCTTCCGCCGAAATCACATAGACATCCGGGTTGCCGTCGTACTGTCCGGTGAACGCGATCCACTTGCCGTCCGGAGAAAATTTCGCATACAGCTCGTCGCCCGGAGCGGAAGTCAAACGCCGCGCATCTCCGCCCTGGCGCGGCGCGATCCACAAATCGCCCGCATAGGAAAAGACCACGCGGTCCCTGGAAATATCGGCGAAGCGCAGCAGTTTCGTCGGCCCCGGCGGGACTCCATCCGGCGACGTCGTGGATTGCGAGAGTACCCGCGGCGCGAGTCCGCTTACGAGCACGGCAGCGCTCAACCACAGTATGGCCTTAAAACCGCGAAGGATCCGCTTCATCGGCATCACCCTTGTCAAATGAGCTTTGAAAATCGAGACTTACCCGCCAGGCTCCACACGTGCTTAACAATAAGTGGACGCAAAAAAACGCAAAATGTTTCGTGCCGCGATGGCGGAGCCGCCTGCCCCGCGCTGCTCTCGCTCCGTACACCATTTTTGCCGCATAGCACAGGCGCTGCATGCGCCAGAAACGGCCTTTGCGACCGTGCTATCATCGAACATCACTCCGGTGTACGCCAAGCAAAATTTATACGCGCATAAGCTGCGCGCGCTGCTCTCGGCTTCTGCGTTGTTGGGAGGCGCTTTTCTCGCAGCTACACCTTTTGTTCGCGGCGCTGCTCTCGATGATGCTCCCCACGAACTCGCGATGAAGGTTTGCACCGCCGGGCACAAACAGGCAGTGAATGTTCACTGGCGGGAAACGGGCGAATCCCTCGGCTATTGGTCGGACGCCCGGAAGAAGTCGTTCCTCGATCAGATTTCCGCCTGCGGCATCGACCCCACGCAGAATCCCGACGCGCCCGTCATGCGGGTCAGCGCGGAAGTCACGCCGTCGCGTTTTTTGCTGATTGCTGAATCCAGCGATACTGTGAACGGGCGTCAGATTCGCATGGTCGAAGTTCCCCGTGTTTCGCCGCTCGGCCCGCGAGACAACGCGACATCACCACATCTCACGGGTGAACTTCTTTGGCAGCAGGAGCGCCCCGTCTCCAGCGCCATGGAGTGGCAAGATCCCGTCTCGCAGGAACGCTTCCTATTTCTCCTAAGCGATGGCTCTTTCGCCCGTCTCCATTTTGAGAACGGCTCTTGGCATCCGGTCGACACTGCCGATTTGCCATCGCCCCGTGCCCGCTCACGCACCGGGGACGGCGCCTTCGCCTACCAGCTCACAGGCAAGCCGCTCGAGTTCCTACATGGCGGGAAGGTCTGCGCGTTCCAACCAAACGGAGCGCTTTCGTTCTCCTGTGCCGCAGAAAATCTCACCGAGAAGCCGCTGCTGCTGTCGTCGGCTTGCGAGGCGATGCCGCGCTATCTCACCACGGGCAGCGGTGACTACGCCCAGCCGGATCAAATCCTGCTGGGAAGCATGGCGGCTGACACAACCAAGCCGGCTCCAGCAAAAGACAGCAACTCCAGCGCTGTCGACGTCCCTGGCCCGGTCCTCGGCATCAGTCTTGCAGAGAAGGACGCAGCCGCGTTTGCGGTCGTTCGAAATCTTTCCACAGGGAATTATGAGGTTTATCGCATTACGGCTGTTTGCGGCAATTAGCGGCGCCTGCTTCGCTGCGCAACTTCTCGCTATCGCGCCCGCCAACGCCACTACTCAGCCTCGTTATGGCGGCACGTTGCGTGTCGAGCTGCACACGGCCAGTGTGTCTCTGGATCCACGCGAGTGGAGGGTTGGTTCGTTGGAATCGGCCACGGACGAGAAACTGGCGGCCCTGATTTTTGAGCGGCTGATCGAACTGGACAACTACGGCCACTTTCAGCCGGTGCTGGCGACGGAGTGGTCGCATGACGCCACGAACCGTCGCTGGCAATTTGTGCTTCGGCCTGGCGTGAAGTTTTCCGATGGTGCGCCGCTGACTGCCGGCGACGTGGTCGCGGCGCTGCAACCTTTGTTGCCGGAAGGGCTCCAGATATCCGCTTCAGCCAACGGCGTCATCATGCAATCTGCATCGCCGGCGCCCGATTTGCTCGAGCAACTCGCTTCGGGCCGCTACTTTGTTTATCGCATCACGACGAGCGGCGCGCTGGTGGGCACTGGTCCTTTTGTTTTGCAGGACAGCTCGCATGCCGCACAAGGTGATTTGGGTCCGCATCTGAACTTTCGCGAAAATGAGGAAACCTGGTCCGGACGGCCCTATCTCGATGCGGTGGACGTGACTCTCGGCGTTCCGCCTCTGCGCGCGATGTTTGATTTACAGCTCGGCAAGACCGATTTGATCGAGCTGGCGCCCGATCTCGTGCCGCGCGCCAAGCAAGCCAGTTTGCGCGTGTGGTCCTCGGATCCCGTGGTGCTGTACGGTTTGCGTTTCGATGAAACTCAGGCGGTTGCGGTCCATGCGCGTTTGCGGGAGGCACTGTCACTCGCGCTCGATCGCGGCACCATGGCCAACGTGTTGCTGCAGAAGCAAGCCCAACCTGCAGCAGCCCTTTTGCCGCAGTGGCTCTCAGGATATGCTTTCCTCTTCAACGTGGAAGCGAATCTCGAACGCGCGAAGGAATTGCGTCGCTCGCTGGCTGCCCGAGCGGGCGCGGCGGACCCTCTTCGTTTGCGCGTCGAGCCGGCGGGAGATTTGCCTAAACTCCTGGGTGAACGGGTAGCCATCAACGCGCGGCAGGCCTCGATTGCGATTCAGGTCGTGAACCGGACCACGCAGCATAGCGGAGCCGCTCTACCGGCATCCACGGCGTCTTCGTCTGGGGCGTCTTCGGACTCCGCGGCTGGCATTCATCTCTTTGCCTGGCGCTATTCCTCTCTTTCGCCCCGCGCGGAGCTCGATGCGATGTTCGCGGCTTATAATCTCGCGGAATCGCAGGCCGCTGAAGCCGGCGCGGATCGTGAGCAGCTTTATGCCCGCGAAAGCCGCGTTCTGGAGAATTGGCAGGTGCTGCCGCTGGTCGAGCAGGCTGAATCCGTTGGAATCGGGGTCGCCGTGCATAACTGGCTGCCTGCACGTTGGGGAGAGTGGCATTTGGCGGACGTTTGGCTTGCAGCTTCTGATGCCGCCCAAGCAGACGCGTCCGATGCTCCGAGCGATCCACCGAAAAACGCTGCGCAGAAACCCGCCTCTGTGCCGGGAGTCAAGCCATGAGCTTCCGCACAAAACTCTTTTGGGTCTTTCTCATTACCGTGCTGGCCTCAGTATCGTTAGTCGCCTACGGCGTGACGTACTACACGCAATCCGCTTTTCAGCAGATGGATGCACAGCGAACTGAAGCGTTGGTCACGCAGTTCAAACGAGAATATGCGCAGCGCGGCGAGGAAGTGCTTCAGGAAGTCAAAAATATCGCAGGGGCAGAGCTCAGCATCCGCATGGCTCTGGATCTTTCCAGGCCGAACTCTGACCCATCTCTTTATGTGCACGATGCGCGCGGAGCAGCACAGGATCATGGGCTCGATTTTCTCGAAATTGTGAATTCCGATGGGACGCTCATTTCTTCCTACCAGTATCCGGCGCGCGTCGGATACAAGAGCGACCTTATCGGATCCTCTCAAGATTGGAACAGCGCTCCTGCTTTTTTGAGCCGCGAGGAGCTTCCGGATGGCGTAGCGCTTGCGCTGGTGGCGGTGCAGGTAGCGCCTGATGCACAGAAACCGATCTATTTTATTGGTGGCCGGCGACTGGACCAGAATTTTCTCGCTTCACTCGTTCCGCCAGCCGGCACTCGTGCATTGCTTTATCGCAATCTGGAGCCGGGCTTCGTTCCGGGCGCTTTGACAGACGTGAATGGACCGTTCGATCAATCCGACAAGTTCCAGTCGATGATCGAGCAAATTCAAAAGCAGCCACAGGCCCTTGTGAAGACCATCGATTGGTCAGCAGATGCCGCAACTGCCGAGACGTTTCACGCCATTCCGCTTACCGGCCGCAACAACGAACTGCTTGCCGTGCTGCTGCTCGGAAGCTCGCGCAAAGAATTGGTGCTGCTGACGCGGCATATTTTGCAGATCGCCGCGGCTGTGGCGGGCGCGGCGTTGCTCATTGGTCTGCTGATCAGTTTGTGGGTGTCCTCGCGGATCACGCGCCCGCTCGAAGGGTTAGCGGAGGGCGCACGCGAAGTGGCTTTCGGCCGATGGGACACGGTGATCGATCTGCGCGGAGGCGATGAAATTGGGCAATTGGCCTTAGCGTTCAATGAAATGACCAAAACGCTGGCCGCGCAGCGCGATCAGTTAGTGCAAACCGAGCGCGTTGCTGCCTGGCGCGAACTGGCTCGCCGCCTTGCTCACGAACTGCGTAATCCGCTTTTCCCGCTGCAAATTACCGTGGAAAATTTGCAGAAGGCGCGGCAACTCGATGCCAAGCAGTTCCTCGAAGTCTTCAACGAATCGACCGCAACGCTCAAAGCGGAGCTCGCTAATCTCAATACGATTGTTGGGCGCTTCAGCGACTTTTCGAAAATGCCCGCGCCGCATTTCAGCCGCATCAACGTGAACGAAGCGCTGCGCAATGCTGTCCGCCTTTTCGAGCCGCAATTCAACGCCGTAGGCAAGCCGCCGATCGTGCCTGAATACTTCCTCACGGAGCCGTTGCCTGAAGTCGATGCGGACCCGGATCTGCTACATCGTGCGTTTCAAAACCTCGTGCTCAACGCGCTCGACGCAATGCCCGCGGGCGGCACGCTGACCATGCGCACTTCAGAGAACGATGGCAACATCCGCATCGAGGTTGCGGACACGGGCAAGGGCCTGACGCCGGAAGAATGCTCGCGGCTTTTCACCCCTTACTACACAACAAAAGTGCAAGGCACTGGCCTCGGTCTCGCCATCATTCAGTCAGTCGTCAGCGATCATCACGGCACGATCTCGGTCACCAGTGACGAAGGCCGCGGCACGACGTTCCGCATCGAGCTGCCGCAACGCCAGGCTGTTCAACCCCTCGCGCCGGCGGCCGAGCCACCCGCGGACGAGAAGAAGCCGCAAAGTTTGCAAGTCGCCGCCTCGGACTAAAACGCCCAAAGAGGACCATCGCGCACGACGCAGCCGCAAAGGACACTCACTTGCCCCGCAAAGCTCATCTTCTTCTCGTCGACGACGACCCGAACACACTTGCTTCGCTTTCCCGCGCGTTCCGTCTCGCGGGCCATGAAGCCACCGTCTGCGACAACGCCCCGCGTGCGCTCGAATTGCTCCGCAACGACTCTTTCGACCTCATTCTTTCCGATGTGGTGATGCCGGGCAAAAGCGGGCTCGAGCTTCTCGCCGATTTGAAAAGCGCCGGCGTCAAAACTCCCATCGTGCTGATCTCCGGCCAGGCCGACGTCGAAATGGCCGTCAAGGCCACCAAGCTTGGCGCGCTGGACTTTCTCGAAAAGCCTCTTTCCACCGACAAACTGCTCGTCACGGTTGAAAACGTTCTACGGCTTTCGCGCCTCGAGGACGAAAACCGCGAACTGCGGCACCGTCTAGGAAAACATGAGTTGGTCGGCTCGGGTCCAGCGATGAAAAAGCTGCTCGCGCAGATCGATCGCGTTGCGGCCAGCGAAACGCGCGTCTGCATTCTTGGCGAAACCGGCACCGGTAAAGAGCTAGTTGCCCGCGCCATTCACGAAAAATCGCCACGGCATGAAAACGCGTTCGTCACCTTGAATTGCGCGGCTGTCCCCGCGGAGTTGATCGAATCCGAGCTATTCGGCCACGAAAAAGGCGCGTTTACGGGAGCCGCCGCCAAGCATGTCGGCAAATTCGAGCAAGCCGAGGGCGGTACGCTCTTCCTCGACGAAATCGGCGACATGCCAGTGGCGATGCAAGCCAAGCTGCTGCGCGTGCTCGAAGAAGGCGAAGTGGAACGAGTCGGCGGCGATAAGCCCGTTAAAGTAAACGTCCGTGTGGTGGTCGCCACTCATCGCCATCTCGAAGACCTCGTCAAACAAAATGCGTTCCGCCGCGATCTCTTCCATCGGATTTACGTTTTTCCGCTAGTGCTGCCGGCTTTGCGCGAACGGCCCGAAGATTTCGCCGATCTCGCGGCGCATTTCGCGCGTCAAGTTGCCGCGCAAAACGGCTGGAAAGAAAAATCATTCGCTCCCGAAGCGCTCGCCGAATTGCGGCACTATTCCTGGCCGGGCAACGTCCGCGAACTTCGCAATATCGTCGAGCGGCTGGTTTTGCTTTCTGCAGAAGACACCATCACGGCCGCCGATGTGCGACTCGTCCTTCCTGCCGACGACGCAGCCGCAAATTCAGAAACTGCTGGCTCATCTGGCGCGGCTGCGGGCACCCTTGCCGAGCGCACCGAAGCCTTTGAAAAAGAAGTCCTCCTCAGCGAGATTCGCCGGCACAACTTCCACATGACCAACGTCGCCCGCGCGCTGGGCCTCGAACGTAGCCACCTCTATAAGAAATGTCAGCAACTCGGCATTGATCTCCACTCGCTTCGTAAGCCCGAGCAAACAAACGAAGCGTAAATCGTGCAGCAGCGCCGTCCTGAGGCTTCGGAGGTCGCACGAGCCTCGCTCGAGGTTCTCTGCCTAGCCATAGGAACTTCTCCCCGTGCCTGCTGGTGTTCACAAATCTCTTTTCCTTACTAGCCTCCAAGTCTCTGAAAATAAGTCAAATATAGTCCTTGACATAAAATAGCAATTCGTAATATCGTTTTTGCATATTGCAATAATTCAGGTTGGCTCCCATGACTCTCGGAAACAAACTTCGTTCCCTTCGCGCGGTCGAAGGTTCGTTGCGCGGGCTGGGGCGTCCGATGACCCAGCAGGAATTGGCGAAAGCTATGCGCCGGGAAGTTGGCCGCGGCTTGAGCCAGGCGTACCTCTCCCAAATCGAGAACGGCACCCGGCCGCATTTGACGCATAGCACGCGCACGCTGCTGGCGCGCTTTTTCCGGGTCTACCCCGGCTTTTTGGTGGACGACCCGGAGGGGTACTCGCCGGAGCTGCAGTCGCCGCTGCGCGCAATCGACGCGAAGATCGATTCGTGGCTGTACGCCGGCGCCGAGCACTTCGCTGCCGATCCGGCGCTGCGAACCGCTCTTCTGGCCATCGCGGAACACGAAGACTCCCGCCGCGCGCTACTGCTCTTGGCGGAGATTTTGCGAACTGAGGGTTTGGCGGAACGTCTGGGCGAAGTGCTGCGTCCCGCGAAGCATCACGAAGGCGCGGCGCGGATCAGCGGCAGCGAGGCTCCGCCGCCCGTAGCGCTTCGGAATTAGCAAAAGGTTTGTCTTTCGTCCCCGCAGTCGGAACCGTTATCCGATATGACGCAGCAGGGTGCTGCGTGTGGTGAGGTGGCCCATGACCTGGTCTGATTTTTATCTGTTCTGCTTCATCGTTGGCTTCTCGCTCAGTGCGCTTTCGTTTTTGGCCGGCGCTTTCCACCTGCATCTTCCGTTCAGGATGCATTTGCATCTTGGAGGCCATCACGCTGGGCATGGTGGTGGATTGCGTGGCGGAGTTGCGCGTGCCGGCGGTGCTGCCAAAGGCGGCGCACATATTTCCTGGTTCAACGCTTCGACCGCGATGGCGTTTCTCGCGTGGTTTGGCGGCACGGGCTACATCCTGGCGACGCGGTCGCATCTGGAAGCCGCAGCATCGCTGGGTTTTTCGATGCTGGCAGGAATCGCAGCCGGATGGGTGGTTTTCAAATTCATGGTGAAGCTCATGCGCGGCGGCGATTCCGAATTGCTGGACTCCGACTATCGAATTGAAGGCTCGGTCGGCTCGATCAGCGTGTCGATTCGCGAGCAAGGCACCGGCGAAGTGATCTTTTCAATGGGCGGAGTCCGGCGATGCGCCGGGGCGCGAAGCGAAGACGGCAAGCCCATAGAAAAAGGCGCCGAGGTGGCCATCGAGCGCTATGACAAGGGCATCGCCTACGTCCGGCGCTGGGACGAATTCACCAAGCTGGAGCGGTAGCCGGAGCAGGTGTCCGGCTATCGCCAGCCGGTGAAGGATTTCGCGGACTGCGCACGACGCAAACAGTCCGGTCGGGTGAAAAAGGGAGGTCGGTATGTTCGGGTTGCCAACACCTGTCGTTTACGGTGGTCTAGCGGTCCTGGCATTGTTCCTGATTCTGGGGCTGATGGCCAGAATGTTCAGAAAAGCGGGTCCGCACGAAGCGCTGATTATTTTCGGCCTGCGTGGGACGCGCATCGTCAAAGGCGGCGGCACGCTCATTTTTCCAATGATCGAGCAATGCCGCGAGCTTTCGCTGGAGCTGATGTCGTTTGACGTCGCGCCTCAGCAAAGCCTGTACACGAAGCAAGGCGTGGCCGTAACGATCGAAGCGGTGGCGCAAATCAAGGTGAAGTCCGATCCGGAATCGATTCGCACCGGGGCGGAGCAGTTCCTCACCAAACGGCCAGAGCAGCGCGAAGGGCTCATTCGTCTGGTGATGGAAGGGCACCTGCGCGGGATCATCGGCCAGCTTACCGTCGAACAGATCGTAAAAGAGCCGGAGATGGTGGCCGACCGGATGCGTTCCACCTGCGCCGATGACATGAGCAAGATGGGGCTGGAAGTGATCAGCTTCACGCTCAAGGAAGTACGCGACAAGAACGACTACATCACCAACATGGGCCGGCCGGACATTGCGCGAATCAAGCGCGACGCGGAAGTGGCCGCCGCTGAAGCGGATCGGGACATTGCCATCAAGCGCGCCGAAGCAACGAGGGCCGCAGCCGTGGCCAAGGCGCAAGCCGATCAGGAGCGCGTGGCGGCGGAAACTGCTTCGCTTGCGAAGCAGGCCGAAGCCGAGCGCGACTTGGACATCAAGAAGGCCGCGTTTGTTGAAGCGACCAAGAAAGCGCAGGCGCAAGCCGACAAGGCCTATGAAATCGAGAGCAACATCAAGCAGCAGCAGGTGATTGCCGAAGCGGTGCGTGTCCAGCAAGTCGAACGCGAAGCGCAAGTGAAGGTACAGGAAGCGGAAATTGCGCGTCGCGAACGCGAACTGATCGCCACCGTCCTCAAACAAGCCGAAATCGAGCGCCAGCGCATTGAAACGCTGGCCAACGCCGAACGCCAGCGCCTGATCACGGAAGCTGAAGGCCGCGCTTCCTCGATCCGCGCGCAAGGCGAAGCCGAAGCCGAAATCATCTTCAAGAAGGGCGAAGCGGAAGCCAAAGCCATGAACATCAAGGCCGAAGCGTTCCAGGAGTACAACCAGGCCGCGGTAGTGGACAAGCTCATCACAGGCCTTCCGGACGTGGTGCGCGCGCTGTCCGAACCGCTCAGCAAAGTGGATAAGGTGACGATCGTTTCGACGGGCAACGGCGACGCCGCCGGAGCTTACAAGCTCACCGGCGACATCACCAAGATTGCCGCGCAGGTGCCGGCGCTCTTTGAAGCGCTCTCCGGCATGCAAGTGTCGGACCTGCTTAGCAAAGTGCGCTTGATTGGCGACAAAGCGCCAAAGCCGGAGAAGCCGGCAACCGCGAAGTAACAACGTTTGCTTCCGCTGCGGGCGGGCTCAGCAGGGCCCGCCCCGGCGCTCGCAGGGTTGGGGGATGGTCATGTCGTGGAAAGAATTGCTTCTGATCTGTGCAGTGATTGGTGCGGCAGTGGTTGCATATGCCTCGCGGCATTTCGTAACCAATGTGCTGTTCGTCGTGAACCACGTGATCGCCGCCAGCATCGCACACACATCAGGTTTGCTCCATTTCGTCAGCGGACTCGTGCGCTAGCAGGCGTCACGGAAGTTCGGCGGCGGACGGGAACGATTTTGGGAGTTGGGAAAGGAGAATTACGATGGGACTTTTAGAACGAGTGAGCACGTTAATCCGGGCAAATCTGAACGATGTCATTGATCGCGCGGAAGACCCGGAGAAGATGATCAAGCAGGTGATGATGGACATGGAGAACCAGTATCTCCAGGTCAAGACGCAAGTTGCGGTTTCAATCGCGGATTTGCACCTGCTCGAGAAAAAATTCAAAGAAAACGAAGAGACTGGACACGACTGGATGCGCAAAGCCGAACTGGCCGTGGACAAAAGCCAGGATGATTTGGCGCGCGCGGCGCTGGACCGGTTTCAGACGGCACAACGGCTGACGCAAAGCTACAAGGAGCAAGTGGACGATCAGCAGATTCAAGTGGACGCGCTGAAGAATGCGTTGCAGCGGCTGGAACAGAAGTTGGAAGAAGCGAAGTCCAAGCGGGATTTGCTGCTGGCGCGGCATCGGCGGAGCGTGGCGCTGAACAAAGCGGCGCGAGCGCAGTCTGCGCTGGGCTCAGACTCCAAATCCGCGACCTTCGATCGTCTCAAGGACCGCGTGCAAGTCACTGAAGCTGTGGCAACCGCGGAAGTGGATCTGCTCACGGATGATGTGAACGACCGGCTCACGCGGCTCGATCGCGACAACGAAGTCGAGCGTTTGTTGAGCGACCTAAAGACGCGGCGGGGGCTTCCGGAGCAGACCGGCAACGGCTGAAACTCTTTCGAGCCCTGCCACAAAGGACGATGAGGCAGACTTTCGTCGGGTTGCTGCGTCTACTCTCTCAGGAACATTAGTTCCCAAAGCAACGTATACGTGTCTATACCGGAACGTGGGAGAATTCTGCCTATGCATCCCTGGATGATCGCCACCCCGCCGGCGGTCCTGGCGGCAGTGGCTGGGCTGACGGCGTATGGCGCGGTGCACCCACGCGCGCAGCTTTTCGGCTCAACCGTTTGGTGCACGAATTCGCCGCGCAAGCTGGCTCTTACTTTCGACGACGGACCCAACCCCTACGTCACGCCGAAACTCCTCGACTTGCTCGATCGCTACAACGCCAAAGCCACGTTTTTCGTGATCGGCAAATTTGCCCGCGAATGTCCTGAACTGCTCAAGGAAACCGCTGCGCGCGGCCACGTCATCGGCAATCACACGGACGCACATCCCAACCTCTTCTGGCTTAAGTCCGACAAAATCACCATCGAACTGCGCTGCTGCAACTACTCCATCAACGCCGCCACCGGCGCACCCGCTCGCTGGTTTCGCCCGCCTTACGGCTTGCGCAATCCCTGGGTAATCCCCATGGCACGCGAACTCAAGCAACGCACCGTTATGTGGACGCTGATTCCGGGCGACTGGAAAGCCACTTCGTCCGAATGGCTCATTCCTCGCTTTGCGCCCATTGCCGAGCGCGCCAAACGCAAACTTTCGAACGCCGCCGCTACCTCGAACAGTGCCTGGGGAGACATCCTCTGTCTGCATGACGGCAGCCACCGCCAACTCAACGCCGACCGCCTTCCCACTCTGGCCGCGCTTGAACACTGGCTGCCCCGCTGGCGCGACCTCGGCCTTGAGTTTGTTACAATAGAACAAGCGGTGCAGAAACCCGCCTCTTAAATATGGACGAGCGCCAGTTTTACACGGAGAAAGAAGAAGTTCGCAAAGTCAAACTCGTCTGCCCCAGCTGCCACAAGGACTTCGAGTTTCCCGTTCGCTGGAAGGTCTGCCGCAAAAAGCGCGAATTGCCGCGGGCGGCGAGCCCGGAAGACCGCAAGAAGTTCGATCGCGCCACGTCGTACATGGTTCGGCTGGATGATCTAGTCGCGTGTTTCAAGTGCCGCAAGCGCTTCGAACTGACCGGCCAGTCGACCGTGCTCATCAACGACAATCTCGGCGATCCCAACGTCGATCCCGAAAACTTCGGCAACCGCTAACCTCTGCAATTTGAAGGTTTGGCTGTCCGGCACTATAGGAACTATCCAGAAGTCCTGGCGATTCCCAACGAAAAGTGAATCCCTCGCTTCGCTCAGAATGAGAACAACAATCGACAACCAAAACTGATGGAGTAATCGCTAATTTGTGCGAGCGCTAGTTGCGCGGAGTGCTGTCTGGAGATTGACTCTTGCGCTCCAGCTCCGCGATGCGCCCGCGTATCTGTTCGGCGTCTTTTGCATGCGGATCGAGTTCCAGGTACGTCTTCAGTTCGCTGGCTGCAGAAGCGTAATCTCTCTTCCGTGCAAGAATCTCTCCCATCAGCACGTGCAGCTCCGCAGAACGCGCCAACAGCTGTTCCGCTCTGCGCGCGCTTTTTTCTGCGGCATCAAATTGGTTCAGTTGATAATTGGCCACTGCATTGTAGTAGTACGTCTCGCCGTAATTGAACGGCTCCAGCTCCACCGTGTAACCCGTTAAGCTTTTGAACGGGTCGTGCTCCAGAATCGGGCTCGTAAATTCCAAAACCTCTTTCCAATTTTCGTCTTCGAACGCCAGCGCAGCCAAGCCCAGATGCGGACCCAGCAGTTTCTCGTCGATGTTCGCGGCCCGCTGGTACGCCTTCCGCGCCCCAGCTTTGTCGTTTTGCCGACGCAGAACGCTGCCGAGTTGGAACCACGCATAGGCAAATGACGGATGAATCTCCACGGCCTTCTCAAAATGGTCTTGTGCGCTGGCTAGCTTCCCCTTCTTCTCCGCCTCTAGCCCCTTCTCGTACGCCGTAATCGCTTCCTTCGGTGCGCCCTTATAAGCGGCGGCGTTCAGCGTCGCGCCTTCGACTTTGCCGCGCCGGTGCACGCGAATCGTGCCCACCTCGAGCATCTTGGTGGAGGGATCCAGTTCCATGAGGCTGATTGTGGGTGACTCAAAGCCGGCCGCCGTGGCCGTGAGTTCGCAGTTTTCCAGAAGCCTGCGTGGAATCCCGGTCTCCGAAAACTTATTCGGCATGACCGATTGCGAGGAGCCCTCCGCTGTGGCATCGAGCGTCGAATCATTCACCGACCCGAGTTGCATGCTGAAGTCGCCGTCCGGGCCGGCATACACTTGCTGGCGCACTTTCGCGCTGCAACGGCGCTCCACAATCACGTTGGTTGGCAGGTTGCTACCGTCATCGGTCGCCACTTTGCCCGTCAAAAACATCACGAAATCTTCAGGCGCGTCTGGCGGCTGCCCGTTGTTAGGAAACGTGTTCGTATTGCGGTTCGGCGATCCGGGACTCGACGGCGGATTTGCAGGCGGCGTTGGAGGACCAGTAGGTTTCTGCTCCCAGGCGAACGGCGTCGCCACACTCAGCGCCAGCATTAGTTCTACGAGGATACGAAGCCGTCGATTCACAGGACCACTTACCACCGGACAGACCCGGATTCGCGGGGCTCGAATACTTCCGGCCAGTCGCGCGTACTCCTGAGCCTAGCTCTTTACGCCGCCCGCCGCAACGCCGTTTCCCGACGGACCTGCCAGCCGCGAATCCTGCCGACCTCGCAAAGTTCAGATCTCCGGGTACAGTTCAAAAAACGCTGCGACCGACTGATGAAACGTGGTCTCGATCTCTTCTTTCGACCCGCTAATCAGGTGCATGGCCACGCGCACGTTTCTTCCGTTCTTCAGCACCACCGTGGCCTCTTTCACCTCCCCCAACTCTTCCTCCGGCAGTAACCGCATTCCATAAATCAACGCCAGCTTGGCCATTGTTTCGCCCTTTCTGCAAGTCCGCGTCGTTTCGAATGCCCGAGGCTACTCACTTCTCTCTGCCCGCGTCAACCGCCGTCTCTTGCCGCCAGATGTCGGCCAGCCCTTGCGGTCTCGCGACTGCACCGTCGCGCTCGGTGTGGCGGGCGCCATTTCGAGGGCCGCAATCGCATGGTTTGCAACACCATACCCAGCCTCGCTCCGCTTGCTCAATCCGACTTGTTTGGTGCAGCTTTTGCTCCCCTTCCCCTCATCGCGACAAATAACGCAAGGAGAACCTTATGGCCCGCCACCTCATCCAGCGCATTGCCCCTGTGCTCTTTGTTCTCGTTTCCCTTTCGCCCATCGGCACGGCAGCTCGTCCGTTCGCGAATCCTGCTAACGCTTTCCCGCAAAGAGTCGCCGAGCCAAATCCGCTCTCGCCTTTGCCGTCTTCGCTTTCCCCCGAACAACTCAACTTGTTGCAATTCCTCGCTCCATCTTTCTCTGAGCAAACTCACCGCCGCCTGCCTCCCATGTTTTTCCGGACGCTCTACGAGCATCCCCTGGCGGCTCGCCAAGCGGCCATCCGCGATTCCGTCTCCACTTGGCCAATCGCCGCAAGCAATATGTTCGCGTACGCCTTACGAACCGCGTCGTTCTCACCGGAACCATTTACGGCGCCAACCGCCAGGGCTTCCTGCTTCAAACCGACATCGCTCACAGTCACCGTATTACCTATTCGGAACTCGCCGAACCCGTTCGGCCCGTGCTTGGCGTGGGCACGCGGGCGATCCGCGGCCTGGAAACTACGGCCATGGTCGCCGTTTTGGTCGTTTTGATTCCCGTGACCATTCCTCTGGTCATGACTGGAATCATTCGGGATTGATTACTTTCATTGCTTCAAAAACTATCAAGCCGCCATTGAGCTACGACCGCGTCTCTTCTAAAGCTTTCTAGCAACGTGCCTCCGGCGCTATACTCAGACATCCGCGGAACCTCCCTGCGCATCGCACCACCGTAGACGGAGAGATCAATCATGAAGACACCCGCCATTCGCCGAATCGCCGCTTCCTCTCTATTTCTCGGCATGTTCGCTTTGCCCGGTCTGTGCCTCGCACAACAGAACGCTGGCCCGCAGAGATCCGCGCCGCCTCCGGTAAGTCCCGCGCCGGCGCCCACGCCGGCTCCCGCGCAGGCGGCTTTCGCACCCGCGCCAACTGCGCCCGCCGCGCCAGGGCAAATGATCAAGATTCCTGCTGGTACTCGCGTCGCCGTTGTTTTGGAAAACGGCATCTCCACGCGCGGCGCTAAGCCCGGCGACTCCGTGTACTTCCACACTTCCTTTCCCATCACGCAGAATAATCGCGTGATTGTTCCCGTGGGCTCGTATCTGCGCGGCGAACTCACCGAATCGAAGCGCCCCGGCAAAGTCAAAGGCCGCGGCGAATTTCGCATGAAGCTGGACACACTCATCTTCCCCAACGGTTACACCGTCGATTTGAATGCTGAGCCGCGCAGTGCCGATTCGGGCGGCAAGACCACCATGGACTCGGAAGGTACGGTTCAGGGTCCGGGCGGCAAGGGGCAGGACGCGAAAACTGCTGCGGAAACAACAGTGACAGGTGCTGGCATTGGGGCGATCGCGGACGGCGCCAAAGGCGCGGGTATCGGCGCGGGCATCGGCGGTCTGGCAGGCTTGGGCGCCATCTTGTTAACGCGCGGGCCGGAGGCGGAACTGCCTCGCGGCTCCAGCCTCGACGTTGTGCTGGAACACGACCTCTTTCTCGACACCAACCAAATTCAGTTCCGCAACGTTGGCTCTGCCAACCCGCTCACTCCACCGCCTCCGCAGCAACCTTGACCCAGCGCGTTTTTCAGCGGTAGTAGGCGGAGCCGGGACTCTAAGCTTGCGTTCGAAACGCGTTCGCCGACTGAAACCGCAACGGGCTAAAGCGCTCCCAATCCACACTCACGCGCTGCTCCGTAATCCACTCCCGCATCAGGCGCGCGGTAATCGGCGTGAGCAGAAAACCGCTGCGGAAATGCCCGGTGGCGATCAGCAAGCCATCGACGTCCGTGGGTCCCAGAATCGGCAGATGATCCGGCGAATCCGGCCGAAGTCCCGCCCACATTTCTTCGACGCGCGCCTCCGCCAAAGCAGGGACCAGTTCAATCGCGCCGGCAAATACCTTCTGCAGGCCGCCAGCCGTCAGCGTCTTGTCGAATCCCACGTGTTCGACCGTGGCGCCCGCCACGATGCGACCATCATTGCGCGGCACCAGATAGATATTCTCTGACCACAAGACGCGGTCGATGTTCACATTCTCATGACGAAGGGAAACGATCTGCCCTTTTGCCGGGCGCACCGGCGCGAAGGACGCCACGCCATCGATTTCGGCCGAGAAGCAGCCAGCGGTAATGATGGTCCACTGCGCCCCGACCTTCTCTGCGCCAATTTGCAAGCCCGCGCAGCGTCCGCTTTCGCGCCAGATCCCGGTTACTCGGCTTGAGGGAAACAGTTCCGCCCCGTTGCGTCGCGCCGCTTCGCAGACCGCCGGTGTGAGCAGGCGATTGTCCACGGAAGCCTCATCGGGCCGCAGCACGCCCGCTTCTATTTCTTCGCTGAGCTTGGGTTCGAGTTCCCGCGCGTCTTCGGCGCTGAGCGGTTCTGCCTTGAGTCCCAATCCATGGTGCAGTGCAATCACCGTGCTCAGCTCTTCCCGCGCATCGCGCGTGAAGAGAGCTTGCAATGTCCCGTTCGGCCGATAGCCTGTGCTCTGGCCCGAAATTTCTTCCACCATCTGCACAAAATCCGGGTACAGCGCCATGCTCGCCTTACCTAGGGCCACCAGTGGAACCATCACGGCGCTTTCGGGTGCCGGCGAAAGAATCCCCGCACCAGCCCACGACGCCTCGCGGCCCATCGCGCCGCGATCGAAGACTCCCACGCGCAAACCGGCCCGCGCCAACTCCAGCGCGATAGACATGCCGATCAGGCCGCCGCCCGCAATCGCCACATCAAATTTCTTCATGGCTTCATCTTAGCGCAGGCCCGCAGTTCGCGAGTAGCGCCAGTAAACAACCACAACCACGCCGATGAAGATAGAAAAATGAGTGCGCAGAAAAAGCTGATTTGGTTTTTTCGGTCTCTCTACCCGCTACCCACTATTCACTGCTCACTATCTTCAAAACGAACTCACCAGCTCATCCGACAAAACCTGCGCTTTCTTCGCCAAATCGCGCGCCCGTGCCCAATCGCCCGCTTTGCCCGCTTCATGCGCATCCGAAATAAACCCGCGAATCTTCGACGCAAGATCTTTTTGCGTCGCGTTCAAGTTTCTACGCGAAGCGACGTCGACGTTTCGTTCGGCACGATCCAGGTTTTGCTGGGTTTCCTGCTGCAGCGCGCTCGATTCCTGTGCGCTGAGTTCCGGAACAATCTGCGGCACTTCTAATTTTTCATTCTGGTTTTCCCGCGCGGGCGGCGGCGTGGGGACACGCGGCCTCGCCGGTGAGCTCCGAGCAATGGTCAGGGGCTCTGGTGCAGGAATCACCGCCTCAAAGTCCGGAATGCCCGCGTCGGATGCCTCTACAGCAGCTGCGTTCGGCACCAGCGGACGCACCAGCACGGCAGTCCTCCACGGAATGGCCGGTTTCTTTTGCGCAGCGCAGCCGCCCAGCGCGAGCACGCCGAGAAGAAGCGAAGCCGCTCGGAACGGTGAGCTGACGGCAAGGTCTGGCATCCGCAATGGGGCGGCAGCTCGTTTCATGTGCGCGGGTCTCTTCGCTAGCGTATCAGGCTGCCAGCGGCAATTCGATTCGGAATGTAGTTCCCTTACCCACTTCGGAGCTGAAATCGATCGAGCCGTTCATCAGTTGCACGATGCGGAAGGTACTCGCCAACCCGATGCCGCTGCCGCCGGGCCGCGTCGTAAAGAAAAGCTGGAAGATCTTCTGCCGGTGTTCAGGCGGAATTCCTTTGCCCGTGTCTCCAACGGTGATCTCGGCCATCTCTCCGCGTCGGCTCAGCACCAGCCGCAGCTGCCCCCCGTTGGGCATAGCCTCCGCAGCGTTGAGCACCAAATTCAGCACCGCCTGCTTCAGCAAAGCCCGATCCACATAAACTTCGGGCACATCAATCGGCAAAAGCTGCGCCACATGCACACCCGTTTTCTGCATTTGCGGTTGGGCTACTTCCAACACTTCTTTGAGCAATTCAGAAAGTTGCGTAGCTTCTAGGCGCACGTCCATAGGCCGGGTGAAATCGAGAAACCGCTTTACCACCGCGTCCAAGCGATCGATCTCTTTGTCCAGTACTTGCACCGCCTGTCGCGCGTTACCGTCCTGTTCGGAAGGCGGCAGGGATTCCTTCAAATTTTCGAGCCACAGGCGCATCGAGTTGAGCGGATTTTTTACCTCGTGCGCCACGCCCGCGGTGACGCGGCCAAGCGCGGCAAGCCGTTCGCTCACTTGCAATTGCGTATTAATGCTGTCGAGCGAATCCAGGTCCCGCAGTGTGACCAGCGCGCCCATGCGCTCGCCATCTTCCTGAATTGCCTGCACGCTGACGCTGACGCGCTTCTCTCCCTCGGCCGTCTTCAACTCGGTTTCTGCGGCTACTTCGCGTAGTTCGTCACCTTCGATTTGCAGAACGCCACGCAATGGATGCCCGGAGGGAAATATGTCCGTCACGCGCCGGCCGAGAATATTGCCCGCCGATGAGCCAAGAAATTTTTCCGCAGCAGGACTCACCATCACCGCGCGCGCATCACGGGTGAAAAGTAGCAACCCATCTTCGAGACCAGCCATCACCGAATTCATGTTCTCGCGCATGGTGCTGAAGATTTCATGGACTCCGCGCAGTTGCTGTCCGACGGCCGTAATCTTCTTGCTGACCTGCCCCAACTCGTCGCTGCTCGCGCCCAGTCCGCGCAACTCCGGCACGGGCGCGTCAAATTCGCCTGCCGAAATTCGGTCCAACTGCTGCGAGATGCGGGTTAGCGGGGCGAGAGTAGCTCCACTCACCACCGCCGCAAGAAACGTGGAAATTCCAAGGGCGATCAGCGCAATCGTGCCGAGCTTTTGCAAGTTCGGCCATATGTCGCTCAGCAGGAACTTGGTATGAAAAATGACCCGCACCTCACCGAATGGATCCTCACCGTTCCGGAAGGGCTGATCGAACTCGAAGGTGCGCGCTGGTCCCGCAAGAACTTTTACTGCATGGATAAATCCCCGTTGCGTGAGTCCGGAAAGCGGAGTTTTTCTGGGAACAAACTGCCCTTGCAACGATTCTTCGGTCGAAGCCAGCACCATTCCGTCGTTATCCGCGATATCCACCTCGTAGATACCGGGCTTGGATTTCACGCTGTTCAGTTGGGCGCGCAACCCTCCGTCAATTTCGAACGCATGCCGAACATAGTCGTGGATATCCTTCGGATCGGACGATTCTGGCCGCAGTCCCGCGCTGGCTGAATTCTTTACCGCTTGCCTCGCCCGGTCCAGCACCTGACCGGCGATGTCCGAAGCGCGATTGTCCGTCTGCTGCAATTCCTGATCCAACAACTGCGCCGCAAACACCACTGACACGGCCGCCACCACCAGCAGCACCAGTCCGGACATCACCAGCGTAAGTTTTGTGCGCAGCCGCAGCTGCATCGTCGCAGGTCCTTAGGAGGAGGATTCTGCCACTTCCGCCCGTTCGCCGCCGTACTCTTTCAATTTATTGTGCAGCGTCTTCAAGCTGATCGCCAGCAATTCGGCGGCGCGCGTCTTGTTGTTGCCGGTGGCGCTCAACGTTTGCAAAATCAATTCTTTCTCCATGGCGTCCACGGTCGTGCCTATCGGGAATTTGATGGAGGAAAGATCGCCCGAGCCTCGCGGCTGGGTTTTGCCGAATTCGCCGGGCAAGGATGCCCGCGTGATTAAATCCTTTTCAGACATGATCGCAGCGCGCTCCAGGACGTTGCGCAGCTCGCGAATATTTCCGGGCCAGGTATGGCTCATGAAAATGTCCATCACTTCCGCGCCCACTCCGCGCACGTGCTTGCCGTGCTTCGCGTTCACATCACGCAAAATGTGTTCCACCAACAGCGGAATATCGTCCTTGTGTTCACGCAACGGCGGCAAATTAATGTGAAAAACGTTTAGGCGGAAATACAAATCCTGGCGCAAGTCGCCGCTGGAAACGGCCTGCTCGGGATCCTTGTTCGTTGCCGCCAACACACGCACGTCCACCGGCGTTTCCGTCTTGCTGCCCAAGCGCCGCACCTTGCGATCTTCGAGCACCCGCAGCAGCTTGGCCTGCGTCGGCGCCGGCATTTCGCCAATTTCGTCGAGCAGTAGCGTGCCGTTATCAGCCAGTTCGAAGCAACCGATCCGGCGCTCAGCCGCCCCGGTAAACGCTCCGCGTTCATGCCCGAAAATTTCGCTTTCCATCAGACTTTCGGGAATTGCAGAACAATTGATCGGCACGAACGGCCCGTTTGCGCGCGGTGACAGCTTGTGAATTGTCCGCGCCACGATTTCCTTGCCCGAGCCCGTTTCGCCCGTGATCAGCACCGAAGCCGAACTCGGCGCGGCCATCTCCACGATGCGCATCACTTCTTGCATGGGCTTCGACCCGCCCACTAAATCACCCAGCCTACCAGCTTCGCGCAACTGCCGCTGCAACACCTGCAGCTGTCGTGCATCCCGCGCTTTGCTTAGCGCACGGTCCAGCAATGCACGCAGCACGGGCCCCTTGAGCGGTTTCTCGATGTACCAGAAAGCGCCCGATTCAATCGCCGCGACCGCTCGCTCTTCGCTGCCTTTTCCGGTGATGATCACCGCAGGAACATCCACCAGCTCCGGTCCGAGCTGCTTGATCAGATCCAAGCCGTTCATCCCCGGCAATTCCACGTCAGCAATGAGCGTGTCCGGTTGGTAGCTGCCGAATTTGGCTAGTGCGTCCTCGGCCGTACCTACTCCGAGAACGTCGAAGCCCCATCTTTGCAGCAGTTGTTCGTATCCGCGGCGGGCGTTGTCTTCGTCTTCTACAATCAATACGCGGTCTTTGCGTTCCAGCGGTTCCAGCGCGCGCACGGCGCTGCGTCCTTCGTCCCCCATGGTCCCAGCCTTCCCCAAGCCCCTACGCCTGGTTGGATTTGCTCGCGTTTGCTGGACCTATTGAATGTAACAAGCCCATCCGTCATTGCCAAGCGTGGGACCGGGCCGGGTATGCAGAGGCGAAGTGGCGAGGGAGCGCGGGCAAGAGTCCGGCTGAAGCTGAGAGAAAATCAAAGAGCCGGCGCAGATGTTGCGGCTGCACCGGCTCCTCTCCCCGGCTACGACAAATCATTTAGACCGGTCGTTCGCGAATCTGGCGGTCGGGTCTATTCCTTCACGAGATACAACGGCCGCTCCAGTTCCAACTCCAGCTTGGTCCCTTTGGCCAATTGCAATTCATGACCGCGGCCTGATTCCGCAATGTACGCCAAGAGCGCAGCCATCGCCGCGGCTTCCGCAGCTTCCTTGGCGTTCTTGTCTTTCACGCCTTTCACAGCGCCGAGCGCAGCCGCCTGCGCCGCTGCTTCTGCGGCGTCTTGTTGCGTGCTGCTGCGTGTCTCAATCAGCCCTTCTTGTTTTGCCGGGCAACGCACCGTATGGTCTCCAGGCACCGCCACAACTTCCGCGACGATCGGCAAACGCCCGAATTTGGTCTGAATTTCGTCGAACGTGAGCCACAACTTTGCACGACCGGTCGTCCCGGCGGACTCGACGTGCCCAATATGCCCTTGAATTTCCGCGCCAGAAGGCAGATAGATCCCGCTGCCCGCCTCCAGCGGCTCGAGCGTCCTCACCCGAAATGCACTGCGGTCTTGCGCATCCTTGGTCCCAAGGCTTTCATCGAGCGCGACCAGAAATTTCGTTCCCGGCGCAATGCCATAGGTCTCCACCGGCAAACCGTGCCGCTGCCCGTCGGCGGCTCTTCGGTTCGGTTCCTCTCCGGGAACCGCCGGAACCGATGAAGCTGGAACTGGAGCCGGAGTCGGAGTCTGGTCGCCGCCAATGCGATCCTGCGAAACAATCGGCCGCTGCTCATTCTGTTGCGGCGGCGGAGTCGCCCCTTCTTGCGCCCAGCAGGCGTTCACGGCGAGCAGTCCGGCAAGGGCCAGCCCTGCGCCAAGCCAAGTTTTTCTTCGTACTTCCCCCATAGCTATCCTCCCGAAAACCATCCCGGTTTTCTCTTATGCAGACTAGGGGCCAGCCAGACCAATGGCTCTCCCGTAGCAACTCACTGAACAGTCGGGAAATACGCGCGCGGAGGGAAACTACCGGCGGAACTGTCCGGAGATTCCGTCAGCAAACTGTCTGGACTTGCCGACAGTGCAAAGACAAGCCGCTTCCAATGGCCGACGCGAGTTTTTGCGACCATTCAACTCGAAAGGAATTTCTGGATCCGCCGTAGCACCTTCGCATACATCGCCGGGGTAACCCGACCCGTCTGCGTGTTCTGCTGGCTCGGATGGTACACGCCGAAGAGTCGCACGCCATTCGGGAGATTGGCCTCCGCGCCGTGCGCAAAGGCGAAGGCCGCTCGCGAAGAGATGGTGCCTTGCTCTTTCAGAATTGTGAGATAGGCGTCCCACGCAATCTTGCCCAGCGCCAGCACGGCTTTCGGCTGCAGGATTTCCAGTTCGCGCAACAGATACGGGCGGCAGTTCAGGAGTTCTGAAGGCAGTGGCTTGTTGTCCGGCGGCGCGCAACGCGCGGCCGCTGCAATATACGCATTCTTGAGACGCAGCCCATCCTCGCGATTCACTGACGTGGGCTGGTTTGCAAATCCCGCGGCATACAACGCAGCGAACAAAAAATCACCTGAGCGATCGCCCGTAAATACGCGTCCCGTCCGATTCCCGCCATGCGCTGCCGGCGCTAGCCCGAGAATGAACAACTTCGCCTTCGAATCGCCGAAGCCCGGTACCGGCTTGCCCCAGTACGCATGCTCGCGAAACGCGCGCCGCTTCTCCTTCGCCACGCGCTCGCGATACTCCACCAGTCGCGGGCATCTGCGGCAAGCCACGATCTGTTCATTGAGCGTGTGCAGTAGAGCAGCTTGGTCGGGCACGAAAAGAGTGTGTCAGGAAATCGAGCGGCTTGTCACGATGCGGCAGTTCTTTTCTTAACGGCCGCTCGCAGCATCGGCGGCCTTGCGCGCCATCATTTCATTGAGCTGCCCATAAGGAATCGTGCATTGCAGCAGCGAATCGTAGGAACCCAGCGCCAGCCAATCTTTGGCCACGCGTTGAAACGCACCGAGCGCCGCGCGCATCGCCGAAGATCCCGCGCTGACTCGGGCCACACCTAGTTCTTGCAATTCCTTCAACGATGGCGACCCCTGCGATGCCAGAATATTCACCGGCCCGTTCACCGCCTTCACCAACCGCGCAATTGTTTCGCGATCGCTCAGCCCCGGCACAAACAGACAATCGGCGCCCGCCTCGCGATACGCCCGCAGCCGCTCCACGGTTCGTTCGAAGCGCGTTGCCTCCGGCCCAATCGGCATCAAGTAGATGTCCGTACGCGCGTTGATCACGAGGGGCATGCCCAGCGCCGCCGACGTCTCGCGAATCGCCCGAATCTTTTTCACCTGCAAACCGAGGTCGACGTGCGTGCTCTCATCATCGCCGGTGACGTCTTCAAAATTCAGGCCCACCGCGCCGCTGGCCACCAATGCCCTTGTGAAGTCAGCGATTTCTTCCGGCGTCTTGCCATAGCCGGACTCGCAGTCCGCCGTAACTGGCACGCGTACCGCTCGCGCAATCCGCTCCACCGCCGCGAGCATCTCGTCGCGCGAAATGCGCTGCCCATCGGGATAGCCCAGCGAGAACGCCATTGCGGCGCTGCTCGTCGCGATCGCTGGATAGCCCAGGTCCTCGACAATCCGCGCCGAAACCACGTCCCAGACGTTCGGCAACGCAAGAACTTTCGGGCCATGATGCAGCTTTCGCAGTGTTTCTGCTTTTTGTGCTTGCGTCAGATTGTTCATGCGCCATCTCCTCGCTGTCGAGCATGCTCTTGCAGGGGGAACCAGCCTAGGAACTGTGCGCCGGAGGGGAAACAGCCAATTTGGAGACGAGTTCCCTTGCTGCGATCTTCTCTACTGCAGCAGTGCGAGCACTTCCTCGTGAATCTTCCCGTTCGTGCTCACCAACGAACCGCTGTAAATATCCCGTTCGCCTTTTAGGTTCGTCGAACGCCCGCCAGCCTCTTCCACAATCAGCAGTCCGGGCGCCAAATCCCACGGCTTCGATTGCAAGTCGGCTGCCGCTTCGATCGCCCCTTCCGCGACCAACATGTGTTTCCAGAATCCGCCATGCGAACGCCCATACCGTGCCGCGTCCAGCAGCCGCCGGTTTCTCTCGGTATTGACTCGCGTAGCGCTCGGTCCCGTCCCTCCGGTCATCACCATGGCCGCGCTCAGCGGTTGCGTAGCCGAAACGTGTAGGCACACACCATTTCGGTACGCCCCTTCTCCTCGATACGCGTACCACCGTGCACCAAACGCCGGCGCACTGGCCATCGCCGCCACCAACTCTCCATCCTTTTCAATCCCGATCAGCGTGCCAAACGTCGGAATCCCCCGCGAAAACTCTTCGGTTCCGTCAATCGGATCGATAATCAGGCGCGCTCGCCCGTTCTTCGCCGGAACTTTGCCATCCGCGCCACCCATCTCTTCGCCCAGAACATCCATCGCCAATCCGCTCGCCGCCACTTTTGCCCGCGCCATCTCCTCCACGCCGCGATCTGCCTGCGTCACCGCACTGCCATCATCCTTTTTGTCCACGCGAATGTCGGTACTGCGAAAAAGTCGCATCGCAATGGCGTCCGCCTCATTGGCGATGGACTCCAGCAACGCGCCATATTCTTTCTGGTATCCCATTCTTCTCCCCGGCTCCGCGTTCAGGCCGCTGCAATTGACACGTTCAGCTTCCGCCTTCTAGCATACAAGGAATTGCAATGGGCGCCCTTGCTGACAGTCGAAGTGTCCTGGACCGCATTCTCGATGCGCGGCGCCGCGAAGTGGAGCATCGCAAACGCGTCCTGCCCGAAACCGCGCTGAAATACGGCGTCGCCGCCGCTTCTCCGTTGCGCGACTTCTCTGCGGCGCTTACTCGCGACGGCCTCAACATTATCGCCGAACTCAAGCCCGCTTCTCCTTCGCGGGGCGTTCTGCGCGAGCCGTTCGATCCCGTCGCTTTAGCTGAATCGCTTTCCGCGCGCGGCGCTGCAGCGCTTTCCGTTTTGACCGAAAGCGAATTCTTTCGCGGGACGCTCAAAAATCTGCGCGATGCGCGTAAATCGGTCCAAATTCCCGTCTTGCGCAAAGACTTCATCTTCGATCCCTGGCAAGTCTGGGAGACCCGTGCGAATGACGCGGACAGCTTCTTACTCATCGTCGCCGCACTGAGTGACAAGTTGCTCGGCGAACTCATCGCCCTCGGCCGCGAACTCAAGATGGAGCCGCTCGTCGAAGTCCACACGGAACAGGAATTGCACCGGGCCCTGGAGGCCGGCGCGCGCATCGTTGGCATCAACAATCGCGACTTGAAAACACTCGAAGTCCGCGCACAAACCTCTTTCGAATTGATCGAAAGCATCCCCGACGACTGCATCGCCGTCAGCGAATCCGGCTTGCGCTCCCACGACGATTTGCAGCGCCTACGTTCCGCTGGCTTCGATGCCTTCCTGATCGGCGAAAGCCTGATGCTGGCGCCCGATCCCGGCGAAGCGCTGGCAAATTTACTCGGCGAGTCCATTCCGGGCGCATGAATTGCGATGATTCTCGTCAAGATTTGCGGCATCACCAACTGGTCCGACGCTAAAGCGGCGCAGGAAGCCGGCGCCAACCTGCTTGGCTTCAATTTTTACGACCGCAGCCTCCGCCGCATCTCGACCGCCGAGGCCGCGCAAATTCGGCGCAATCTCGCAGCGGAAGTGCAAACCGTAGGCGTCTTCGTGAACGCCAAGCCCAACGAAATCGCTTCCCTGCAGAGCCTTTTGCGTTTTCATGCCGTCCAGCTCCACGGCGATGAAACTCCGGCCATCGTTTCGGAAGTCGCGCGCACCGCTCCGGTCATCAAAGCTTTTCGGGTCGCCGCCGATTTTCCCGCGGCCACCCTCGATAAGTATCACGATGCGTTTGCCTTTCTGCTGGATGGCTCGCGCGCGGGCCAATTTGGAGGCACCGGAGCCTCTGCGGACTGGAACGTCGCTCGCCGCGCGGCGGCTGCGCACCGTATCATTCTTGCGGGTGGGCTTACGCCGGAAAATGTTGGTGCGGCCATTCGTTCGGTCCGGCCGTATGCAGTGGATGTAGCCAGCGGCGTGGAATCTAAGCCGGGAAAAAAAGATCACGCGAAGCTGAAGGAGTTTATCGCCGAGGTGCGCCGCGTCGCGCAGGAACTGGAAGCCGCCGCGCAGTCCGCATCGAAGCCGCAGCCTTCAGTTTGAACTTTGCCGCCCACGCTTTAAACTTGTTCTCGACAGGAACCTGACCGATGAGCTCGTCGCTGCAATCCGCTACTGTCGCTCCCGGGCGCTTCGGCCCTTACGGAGGCCGCTATGTCCCCGAAACGCTCATGGTCCCGCTGTTCGAACTTGAGCGCGCCTACGAATCCGCGAAAAGCGACCCCCAGTTTCAAGCCGAATTCGCCGACCTGCTGAAAAATTTCGCCGGCCGCCCTACACCGCTGCAATTCGCTTCGCGCCTCACCGAGCATCTCGGCGGTCCGCGCATCTACATCAAACGCGAAGATTTGCTGCACACCGGCGCGCACAAAATCAACAACGCCATCGGCCAAGGCCTGCTGGCCAAAAAAATGGGCAAGCCGCGCATTGTCGCCGAAACCGGCGCCGGTCAGCACGGCGTCGCTTCCGCCACTGTCGCCGCACATCTCGGCCTCGAATGCGTCGTCTACATGGGTACCGAAGACATGGCCCGCCAGGCGCTCAACGTTTCGCGCATGCGCATGTTAGGCGCGCAAGTCGTGGGCGTCGAATCGGGCAGCCGCACCCTGAAAGACGCCATCAACGAAGCCATGCGCGACTGGGTCACCAACGTCCGCAACACGCACTATCTTCTCGGCAGCGTTTTGGGCGCGCATCCCTATCCCACGATGGTCCGCGATTTTCATTCCTGCATCGGCCGCGAAGCCCGCGGACAAATCCTCGCTGCGGAAAAGCGCCTACCCACGCATCTTTTCGCCTGCGTCGGCGGCGGTTCGAACGCCATCGGCCTCTTCCACCAATTTCTCCGCGATCCCGATGTAAAAATGATCGGCATCGAAGCTGGCGGCCGCGGCACCGAACTCGGCGAACACGCCGCGCGCCTGGCCGCGCATCAGGGTTTCACTGGCGCGCGCCCCGGCGTCCTGCAAGGCACCTACACCTACATTCTGCAAACCGCCGACGGGCAAATCTCCACCACCCATTCCATCTCCGCGGGACTCGATTATCCCGCCATCGGTCCCGAGCACGCTTGGCTTGCCGATCAGCGCCGCGCCGAATACGCCGCCGTCTCCGATGCCGCCGCACTCGAAGCCGCGCGCCTCCTCGCCCGCACCGAAGGCATCATTCCCGCCCTCGAAGCCGCCCACGCTATTGCTGGGCTCATCGACCGTTGCACCGGTTCGGGTGCGGGTGCCCCACCTTCGGGTTCTGAAGGTGGGTCGGTGTCAACTTCACGCAAACCCACTCACCTCACTCGCGACGACCTAGTCATCCTCAACCTCTCCGGCCGCGGCGACAAGGACATGGACACCTACTCCCGCCTGCTCTAAGCTTTACTCTTCACAAAAAGTCCATGTCCGCCGTTCCTTCCAACTCGACCCGTATCTCTAAACGTTTCGCTGCTCTCAGCGACTCCGGCGAACTCGGCATCGTCGCGTACATCACCGCCGGCGATCCGTCGCTCACCGCCACGCACAAATTCGTTCTCGCGCTCGCCGAAGCTGGCGCCGATGTCATCGAACTCGGCATCCCGTTCAGCGATCCTCTCGCCGACGGTCCGACCATTCAACACGCCTCGGAACGCGCCCTCAAATCCGGCACTTCGCTCGCAGCTGTCCTCGATCTCGTCCGCCAAATTCGCCAATCCAGCGAAGTTCCTCTCGTCCTCTTCAGCTATTACAATCCCGTCCTGCAAATGGGTCTCGAGAAATTCGCTTCTGCCGCATCATCGGCCGGCGCCGACGGCGTCCTCATCACCGACCTCACTCCCGAAGAATCCGACGACCATCGCCGCATCCTCGCCGCGCATCATCTCGACACCATTTTCCTCGGCGCGCCCACTTCTACTGACGATCGCCTCGCCAAGATCGCCGCCGCCTCGTCCGGCTTTCTCTATCTCATCTCCCGCACCGGCGTCACCGGCGCCAAAGATTCTCTCCCCGACGACCTTCCCACTCTTCTGCGCCGCGCCCGCGCTGTCACGCAACTCCCCATCGCCGTCGGCTTCGGCATCTCCCTCCCCGGCCACGTCTCTGTCCTTGGCGGTCTCGCCGATGCCGCCGTAGTTGGCTCCGCCCTCGTCTCCGAAATCGAAACCGCCACCGCGCACGATCACTCGCCCGCCGCGATCGATAAAGCCGCGGAAGCCCTAGCCGCGCGCGTGCGCTCCCTCAAACAAGCCGCCCAACACGGCCTCTCCCGCCGTGAGGCCGCCCAATGACCACCCTCAGCGACTGGCGCCGCCGCATCGATGAAATCGACAAAAAACTCGTCACCCTGCTCAACGAGCGGTCGCACTGTGCCCTCGAAATCGGCAAGCTTAAACAAGCGGCCAACCTCCCGCTCTACCAACCTGAGCGCGAAAACGAAGTCTTGGCCAACGCTGAGCACAACAACGCCGGTCCGCTCACCGATGCCGCCATTCGCCGCCTCTTCGAACGCATCATCGACGAAGCCCGCGCCGCCGAACGCGACGCCATGCACTCCGACGCCAAACGGGACGGGAATGAATGAGCAACCGCGCCAGTCTGAAGCGTTGTAGTGGCCGGTCTTTAGACCGGTGCTTTTTCCAGCGTCTAGGTTTCAACGTAGCGCCGGGTTCCAACCCGGCATCCTCGCGGCGTAACCACGAACCGCCACCAAAAAGGACACAGGCAATCTCATGGTCATCGTAATGCAAGAAGGCGCCACCGACGCCCAAATCCAGCACGTCATTGACCGCCTCATCGCCAGCGGCTTTAACGTCCATCGCTCCACCGGCGAGTCGCACACCGTTCTCGGCGCCGTCGGCGTGCATCGTGACTTCGATCATCGCGATTTCGAACTCCTGGAAGGCGTGCGCGAAGTCATGCGCATCACGCAGCCCTTCAAACTCGCCAGCCGCCAGTTCAAACCCGAAGGCACCATCGTCGACTTGGGCCGCGGCGTAAAAATCGGCGGCTCCGAGGTCGTCGTCGCTGCCGGCCCGTGTTCCGTCGAATCCCGCGAACAAATCCTTTCCGTCGCCGATAGCGTCGCCAAAGCCGGTGCCAAGATCCTCCGCGCCGGCGCTTTCAAACCGCGCACTTCGCCGTATGCGTTCCAGGGCCTCGGCGAAGACGGTCTCAAGCTGATGCGCGAAGCCGCCGACAAATTCAAACTCTTCACTGTCAGCGAAGTGATGGACCCCTCGCAAATCGCCATGATGTCCCAATACGTCGACATCTTTCAGGTCGGCGCCCGCAACATGCAGAACTACTATCTCCTCCGCGCCCTCGGCGAAATTCGCAAACCCGTCCTCCTCAAGCGCGGCCTCTCCGCCACCATGGAAGAGCTCTTGCTTTCCGCCGAATACATCCTCTCCGGTGGCAACTACAACGTCATCCTCTGTGAACGCGGCATCCGCACCTTCGAAACCTACACCCGCAACACGCTCGACATCGCCGCCATTCCCGTCATCAAAAAGCTTTCTCATCTCCCGATGCTTGCCGATCCTTCCCACGGCACCGGTCGCCGCGACAAAGTTCCGCCCATGGCTCGCGCCGCGGTTGCTGCCGGCGCAGACGGCCTGCTCATCGAAGTCCATAACGACCCCGACCACGCCCTCTCCGACGGCGCCCAGTCCCTGCATCCCGAAGACTTCACCCAACTCATGGCCGAACTCCGCATCATCGCCCCCGCCATCGGCCGCCGCATGGCGTGAAGAAGCGACCAACGATCTCCTCTGAAAAAAACTCCATGAATCGCCTTGTCGTCATTTCTGGTTGCTCCGGAGCCGGCAAGTCGACGCTGCTGGCTGAATTAGCCCGGCGCGGATACGCCGTCGTGGAAGAGCCCGGTCGGCGAATCGTCCGCGAAGAAATGGCACGTGGTGGTTCTGCGCTCCCCTGGCTGGATCCGCTCGCCTTCTTGCGCCGCGCTCTCACCATGGCTCTTGCGGACTGGACCTCCGCCAGCGGAACACCTGCCTGCGTGTTCTTTGATCGCGGCGTCATTGACGCCGCAGCCGGACTTCAGCATCTTTCCGGCGAGCCTATTCTCGATCAGCTCGCGCCACGTCATCGCTATCATCCCCGCGTATTCCTTGCGCCGCCCTGGCTCGAAATTTATCAGCAGGATCCTGAGCGACGACATGGACTGGAATCCGCGCTTGCGGAGTACTCGCGCTTGCTCGAGGTTTATCCCTCGCTTGGCTATGAAGTGGTTCTTCTTCCCAAAACTGCCGTAGCGCAGCGGGCCGACTTCGTCTTGAAAGTGCTAGGTGCTTAGCAGCAGATTTTCCTCGCTGTAGCTCATGCGCGTGTGCTTTGAACTTTCAAATTTCGACGGTAGACTCTTTTTTCGAACGACTACCATCCTCATGCCCCACCTCATCACTCGCGTCTCCATTCTCGGCACCGGCCTCATCGGCGGCTCCTTCGCTCTCGCTCTCCGCAAATACTGCACCGACCTTCACCTCACCGGCTGGGATCGCAGCGAAGTCGCGCACGATGCTCACGGCCGCCGCATCGTCGACGAAATCCACTACGGCCCCGTCTCCGAAGCCGTCGCCAACGCCGACCTCATTTACATCGCCCTCCCCATCGGCGCCACGCTCAATCTGCTCCCTGAAATCGCCCGCCACGCGCCCGCGCATGCCCTCGTCACCGACGCCTGCAGCACCAAATCCCGCATCCTCGAGTCCGCTGCGCAACATTTCTCTGCCGCCGGCACGGCGCAATTTCTCGGCGGCCATCCCATGGCTGGCAAAGAAACTTGCGGCCTTGCCAACGCCGACGCCGACCTCTTCCGCAACTCCACCTACGCCCTCATCGGCTCTTCCGCCGATGAATCCAATCCGCGCATCTCCGCCTTCAAAAAACTCCTCGAAAAAATCGGTGCCCGCCCGCTTTGGCTCGGCGCTCAGCAACACGACTACGCTGTCGGCCTCGTCTCGCACCTTCCCCAACTCGCCGCCGTCGCCCTCGCCTCATTTCTTTACGATCATCTCGACGAAAACGGTCTGCCCATCACTCTCGCCGGCCCCGGCCTCCGCGATTCTCTCCGCCTCGCCGGCAGCCCCTACAACATCTGGCGCGACATCGTCCTTACCAACAAAGAATTTCTCTCTGCCTCGCTCGACCTCTTCGCCCGCCGCCTCGACGACCTCCGCGAAAAACTCGCCTCCCGCGACCTCGAAGCCGACTTCGATGCCTCCAACGAACTCTACAAACTCCTCCGCTCTCTGTAACGGTCCCCGCTTTCGCCCTTGACTCTTCTTTGTGGTGGCGCAGCTCGCTGCGCCCCGGCTCTTAAGTGGCATAGACTTTAGTCTGTCCCAACTTCAACGCTGCCTCAGCTGATCCTCTAGGCACAGATCATTTCGCTCTTGTAGGGGCACGATTCATCGTGCCCATGGTTGCCAATGTCGATCAAAACGTTCGGCAAGCCGCCACCCGCGGTCCGTTGTAGTGGCGCAGCTTGCTGCGCCCCACTCCAAGCGGCTCTGTCTTACGTCCAGGCACACGAATCCCACGCCGCCACAAACCGCCTCCACAATTTTCCTATTTCAACTCGACCTTCGCCGTCAGCGGCAATTCCGCCGACGACCCACCCACCCGAAACTCATAACTACCCGGTACCAACTTCCACGCATTCGCACCTTCGTCAAACACCGACAAATACTTCGGCTCTACGCTGATCGTTACATCCTTGCTCTCTCCCGCTTTCAGCCACACTTTTGTGAATCCCACCAGCCGCTTCGGTGGCTCTCCCGCGCTCGCCGGCAGCGTCGCATACACTTCCGCAATTTCCGCCCCGTCGTGCTTCCCCGTATTCTTCACCGCAAAACTCACCGTCGTCGCACCGGCTCCGCTGGGCGTTACCTTCAGCCCCGAATAAACAAACGTCGTGTACGACAATCCGTACCCAAACGGAAACAAAACCGCCTTCTTCTCCGCGTCATACCACTTGTAGCCGACTTTCAACCCTTCGTCATACTTCACCGTGAACGTCGGCTTCGCTTCTCCGCTCTTCATTACTGCTTCTTCCCCACTCTGTCCCGGTCCTGGCTTGATCAGCGTGGGATGCGGCAAATCCGCCTCGCTCTTCGGAAACGTCATCGGCAGCTTTCCGCTCGGATTCGTCTCGCCATCCAGAATCCGCGTCATCGCTTCCGCGCCGTCGCTTCCCGCGTACCACGCTTCCAGCACCGCGCCCACCTTGTCCAGCCACGGCATCGTCACCGCTGTTCCCGTCTCCAGCACCACAATCGTCTTCGGATTCGCCGCCGCCACTGCCTCAATAATTCCGTCCTGCTTCACCGGCAACGACAAATTGTCCAAATCCATTCCCTCGCTCATCCACTGATACGCGAACACAATCGCCACGTCCGACTTCTTCGCCAGTTCCGCCGCGCTCGCCGGATTCGCTCCAGAATCAAACTCCACTTTCGCGTTCGGGAATTTTTTCTGCAGCACGCTCAGCGGCGACGGCGGAAACCACACTTGCGCCATCCATCCCGCTGGCGGCCTTCCCGGCGCATCCACTTGCGCCGACCCGCTGCCCGACATCATTCCCTCATTCGCATGTGGTCCGATTACTGCAATCGACTTCACCGCGTCGCGCTTCAATGGCAACAGCCCGCCCGCGTTCTTCAGCAGCACCGCGCTGCCTTCTTCCACTTTCCGCGCAATCTCCAAATCGCCTTCCACGTCCACCACCGCCTTTTGCGCCGGATGATCCACCAGTCCGCAGGCAAACTCCGCTCGCAACACCCGCCGCACGTGATCGTCTAACTCCGCCTGCGAAACTTTTCCGCTCTCCACCGCCGCCTTCAGCTTCTCGCCAAAAAATTCGTCCAACGGCTCCTCATTGTCCAATCCCGCCGCCGACGCCTTCACCGTGCTGTGCGTCCCGCCCCAATCTGACACGACAAAGCCTTTAAAGCCCCAATCTTTCTTCAGCACGTCCGTCAGCAAATACTTGTTTTCGCACGCAAAATCTCCATTCACCGCGTTGTACGAGCACATCACCGCGCCCGGCTCCGCGATCTTCACGCCAATCTCAAACGCCAGCAGATCGCTCTCCCGCGCCGCGCGTTTATCGATAATCACGCCCACTTCGTTTCGCCCGCTCTCCTGATCGTTCAAGGCGTAGTGCTTAATGTCGCCAATTACGTTCTGCGCTTGCTCGCACTTCATCAGATTCCCGACCATCGTCCCTGCAAGAATCGGGTCCTCGCCCATGTACTCGAACGTTCTTCCATTTCGCGGCTCGCGCGTGATGTTCACGCCGCCGCCCAGCGTCATGTTGTATCCCTGCGCGCGCAACTCTTTTCCGATCACCTCGCCAAACCGACACGCCGCTTCCGTATCCCAACTCGCCGCTGCTCCCACGTTTGCGGGCAGCGCCGTCGAATACCGGCCGTTGTCGCCGCTGTTCCGCACGCCATACGCCGCGTCGCTCATCTGAATCAGCGGAATCCCCAGCCGAGGCACGCCCAACACAAATCCGGCTCCGCCATTCCCCAACTCCGGCTGCGGATGCGACACTTCTTTCGGCCAGCCCGGCATCCCCATGCCGTGCAGCAGCCGGATCTTTTCGTCCAGCGTCATCTCCTTCAGCACCATCTCCGCGCGCTCGTCCGGCGAGAGACTCGCGTTCATCCACGGATGGTTCCGATCCTCTTTCTCCTGCTGATACTGCGCGAAAACCGTTCCACCGAGGGCCAGCCAGGCTCCGGCCACTCCCGCCAACACTAGCGCCAACGCCGCCAACCGGCTCAACCACACCCGTCCGCTTACATTCGTTTTCATGTTTGCCCTTCCTCGACAAAGTACACGTAGATTTGCACCAGCGACTCACGCCCCAAGACCTGCCACGCCGCTCCCCTGGCGACGCTGTCCGGGCGCTCCCGGACCCTCCAAATGCCTCTATAATATCGATTTTCCCGATTTACGCCAGAACCAAAACGGTCCCCAGTAGCACAGGCTTGGCCTGAGCTTCGAAGGGCACTCCTGCCTGTGCAGGTTTAGCCTTACCTCCGACCGCTCATACGCGTCACGGCTCCCGCATCTCCACCGGTTCTCCTGCCTGTCCTTGGCCACCGGGTCGGCAACCCTTCCCCATGGGCCAAAACCCAATTGATTCTAAGCCACTTATATTATTCTCTTGACAACAGGGCGGCTCTTCTGGTATTCTTTAGGTGTAAAATTGAGTAGTGCCTCCCTGCGGCTCCTTCCCGAGCCGCCATTTTATTGGGCCCACGGTCTCGTCTCGGCCCGCCAAGCGAGCAGTTCATGAGCGCCGTAATAAACCGCCCCTCTAAGTCCTTTATTTCTGTTACGCCAGCAGCCTCGTTTACCGCAACCAGACCCGTAAGTCCTTTATCAGCAAAAATTTCGCAGCCTCCCTCCCCTAAGTTCTTTGCTCACACAAATTTCCCAAAAACACCGGGGGTGGGCACCTCTTCCAATTTCGGCGGTCCAGTCGCGCGATTCTGCCACTCAACTCCGTCTGCAACCCCAATCCTTTCAACCATCTGCGCACACTTTCCGTCACCACGGGGTGGGGTGGGCTCCGCCCTCAATCCCTT
>Ga0335080_10000340_pt1 | contig 42659 bp, 38 predicted proteins | sample Lox_Sample_34_FD_206720 | JGI IMG/M metagenome (GOLD analysis project Ga0335080, IMG submission 206720) | Soil microbial communities from Loxahatchee National Wildlife Refuge, Florida, United States - Lox_Sample_3.4 | ecosystem: Environmental > Terrestrial > Soil > Wetlands | place: USA... | reverse complement strand
ATGACCCCGATGATCGCGAATGGAAGAGTGTACGTAGCGAATCCCACCGGAGTCACTGTATTTGGATTGCTGCCATAAATCGAGAGCCCCAGGGTGCGCTACGCGTCGCCAATTTTTCGAGATGCGGGATTAACAGCCGCGAACTCTGGAAATCAAAATTCTGCATGCGCTTCATCCAAATGAACAATCTGCTTTGTAATGAAAAGTACTTGACAGGGGTGAAGCTCTCAGCTAGTCTTTTTGTATGTTGGAGTCAAATCCGCACCGGATGCGCCGCTTTCGTAGCTCCGGCCGCCCGCCGGTAGCACCCAATGTTGCCGATGACCTTCGTTTCATTCGCGACACCATGGAGCGCTCCGCCGCTTTCACCGCTGTCTCCGGCTGGGGACAGGTTCTGTCAGGAGCAACAGCGATTGCAGCGGCTGTCTGGGCGGCCCATCAAACGACTCCCTACGGCTGGCTACGCGTTTGGCTGGCCGAAGGTTTGTTAGCGGTCGCGATCGGATTGCTCGCCTGTACCTGGAAGGCTAACCGCCGCGGTTTGCCCCTCTTCTCGGGGCCAGCCCGGAAAGTAGCGCTCGGCTTGGCTCCGCCTCTCGTCGCGGGAGCATTTCTGACCTTCCTGCTCTTTCACTCGGGTGCAATCTCCGCCTTGCCCGCAATGTGGCTCTTGCTCTACGGCGCCGGCATCATGACGGGAGGTGCCTTCTCCGTTCCCATCGTCCCGGTCATGGGTCTCTGCTTCATGCTGCTCGGCGGTCTGACCGTCCTCGGCCCCGCGACTTGGGGAAACTGGTTTCTGGCAGCCGGATTCGGCGGCCTGCACATCGTTTTCGGATTCCTGATCGCAAGGAGGCATGGTGGCTAGGGCGTTGGCGTCTCATGGAAAGCCCGCGAAACACGGAGTTCGGAACCGCGAGCACTCACGCGAGCACGCGACACCCATCGCTCGGGAACTCCCGGAACTCGATCGTCTCATTCATGAGCGCATGCGCCTGGGCATCGTCAGCGCATTAGCGACCAACGACTCCCTCAGTTTCAACGACCTCAAGCGCGTCCTTAAGACGACCGACGGAAACCTGAGCGTGCACGCACGCAAGCTCGAAGAAGCCGAATACATCTCCTGCGTGAAGTTCTTCGAAGGCCGCGTCCCGCGCACCGAGTATCGTCTTACCGCCAAAGGCCGCGCCGCTCTCGCCGAATATCTCGATCAGATGGAAGAGTGGATCCGGGTCACCCGCGAACAATAGCCGCGCGAATCCCGGTCATATGCCCGTTCCCTCGCGGAGTCGTGGGACTCCTCGAAGAAACAGAATGAAAGATAACTCGTCTCGTCGCCTCGATGAAGCCGCACGTTTCTGGGAACCGCTCCGCCTGTGGCACAACACTGCTCTCTTCATCGTTGTTCTCCTGTGGCTCGTATTTACTTGGCCGCACTTTCGTCCCGCTCTCACCCTCGAGGCCCTGGGCAAATTGCTGGTTCTCGCCCTCCTCGCCAACATCTGCTACTGCGCGGCCTATCCCATGGACTGGCTGATCCAGGCACTCTCGCCAGAGAAAGCGCGGCACTGGTCCCGCTGGGCCGTCTGGGTCCTGGGAATGCTCCTCGCCTTGCTCGTCGAGAACTACTGGATCGCCGACGAAATATATCCCGACGTGAATCAAAAGCGAAGCGCCGCAATGCTCGGTTCTGGCGAGATGTTTCGGGGAAGCGTCACAACGGCCAGCAACATGAACTTTCCAGCGCCCATGGCGGTTATCGGATTCCTCGCCGCATCTATTGGCCTGTTCGCCGCTGCCGCAGCAGTCCTGATCTTCTGGTTCGCGCGCAAGCCCCGGTTGGCGCGCGTCGCCGCATTTATCATCGGTGCCGGCGCCGTGCTCTACTTCACCCTGCTGCTTGCGTTTTCGGCAAGCAGCCAGGAAACGGTTCTTTCCCGCGGTCAGGAAAAATATTTCTGCGAAATCGATTGTCACCTGGCGTACTCGGTGGTCGACGTAAAGAGGACCGATCAAGGCCCAGTCGCCGATTACATCATCACGCTGCGCACCCGCTTCGACGAAACCACCACGTCGCCAAATCGCCCGAAAGGCGCTCCCCTGAGACCTTCTCCTCGCGAGGTGCGTTTGATCGATAGCGCCGGCCACGAGTATCCAGCCGTCTCCACAGTTGGCACATGGCTCATCACACCACTGATCCCGGCAGCTTCGTATACTACGCAACTCGAATTCAAAATCCCCCATGAAGCCAGTGGTCTGCGTCTGCTGATCGAAACCGTCCCGGACTGGCCGGACCGTTTCGTGATCGGAGACGAGAACAGTCTGGGCCACAAGAAGACCTACTTCTCGCTGTAAAAAGTGTAGGGACGGACGCCATCGTCCGTCCCGCGGCCTGAGCTAAGCGAAGGGTGCATGCCGGCTACCGCTGCCTCTTCAGACGTTCAGCGAGCTAAACTCCCAACGCCTTCTGTATCTCCCCAGCAATCGCCGCACACACCGACTGCATCTTCGTCTCCGACTCGGCCTCGACCATCACTCTCGCCAGGGCTTCGGTTCCGGAATAACGCACAACGATGCGGCCCCTTCCGTCCAACTCTTTTTCTGCCGAAGTAATGGCCCCCTGAATCGCCGGTACCTGCGCGAACGGAACCTTCTCTCTCACCCGTACATTTTGAATCTTCTGCGGAAACACCTTCAGATCGCCCACTAACTCGGCCAGCGTCTTTGCCGAGCGCACAATGATGTCCATCAGCCGCAGCGCCGTCAGCAATCCATCGCCCGTAGTCGCGTCCCCGTCGAGAAATATGACATGCCCCGACTGTTCGCCACCCAGAATGGCTCCGGTCTTCAGCATCTCTTCCAGCACATACTTATCGCCCACATTCGCGCGCAGCATGCGGATCCCCGACTTCTTCAGCGCGATCTCCAGCCCCATGTTCGACATCGTAGTCGCGACGACAGTGTCATTCTTCAGCTTCCCCCGTGCATGCAGGTCGCGCCCGGCTGCCAGTAGCACCGCGTCTCCATTCACCACCCGACCCGCCGCATCGCAGAACAGCGCCCGGTCGGCATCGCCATCGAACGTCACGCCCAGATCGAACTTGCCGGCGGAAGCCGCCACATCCTTCCCCAGCGTCTCTGGATGCAGCGCCCCGCACTGCTCGTTGATGTTCTTGCCGTCAGGTGACACATGTATGAATGTCGCCTGCACTCCGAGCTTACGAAACAATTCCGGCGCCTCCGCCGTCGCAGCCCCGTTCGCGCAGTCCACCAACACGCGTAGCCTGCTCAAATCCGAAGTGACGCTTGATGCCAGCGAATGAATGTAGGCGTGCCGCAGTTCTGCTTCTCCGGGAAGCGATGGGCTCGGCACCTTCAGCGCGGTGTCGTCGGCCGCGACAACATTTTCCAGCAGCGCGAAAATTTCTTTCTCAATCGCCAGTTCGCGCGCATCGCTCAGCTTGAATCCGTCCCCGGAGAAGACCTTGATTCCGTTGTCCGTCCACGGATTGTGCGACGCCGAGATCACCACCCCCGCAGCCATTCCCCGCGCCCGTGCCAGGTATGCCACCCCAGGAGTCGTAATCACTCCCGCGCTGTGTACGTCGACTCCGACCGCTGCCAACCCCTCCGACACACGGTCGGCGATCCATTGGCTGGATTCCCGCGTGTCTTGTCCAATCACGGCCTTTGCCCTGCGCGTAGCACGCAGCAGATCGTGCCCCAGCGCGCGTCCAATCCTGTAAGTACTTTCCTTCGTGAGGGGAAACTCTCCCGCGATCCCGCGGATTCCGTCGGTTCCAAATAGCTGTCGTTGCTGGGTCATAAAAATGCGAACAGAGATGATAACTGAAGAAGTCTCGACGATCTGAAGGAAAGCGTCAGTGCGTTGTTGGCGCGCCGATCTTTTGCACAACCACCGTCACTCGAATCGACCTCGCCCTCTCCACTTGCACCAGAGGATCGGGCACGTACACATTTGTCGTGAAGACAGAAGTGCCGAGAGTTCCCGTGGCGTCAATGGGATCCGTTGTGGCCGCGTCAATCCGCTCCACATGATGCCGCGGACCCGTGATGATGATCCGTGCCGGATCGCTCTCGACCTTGACGATCTGTTCCCCCGTCGCAAAATTGCCCGTCACCCGCGGCCGGATCTCCACCTCCCGCGTAGCGCGTGTATCGAACCCGAGATGCAGTTGGCTGGGTACGATCTGCACGACTTCAATCTCGCGCGGGTGCCGGACCTGGTGCGACGTCAGGTCGAAGGTGCGCTCGCCTGACGCTGTCCCGGCAAGGTCAATCTCCGCCTGCACGTCGTTCGTTTTCAGCTGACGAATCATTCGCTCCGGCCCGCGCACTCGGATCTGCGCCTCAGGAATCGATTCCGAACTGATTTCGAGCTGCTCCGGCACATGCTGGAACACGATCGGCGCATGAATGGCTACTTCGGCCGGCTGCTCGTCTCGCGCGATCATGAACCACAGCCCCGTTGCCAGCAGCAGCGACAAAAGCTTCAGCCCAAAATTGTGGAGTACATACCGCTTCAAGAAATTGATCACGCGAGCGGCTCCGTATCCGACTTCCGTTGCGGCGAGGCCTCGGCCAGGGGCGAATCGTATCCCCCTTCATCCTCTTGATTCCCGGCAATCGTCGGCAGTGTGGCGGGCGTGATGTGGCGGCGCAGCTCCGCACTCAATCGGTCTCGCAGCTGGTCAACCGTAAGGTCGCGCTCAATCTTTCCGCCGACCGCAAAGCTGATCGCCCCGGTTTCTTCCGAACAAATCACAGCGAGGGCATCGGTTTCTTCCGTAATACCGATTCCCGCCCGGTGCCGCGTCCCCAGCTGCGTCGAAAGCAACGGATTCATTGACAAAGGCAGAAAGCACGCCGCCGCGGCCACGCGGTCCTTCTGGATAATTACCGCCCCATCATGCAGCGGCGCGCTCGGACGAAAAATCGTCGCCAGCAGATCATAAGAAAGGCGCGCGTCCAGCGGCACCCCGCTCTCAATGTGAGTGCGCAGCCCGATTTCGCGCTCTATGACGATCAGTGCTCCCGTCTGGTGCTGTGAAAACAGATTCGCTGCAAGCACAATGTCGTCGTAAGCGTCCCCCTCAGCCGGCGACGCACTCAGAAAAGACAGCCGTCTTCCCAGATCAGCCAGCACGTGACGGATCTCCGACTGGAACACCACGATCAGCGCGAACACAACGTAGGGCAGGACGTGACTCACCACCCAATTCAGTGTCGTCAGCTCTCCGATTCGCGCAAAATAAAACATGAGCGCGATCACAATCAGTCCCACGAGCATGGGCACCGCGCGCGTGCCGCGAATCATGACCAGTACCTGGTAGATCAGCAGCGCAACCAAAATAATGTCCAGCGCGATCCACGCGGCCTGCGTCCGTGTTGCGATCAGCGGCAGCACTCGGGTTAGCTCCTCGTTTCGAAACTCCATTGTAATGCAGGGGATACGCCGAATTTACCAAGCGGAAACGCGGTTCGAGCAGGAAACGCACAAAATCGTTTAGGCAACTTCGAGCTGCGATTACGATTCCTGCTTTTTCGTGACCGAGGCCCGGATTTGCCCGTGTGCCAGTCGCGCCGAGATTTCGTCGCCGATCTTCACCGCCTTCGCATCCTTCAGCAGCTTGCCATTGGGGTCGAAAACCAGCGCGTAACCGCGATCCAGGATTGCCAGCGGCGAGAGCGACTGCAGCGCGGTTTCCAATCGCTCGCTGCGAACCCGATGCTGCAGTAGCACATTCCGCATCACGCCCGCCAATGCGGTCGTTCGGCTGTCGAGTTCCTTCCGCATCCCGGCTAGCACAAGCCGCACATCGTAGTGGCGCACCGCTGCAGAAATATCCTCCCATCGTCGCCGCAATTTCTCGAGCACCGTTCGTTCCGCCAATTCCATCCGATGGTTGAGATCATCGAGCTTTTGCTGCTGCTGGCGAATCGCTTCCATCATTCGCCCGAATGCGCCATGCTGCGCAAGTTCTGTCCAGGCCTGACGCCCCATCAGCAGCCGGTAGCGCATCGCGCGCTCCAGACGATCGTGCAACGCGGCGGCATTCTCCTCGATCTCCTGGCGTGACCGAATTACCAACTCGGCTGCCGCAGAGGGCGTCGGCGCGCGCAGGTCCGCGACAAAATCAATGATCGTGAAGTCGGTCTCGTGCCCAATCGCCGAAATCACCGGAATCTCGGAAGTGGCTATTGTGCGTGCCAGCCCTTCGTTGTTGAATGACGCCAGGTCTTCCGCCGAACCACCTCCGCGCGCGACGATGATCACCTCGACGATTTTCTGCTGATTGAAGAACCGCACTCCGGCCGCCACTTCGAACGATGCCGCGTCTCCCTGTACCTGCGCAGGAAAGATCAGCACGTTCACCGAGTGATGGCGCCGCTGCAGAATGTTGAGGATGTCGCGCAGGGCCGCCCCCTGCACCGACGTCACAATCCCAATGCGTGCCGGCAGCGAAGGAATCGGCTTCTTGCGCTCCGCCGCGAACAGTCCTTCGGCCTCAAGCTTCCCCTTGAGTTGTTCAAAGGCAAGCTGCAGCGATCCCGCCCCCTTGGGCTCAATGTACTCGGCAGATATCTGCAGCTCACCGCGGTCCTCGTAGATAGTCACTCGCCCGCGCACCACAACTTGCAAACCGTCCGCGGGACGAAACCGCAGCAGCCGCGCCGACGACCGGAACATCACCGCGCGAATCTGCGCGTCGCCATCCTTGAGCGTGAAGTAGAGATGCCCGGACTCCGGCGCGCGGAAGTTCGAAATTTCCCCTTCCACCCAGGCGTCAGAATATTCGCGCTCAATATGCGTGCGCACCGAAGCAACCAGCTCGCGTACTCTCCACACCTGTCGCTCCGGTGGGCGGAAGCTGAAACCGAGCTGGTCGCTAAGCGAGGACACCCAGCGAGTGTAACGCACACCGAGTAGCCCTTGCGTGTCCCCACCATTTTGAAGGCGCGCAAGCTCCAAGTGCTATCTAATTGACGGTCTAGTCTGGAACGGCTTCGGCGTTCTTGGGGGATAGTGGTTGTCGCTTATCGAAAGGATCTGAGGATGCCAAGAACGAAAAGGGCACGAGTTTTACTCGTGCCGCCAATTCGCTGGACTGACCCGCGCTTCAGCGCCTGAAGTTTGCCTTCCCGGCAGCCGGGGACTGTACTGCGCCGCCTTGTCAATTGACCTCGAAATGAAATACATCGGCAATCTGGAAACTGGCCCGGTTGTAGAGCACCAGGTTCCCGCCAATCACCACATGCACATAGTTCGCAGGCGGAGGCGGAAGCATGACTTGCAGCTCACGCGGACACGGCTGCATCCTGCCGCGCAGCCCAGGAGGCAACGTCCCATTCACTATCAACTGCCGTTCAAGTCCCGGAGGCAATCGGTCGCGCTTGGCGAGTCCAGGCGGAAGATGACTGTAGTGCGCCCGATACCATCCGCGGATGTCGCGGTCATGGTCCACATAGTGTTCATGGCCGTGATGGTGCCCGTTCCCGTGATCGTGGTCGCGGTCATGATCGTAGTCGCCCTCGTGCCAGCGATCGTCATCATCACGATCGTGTTTGTCATGACCGTGGCCGTTCCCTTGCGCCACAGCAAGAGTCGTTGAGAGAGCCAGACTCAGCAGAGCGAACGTGCCGGCCCGTGGCCCGAAGTTGAACAACATGAAGACCTCCTGAGGATGAGAGACCTCAGCATAGCGGGCGATTCACGGAAGTGACAGGTTACGAGAGGTCATTACGGCGGTCCATTCGCCTCTCAGGAGTACATCTTCGATTAGAGGATCTGCCGCGCGTCACCCACGCGTTTCGTTACTCGTTCACGGTCGAGGTACTCGAGTAAAGGAATCGCATACTTGCGGCTGACGCCAGTCATTTCCTTGAACGCTGCGACATCAATCATTGCCGACTTGGTCTTCCGCGCAGCAATCTGTCCACGCAGTTGTTCGAGGGCGCTGCGATGAAACACAAGTTCGTCGGAAATCTTTACCAGCACCCGATCTCGCAGCAGCAGCGTCACAATCTTCTGCGCGCGTCCTTTATCGATCTTCAGCCCCGCCAGTACCTCGTGCAGTGCCGGAACTTTCAATCCCGCGGATGCAAAAGCCTCTTCGATCTTCTTCTTCGATTCCGCCTCCTCATCCTTCATCACCACACCCCGCCCGGGAATGCGCACATGTTCACCAGCGACCTCTGCCTTCTTCTCTCGAACCAGACGGTCGAGCACCGCCGTGAAGACCTCCGGACTGAGCGTGTATTGTTCCCGCAGCGTCTCTTTTGCCATACCCGGCACCAAAGGATTTTTTTCGTGGAAAAGCGCGAGCGTTTGCGGAATAAGTATGGTGAGCGCCGACATCATCCCGGAATCAAAGAAGAGATCACCGAACCTCAGCAGGGTTCCATCCGCAAGCGCCCCGGCCATGTGTTTCTGAATCGCTTCCTGCTGCAACCCTGTTTCAGCCACTGCCTGGGCCATCGTCAGCCCCTGATACCACCGCCGTGCCACGCGGACTGCCAGCATCTCTGCCACCTTCCCTGCCAACGCATGTTGCAGCAGCACGTCCACCGTCACCTGTTTGAATTTGGGGATGGGCGCAGCATCAAGCACCACTCCCCCGCCGATCGTCACCACCGGAGAGAACTGCCGCAGAATGAAGCGGTCGCCCGGAAGCATTAGCACGGGCCCCGGTAGCCGGATGCGCGCGAACGCTTCCCCGCCCGGCGCCACCTTCATTCCCTGCGGATTAAGGGGGGCCGATCGCTGGAACACTATCTCCCCAATTGCCTCCATCGAATGCGCGTGAAAGTGCACTCTTGCCCGATCCTTCAAAATCCGAGGCGCAGAAGCCAGCAGCCGCAAATGCACGTCGACCATGCGCGTAGCCCTGAGGGTCCCGGCCCGCGCAAGAGTCATCCCCCGGGCGAGATCCTCAGTGGTGGCTCCCGCCAGATTCAGCGCGGTGCGCTGTCCCGCCAACGCACGCTCCGCCGCCAATCCATGTACCTGAATCCCCCGCACCCGGACCCTTTGTCCGGATGGGAACAATTCCAATTCATCTTCGCGGCGAATCGTGCCCGAGATCAGAGTCCCCGTCACGACGGTGCCAAATCCTTTCATCGTGAACACGCGATCGATCGGCAGACGCGCCAGCGAATGAGCATCCCGAGGCTCGACCTGTCGGGCCGCCCTCGCGAGGGCGCGCTTCAAATCCTCCAGCCCCGCCCCAGTCAGGGAACTCACCGCGATAATGGGAGCACTCGGACTCTCGAGAAAAGTCCCTCGCAGAAACTCCTCCACCTCCAGACGCACCACATCCAGCATTTCGGCGTCGACTGCATCAGATTTAGTCAGCACGGTGATCCCGCGCTTCACGCCCAGCAGTTGCAGGATGTCGAAGTGCTCCCGCGTTTGCGGCTTGATCGATTCGTCGGCCGCAATAACCAGGAGCACGAGATCGACCCCCCCCACCCCGGCAAGCATGTTACGTACAAACCGCTCGTGCCCCGGCACATCCACAAATCCAATCTGCAATGTGTCCCCGTCCGCGGCAGGCAGGCTCATGTGCGCAAAACCAAGATCGATGGTGATGCCCCGCCGCTTCTCCTCCGCCAGCCGGTCGGCATCGATTCCCGTCAATGCCTTGACCAGCGCGGTCTTCCCGTGATCAATATGCCCCGCCGTCCCAACAATGATCGATTTCATTGAGCTAATCGTACCAGTCAAGAGGATGTGTAGGGACGGACCCAGCCCTGAGCGCAGTCAAAGGGTCCGTGCGAGCGCCAAGACACTCGATTCCGCTGGAGTTCGCATCGCAGCACGAACGCGCGCCAAGTTATCCGCCATGTAAGTCCCCGCTCAGGCCCAATCTCCGCGGCCTCCGAGGATTTTCTCCGCGTTCTCTGCGGCTAGCTTTTGCATTCCGCAAAACGCCAGCTCCGCCCCACCAGCCGCCATGTATGACCAGCCGTCCCTCCCCGTACAATCACCCCATGCCCGTCTCCCCCGCCCGCGCCGCCGCTTTCGACATCCTCCTGCGTGTAGAGCGCGAATCCTCCTACGCATCCGAACTCCTCCATTCCGCAAGATACGAGAAGCTCTCCACCCCCGATCACGCCCTCGCCACGGAGTTGGTCATGGGAACTCTCCGCTGGCAATCCCTTTTGGATAGCGCAATCAAGCAAGCCTCCTCTCAACCTCTGAAGAAGCTCGACCTCGAAGTTCTGACCGCCCTTCGTATCGCTGGCTACCAGCTCGGATGGCTGACAAAAGTCCCCGTCCGAGCCGCCCTCCACGAAAGCGTCGAACTGGTGAAGCGCGCCCGCAAACGCTCCGCGGCCTCTTTCGTCAACGCAGTCCTGCGCAAACTATCAACGACTCCCCTGTGTTCCCCTGCTAACCCTGAGCAAGGTCGAAGGGTGCCCCCGGTGGTGAGTCCATCCCCGGAGACCCTTTCCGAGGCTCAAGCCCATCCTCTCTGGCTAGTAGAACGCTGGATGGCTCACTATGATGTGGAGGCAGCCCAGAACATCTGCCGGCAAAACCAATCCATCCCCCAGACAACCATCCGCCTGCGCGCCCCGGACGCAGAATCGAAACTGTCCGCAGAAGGAATCTCACTGTCCCCCGGCAGTGTTCTAACCTCCGCTCGCCGGGTGATCTCGGGCAATATCACGAAGACGGAATCTTTTCGCAACGGCCAAGTTGCAATCCAGGACGAAGCCTCGCAGCTAATCGCCGCTCTAATCGGCTCCGCTCACGATAGAATTTTGGATTGCTGCGCTGCCCCCGGCGGCAAAACCCTGGCAATAGCCGATCAGAATCCCGGAGCCGCCATCACCGCCGTAGAAATCCATCCACACCGCGCCCACCTCATGCGGAAACTCCTCGGCGAAAATTCCCAACGAATCCAAATCCTCACCGCCGACGCCCGGAACCTCCCGCTAGCGCAGACATTCGCCCGCATCCTTGTCGATGCCCCATGCTCCGGTACAGGCACGCTCGCCCGCAATCCCGAAATCAAGTGGCGGCTGAAACCTGAAGATCTCCCACAACTGCACAATCGCCAGCTAGCGATCCTGCGCTCGGCCGTCCAGCACCTGAAGCCTGCAGGCCGCCTCATCTATTCCACCTGTTCTCTAGAGAAGGAAGAAAACGAGGACGTGATCGGGCAGCTGCTAAAAGAGGATCCAAACCTGTTCCTGCGAGATTGCCGCAAAGAACTCGATCACCTGAAAACCACCGGAGCCCTGACCTGGCCCGACCCCGGTTCGCTCACCCGAGGTCCATACCTGCGCACTGTCCCGGGCATTCATCCCTGCGACGGTTTCTTCGCCGCAATACTCGAAAGCCGATAATGCCGAATTCAAAGGCAGTGAAACCGACTTGAAGAGACTTAAAACCGGGATTTTCTAACTCGTGAATCGTTAGAGTTCAGCAGCTAGGCTCAGATACAGTTATAGCCGCTCGTCAGAAAACGAACGTCCGCATACCGGTAGCCTCAATCCGAAGGATGATCTTTCAGGAAATCTAGAAAGGACGTGCCACCAGCACGTACACCAGCACCACAATGCAAAGCGTCAGCACGAGCAGAGAAACCTTCTCCACCTTCAACGTATCTTTTGGTTTCGCGGATTCCCCTGCCATGCTCCTAGTTTCTACTGAAATGCCGTGATTGTGAATGGCCCCACCGTGGCTGGCACGCCGGTAACGTGTCCAAAGTACTCGCAGCTGCCACGATCATATACAGACGGACGCCCTCGTCCGTCCCGCCTCGAAGCGAAGCGAGGGGTGTTCGTAGCGAAGGTTTGTATACCGCACGCACGCTTTCCATGTCGCGATTGCTGAATGCGTAGACCTCGGTAGTGAAAGTGTCATACTCTCCCTAAATGCTCTTCCGCACCCTCCTCCTATGCATCGCTTGCTCCGCAATGTCAAAGGCGCAACAGAACCCGGACTGGATCGCACCCTTCCCTCCACACAAGATCATTGCGAACGTGTACTACGTAGGAAGTAAAGACCTGGCGTCGTTCCTTATCACAACCGCTCAGGGACACATCCTGATCAACAGCAACCTCGAAAGCTCCGTCCCGATGATCAAGAAGAACGTCGAAAGCCTCGGATTCCGCTTCGGTGATATCAAGATCCTGCTGATCAGTCATGGCCACTTCGATCACTGTGCGGGCAGCGCGCTCATCAAGCAACTGACCGGCGCGAAGTACATGGTGATGGAGGGCGACGTACCCGTAGTCGAGGACGGCGGGCGAAGTGATTTTCAGTACCGCAGTTCACAGGCATTTCTCTTCAAGCCGGCAAAGGTCGATCGCGTTCTGCACGATGGCGATGAAGTCCGGCTCGGGGATGTCGTGCTGACCGCTCACCTCACCGCCGGTCATACCAAGGGATGCACAACCTGGACCCTGCAGGTCCACGATGAAGGCAAGGCTGACAACGTCGTTATCGTCGGCAGTCCGAACGTGAATCCCGGATACAAACTGGTCCGCAACTCGCGTTATCCGCAGATTGCCCAGGACTATGAACACACCTTTCAGATGCTCAAATCCTTACCCTGCGACGTGTTTCTGGGAGCGCACGGCGGCTACTATGGAATGACCGAAAAGTTCGCGCGTGCAGGGAAGACACCGTCCAATCCCTTTGTCGATCCAGCAGGTTACAAGGATTATGTCGCTGACCGCGAACAAGCTTTTCACGCAGAACTCGCCAAGCAACAGTCCTCGCGGCCATAGCCCGATGTCGAAAGGGGATGGGTTCCCTGTGGTACCCTGATATGGGACTTTTGCTCCACCTGAAGCATCTAATCATCGTGCGATTTCTGCGAAATTACCTGCGATTTCTGGCTGCCATCCAGCTTCTTCCCGCCCTCGAAAGCGGAGAAGAAACCCTGGTCGGCGGCCAAGCCGTGCTCGAGGGCGTAATGATGCGCTCCCCGCACGCCTGGGCAATTGCATGCCGCAAGCCTTCGGGTGAAGTCGTCACCATGAGCGAGCCGCTGGAGCGCCCGTCCGAAAAACACAAATGGATGGGGTGGCCCATAGTTCGTGGAGTGATGACGCTAGGCTATGCGATGACGCTCGGCTACCGGGCCCTGAAATTCTCGGCGAATGTAGCCATCGAAGACGTAATGCAAGAAGGGAATGAAGCAGAGAAGAACCGTGTAGAGACGGGCGCCTCGCTCGTCCCGCCGAAGCGAAGCGAGGCGGAACGGTCCACTAAGCCGGAAGCTATCAAAGGCCGCGAAAAAGCCGCCGCCATCAGCGGCTGGCTGGCCGCCCTCAACGTAATCCTCTCCCTCGCCTTCTTCATCTTCATGTACAAGTACATCCCGTTGCTGGCGGCAACGGAGCTGAAGAAAATCGACCCCGCCCTGGGCGGCCGCATCATCTTCAACCTGGTCGACGGCGCCATCCGCCTCGCTTTGTTCCTGCTGTTCATTTGGGGCGTCTCGCTCTGGAAAGATATTCGCCGCGTCTACGAGTATCACGGCGCGGAGCACAAAACGGTCTTCGCCTTCGAGAACGGTGACCGGTTGACCACCACAGCCGTCCAGAAATATCCGACGTTCCACCCGCGCTGCGGCACCAGCTTTCTGATGACCGTGATGCTGATCTCGATCGGTTTCTACATGCTGGTCCCGTTCACCACGTTCTGGGCGCGTTTTGCATCGCGCATCGCGTTGCTGCCGATTATCGCCGGTGTCTCCTACGAGATCATCCGCTTCGCCGCCAAACACCGCGGATCACTCTTCGCGCTGATGACCGCGCCCGGACTTTGGCTGCAACGCATCACCACGAAGCCTCCGTCAGACGACCAGGCCCAATGCGCCATCACCGCCCTCGACCAGGCCATGGCCCTCGAAAAGGAGCACGGCGGCGAACTGGTAATCGCCTAGCGGCCCCGCCGCGAATACTGTTCCCAACTCGGAAAAGCATCTTTAGTCGATGGTCGTTAGTCGTTGGCCTTGTCGGGCTGCGCGTCTACAGTGATGATTGGAGGCTTGATGCCATCCTCACTCACAGATCTTAGAGTTTGGCAGGAGGCGATGAAGTTTGCTGTGGCCGTTTACCGGGTGACAGGCGGTTTCCCCAAGCATGAGCTCCACCTTAAGCCAGCAACTGCGACGAGCGGCAGCTTCGGTGCCGAGCAACATTGCCGAAGGCAAGGGGCACCGATTGGATCGCGAATTCAGGAATTTTCTTTTGCATGCAAGAGGATCAAGTTTGAAGTACAGACGCGATTAATGATTACGCAGGAATTACAATACATACGGCCAGAAGAAGGGAAAGAGTTGTTAGCGTCGTCAGACGCCATCGGCCGCTGCTTAAATGGCTTAATTAATTCAATAAGTGAAAAGGCAGCGTGAAACGAAAAGCCAACGACGAACGACGAACGACCAACGACGATGTTTGAGAGACTAGACCAAATCGAAGCCCGCTACGAAGATCTCACCCAAGCCCTAGCCTCGCCAGAGACCATCAACGACTCCGCGAAATACCAGAAGACTGCCAAGGCGCACAGCGAACTTTCGCCCGTCGTCGAAAAATATCGCGAGTATAAGGATCTGAAAAAGGGCATCGCCGACAGCAAAGCCTTGCTGCTCGAAGAGAAAGACGCCGACATGCGCGCCTACGCGCAGGAAGAACTTGAAAAACTCGAGTCGCGGGTTACTGGCGTCCAAGAAGAATTGAAACTCCTCCTCCTCCCCAAAGATCCCAACGACGAAAAGAACGTCATCCTCGAAATCCGCGCCGGCACTGGCGGCGACGAAGCCACGCTCTTCGCGGCCGAGATCTTCCGCATGTATACCCGTTACGCGGAATCGCAGCGCTGGAAGGTCGAGGTGCTCTCCACATCAGAATCCTCGGTCGGCGGCCTGAAAGAAGTCATCGCCATCATCGAAGGCAACCGTGTCTATTCGCAGCTGAAATACGAAAGCGGCGTGCACCGCGTGCAGCGTGTGCCCGCCACCGAGCAGCAGGGTCGCGTCCACACTTCCGCCGTCACAGTCGCCGTGCTGCCCGAGGCCGAAGACGTCGACATCAAGATCGAAGCCAAAGATCTGCGCATCGACACCTTCTGCTCCTCCGGCCCCGGAGGCCAGTCGGTCAACACAACCTATTCCGCCGTGCGCATCACGCACATTCCCACCAACACTGTCGTGAGTTGTCAGGACGAGAAATCCCAGATCAAGAACCGCGAAAAAGGCATGCGCGTGCTGCGCGCCCGCCTCTACGAGATCGAGATGGAGAAGCAGCAGGAAGCCCTCGCCAAAGAGCGCCGCGCGATGGTGAAGTCTGGCGACCGCAGCGAGAAGATCCGTACCTACAACTTCCCGCAGAACCGCCTGACCGATCACCGCATCGGCTTCACCATCCATCAACTCGATTCTGTGATGGACGGCAAGATCCAGCCGCTGATCGAAGCGCTGATCACACACTACCAGGCCGAAAAACTGAAGCAGGAAGCCGCCAGCGTGGTTTAAGTTTCATGTTGAGATGGCTGGCAGAGTGAGATTAATGGGGGGATTTTTCGACGGAGTGCAGTTCGAGGGCGTTGCTGTACCCCCGAGCAAGCCCGTTGGGCTAGGTGAACAGAAACAATGTCGGATCTAAACGCAATCTTATGCGACGTTCTAGCTGGCCGCTTTACCGCGAACTTGGTCCGCATCCGCGAACTAGCCACCCCACTGACCGAGAAACAGTTCTGGACCAAGCCATTTCCGTACGGCAACAGTTTCGGTCATCTGGTTCTCCACCTGACCGGCAACCTGAACTACTACATCGGGGCGCAAATCGCGAATTCCGGATACACCCGCGACCGCGAGCGGGAATTCACCGATGCGACTCCCCCTTCGAAAGAGGAAACTTCGAAGAGGCTCGATGCTGCCGTCGCAATGGTGATGGAGACGATTCGCGCCCAATCGCCCACGGATTGGGCAAAAGCGTATTCAGCCGTCGGCACAGAATGCAAGACGCGCCTCGACATCGTCATCGAATGCGTAGCCCACATGCAGCACCACATCGGCCAGATGATCTACATTGCCAACGAATGGCAGAGACGGGCACAACCCTAAGCAACCGGCGCGCACGGTTCTACACCTAAGAACGTCATGTCGAAAACAAGCAAGGCATCCCTTCTCGCCCTCGCCGGATTCGGTCTAGCCACCGCCGGGGCGGCCTGGTACGGCTCTCGCTACAGCCGCGGCAACCGTGACGAATGGTACCGCAGTCTCCGCAAGCCCAGTTTCACGCCGCCGGACAAAGTGTTTCCCGTTGCGTGGACCACTCTCTACGTCCTGATCGCCTACTCAGGATGGCGTGTCTGGAGCGCCGCCCCATCGCCACACCGGGACAAGGCACTCCGCCTATGGATCTCCCAACTCGCCGCCAATGCGCAGTGGTCAAAGCTTTTCTTTAAACAGCGTAGTCCAGTGCTGGCCCTCGCCGACATCTTTGCGCTCGAAGGCAGCATCATTGGTTACATCGCCGCCGCCCACAAAGTAGACCGCACCGCTGCTTATGCGTTCGTTCCCTATGCCGCCTGGGTCGCGTTCGCGACAGTCCTCAACGCAGAGATATTGCGCCTGAATCCAGACCTGCAGTAGCCCAAGTGGGACTTAAGGTTTTCTCAGCGAACTCGGCGGATGTTCTCCGCGTACTCTGCGTTCAAACTTTCAGCCAGAGGGCACTGGGAAAGCACGCATCCAAGAGATATGAAGTCCCTCTGTGCCCCTCAGTGCCCCCTGTGGTGAAATGTTCGAGTGCAGCTAAAAGACTCCTTGGCGGCCGCAATAACGAGCCTGAATGCCCAACATGTCCCCTCCCCGCGGATGAACGCCGAGCTGCTTCTAATGTTCACCCTCAATTGCGATCGCGCCCATCTCTTCGCCCATCCCGAGCGCGAACTAACACCCGGTGAAGAATCCCGCTACGAAGCGGCGCTGGCGGAAAGATCGCGAGGCGTCCCGGCACAATACATCACCGGTCACCAGGAATTCTGGGGTATGGATCTGATCGTCACTCCCGCAGTGCTGATCCCTCGCCCCGAAACCGAGCATGTAAACGAAACAGTTCTCGAACTAGCGTCAAGCTCTGGATCCCAGGCATCAGATAAACTGCGATTCGTCGACGTAGGCACCGGCTCTGGCTGCATTGCCCTTGCGCTCGCGAAAGAACTGCCCAGCGCCGAGATCCACGCAACCGACCTTTCTCCCACCGCGCTCGAGGTCGCCCGCGCCAATGCAGCACGCCATCAGCTGGAGCGGAGAATTCACTTTCACCAGACAGATTTGCTGGAAGGCTTGCCCGGAGAGTTTGACTTCGTAGTTTCAAATCCACCCTACGTCGGCGAATCCGAAGAAGACACCGTTCAGCTGGAGGTCCGCAAATTCGAGCCGCGCAGCGCGGTCTTTGCCGGACCAGTAGGAACCGAAGTGATCGCCCGTCTGATCCCACAGGCGCACGCACTCCTCAGGCCCGGCGGATGGCTAGTAATGGAAATCAGCGGCACGATCGCCGATGAAGTGGGAAAGCTACTGCAAGGCTGGCAAAACGCGCAAATAAGACCCGACCTGCAATCGATCCCACGAGTAGCGATAGCGCAAAAGCCGATAACTTAACGATTAGTTGTAAACGCTAAGTGAAAGGTGCGGGGTGCCCCACTTCTGCCCAAAGTTGCCAGAAGTGGGATTCCTACAGCCGGGATGTGAGGATTTACCGTCTGACTGTCGCCGGCTGAATCTCATCCACGTCAACAATGTCCGTAGGATATTTCCCCGTGTAGCACGCGGAGCAATACGAAATCTTGTCCCCTTCGCCGCAGGCCTTCTTCAGCCCCTCAAGCGACAGATACGCCAGCGAGTCCGCCCCGATATATTCGCGAATCTCCTCGACCGATTTATTCGCCGCGATAAGCTGCTTCCGCGATGGGGTATCCACGCCGTAGTAACAGGGCGAAATCGTTGGCGGACAAGAAATCCGCATATGTACTTCCTTCGCGCCCGCATTCCGGATCATGCGTACGATCTTCCGGCTGGTAGTCCCACGCACGATGGAGTCATCGATGAGCACCACGCGCTTGCCTTGCAACAAAGACCGCACCGGATTCAGCTTCAGCTTCACGCCAAAATCCCGCACGCTCTGGCTCGGCTCAATGAACGTACGTCCAACGTAGTGATTGCGGATCAGCGCAAAGCGAAACGGAATCCCGCTCTCGGCGGCGTATCCCACCGCCGCAGTCACGCCCGAATCTGGCACCGGCACAACCAGATCAGCTTCCACGCCGGTCTCCCGCGCTAGTTGCCGTCCCAGTTCCTCGCGGCTGGTCTGCACCGACCGTCCGAACACGAGGCTGTCGGGCCGCGAAAAATATACGTGCTCAAAAATGCAGCTCGACTGCGGCGCGGACGTCGCGTAAAACCGCGAACTGATCCCCTCCGCACTGACGATCACAAGCTCTCCCGGCTTCACGTCCCGAATGTACTCGGCCCCGATCAAATCGAAGGCGCAAGTCTCCGACGCGAACACGATAGTGTCGCGCTTCTGTTCTTCCAGCGCCGGAATGCGCCCCATCGCCAGGGGCCGGAATCCTCGCGGATCGCGCACCGCGAAAATCCGGTCATTGCTCATCATCACCAGCGAAAACGCACCATCCACCCGCCGCAAGGCATCAGCCATCGCCTCGGGCAGGGTTTGTTCCTTCGACAAGGCAATCAGGTGAACGATCACTTCCGTATCGCTGTTGGTCTGGAAAATCGATCCCTGGCTCTCGAGTCGCGCCCGAATCTGCGTCGCGTTCACCAGATTCCCGTTGTGCGCAACCGCGATGGCGCCTTTATTCGATTGCACGAGAATCGGCTGCGCATTCAGCAGCGCCGAGTCGCCCGCCGTCGAGTACCGCGTATGCCCGATCGCCAGCGTTCCGCCGATCTTCGCCAGCACTTCTTCGGTGAAGATGTCCGCCACCGAGCCCATGGCCTTATGTGCCCGCGAAGTCAGCCCGTCAGACGTAACGATCCCCGCCGACTCTTGCCCCCGATGCTGCAGCGCGTGCAGTCCAAGGTAAGCCAGCTTCTCCGCCTCCGGGTGCGCGAAAATCGCGACCACGCCGCACTCATCATGAAATTTGTCGTTAGTCACCATGAGACCTTGTTATTTTGTCATCCTGAGGCGCCGTTTTTCGGCGCCGGAGAACCTATACAACCTGCGCGCAGTAAACTTGTGCGGACAGTCGCCTCGGCTGTCCGGCGAACCGAGTTCCCCCTAGTCCGCTGCCACCAACTCCACATCCGTCCGCAGTGCAGCCTCGAGTGCCCCTTCGTAAACCGCAATCAACTCCGACACTGTACCCGAGACAACGACGGTTCCATCCAATGAAATTTCCAACTTCTCCGGAATCGTTTCCCCGATGACGTCGGCCGCGATCCCGTTCCGCCCCGCTATTTCTTTGATTCGCGCCAGGCTCTCCGGGGTGCACGATACCAGCACCCGGCTGGCATCCTCGCCAAACAGCACGTACTCAGCAAACAGCCCGCCCGACTCCAGATTCACGCGTGCCCCGATGCCACCAGGAAAGCTCTTCTCCGCTAGTGCCACCGCAATCCCGCCATCCGAGCAGTCATGCGCCGAATCCAGCAATCCCTGCTGCACCATTTCAATCAGCGCCTTCTGCAGGGCCGCTTCCTTCTCCAGATCAAGCTCTGGCGGATATCCCCACAACGCCCTTAGAACTTCCTTCGCGTACTCCGACGACCCAAACTCCGTTTCGGCGTCAGTGATATCCCCCGCCTCCCCGCCGCGCAATAGCACAATCGTGCGTCCGGAAGCAGCGAAGTGCATCTTCGCGGCCTTATGCACGTCTTCGAGAATCCCCACCACTCCGAGCACCGGCGTCGGATAAATTCCCTCACCCAGAGTCTCGTTATAGAAGCTGACGTTGCCACCCGTGATCGGTATCTCCAGTTCCTCGCAAGCCTTGGTCATCCCGTCGATCGTCTGCGAGAACTGCCACATGATGTGTGGCTTCTCGGGATTCCCGAAATTCAGGCAATTCGTGGCTCCCACCGGCGTCGCGCCCGCACACGCCACCTTCCGGGCTGCCTCGGCAACGGCATGCTCGGCTCCCAGCTTCGGATCCAGGTAACACCAGCGCCCGTTACCGTCGAGCGACATCGCCAGCCCGCGTTGCGTACCTTTGATGCGGATCACTCCCGCATCGCCCGCGCCCGGAGCCTCCACGGTATTGGTCTGCACCATGTGGTCGTACTGCTGCCACACCCACCGCTTGCCGCAAATGTTAGGCGACGCAAGAAGCCGCTTCAGAGTACCGGTCAAATCTCCCTTTTGTCCGAGCTGAATATTCTCGGGCATTTCCCGCGGCACCCGAGGCTCCCACCGCGCCAACGGCCGCTTGTACACCGGAGCCTCGTCCGTGAGCGCCGGATTTGGAATCTCCGCCACAATCTTCCCGTGCTCCAGCACGCGCAGCTTGTTGTCCGTCGTGACCTTCCCGACCTCGACCGCATCCAGGCCCCACTTCTCAAATACGCGGAATACTTCCTGTTCGCGTCCCTTCTGCGCAACCAGCAGCATGCGCTCCTGCGACTCGCTCAGCATGATCTCGTACGGAGTCATCCCCGTCTCGCGCTGCGGCACACGATCCATCTCGATCTCGATCCCCACGCCGCCCCGCCCGCCCATCTCACAGGTCGAGCATGTCAGCCCCGCAGCCCCCATGTCCTGAATGCCTACAATGGCCCCGGTCTGCATCGCTTCAAGGCACGCCTCCAGCAGCAACTTCTCCAGGAAAGGATCGCCCACCTGCACATTTGGACGCTTCGCCTCCGAAGCCTCGCTGAACTCCTCGCTCGCCATCGTCGCGCCGTGGATTCCGTCACGCCCGGTCTTCGCGCCAACGTAAATGACCGGATTGCCTTCACCAGCCGCCCGCGCGTAGAAGATCTCATTCTTCTTCACCAGTCCAAGCGCAAACGCGTTGACCAGCGGATTGCCGGAGTAGCAGGCCTCAAACTTAGTCTCCCCGCCAAGGTTCGGGACACCGAAGCAGTTGCCATATGACGCGACCCCACTAATCACCCCGTCCATGATGGAGTGGTTCTTGTGAAGATCCTTTCGCGAAACATCTTTGCTTGCGACGATCGGCCCAAACCGCAGCGAATCCATCACCGCCACGGGCCGTGCGCCCATCGTGAAAATGTCGCGCAGAATTCCCCCCACACCGGTAGTAGCCCCCTGAAACGGCTCAATAAACGACGGATGATTGTGCGACTCGATCTTGAACGCGCAAGCCCACCCATCCCCAATATCGATGATCCCGGCGTTCTCCCCGGGCCCCTGCAGCACGCGCTTGCTGCGCGTCGGCAGCCGCTTCAAATGGACGCGCGACGATTTATAGGAGCAGTGCTCGCTCCACATCACGCTGAAGATGCCTAGTTCGGTAATCGTTGGCTCGCGCCCGCCAAGAAGTTGCCTGATCTTTTCGTATTCGTCAGGCGTAAGTCCGTGCTGCCGGATAGTCTCCAGAGAGAAAGCAGAAGTCAAAGAAGTGGCCATGGGAAGAACTTCTATTGTCGCATTTCACCCCACGCCTGGGGAATAAATTGCTCGTGTAGGGGCGGACGCCGTCGTCCGCGAAAGCAAGGGGTGCCTCACTTCCGGCTGCCTTTGCCACAAGTGGGGATTTTACGGTGGCGACCCGAGCGAACAGACCGCTAGTGTCCGCTACTCTCCCCCCACCCGAAACCGAATCCCCGCCCGAAAATTAACCGGCAAAGCCGGATATCCCACCACTTCGTTATACCGTCGATCCAGCACATTCTCGAAGTTCACATACGTAGTGACATGCGAATTCACCGCATACCACCCACCCATATCGGCGCGAACATATCCGGCCGCATGGTCAAAACCGAACCCGAAGAAATCACTATCGGAGCGCCGATCAACGAAGCTTCCTCCCAGCGTCGCTCCCCAGCGACTGCCTAGGTATGCAAGCGTAGTAGTGGCGGAATGCTTCGGCCGCCGTAGGAGCGGCTGCCCGGGATCGTACACAGGATCGAACGGCGCCGGGTTGTCCAGATACTGCGAGGAGATATACGTATATGCGGCGTTAAGCAGAAGCGACGAGCGAAGCTTCGCGCGCACCACCACCTCCGCACCATGCGCGAAAGCGCGATTCACGTTCACGTATTCGCCGACGAAGGTTATCGGGTCCACGGTCACGTAATTGATCTGGTCGTGAAACAGGTTGTTAAAGTAGGTCGCGCTGAGTTCGTATTTTCCTTGGAAGAATTCCTGCTGCAACCCCGCCTCGAAGGCGCGCAGACGCTCCGGCTTCAGTCCAGGATTAGGCTGTGTGTACGGAGGCCCGGCGAAAGTCTCTTCCAGCCGCGGTTCCTTGAACCCGCCGCTGTAGGAAAAGCGCAGACGTGTGCCCGAGAAGCGCTCTCCACCCCGCAATGCCTGCCAGGTCAGCGCAATCCGCGGCACGCCTGTATTCCCGAACTCGCTGTTGTGAACCAGGCGGCCGCCCACAATCGCGGTAAGCGTCTTCCACGTGACTTGTTGCTGCACGTAAAAGTCATTATTCAGTCGCTGCCCATGCGTCTGCGGACCGTAAGCAACATTTCCCACGAATCCATTTTCGTTCTCCACCCGATATCCAAACGTAGTGTGAGCCCAAGCTCGCACTGAATGGTCGCCCTGATATTCAAAGCCCGCGCGGTTGATGTGATCGACCTCGTTGGAAGCGAAATCAATCCCGCAGGGAACTGAAGGCCCGCCGAATCCACAATCTTGCGTGTTCACCCGCCGCGGATCGCCCGGATTCAATTCGTAATACCGGTACAGATAGTCAAATCCGCTAAACCGGTGCTGCCAGCCATTGGGCGCAGCCAGCGTGAGTTCCGCACTCCCCAGAAGACTATTCAGCTGCGACCAGTCATAGGGATTCGGCGGCAGCGGCTCATAAGGCTCAGAAAATCCATTCACCGGCACCGGCGGCACGTATCCATTGAAATTCCATTCGCCCGGTACTCCGGTATGGCTGTTGGAATGACGCACGCGTAACCGCAGAGATGCATGATCACCGAGCGCAGCCCCGACGTTCGCTCCTTGCAGCGAATCGGAAAACGCACTGTTAATGTCGGATCCTTCCGTGTTGAACTGGCTTCCGAACAGGTTGTAATCGAAGGCTCCACGAGCTCCGGCGAGCGAGGCGTATCCATGAGCCGTCGAGAAGTTTCCGCCGTCGGCGCCGAACCGCAGTTCCGGAAGAGCTGTGCTCCCCGTGCGAGTCCACACCTGTACGACGCTGGTCATGGCATCCGAACCGTAGAGCGTGCTCTGGGCGCCACGTACGAACTCCATGCGATCCGCCTGCTCGAGCGGAAGCGTACCGAAGTCAAAAGTCCCGCCAGGCTCATTCACGGTCACGCCATCTACGATCACCTTGTTGTACCGCGACTCCCCCCCGCGCACGAACAACGACGTCAGCCCCCCGCGCTGCCCGGAGTCATTGACGATAGCCCCCGGAAGAAAGCGCACGGCATCGGAAGCTGCCGTAGGCTGCATCGTAATCAGTTGAGAACCGATCAGCACCTCCACATCTGTCCCGGTTTCTTCCCCAGGCACCGGCGCCCGCGTCGCCGTCACCACCACAGTTTGTGAAGCCGTAGCGAGCCGCAAAACAACCTTCAGCTCCGCCTCTCCGGAAACAGAGACAATCTCCTCTGCAAATCCCGCAGCTCGGACGCGTATCTGACAGGAGTCAGCCAATGGCGTGCCCCACTTCTGGCCGGTTTTGCCAGAAGTTGGGATTTCGGCAGCGAAAAGCGTCGCAGTACCCTCGGCAGAAGTGGCTCGAAGAGCGACAACATCTTTCTTCCGCGCTCCGCACAAAAGCGCAATCTGTGCCCCCGACACGGCGGCAGACTGTGGGTCCACGACTTTAATGTTGAGATCAGCGGCAAGTGCCGTCGGGAAAAAAAGCAGAGAGAAAAAGAAACCAGCGAGTACGCGCATTCCATCCTCCTTGGCACGCGAAAGAGGTTCAGATCGATGGAGCGCGCCGGTCTCCTGGCTTCGCGAGTGAGGATGCGATGATCCGGATTCGTCCGCGGCCTTCCCGGAATTTCCCAGTGGCCGAGGGCAATGTCCTCGCTTACAGTTGCGCGGCAGCGCGGGATTTGCACCCGCTTCCCTGTCTTCGCCCAGCGGCAAAGACGCGCGTTCCTACTTTTGGAGAGAACTTAACGACGCAATGAGACTAATGGCCGGCAAAGGGGAAGTCAATGTTGTCAGGAATATCGATAGGGTAGGGAAATTGTCTCCCGCATCCGCCTGGGGGTTGCTTTGCTGTAAACCGGCTACCCTGCCGCCAGCCTCAGTCGCTGTTCTGACTCATTGGGGACGCGAACGTGGATTCTCGTTCCCCCCATCGGTTTCGATTCAATCAGAATCGTGCCATTCAGCAGCCGGACTCGCTCTTGCATGCTGGTGAGACCCAGACCTTTATTCTGCAATGCGCGTCCGACTTCGAAGCCTTTGCCCAGATCGCTGATGATCAGGTGTATCTCGCCTGACTGTTCCTCCAGTCGCACTTCAACCCTCTTCACTCCGCTGTACTTGCTGGCGTTATGCACCGCTTCCTGCAGAACTCGAAACAGCGTGCGCCCGATCTCGATTGGCAGAACGCTCTGCACGCTACTCTTGAAGTCAATCTCCATTCTCTGCCGCTCGGCAAATTCCCTGCACCAGCTCCTTATGCCTGCTGCAACACCCAGATATTCCAGCTTGGAAGAGTGCAAATCGTGCGATAAAGCCTGTACGTCGTTCGAAATCTCCAGCATCTGCCTTCGGAGTTCCTGCACGCGCCCTTCGATCTCATACGGATTCTCTTGTAATTGTTCCAGGTCGACTGCCAACATCGCGAGCCGCTGATTGATATCGTCGTGAAGCTCCCTGCCGATCCGGGCGCGCTCCGTCTCCTGGGCTTCAATCAGCTTTCTGGTCATGTCTGACAATGCCGCTTCGGCCTGGATGCGGCTTGTTATATCCAACACTTCACCGACGAAATAGCGAGGCGTACCATCCGAGCTTCGAATCAGAGCAGCACTGCTCTCGGTGTGTACGATCCGGCCGCTCTTATGCAGGCAGCGCTTGCTGAACCACTGGAAACCGCTCTCCCCGCTGAGGAGCTCTTGCAGCTTTCTTGAGAAGGCAGGCCAATCTTCCGCCAAAGTAATGGACTCAACAGTCTTTTCGCGGAGTTCTTCCTCCGTGTAACCCAGACACTCACAAAATGTCGTATTCGCGCCCAGATAGCGTCCTTCCGGTGACACGATTACCATCCCCACTCCCGCCTCCCGGAAAATGCTGCGGAATTTTTCTTCGCTCTCCCGCAATGCCTCTTCCGCCCGCTTCCGCGCGGTAATGTCGAGCACCACTGCAACCCATCCCTCCACGGCTCCATTCACATCGAATGTCGGTCTGTAAGTCGCCGACGTCCATCTTCTTCCTATGCCCTGGAAATCCGTTTCTGCCTCGTAGTGGACGTCTTTTCCAGCCAGCACTTGCTGGAAGTAAGGCTGCAAGCTTTCAAATGCACTGGTGCCCACTATCTCCGCGATAGGTCGGTTTACCAACTCATCCCATGGTCGCTGGATCCAATCCATGTACGCCTGATTGGCCCAAAGATATCGCAGGTCGCGGCTGCAACGGCTCACCGCAGCTGTCATCTGTTTCGTGACCAGATCCAGGGTCTCCAGCAGATCGTGCTCCCGGTCCAGCGCAGCCTTCTTCTCGCTGATCTCCTCCACCATCGCCAGTACCAGCGGCGAGGCTCCGTTGTTTAGCAACGAGATACTCAAGCGTCCCCACATCAGCGAACCGTCTCGCCGAAAATATCGCTTCTCCAATTGATAGTGATCGATGGCTCCCGATCGCAATTGTTGGAAAAGAGCCCAGTCTTTTTCAGCATCCTCGGCAGGAGAAAAATCGACGCAGTGTTTGCGGCGCAACTCCTCCTCGCTGAATCCCAGCATCGAGCAAAACGAGGGATTGACAAACAGAAGTTGCCCTTCCACGTTCTCGACGACAATCCCGATAGGACTTGCGTCGAAAACATCACGGAAGAGTTGCATGTCAGGCGTTCGAGTTTGCGATGGGCCACTCATTCCAAAGACGGTATATTACCATCATGGCTTTAAAGCGATATAACATATCGACACCAGCGTCAATGGTATAAGGGCTGGACCATTGTTTATCGAGATCGCGAGATGTCCGTGTTGCACTTACCAGTTAGTCTTCTAGCAGGTTGCGGAAAAATGAAACCTATTGGCGCCACCGTCAAGATAGCAGGCGCCATAATGGAAGAGTGGTCCTTCAGGGTCGCATCGTCTCGATTGCGTAGGGGCTTCGGCCCCGGTGGGAGCATTCCGTGAGGTCAAAGAAGCTTTTTCCGCAGCCCGCTAGAGTTAGTCGAATGACAATCTCAAGCCCGACACTCTGACCTCACTTCCGGTTAACTTAACATCGAACTTACACCCCTTACGTCCCTCCAGATGCTATGAGTAGCGCAGACAATCAGGGTTCCGAGCGCGACGTAAAGGAAAAAATAGTCAGGCTGATGCAGTCCGTGGGCCAGGGCCCACAGAAGCCGATCCCAAGTGCAGAACTGCGAAAACTCAAGAGTGCAGCCAACCGACTCGATCAAATGTTGAAGGCTGGCGAAGAAGCAGACCAGCAAACGCTGAAAAGTGCAGCCGCGCGCCTCGGTCGGTTGTTGTCAGATATCCATGCGGGGCAGGATATCGCCGCCAACCTTAAACGGCGACGGAATACCCAAAGCAGCAACGAATAAGATCCCATCCCTCTCGGTTCTCTCGAGACAATACCGGCCCCGCATAACCTTCACGCGGCCACTCCAGTGGACCCGAAGCTGGCCGTTACCGGTGGGGATCAAACTCCAGCTTCTCCACCTGCTGCGTCTTGTGACTCGCCGGCGCATACTTCCACTGCTTCACCGCCGCGATCGCCGCCTGCCCCAGGATCGGATTCCCCCCCAGCAACTGTGCGCTCTCCACGGCCCCGTTCGCTGCAATCTCGACCTGCAGCCGCACAATCCCTCCGATGTACAGCCGCTCCAGCGTCGGCGGATACTTCGGCTCCACACGCGTGATCACCTTTCGCTCCGCCGTGCCCTCTTCACTCTGTGCCCACAGCGGCATACTCACCGCACAAGCCAGAAAGCACACCACCAAGCCTGTTCCAGCCTTTCCGCACATCCTTCGTAGGAGGTTCATTTCGACACCCCCAGGTTCAGGCTGTACACCTCTTGCGTGCTCCGGTCGCGCACAAACATCCACGAACCGTCCGGCGCCTGTCCCGCCCAGAATCCGTATGGCCCCATATACCGCTCGATGTGCCGGATCACACACACACCCTCCGCATGATCCTCGCCCACCTTAACTCGCCGGATCGCCTCCTCATCCGTCACCATGTCGTCGAAGTACAGATACTTGCTGTCTTTCGACCATACCGGATAGCTCACCGATCCTGCCGCCTCCGTAAACCACGTCGACCACTTCTTAGTCTCGAAATCGAAGAGCATCACCTTCGTGGAATCGCGGGACAACGCCGCTACATATCGCCCATCCGGCGACCACCGCGGGCTGAACAGTCCCTCCGATCCCGGAAGCGTCGTGATCTTCTTCGCCTTCACATCCAGCAGGCTGATACTCAGCTTCTCAGCTCCCACCACGTACCCGAACATCATCCGTTGCCCATCCGCCGACCAGTTCACGTCGATCTGTCCGCGATTTTCCGCATGCAGCGGCACACCCTTGCCGCCCTCCACTCCCATCAGCATGATCCGCGTCGGCTGTCCCGGCTGGATACTCACATACGCGATCCTCTTGCTGTCCGGGCCCCACTTCGGCAGCGCCGCTCTCTCCGGGGCATACGTCAGCTGCAACCGCTCGCTTCCATCCGCCCGGCTCCTCCACAGCGTGCCGTCGGGAATGGTCACATAGCTGACCCAGTTGCCGTCAGGGGAATAATCAAGATCCGTTGCCGAAATGCCCGCAAGCAGTTTTTCGAAGCTCTCGTGCGTGCCGTCATACTTCACCAACTCCACTGTAGGCTTCACTCCCAGCGCCCAGATCTTCTCGTTGTCCCCTGGCCACGGATTCCCAAACGACATCGGCCCGTCTGTCAACTGCTTGGGCTCGCCTTCTCCGCTGCCCGGCAGCATCCAGAGCGTAGTAATCGGAGGCCAGCTGTGAGTCGCCTGAAAGATATACGCCTTCCCGTCCGCGCTCCAGACTCCGCAACATACCGTGTGCGCTTTGTCCCACCCGGCGAGCGGCTCGTGCAGGTTCGACCCATCGGCCGCCACTTCCCACAGCGACGTACTGGCCGTCTCCATATCACTCACGCTGAAACGGATCCTTTGGCCATCCGGCGAGAACCGCGGACTGAACGGCCTTCCTTTCACCGTCGCCACTTGCTTCTCATCTTTCCCCTTCGCCGACGCGATCCAGATTTCATTTCCTTTCACCGATACCAGTTGTGCACCGTTCGGTGACCACGCCGCATCATCGGCCAACAACTCGCCCTTCCGCGGCCGCCCCGCTTTATCCAGCGAAATCGTCCAAAGCTCGCGGTTCTTCGCCCCTGCATGGATCGGCGACGTCAGTAGGCTCTTGTGATCCGGCGACACATCCATCGCCCGCGCGTCCGCGAAGGGCGTCGCAATCGTAGACACCTTCCCGCTATTCGGGTCAATCTTCGAGATGACCTGATGCCCATCCTTCTCCTCCGCCACATACAGCGCGGCCCCGTCGGACAGCACCGCCGTCTTGGCCAACCCATCGTGTGTAACTTGATTTGCAGTTGCAAGGCTGGGTGGAGCCCCAGCCGCCGCTCCATCATGCAACCAGAAGCCCGCGCAAACGATTACCAGGCAGACCAGCATCAAGCACAAAAGCCCTTGCGAACCTTTCATTCGGACACGCCCCCTCCGAGACCCGCACGTCGATCTCTCTTCCGACCGCTACCTTGATCGTAGTAAAGAGGAGCCACAACAGACCGGATCAGAGGTAACGAACCCAAACGAAGGTAACGCTCCGAACTCGCATAGCGATGCCAAAGCTTATGTAGGGACGGACGCCTTCGTCCGTCCCCGCGATCCCTGAGCAAAGCGAAGGGGAGTGGCCCACCGACCACGGCCCGGGACGGGTTAGCGGTCACTGTCACCAGTCCCCTATTCTTGGTTGTGACAGCCGTAGAAGTTTCGATCCTAAGTGCGACCGAACCGAGCGCCAAGAGCAACTCCTCAGCGTTCTCCGCAGCCTTTCTCAGCGATCTCGGCGGTTCGCTTTTCGCGCCGCCGCAAGGAATCAAGGTGGTAACGTCGTTGGAGGAACTCCCACACCGACCCTATAACTGCCCAGACTCCGCCTGCTCCGCCCTTCGATCGCCCACGAGATTCGTGCCGCTCATGCCACCTGTTACCACCTTGGTTCCCCAAAAATAAAGGCGACCGCTAGGCCGCCCGAGAACTGACCGCTGACCATCAATCACTAATCACTGATCACTTCTTGCCCCGCAACATCTCCACCACTCTCTCATAGTCATCCACGGTCGAATACTCAATCACAATCTTCCCTCGCCCCTTCCGATCCCGAATCCGTACCCGCACCCCCAGCATCCGCTCCAGATCCATCTGCGCCGACCTCACATTCGGATCCACCCACCGCGCCCCGCTGCTCTTCTTCTCTTTCTGCACTCCCGGCATGTCCGGCAGCGGATCGAGCAGTCCATCCATCCGCAACACCAGCATTTCGATCTGCTCGATGTTCATCCCTTTCTTCACCGCATACAGTGCCGCCTCGGCGATCCGGTCGTTCTCTCCGAGCTTCAGCAGCTCCTTCGCCTGCGCAAAGTTCAGCCGCTTCTCCGCCAGCATCTGCATCACTTCGCGCGGCAGCTTCAGCAGCCGCATGTAATTCGCAATCGAAGTACGCGATAACCCCACCCGCTCGGCAATCTGCTGCTGCGTCATACTGAACTTGTTGCTCAGAACCCGAAACGCCTCCGCCTGCTCCAGCGGGCTCAGATCCTCGCGCTGCAGGTTCTCGATGATCGTCATCTCCGCCGCCTGCTGCTCCGAGACTCGCCGCACCAGCGCCGGAATATGCGTCTTCCCCGCCTTCTTCGACGCGTGCAATCGCCGCTCGCCCAGGATCAGAATGTACCGCCCATCCTCCTGCGCTGGACGCACCACGATCGGCTGCACCACACCGTTCGCCTTGATGGAATCCGCCAGCTCCTCCAGCGCGTCGTCATCCTCCACATAACGCGTCTGAAACGGATTCTTGTCGACATCAGAAATCGCGAGATTAACAACCAGATTCGAAGGCAACCGAGTATCCGCCACAGCCTGTATCTCAATCACCCCACCTGCAGGCGCCTCGTCAAACGGTTCATAGTCCACCACCCCGGTAGCAATTGCCGAGCCTGAGGGAATCTCCTGTGCGTGCCCCATACTGGTCGCGTTTTGTGCCACAGCGTGGGGATTTTGACCTTCATCTGTGGGCACAGCCACCCCTACCTGCATGCCCTGAGCGGACTCGAAGGGTCCGGCCGAGCGCACCTCGGCCACCGTGGATTGACTTCCGGCTGCAACTGGGGGTGACACCGTTCTTGGGTGTCCCACTTCTCCCTGATGTTGGGAGAAGCGGGGATTGTCGGCGGCATGCGCCGCCCGATTTGTGGACTCGGCTTTCGTTGCAACACTCGTCGAAGCTAGACTCCCGCTGTCTTGGCTGGGGGCCGCCGGAATCACCGCAGAAGAACGGCCATCGGGCCCGTGAGAACCAGGGGCTACCACCGTGCTCCCCGCATCCTCCTTCTTGGCAAACGGATTCAAGACCCGAGGCCCCGGCAACAACGAAGCCAGCCCGCGCCCCAACGCCCTCCGCTTCTCCACCTTCTCTTTGTCCTTCTCCCCGTGCCTCGCAACATGCGCCGCCGTATTCGTAGTCATCGATGTTAGTCCCTCGTCCGATTTGTCATCCTGAGGCGCGCGCCTTTCGCCCGCTGCAGGACCCATGCACTCCGTCCAGGACCGAAACTCTGGTGGTGGGGATTTTGACTTCGCAGAAAGCAATGGAAGGCGTGGGAATGAAATCTCACGCCGCCATCACGCAGCCCGTACCCCCGGCTCTTTCGCAACGACTCGTCCTTCGCCAAAAACTCCCGAAAGGCCTCCTGAGTCACTCTTGTGCAGCATCCCGCATCTGATAAACACATATATCGATGTGTGTCGATCTAATATATCGATAATAATCGATATATTAAGCGCTCTTGTCCATCTCGGCCTCTGCAGGAATCTCCTCGACCACAGCGTCGCCGCCGGAGCCCGCACCAGTCGCGGCAACCACGGCCTCCCCCCTCTGATCCTCTGCCTGCCCTGAGCCGGGTCGAAGGGTGTCCCCCGTGGTGAGTGGCTCCGCAGAACCCGCCAGCTCAACGCCCGCTGCCTGCCGCTCGATAATCTCCTTCGCCAGCCTGATGTAGCTCTCTGCGCCTTTCGATCGCGGATCGTACATCAGCGCCGCCTTGCCGTGGCTGGGCGCTTCCGCCAGTCGGATGTTCCGCGGCACAGTGGTCTTGCATAGCTTGTCACCGAAGAAGTTCTTCAACTCAGTCATCACCTGCTGCGCCAGGTTCGTGCGCTCATCAAACATGGTTAGTACCACGCCCTCAATGCCTAACTCAGGATTGAACGTCCCACGTATGCGTTCAATCGTGTCGAGCAACTCGCTGATGCCTTCGAGTGCGAAGTACTCTCCCTGCATGGGAATGAGCACAGCATCAGCAGCCACCAGTGCATTGAGCGTGAGCAGGTCAAGAGCAGGCGGACAGTCCAGCACGATGAACTGAAAACGATCGCGTAATGGCGCAATCGCCTCGCGCATCTTGAACTCGCGCCCATCAGTGTCAACCAGCTCAAGGTTTGCGCCGATCAGATTTCTGTGTGCGGGAATGAGCCACAGCTGTTCCAGCTCTGTGGTGGTCAAGGCCTCCTCGGCAGTGGCAGCTCCCATGAGCAAGTCGTACGAGCTGACACGCTCAGGATCCTTGATGAACCCTAGTCCGCTGGTGGCATTCGATTGCGGATCGCAATCGACCAGCAGCGTGTTGACTTCAGCAGCCGCAAAGGAAGCGGCCAGGTTGATGGCAGTCGTAGTCTTGCCGACGCCACCCTTCTGGTTGGCAACAGCGATGACGCGTCCCATGTGAGTTGTAAGGAGAAGCTAGAGCACTCGCAGCATACTTCTGTTTGTGATTAGATTTCAATGAAGAAGTGCTGTGCAAGATGGTGAATTCGTGTGCAAAACTGGTTCAGTGTTCCTGCAGGAACATTTCTCACAAAGTGAAGCCCACAGGCAGAGACTGCAGATGAAGAGAAGTGTTCCTGCGGGAACACTTCTCTTGAGCCTGGAATAGAGCTCCGTTCGTCCTCTTTGCAAACTGAAAAAGTGTTCCTGCAGGAACACTGTGGAAAACCCCGATGTTATATGTAGTATTTTGCAACAGTGTTTAACAAATATCCCACTTTATTATTGTTTTCAGAAAAATAGTATGATGCGGTGCGATTTTTTGGAATGTATATCCCACTTATTACTGACTTGATACCTGCCCTATTCACCGGTAGCGATCACAAGGAGTCTGGATCGGGAGTGGGGGATAGCGATGGGATCGAGCCAATCAAGAGCAGGGAGGGTTGAGTGGGCTTGGCGGAGTTGTGACTGGGCAATCAGGAGGGCGAGGCGGCCTCCTTTGGCCACGAGGCCGGCTGCGATGGGCAAGATCGAGGCGAAGCGCTCTACCGCGCGGAGCGTGACTACGTCGAAGGAGGCGTTCGTGAGCGACTCGGCGCGAACATTTAGTATATTGACGTCCGTCAATGTAAGGGCGCGGGTGACTTCGCGAAGGAAGGTCGCTTTCTTGTGGTTGGACTCGACGAGCGTCAGGGACGTCTTTGGGTGCCACAGCTTGATCGGGATTCCGGGGAACCCCGCGCCCGAGCCTACGTCGGCAAGCTTGACAGCGGCGTTGGTCCCTTCGCTCCGCTCAGGGCCGGCTAAGAGCCGTCTTTGCTCGCTAGCGGCAGGCAGCGTTGAAGGTCGCTCATGATCTTGCGCTCTCACCAGGTCCTCAGGGGCCAAAGCCCTATGTCCTTCCGTGGCCGAATGGGCACGGCTCAAACTGTGCCCCTCCCAGTCGTCTCCTGGAAACAGATGGCGGGCGGCAAAAAGGGATTCGCCGAAGTGGCGGATGACGATTTCTTCTTCGTTGCGAATGGCGGTCAGGTTCACCCTAGCGTTCCAACGCTGGAGCAGATCGATGTACGTCGATATATACCCCAAGGCGTCGGGTGTCAGGTGCCGGGCGTGGGGCGGGCCCAGGAAGGGACCGAGCAGTTCGGCGATGCGGGAAGCTTGCATTACGGGGCCATTGTATGAGGGGTGGGGAGATCGAGAAAGTGCTTCATACTTGGCATCCGAATCGGCATCGGGGAAGGAGCCGCCGGCATGCCGTTAGCATACCCTTGGTCCAGTGAGCGTAATACAAGGGCAGATCGAGTTATGAAGTTCGGAGTGATCCTGTTATTCCCTGTTAGCCGACACAGTGTGAGTAGAGCCGTAACAATCCTAAAGTGAGGTATCTATCGCATGGGCCTAAGGTGAAAATGGTGTTCCAAATTCAGGCGCGCGTGCAGGAGCTCCGGCGGGAGACAGTCGAAATCGTGGCAACACGGAATGCAAGACACAGCAGCGTGCAGGAAAAAGTGAAATATGAGCAGCGGATCCAGCGACTATTGGAGATCCGTAGTGAATTGCTGTCTCTGATCGCGAATCGTGGCGCGATTGGTGCCTTAACGCAGGAACCTCAAAGGGAGTAACGCATGTACTGGGCGCAGTTGATGAAGCGTATCTTTGAGAGTTGGCCTTACCTTTTCATTGCTATTTCGGCAATCGGGTTGGCCTACATGGCAATCGTTCGATAGACTCACGGCGACCGGTCGCCGGTTGCGTGCTGATAAGGGTACTTACAAAGAGTCAGCAAGAGTTTTGTGTTCGCACGGAGAAAAGCAAGGGCGGGCTACCGCTTGCAGTTCCCTGAAAAAGGGCTCCTCCTCAGCATGTCTTCCGCCACATACAAACGTGATGGCAGTCACACACAAAAATGCGTAGGTTGTCCTACACTTCGCGTCGGGAAGTTGCCTTGGAGAAAGGAGTGGTATTGTGGTCTGCCCGCATTGCGCTTCCGACAGCTTGGCCGAGTTTCCTTCCGAGATTGCAATCCACTTCCCTGGCCCCGAGGGTTATAAAAAACCACACGTGTTTGCATTCCCGACACTTTTGATTTGCCGCGAGTGTGGCTATACGGAGTTTATCCTGACTTCAAGCGAGCTACAGCAGATTCATCATCGATTGGCGGCTTAGAAAGACCATGGAAAACTGCTCATCACCGAATTTGACTACCGGCGCTAATGCCCTGCTCAATCGAAGCGATCTACGTAGCCCGGAAGAGCTGCTCTTGCACGGCGGGGCGTCAACTATCCTGGGTCTTTCCGCAACCTGCTAGAGGCGTTTTGCGTTGCGACTGATGTACTGCTCGTGTTTGAGGACGGCGGCGATCGCGGCCAGCAATTCGACAGCATCGGTCTTGACGACAAAGCCGATCGCCCCAACCCGGAATGCCTCCGCTACGACATCGGCTGACGACTGCTGGATAAGGAAGAGGATTTTAGACTGCAGCGAGAGCTCACGCATTTTTTGTGCGGCCTGGAGCCCGTCCAGTTGAGGAAGTCCGATATCGAGAATGATCAAATCGGGTTGGAGTTGCGCCGACAGAGTTGCTCCTTCGAGTCCATCGGACGCTTCGAAGATGGTCGGAGAGAGTGGTGAGTTTTGAAGAAGGGAGCGGATTTTTTGTCGAAAGGGCTGAAAATCTTCCCCTAGCAGAACGCGAATCGGCGCTTTCATTCAGGACCCTTCATGAAAATATGGACACTGGTGAGACTGTTGGGGGGATCTAATGAGACCATTGTATCGCGTGCTGGTTGGTTGCACGTTAAGCGAGTGGGCAGAAATTCGCTGAGATTCCTGCTCTGTTGTCAACGGCGTTGGCAATACGCTCAACTTCACTGGACATGGCGTCGCTGCAATCGAGAGAAACTTTTTCCTATGGCTCGGTGAAGAGGGGTGGCCTATTCATATTCACCACCGCCAAATCACGACCCTTGGGTAACAGCCCCATCTCACCAGGGTTGGAAGGCTGTCACATCGGTTACGACTCCGGTCGAATTTGAAACGGTTCGACGAAAGCTGCGACAATTGCCCGAGCCACCCCAGCGTCCCCATCTCACAAAAGATGAATGGCTTGGTGGACTTGGAGTGTTTCTGCTAGTGGTTGTCGCGACGCTGCCTGTTGTCCTGCCATTCCTCTTCGTTCATGACCCGAAGCATGCCCTGAGAATTTCCAACGGCATCGCCATTCTGCTGCTTTTTTGACTGGTTATGTGTATGGCTACCACACCGGCTATCGACCTCTGAAGAGCGGACTGATCGTGATAGTCATCGGCGTCGCGATGGTCGGAATGACGATTGCGCTGGGAGGATGACGCATAATTCAAAGCTGGCGCAGCTAGTCTTTCTTGTTCTGGTGGCCGCACAAATGTGCGCACAGGGTACAGGCACCGTCGTGCCTCCGCAACCGGCTGAAGAACCCGACAGCAATGCGTGGTCGTTTGCCGCCGCGGGATATGGCTACATCACTCCCGATGATCAGTCTTACTTCTCTCCCACATTCCGCGCCGACCGGAAATGGCTGCACCTGGAAGCGCGCTACAGCTATGAAGACCGGAAGACCGGTTCGTTTGGCTCGGATACAACTTGAGTTTCGGGGAGAAGCTTGTGCTGGAAGCGACACCGATGGTCGGGGGAATATTCGGGAACACGACCGGCGTGGCCCCCGGATACCTATTCACCTTGAGTTATAAAAAGATTTCGCTCTACAGCGAAGGCGAATTTGTTTTCGATACGAAGAATACCGACGGCAATTTTTTCTATACCTGGAACGAGCTAACCTACTCGGCGACCGACTGGCTTCGCTTTGGGCTGGCGTCGCAGAAAACGCGCGTATATCAGACGCCCCTTGATGTACAGAGGGGCTTTTTCGCCGGGTTCTCCTACCGAAAACTGGATTTCACTACTTACGTCCTGAATGTTGGATGGACAGATCCCACTGTCGTTTTGGCCATGGGGTTCAAATTCTGAGATTTTTCGGTCCCAACAGTGGACGCAGGGTTCTTTTCAAATACAAAGGGGATGCGTGTTGACCCGTCTTGCAGCCGAAGCGAGCTTCAACAGGCAAGCGGCGAGCCCCTGAGATTACACATCGCCGACACAGCACACCGACTCACACCCTGTCGCATTTAACAGTTTTCTGTCCGGCCAGGGAGAACTATCCCAAGGGACAACTTCCGGTTTCTCCTTGAGATCTGCGAGCACGCCCTGAAACAGGTGGAGGTTGCCATGCTCACTCTCTTTTGGGTTCTTGAGGGCACAATCCTTGCTTCATCATTTGCCATGGGCGTGTTAACGATTGCCGATGCCGTAAAAATCCAGCATCGACGGAGTGAAAGGCCACCATCATTCGCGAGGGAAACTGATTGCGGTAACCCGGACGGTCCTGATGCGCATTACGCGTGTGTTGATGAGTTTCGCCATCTTGGCACTATCTTCCAGCGCTCTTGACGAAGAGGAGTCATAGAAAATGCCGGCTTGATGTTGAATCGCGGTATGACTATGCGCGGAGCAAAAATGTCAGCACAAGACTCGTCACGATCGGCGCGGGTCCGCGGCTGCTGCTATCGCAATGATCGCAATGGAAACCTTCCGCCAGGAGGCAATCGGAGTGGACGACATCGCCGTCCGCAATACCAATTCAATGTTCCAGCGATACTGGCTTGCCACAAATGGCGCATAGAATTCCTCTTATTTCTTAATTGCTGTTCATTGTGTGCGAAGCCCCGCGCCTTCTCTCGAAAGTTCTCAGGTGCCATGTGTGGAGCGAAGCGCCTCGGGCTACTTTCCGTCTCAAAGGACTAACGAGCACAGGTAAAGCATTGTCGCTCCATCCAAGATGGGCGAATTCGCCGATCAAAGCCAATCGCGTTTGTGCATGTGACCTTTGGATCATTGGCGAGAATTGCAATTTGCGGCAAGGTTTCCGGATGTGATCGCCAGATCCAGTCTGATGGCCAGTTCTGTTGAGCAGAGTCCTGCTCTGTTTCGCCGCGGCGGTCTTCTTGATCGCGGCGTCCTCTGATCTGTGCTCTCAGGTACGTCGATAACCTGGGAGCGTACAGCATCCTGTTGTAGACCGGTTTTCTCACTCTGATTACAGCAGCTATGATGGGTGGCCTTATGCCTGAGAGCGATGGAAAGATAACCCACATCAGCGACACCGCACTTATGGTTGCGGCCTGCCGAGCACACGAGAGCGCACTAGCGGATGCTTTTGTGCATGATCCGTTTGCGGCGCGGCTGGCTGGAGAGCGCGGAGTCGCTATTCTGAACGCCTTGCCACATGCGGACGTAGCGCGGCTTGGACTCGCCATTCGCACGCGGTTCGTCGAGAAATTGCTGCTGGAAGCACTTGCAACTTCCCCGATCACGACTGTGCTGAGCGTTGGCTGCGGCCTCGACACGCGCCCCTGGCGTCTGGACCTTGCGCCGAATCTGCGCTGGATTGAAGTTGACTTCGCCGACGTGCTCGATTACAAGGAGCGACTCATGTCGGGCGAGAGATCGCGCTGCCAGCGCGAGCGCCTCACTGTCGACGTGAATGATGCGCAACAACGACACGCCATGTATCAGGCCGCCGGTGCGTCCTCGGCGCTGATGATCACCGAGGGCCTGCTGCTGTACTTGCCGGCTGCCACTGTGGAGGCACTGGCCGGCGAGGCGTCGACGCACAGCCGTATCGCCCACTGGATCAGCGATATTACGACGACCATCTTCAGCAACGTGCTCAGCGGAGGCGCCGACACGATGAAGCCGATCCGTCATGTGCAGGCATCGGATGCTCTGCAAGGCGAACAGATTCTCCAAGTGCTCCAACGCCATGGCTGGACGACCTCGGCGATGCGTAGCTATATCCGCGATGTAGATTTTGTGTTCGACCGCGTCCGGAGGGCGATGGGGGGCGCTACGCCACCGCGACCGCCGTTTCCGCCCGACGACCCGACAGGAGTGCATCTCCTAGTGCACGGTGGATGAGTGCTGAGGCCTTGGCGAAGAAATGGCACACAGGTGGTGCGGCCATTCGCCTCCTCGGGAGTGTGATGAGTTGCGTACTGCAAGTGTTAACAGTTGCGAACCGCAAAAGAGCTGCGAGACTGTGTGGCTGGAGCTGCAAAGCTGCCTGATGTCGAGCTCCGGCGCGCTTCGTCCATGAATTGTCCTCACTGTAACCGCGAAATCGACGACAGCACTGCCGCCCTGGCAGATCACGCCTACATGCTTCGCGCCCGGTGCGAAAAATGCGGCAAGGAATTTCTGATCGTGGAGAGCGTTGCGATGACTGAGGAGAAGTACACATCTCAGCTCCGCACAGACTCCAAGCAGAAAGGGACCTCATAACCTCAGTGGCGGAGAGAATGCATGATGGCCACGACGACGGGGCCCGAGATCGTAAGCAAGATATTTCCCAGCGCATAGGGAACGGTGTAACCCAGGGCGCCGATGTTGCTGCCGCTGGCTTCGCGGAGCGCGTTGAGCGCGGGCATGCAGGTCTGCGCTCCGGTTACACCCGCGATGACCATCAGCGGGTTCAAGCGGAAGATCCATCGGCCCACGACCATAGCTGCTAATGATGGGATCATGGTGACGACCATTCCGGCGAGAAAGATACTGACGAAGAACGCTGCGCCGCGTTGAACGTATGCCTCGACGGCATGGGGTCCCGCACTCAGCCCTATGATGGCAATAAATACGATGAGGCCGATATCGGCAAGGACGCGCTGGGAGGCCTCCGGGACCGAGCCGAACACGGGATAACGGCTGCGGGCCCAACCCGCAACCAGTCCAACCACGAGGATGGCGCCGGCCGTGCCTAGACCGACTGGGATGCCGTTAATATGAAGGATGATCAAGCCTAGAAGAACGCCACATACAATGCCAGCGGCCACAAAAGTGAGATCGGTCTTGTTGAGGTCGGCCTCCATATAGCCAAGCCACATTCCGGCACGATTGACATCTTGGGGTGAGCCAACCAACTTCGCCACGTCACCGCGCTCAATGGTCACCCCGGCCTCATGCGGCATTTGCTCTTCACCACGCGTAAGAGATTCCAGATATACGCCGCGAAAAATCTGACGGTTGGCCGCCAGTGCAGCGAGCGTGGTTCCGGCGGCAGAGTGGTTGGTGACGACGACCGCGATTGTTTTCAGGGGTACGGAGAGGGTTTCGAAATCCTCGAACTCAGGCCCGATCTCACGCTCGGCGTTCGCGAGTATTGATCTGTGCGCCGCTATCACGAGGTGATCGCCAAGCTCAAGGCGAGTGTTGGGAGTAATGCTGAGGAATGCGTCATGACGCTTCAGGCGCTGTACAGACAAACGACCCGCCGCGTAACGGTCTTCGAATGCGTCGACTCCGATGCCGGCGAGTGAGGGGTTTTCGACGCGGTAACCGCGAAAGGTGAAGCGGTGGCCGGCAAGCAACGAACTCGTGGGATCCGCTCCGCCGGAGAGTTGTTCCTCCAATACTTTCGCCTCGGCCTTCAGGTTGGCCCTCATCAGCATGGGTCCGATTGCTGTGGCAAAGACAATCAGCCAAAGATCGCCGAAACCGTAAGTGATGGCATCGCCGAGAGGAGCGTTGGCAGAAAGTTGTGACTTGGTGGCATCCGAGAGTGGCAAGTTGGCGATTGCATTCAGCCCGGTTCCCAAGGCAGCCGACTGGGTCAAGCTGCCGGAAAACAGGCCTACGCTGATGCCTTCATCGAAGCCAAGAACATACGACACGGCTATAGCGGCCAGAAGGCCTGTGACCGCAAGGGTGACGGCGAGGACGATCTGCGAAATGGCCTGCTTGCGCAGGCTGCCAAAAAAGCGCGGGCCTACGGAATAGCCGATCGAGAACAAGAAAAGGTAGAAAAAGATCCAGCGCAGTAACGGAGGAAATTCAGGCTTGGCGAAGATGCCGACGACGATGCCTGCCAGCAGGGATCCGACGACTGAGCCGAGGCCAAAGCTTTTTACGTGGATGCGGCCGATCAGGGTACCGAAAAAAATGGTGACGAATAGAGCAAGCTCGGGATGTCGATGGAGCAGGGAAATGAGCTCTTGCACGAGCGTTTCCTTTACGGCGCGCAATCAGCCGCGCGGTGTCCTGGGAACTGCAGCCGCACCGGCGAGCGTGGCGATGATGCGGCAGAGTGAAATGGTCTGGCCGATCACTGGCGCGCATCTTACGTGCAGGAAAGAATCAAGTCAATGAAAGTGGATGAGTCGAATGACGTTCAGCCGTCGGCGGCGTCGCAAGCCTGTCAATCCCTACAGTTCTGGACGCGATCGAAATTGAGCACTCTCGAATCCTCCAAATCCTAACGAGAGGGCTAGGCACCTATGACTCAAAAATCGCAAGACGCTCCCCAGAAGCCGAACATTCTTGTTATCTGGGGAGACGACATTGGCATACAGAACTTGAGCTGTTACAGCCACGGAGTGATGGGATACGACACTCCAAACATCGATCGACTTGCCAAGGAAGGGATGCTGTTCACCGATTCATATGGAGAACAGAGTTGCACGGCTGGGCGTGCTTCCTTCATTACGGGCCAGAGCGGTTATCGCACCGGATTGACCAAGGTGGGAGTTCCAGGCGCGACAGTCGGACTGCAGGCGGAAGACGCCACTATCGCGGAACTGCTGAAACCCTTGGGCTATGCTACCGGTCAATTTGGCAAGAACCATCTGGGCGATCGCAACCAATACCTGCCGACGGTGCACGGATTCGACGAGTTCTTCGGGAATCTGTACCATCTCAACGCCGAAGAAGAACCGGAGCTACCGGACTGGCCATCCAAGAAGGATTTCCCGACCTTCAATGAGAAGTTTGCGCCGCGTGGGGTGTTGCATTGCTGGGCCACCGAGAAAGATGACCCGGCCGAACATCCGCGCTGGGGCCGCGTGGGCAAGCAGAAAATCGAGGATACCGGCCCGCTCACCAAGAAGCGGATGGAGACCTGCGACGATGAGTTTGTGGCGGCCGCGAAAGACTGGATCACAAAGCAGCACAAAGCCGGCAAGCCTTTCTTCTGCTGGTTGAATACAACCCACATGCACCTCCGGACCCACACCAAGCCGAGCAGCCTGGGTCAGGCAGGCCGGTGGCAATCGCCGTATCACGACACCATGATCGACCACGACAAGAACGTTGGGGATGTTCTGGATCTGCTCGATGACCTTGGCATCGCCGACAATACGTTCGTGATGTACAGCACCGATAACGGACCGCACATGAACACGGGGCCGGATGGGGCGATGACTCCGTTCCGAAGCGAAAAGGACACGAACTGGGAAGGGGCGTTCCGGGTACCGTTGCTGGTACGGTGGGCGGAAAAGATCAAAGCCGGATCGGTGTCGCACGAGATCGTGCAACATCACGACTGGCTGCCCACCTTTCTCGCCATGGCAGGCGAACCGGACATCGTTGAAAAGTGCAAGAAGGGCCATAAGGCCGGCGATAAAACGTTCAAGATCCACATCGACGGCGTAAATCTGTTGCCTTATCTGACGGGCAAGGAAAAGAAGAGCCCGCGGAAAGGGTTCGTGTACTTCGACGACGACGGCAACCTGGTGGCATTGCGCTTTGACAACTGGAAGGTCGTCTTCATGGAGCAACGTTGTGAGGGAACACTGCGCATCTGGGCGGAGCCGTTCACTGTCCTGCGGGTGCCCAAGCTCTTCAACCTGCGCACGGATCCGTTTGAACGCGCGGACGTCACGTCCAACACATACTATGCATGGTTCCTGGACCACGACTACATCGCGCTTGCAGCAACTGCAATCGTGACGGAGTTTTTGGAGACATTCAAGGAATTCCCGCCGCGCCAGAAGGCGGCATCTTTCACGATTGACCAGGCGCTGGAAGCAATGACGGCCGCTGGAGCGGGAGGAAGCGCGAAAGTATCGGCGCCAGCAGCAAAATCACCAAAAGCAGCTTAGAACCTTACGATTGTTGGGCAACAACTGGGCCGTCTTCCAATGTGCGGAGGGCGGCCCGTTTTTTGTACCTGGCTAGCCCGCATTATTCGTGAAGACATCGCGAGTGCCCAGTCATTGGTGCGAAGTGGGTTGTAAATTCCGATAGTTGAGGTTGGTCGAGCAAAGGAGCAAAGGAATCGAAGAGTTCCAAGGCCGGGATGTTCAAGTTGCCGGATGGAGAGACAGGGGCGCCGTGATCATCGTGGGGGTGGAATTCGTTTGAGTGGGTAAACCGGAAAAGGGGTCTAGCCGG
>Ga0335080_10000338_pt1 | contig 42770 bp, 38 predicted proteins | sample Lox_Sample_34_FD_206720 | JGI IMG/M metagenome (GOLD analysis project Ga0335080, IMG submission 206720) | Soil microbial communities from Loxahatchee National Wildlife Refuge, Florida, United States - Lox_Sample_3.4 | ecosystem: Environmental > Terrestrial > Soil > Wetlands | place: USA... | reverse complement strand
GTGGGCGCCAGCCTGAACGGTTTTGTTCCTTTCACCTCGAGCAATCTCTGGAACACCGACATTTCGGCCTCGCCGGTCGATCCCAACTCGGATGCGATCATCAACTTCATAGGGTCGGGCATTGGCCTGCATCCCGACTTCGGCTCTGGCGAGTACGACGGCTCCGACATGGGCATTCCCTATTCCGTAGTGAACGGCACGCAGGCCCTGGCAGTCATTCACTTCTCCGCTTATGGAGATGAAAGCGATCCGGGGCCGATGCCAGTTCCAGCGAACCAGCCTATCGAGGGCGATCCCAATCCCGGGGATGGCGATCGCCACGTCCTTGTTCTGGATAACAGCAACTGCTTTCTCTATGAGCTGTACAGTGCCTACCCCAACAATGACGGCAGCTGGAACGCAGGATCGGCGGCGGTCTGGGATTTGACCGCCGACGAGCACAGGCCATGGACGTGGACCTCGGCGGACGCAGCCGGCTTGCCGATCTTTCCCGGACTCGTACGTTACGACGAGGTGGCGGCCGGCAAGATTCAACACGCGCTGCGCTTCACCCTGCCGCAGTCTCAGGCGGCCTTTACGCCTCCGGCGTCGCACTGGGCGTCCAACTCGAACAATTCACTGGCTGCTCCCATGGGCATGCGATTGCGGCTTAAGTCGAGCTATGACACTTCCGGGTTTTCGAAGAGCGTGCAGGTCATTCTGACTGCTCTGAAGCACTATGGAATGATCATGGCCGACAACGGCAGCGCCATGTATATCAGCGGAGCGCCGGACAACCGCTGGGATAACGATGATCTCCATAATCTTTCGCAGGTCCCTGCCTCGGCCTTCGAAGTGGTGAAGATGGATCCGGTCTACACGCAGGCTAACGTGCCACAGGGCGCAGCGCCGGAAATCGGAAGCTTTACCTCCAGCGCTACCACGGTTTCCGCGGGGACAAAGGTGACGCTGAAGTGGAGCGTCAGCAGCGCCTCCTATCTGATCGTATCGCCGGATGTGGGAGCGGTCCGTGGAGGAAGCACAACGGTGACGCCATCACAAACCACGACCTATACCCTGTATGCCACCAACCAATACGGGCGGACTACAGCGACGGTCACCGTGACTGTGCAATAAGCTTAACCGGAGCGAATCTGACCGGGCAGCTTCTGTATACTGGGCTCGCGTGCCATCGCCGCGGGCCCATACGACTGTCTCTTCTCCATCCCGCCTGGCGTACATCGACTGGATGCGGGGCCTGGCATGCGCACTGATGTTCCAGACGCACTGCTACGATTCATGGCTGGGCGGCGATGCCCGCAAGACAAAATTCTTCATGTGGTCTCAGCTCGGCGGAACCTTGCCGGCACCGCTGTTTCTTTTTCTCGCGGGAGTCTCTTTCGCCCTGGTGACGGGTAAGCTGCGGCAGAGGGGCTTGCCGCCCGGCCAGATTGCCCGCACCACGATTCAGCGCGGGGCAGAGATTTTCGCGCTGGGGCTGCTGTTTCGCATCCAGGAGTTCACCCTGGCCTGGGGTTGGGCGCCGTGGACCGACCTGTTCCGGATCGACATTCTGAACACGATTGGCCTCTCCATGATGCTCATGGGAATCCTGTGCTGGGCGGTACTCTCACTAAGGCCAGGTTCCCGCGGAGCTCTGCCGGTATCCGCAGCGGCGGCCGGGCTTATGATTTCGCTCGTGACGCCACTGATCTGGACGAGTTGGCGCTTGCCCTGGCTTCCCTGGCCGCTTGAATCCTACCTGAACGGAGTGCACAACCTGAGCGAACCGCAGCCGTGGCTTTTCCCGATTTTCCCCTGGTGCGGATTCGCGTTCATGGGCCTGGCAATGGGTTTCGTTCTTTTGAGCGATCGCGTTCGAAAGCTGGGTGGGGCCGAATTCGGGTTGACGGGGACGGCGGGTATTGGGTTGATCTTCCTGGCGCGATGGCTGGACCACCAACCGCTGCAGATCTATACGGTGTACGATTTCTGGCATACCAGCCCCAATTTCTTTCTCATTCGCGTGGGGCTGCTCTTGGCAATTCTATCAGCCGCTTACCTCTGGTGCCGGTGGGGTGCCGGGCAACTGGGATTTTCTCCGCTGGCGCAACTGGGCCGGACTTCGCTTCTCGTCTACTGGGTACACATTGAGTTTGTCTACGGACGATTCTCGATACTTCCGAAACGCGCCCAGGACATTCGCACGGCATCACTCGGATTACTGGCCATTTTCCTTTCCATGCTGCTGGTGTCCGTTCTTCGGACAAGGTTCAAGGGCCGCGCCGCAGAGCTGTGGAGCGGTCTGCGACGCCCTGTCCGCGCCAGCTGAGCGCTCCCGGTACCGCTACTTCGCGGGAACCGGTTGTGGAGCCTGCGCAGGCGCGGCCGGAGCAAAATTCACTTTGGGCACCTGGCGCGAAGCTTCCGAAGCCGTGAAGTAGGCCTCATTTGGCTTGAACCCGGCCCAGCCCGCAAAAACACTGGTGGGAAACTGCTGGATGTAGGTGTTGTAGTCCTGCAGCGCGTCATTGTACCGTTTGCGCTCCACGGCGATGCGGTTCTCGGTTCCCGCCAGCTCATCCTGCAGGCGCATGAAATTCTCATTCGACTTCAATTGCGGATAGTTCTCGGCGATCGCCAGCAGGCGGCCGAGAGCGCCGTCGAGTTGCTGGTTAGCGGCAATCTTGTCCGGCGGCGTTCCCGCCGAGAGCAGCGCAGATCGCGCCTTGGCGATGTCGCCGAAGACCGTTTGTTCCTGCTGGGCATAGCCCTTCACCGTCTCCACCAGGTTGGGAATCAAGTCAGCGCGGCGCTGAAGCACGATATCCACTTGCGACCAGGCTGCCTTGACCGTCTCATTCTTGGTGACCAGGGTATTGCGGACCCCAACATATTGCCCGAATACCGCGAGTGCAATCACCACCAGGACGATCACCACGATGATGCCTTTGCTCATTTCTTCTTCTCCTGAAACCCACTCTCCACGAAAGTCACGACTGCGGCCCGAACGAATCCAACATTCTATCGACTGCCGCGGTAATTTGCTGCACGGCAGCCAGGTACCGCGAAAAAAGCTCATCGACGTCCAACTGTTTGCGCTGCGCTTTCTGCTCGCGAATATCCAGCAGCTGCAGAAAGGCGGAGGGATCGAAAGGAACTTTTTCGGCCAGGACGGTGATCGCTTCCCGCTTGGAATCCGGTGGCGTGTTGCCCATTGCGATCAAGGCATGGCGGAGCAAGGTGACGAAGGCTGAAAACGAGCCCAGCATCAACTCCCAGGTCCGTTGCCCGTTGCCTGCGGCCAGCAGCGCCTGCTGCCGCAGCAGGATGACTTTTTCTCGCAGTTCGTACTCGAGCTGGGCCCGGTGCAGGTGCAGGGGAATGGTCAAGCCGCGCAAAAGGTCATCGCCAAACAACACACGATGACGGTGCTTGATGTCCGTTAACTCAATGGAAAACACGTCGGCGGAGCGTTGCAGTTCGTCGCTCGACAATACCAGCGGTGGCCGATGGTTTTTCCGAGTCCACCATTCCACGGGCGGGGCCATCGCCCTCAACGCCGCAAAGGAGATTTCACGCAGGATGCATAGCAAATTGATGTTGGAGTATTGCGAATGGAACTCACCGTCGGCGGCAGAACCGTAGAGGATCACGCTCTGCAGGTTAGTTCCCGCCGCTCCCTGTAGCCGGCTGACGAACTCGTCGATCTGTTTTTCGTGGACCATGCCAGTCTCCCTATTACCAGCTTCCCCCGGCGCCGCCCCCGCCCGTGCTGCCGCCGCCAAAGCCACCAAAGCCTCCTCCACCGCCACCGAAGCCGCCGCCGAAACCGCCTCCCCGGCCGCCGGAAAGCAGCAGCCAGAACAACACCGTCCGCAAAGGAGTCAGAAGGACGATCAGGACAACGATGATGAGGACCACAATGCCCAGCGGCGAGATGCCGGGACTGGGCTCATCGCGCTGCGTGGGGGCGCGTGGACGAGAGCCCGTCAACTGCACCCCCGCATCCAGGGCGATGACTTCGGCGACCCGCGAAACGATCAGCGTGACCGCGCCGTTGAAGTTGCTCTGCTTGAGATACGGAACAGCCTCGCGGCCAAAGCCGCCAACCTTGCCGTCGGGCAGAATTGGCTCCAGCCCGTAACCGACCGTTGTCCAGTAGCGGTGATCCTGGACGGCCAACAGGATCAGGACGCCGCGGTCGGATCCTTTCTTTCCGATCCCCCATTTCTGGTAGAGATCGACGGAATAGTCCACGATTTCCCGGCCATCGAGGGACTGGACGGTGACCACGGCGATCTGCGCATGCGCCTTCTCATCCGCCTGCTGGCACAGATCGGCAAGGTCCTGAACGGTACCGGCATCGAGCACGTGGGCAAAGTCGTTGACGTAACCTGACGCATGGAGCTGCGAAACCGGTTCAGCGTGGAGCAGCCCGGCGAGCACGAGCACCAACGGTACCATTCTCGCAACTCGTGGGCCTAGCGGCATGCGAGGGATTGTATAAGAGATGCCGTGGACACGAGCCGGGTTCGTGTCACCGCGATTTTGCCCGGTCCTTCAGGCGGAAGACAAATTTCAGGCCTGACCAGACGTCGTTAATCGCGCATACCTTGACGTCGACGAGGCCGGCTTCCAATCCAATGCGGCGGACTTCGTTCTCGTCGAGATCGGTGGCGACTCCAGAAGCCTTCTTGGGCCAGCTCACCCATAGCATTCCAGTCGGCGCGAGTTGCTCTTTGAGGCCGGAAAACCTCTGTTTCAGCTCGGTGGAATGTTTGGCAAAAATCATGCCGAAATCGACTTCGGTTGTCCGGTCTTTTGCCATCCGGCACAAGGCTAAGGCAGCCTTGAGCTCCATTCGCACCCCGGCGGGCATGTTAAGCAAAGCGACCCTCGAGGCGCTCTTGATGCCAAGCTTCTTGGGAAGTGGAGTGCCGGAGTATCCCGCCATGAGCGTCTATTGCGAGGGAGCGTAGTAGCCGTGGCGGCTGCGGACGTGCAGGCCCTTTTCCTGCGCCAGAATTTCGATCGTCCGGTAACGGCCATCGGGCTTGAAGTCGGCCGGCTTATAAGAAATCGCGTACTGGCTCCGCAGCTCCTCCTGGATTGCGGCGAAGGCGTTGGCAACGTCGCTCAGCTGGAAGGGAACATAGGTGCGGCCGCCAGTCGCACTGGCGATGCGATCCAGGACCTTGTCCCCATGGTGGCTGCCGCCGGTCAGGTTGGTACTGATGGTGTAAACCACCACGTCGGCCCGTTGCGCCATGTCAATCGCTTCCTCACGAGTGACATGACTCTGGTTGTCTTCGCCATCACTCAAGAGAACGATGGCTCGCCGCACCGGTCCGTCCGGTCTTGACTTGAGCAATTTGTCCCGGCAGGCAAAATAGATGGCGTCGTAAAGGGCCGTACCACCTCCGGGGCGAAGCGCGCGCACCCCGACCGAGAGTGATTCCGTGTTGTCAGTGAAGTCCTGCGTGACCTCGGGGGTTTCGTCGAAACCGATGACAAAAGCGTGGTCATATCTCCGGCGGATGGTCTGGTTCAGGAACTCAATCGCCGCCTCCTGCTCGAACTTGAAGCGGTCGCGCACGGAATTGCTGGCGTCAATCAGCAAACCGACTTGCAAAGGCAGGTCGGCCTCGCTGTGAAAACTGCGGATCTCCTCCGGCGGCTTGCTGTCATCGATGACCTTGAAATCATTTTTCTTCAGATCCTTGACATACTTCCCGTGCTTATCGGTCACAGTGAAAACCACATTCACTTCGTTGACGGTGGTGCGAATCGTGGCGAGGGCATCATCGGCCGGCGGCGCAGAACTTGGCACGGGGGCCGAATCGTCCTTCTGTGGCTCCGCGGCAGACGGGCTGGCGCCGGACTGCTGATTCTGGCGACTGGAGTCGTCGGTGGGTTCGGTCGATCTCGTGGCAGCGGACTGCGCCGGGGCTGCCGTCGCAGGAGCAGCCTGCCCCGAACCGGGCGGCGCCTGTTCCTGCACGGCCGGTTTCCGGGCCCGTGCGTCCGGTCGGGACGCTGACGGCGCGGGGGGCAGACCGTCACCTGAATTCTGTCCAGGAACCGCCGGCGAGAGCAGCGCAAAAACTGCGAGCGAGGGTATAAGGCCGCGAAACGTCATTGATTTTCACATTATAGACGGAACCCGGTTCAGGGGCTTGCACGGGCGTAACAGATCGACAGATGCCGCTCGGCCGAGGGCGGAGATACCTCTCGTCCATTCTGATACGGGCGGCTAACCCGCTTCGATCCGCTGCAGAAAGGACTGGAGTTCTTCCGGCAACGGTTGCGAGAACGACAATTCTTTCGCAGTCCTGGGATGTTGAAGTTGTAAACCCCCCGAGTGGAGAAAATTTCGGTCGAGGAACATGGTCTCCGCATTCTTTCCCCGAATCTGAGCGGGAGCGCCGTATAACGTGTCTCCGACGATTGGGTGGCCGGCGGAAGCCAGATGTACGCGAATCTGATGAGTACGGCCGGTCTCAATGCGTAATTTCAAGAAGGTGAACTTCCCGTATTTCGAGTCGATTCGTTTCTCGACTGTGTAATGCGTCACCGCCTCACGCCCTCCGGCGCGGCGGGTGGTCATCCGCGTCCGGCGTACCCGGTCGCGGCTGATGCGGCTGCTGATGGTTCCCTGGTCTGCCTTGACCCAGCCATGCACCAGGGCGAGATATGTTTTCTTTACCTCGCGTTGGGAAAACTGTTTCGCCAGCCGGCGGTGCGACTCGTCATTCTTCGCAACCACCAGCAGCCCGCTGGTGGCCTTATCGAGTCGATGCACGATGCCGGGCCGCAGGTCCCCGCCCGTCTCAGAGAGACTCTGGAAGCGGTGGAGCAGGGCATTCACCAGCGTTCCGCGGTTGCGGGAGTCTTCAGTTGCGCCTGCTCCCGCGTGAACCATCATGCCCGCCGGCTTATTGACCACCGCCATGTCTTCATCGTCGTAAACAATATCAAGTGCGATCTCCTCCGGAATGGCCTTCAGCGGCGGCAATTCGATCTGGCTCAAGATGGTGACATGTTCATCCCCGCGCAGCCGGCGCGACCGCTTGGCAACCTCCGCATTGACGAGCACTTTCTGCTCCTCGATCAGCTGTTGAATTCGGGCGCGGCTGGTTTCAGGGAGCTGCGCGACCAGGAACTGGTCGAGGCGCTTGCCGGCAGCGTCAGAGGCGGCAACCAGATGTAAAGGAAACTTCGACATGGGTCAGGCCAAGAATACCGCAGGAGACACAGGCGCGGCGTCCAGCTATCGCGCGGCTTGGGCAGTCGCGCTTTTCAATCCCGGGCGCAGCCACCAGATCAGGCCGCCCGAAAGTACCAGGAGAATGGAAATCAGTTGTGTTCCGGTCATCAGTCCGCCAAACACCGATCCGCGGCCGGGATCGTCCCGTAAAAACTCCAGGAAGTAGCGGGCGACTCCGTATAAGAACAGATAGGCGCCAAACACCTGACCGTCGAACTTTCTGCGCTTGAGCAGCCACATCAAAATGAAGAAGTTTGCCACTTCCACCGCGGACTCGAACAGCTGCGTGGGCTCGAGGGGCTGATTAAGCGGCGTTCCCACCCACGCTCGAGCTATCGTATTCCGAAAAGTCACGCCCCAAAAATGGGACGTCGGTTTGCCGTAGCAGCAGCCCGCGGCGAAGCATCCCACACGTCCGATGGCGTGTCCCATCGCCAGGCCGGGTGCGAAGGCATCGCAGGTGGCCAGGGCGGGCATGTGGTGTTTGCGGACGTACCAGGCCGCGGCCGCAAAAGCGGCGACGAGTCCGCCGGAAAAGACGCCGCCGGCCTGCAGGGTGCCGAAACTGAAGATTTCTCCAGGGTGCCCGGAGTAATACGTCCAGTCATTGACGATGTAGAGAATTTTGGCGCCCAGAATCCCGCACAGCACCACCGCGATGCCGAGGTTCCACGCATCCTCCGGATTAATGCCCTCCCGCTGGGAGTTGCGGACACTGATCCAAAGCCCGACCAAAACTCCTAATGACACCAGGAATCCGTAAGTCGGCAGGCTGAAGCCGCCAATGTGGAAGAGTCTGGGAAACACTGTTTAGTTAGATGCCGCTTTTTTGGGAATTACTGTCAGAAGTCTAGCAGGAAAGGCGGGCGATGAAAGCTGGGAAACGCGCGGGCTCTCCAGGCCTAACCATCGCTGGCACGGGGAAGAAAAGAAGCCGACCCACTGAGCCGTGTGGTGGGCCGAGAATGAACCGTCGTAAGACGTGTGGGAACCCTCCGAGACCCTTTAGGCGTCTCCGCATGACGGAGCATGGCACACCGGATCTAATGTCGAGTCGGGCCCCCGTTCATTCGGGTGTTGGTTCAAAAATCGGTGACCACCATCACCAACTTTGTAGGCCGGCTTTCAATTGTGAATGCTAGGGAAAACCATCTGGATTGACAAGGGGCGGACCGCAAATAGTTGGCAGGCGGCTTGCAACTAAAGTAACTGGAGTTTCGATCAAGGGGCTTGCAAAATTCCTGGAGCCGGCCAGGGGCGGAATGGGTCCATAATCGATTGCGGCTCTATCGATTAGCTGCCGTGAAGCGAATTACCCTGCTCTGCGCGTATCCTCTAGAACTTCGTCCAGGGCGTTCGAGAGGTGGTTGGCCCGCTTCAAGTATTCGATCGAGCCGGCATCGTAGTTCCGTTTCAGCATGTGATACTCGTCGGCTATGTTCAGAGCGGCAAGCACCGCCACTCGCACCGTGTCGACGGTATGGGTCTGTTCGGCGACCGCGCGCATCTTGGTGTCGACATACTCGGCAAGCTTCAGAATATAGTCGGGATCGGAACCACGAAGATTGTATCCCTGATCAAAAATCTCCACCCGCACGCTGTTATTGACGGGATCCTTTGCCGGGGATTGCTTACCAGCCACCGCCATTCTCATCTGCTCCTGTTCACCGCATCCATCTCCCGCGCCAGGATCGTTTCTGGCTTCGACGTCAGCCCGCGGCTTGCTCCTCGGCTACTGTATCGATCTGCTTGAGCATCTTCTCGACCCGCGTGCGCACTTCTTCCCTTTCCCGCCGCAACTGAACCATCTCGCGGCGAAGACCTTCGATTTCCTCCTCGCGCTGCTCCACCTGCTCCCGCAGACGCTGGACGTCCCGCTCGGCTACGGAACGGCCCTCGCGAGCCGCCTTGTACAGCTCAATAGTGCGATAAACCTTCTCCTCCAGCGCCTGAAAATCGTCGGCAGGTATCTCCGCGGATACGCCTTCAGCCATTCTCACGGACATGATTGCACTTCTTCCCTTCGAAAATTCGGATCAGAGCGCAGTATAACCCAGAAAGCTGTGAAGATAGCAGCGCGAAAACCGATCGAAACGCAGCGCGTTCCTCGGGCTACGCAGGGTCGCGCCTATTTTCGAAGTTGACGCAGGCGATTTGCGGCTTCGTCCAGCGTTTCGGATTGCTTGCAGAAGGCAAAGCGCACCTGGCGGGCGCCGTCGCGGGGATCGTTATAGAAACTCGAGCCAGGAACCGCAGCGACGCCGATATCCTTTACCAGATACCGGGTGAAAGCGACGTCGTCGGCAAAGTCGAATTCGCTGATGTCCGTCATGATGTAGTAGGCGCCTCGCGGACGGTAGCAGCGGAAGCCCGCGCTGGTCAGCGCCGGCATCAGGCGATCGCGGCGCGCGCCATAGTTGGCGGCGAGATTCTGATAGTAGCTCGCGGATAAATCCAGGGCAGCGGCTCCGGCCTCCTGTAACGGAGCAGGCGCCCCCACAGTCAGGAAGTCGTGAACTTTGCGAATCGCGTTGGTAATGGCGGGAGGGGCCACTGCCCATCCCACTCGCCATCCCGTGACACTGTAACTCTTGGAGAGGCCATTGATGGTTACTGTCCGGTCCGCCATCCCATCCAGGCTGGCGATAGAAACATGCTGCGCTCCATCATAGAGAATGTGTTCGTAAATCTCGTCGGTGATGGCAAGCACGTTATATTCGACGCACAAATCGCGAATCAGTTCCAGTTCGGCCCGGGTGAAGACTTTGCCCGTGGGATTGTTGGGTGTGTTCAGAATGATGGCCTTGGTCTGATGGTGGAATGCGGCACGAAGCTCGGCAGGATCAAAGTCCCATTCGCCGTCACTGTTTTCCGGCGGCCGCAGCCTGATGAAGATGGGCTTGGCTCCGGAAAGAATGGAGTCCGGGCCATAATTCTCGTAGAAGGGCTCGAAAATTACGACCTCATCCCCGCGGTTACAGACTGCGAGCAGGGTTGAGATCATGGCTTCGGTCGAGCCGCAGCAGACGGTAATCTGAGTTTCCGGGTCGACCTGGATCCCTTGCCATTGCCCCATCTGCCGGGCTATGGCATTGCGGAGGTTTTTTGCGCCCCAGGTGATGGCGTATTGATTTACGTCGCGGGCGACCGCCTCCTGCGCGGCTTGCTTGATTTCCGCCGGCGCGGGAAAGTCGGGAAAGCCTTGCGCCAGGTTGACGGCGCCATACAGCATGGCCTGGCGCGTCATTTCGCGAATCACCGACTCGGTGAAGTGTTCGACCTTATCGCTGAGGAAATGCTTGGAATGGGTACCGACGTCAGCCATAGTGGGTTAGGCTAGCACAGCCTAGGATGCCCGCAGGGTGCCGCCCAGGTCCTCCAGCGCCTTGATCATCTGGGATGACCACTGCGCTACTTCGTCATCGCGAAGCGTTCGGTCGTTCGACTGCAGGGTGGCGCGAAGCAGAATCGAATATTTACCGGCCGGCACAGCCCCGCCGCGAAACACTTCCATTGGCACGAAGCTGCGCAGTTCGCGGATCCTCAGACCAGTGACGGCGCTCTCGATTTTCTCGAAATCCACAGTGTCCGGAAAAACAAACGAGAAATCCCGCTCCACCGCCGGATAACGGGGCAGGGGCTCGTACCGGATTTTGCGGAGCCCGCGGCCGTACAGCCGGTCAAGAAAGACTTCCGCGATGAATATCTCCTGCCGAAGTTTTCGTTCCGCAGTGATCTCTGGATGAACTTGTCCAATCTGGGCCACAGGCACGCCATCCATCAGGGCGCGGGCTGAACGCTGGGGATCGAAGTATTCAGCCGTCTGACGGTCATAGCGGAGAGTCGAATGCTCGAAGGCATTCAACAGGGTTTCGACATCGCCCTTGAGGTCGAAAAACGAAAACCGCGTGGCCGCCTGATGAACGCTCTGCGCGGTGGCATGACCCGTCGCACCCATGCAGATGCGCTTTGGCTCCGCTGCACCCGATCCCGCAGCCTCAAATATGGTCCCGGCCTCGAATACGCGAACATTCATGCTGCCGCGGTTAAGATTGTAGGCCAGCATGTTCAGCATGCCCGGGACCATGGAGGTGCGCATGACCGAGGCTTCCTCGCTCTGAGGATTTGCCAGTTCGATAACCGGAACAGAGGAAAACTGCTCGGCATCCCGATGCGAGATGAAAGTGAGCGAGAGGGCTTCGTTGTACCCCAGCGCCAGCAGCGAGCGACGCAAGGTAGTGTCTTTTTCCGCCTCGGGCCTTTCGACAACCGAACCGGCGTAGGCGGGAAGAGTGTTGGGAAACCTGTCGTATCCGTAGAGCCGGGCCACTTCCTCGATCAGGTCAATCTCGCGCTCCACATCGAGCCGCCAGCTGGGAATATGCACGGTGAATTCCAGTTCTTCGCCCGGTTCCGGCAGGACATCGAAGCCGAGCCGCTTCAGAATCTGGACGACCTGATTGGGTTCGATTTCCTTGCCCAGGATGCGGCGAACTTCCGCGGTGCGCAGCCCAACCGGAGCCTGATCAATTCGCCGGGCGATGGCATCGATGGGACCGCCAATCAATTCGCCTCCACCCGACCGCAGAATCAACTCCGCCACGCGATTGCAGGAAAGAATCGTCGAGTCGAAATCGGCGCCGCGCTCGAAGCGGTGCGAGGCATCCGTGTGCAGGCTGTGACGCCGCGACATCCGACGAACCGTTACCGGATCCCACCAGGCCGATTCGATCAGGATATTGCGCGTCTTCTCGGTGATCATGGTGTCGAAGCCGCCCATGGTGCCGGCGAGCCCGACCGCTTTGTTGGCGTCGGCCACGACGAGATCTTCGGACGTGAGCCGCCGGTCCACTCCATCGAGGGTCTTGAGGGTCTCGCCCGCTCGCGCCCGGCGCACGACGATCCTGCCGCCTTCCAGCAGATCGAGGTCGAATACGTGAGTGGGCTTCCCCATCTCCCAGAGCGTGTAGTTGGTCGCATCCACGGCGTTGTTGATGGGGCGCTGATCGAGTAACTGCAGGCGGTGGGCAATTTTCGCCGGTGAGGGCTTGACGGTCACATTGCGCAGGATGCGGGCGGTGAAGCGTGCGCATCCCTGATCGTCTTCGATCTCGATGGGATACGACACTCCATCCCTCGCGGATGGCAGGACCGGGGCGATCGGTTTGAGCGGCGCGTCGTAGAGCGCGCCAGCCTCGCGCGCGACTCCGTAGTGATTCATGGCGTCGGGCCGGTTGGTTCCGATCTCCATCTCGAACACAGTGTCATCCCCGCTGCCGCCGATCCCTTCGACCGCGATGCCGATCGAGGTCAGGTCGTGCGCGAGTTGCGCATCGTCGACGCCGAGGTCGACGAAATCGCGGATCCACTGAGGAGAAAGTTTCATGATCGAGCTTTTCGTTGCCGGCAACCGCCGGTTTACTCAAACTGCCGCAAGAACCTGACGTCGCCCTGGAAAAACAGTTGAATGTCGTCCACACCGTACTTCAAGAGCGCGACCCGGTCGACTCCCATGCCAAAGGCAAACCCGGAGACCGCCCGCGACTCGTAGCCGTTGTGCTTGACGAATTCGAAGACATTGGGATCGACCATGCCACAGCCAAGAATTTCGATCCATCCCGTCTGCTTGCAGGGGCGGCAGGGCTCGCTTCCACGCCTCCCGCTTCCGCCGCATATGAAACAGCTCACCATCATTTCGGCGCTGGGCTCCGTGAAGGGAAAAAACGAGGGCCGGAAACTGGTCTTCACGTTCGATCCGAACAACGCCTTCATGGCGTGATCCAGCGTACCCTTCAAGTCGCCGAAAGTGATGTTGGTGTCGACCGCCAGGCCCTCGATCTGATGGAACATCGGAGAATGGCTGGCATCGAACGGATCGTTGCGGTGCACTTTGCCGGGGATCACGATCCGGATGGGCGGCGGCATCATCTCCATGGTGCGAATCTGCACCGGCGAGGTATGCGTACGCAGCAGCAGCCGTTCCCGTTGCGGCTTTGAGTCCTGGTTGGCGATGAAGAGCGTATCCTGAGTGTCGCGCGCGGGATGATTGGGCGGGAAATTCAGCGCCTCAAAGTTATAGTAATCCGTTTCAATCACCGGCCCTTCGGCGACCGTGTATCCGAGATTGCGAAAGACCGAGACGATCTCGTTCATGGTCCGGATGATCGGATGCTGGGCGCCAATGCTGCGGTGAATGCCGGGGAGCGTGATATCGACGTAAGCCGAGTCCTGGGGGAACGAAACGCCCGTGCCCCGGGCGCGCTGCAGGGCGGCCTCGATGGTTTCCTCGACGCGCAGCTTGATGTGATTGACGCGCTGGCCGACGTCGCGCTTGGCGTCTTTCGGGGCTGCCTTCAGCCAGAGGTCATTCAGGTCTGCCAGGACCCCGTTTTTTCTCGCCATCCAGCGATCGCGGAACAGCTTCCACTGGGCCTCATCGCCGGCGGAGGATGACTCCTTTTCGAGCGCAGCCAGAAGCTTGGCCGCAGCCTTGTCGAGCGCTGCGGGCGAGTAATCCTTCAGTTTGGAGACCGTGTAGGCCATGCTGCGGTTCGAGCCCTACGTGATTCCTGAAAGCTGAGAGCTCTTACGCGGCCCCGCCGAGAGCGCCCTTCGCCTGCTCGGCGAGACTCTTAAACGCGCCCGGATCGTTGACTGCGATGTCGGCGAGAATCTTGCGGTCCAGCTCCACACCGCTCTTCTTCAGCCCGTGGATAAACTGGTTGTAGCTGATGCCGTTCAGCTTGGCGGCTGCGCCAATCCGCACAATCCAGAGCGAGCGGAATTGCCGCTTGCGCTGCTTGCGACCCGAATAGGCGAACTTCAGCCCGCGCTCGACCGCCTCTTTGGCGGAGCGGTACAGCTTTGATTTTGTGAGGAAATACCCGCTGGCGCGTTCCAGGATTCTCTTGCGCTTGGCGTGGCGCTTGGTTCCGCGTTTTACACGAGGCATGTGACTGCTCCTTTTTCTTGCTTACGATTTACGGCGGCTGGAGGTAGGAGACTAAACCAGTCTTTTTGACCTCTTCACGCGCCGGCCGGCTCGCAAGAGCTGGCGTTCCGCAACTAGTACGGAATCATCCGCTTAACTTTGGGCGTATCCGCGTCGCTCACCAGGACGGCCGCTCGCAGCTTCTTCTTGCGCTTGTGAGGCTTGGAAGTGAGCATGTGGCGAAGATGGGAGTGCCCGCGTTTCACTTTTCCGGACGCAGTCTTCTTGAATCTCTTGGCTGCACCCTTGTGTGTTTTCAGTTTTGGCATAAAACCTCAAGTGGCTGAAAGTCTTCGTTGGTCACGCTACGCCTGCTTGGCGCGATCGGGAGGGCGGGGCGCCGCTGGCGCTTTCTGGCCGCTCTCCTTCTTGGGCGCCAGGATGGCATGCAACGTATTACCTTCCTGCCGTGGCCGGAATTCCACAATTCCGCGTTCCGCTACATCCTTGATCAGGCGCTCCAGAATCTCCCGTCCCAGGCCGGTGCGCGTCATCTCGCGCCCGCGAAAAAAAATTGTGGCCTTGACCTTGTCGCCCTCGTCCAGGAAGCGCAATACGTGGTTCTTCTTGGTTTCGTAATCGTGGTCATCCACGTTAATGCGAAACTTCACTTCCTTGACCGTGATGACCTTCTGGTGTTTCTTGGCCTCGCGCTCCTTTTTCTCCTGCTGGTAGAGAAATTTCCCGTAGTCCATGATGCGGCATACAGGAGGCTGCGCTGTCGGCGAGATCTCAACCAGGTCCAGATTACGGTCGCGGGCCATTTTGAGCGCTTCGTAAGGAGGCAAGATGCCAATCTGGTTGCCTTCGTCATCAATCACGCGGATTTCACGCGCTCGAATACGCTCATTCGTGCGGATAAAGCGTTTGTCGATACAATCCTCCGTCCACTTGCAGGGCGAGTGGGATGCAAGATTATAGCATGGGGCAGACGGGCGCAGCCTGCCTGCGAAAAAGGCGAAACTGCTACTGACTGGCCTTTGCACTCCCCGTCAGGGTGCTCTCTTGGAGGCCCTCCACATGTGCCGCTATCCAGCGGTTCGATTCCTGGCGCCCCCGCACGCGAAGCTTAAGGTAGTTGTCGGTCACGGCCTCGGTGAAATCGCCCTGGCAATCGATTCCACCGCCGCTGAGAGTGATCGCTTGCAGGGTTGTTCCAACGAACGACCGCATAAAGCGGAGTTTCTTGGCTTCACCCAGCTCGCGCAAAATCCGGTTGCGCTCGCGCGCCAATGGTTCCGGAATCTGATTCCCCAGGCTTGCCGCCGGAGTGCCGGGGCGCGGCGAATAGGTGAACACGTGGAGATAGGTCAAGGGCAGGTCTTCCACCATCCGGCGTGTTTCCTCGAAGTCGGTATCGGTTTCACCGGGAAAGCCGACCATGACATCGGCGCCGATGGCCGCCGTGGGCATCGCGCTGTGGATTTTCTCGATCTTCCGGCGATAATGCCAGGGGCGATACTTGCGGTGCATGGCCCGCAAGACGCGATCACTTCCCGACTGCAGGGGAACATGGGCGTGCCTGGCGATACGCGATGATCCGGCCACCTGGGCGATCAGCCTGTCACTCCAGTCCATGGGCTCGACGGAACTGATGCGCAGCTTTTCCAATTCCGTGTGATCGAGGATGGCCTCGATGAGATCTTCGAAACACGGTTGCACCGGCCGTCCTGGGCGCGGAGCAAATGTCTGGCGCAGGTTCTCGGGCTGCAGATCGCGTCCCCAGCGGCCCAGGTTGATGCCGGAAACCACAACCTCTTTGTAGCCCCCCGCGACCAGCACGTTGACTTCGTCGATCACACGATCAAGCGGCAACGAGCGGCTCTGTCCGCGAACATAGGGGATCACGCAGAATGAGCAACGGTTGTCGCAGCCATCCTGAACCTTGAGATTGGGACGGGTACGATCGTTTCCAGCCTCGAACACTGGAGCCGCAAGCAGCTGAGTATGGGCAAAGATGTCGGTCACGAAAACGGGAGGATCGCCGTCTGCGGGACGTGAAGGCGCCGCGATTTCGACCAGTTGATGCTTGTGAGAATTACCAACGACGACGCTGACGCCGGGCAGCGACGCCAGTTCGCCGGGAGCCCGCTGTGCGTAGCATCCCGTGACTATAATCTGGCACGCGGAGTTTTCGCGGCGTATCCGCCGGATCGCGGCTCGCGCATCGCGGTCGGCGGCCGCGGTCACAGTGCAGGTGTTCAGGACAACGACTTGCGCATCAACGGGAGAACGGGCAGGTGCAATCCCGCGGTCGCGGAACTGCCGTTCAATATCGGCGCCGTCAGCTTGGGTAGCCCGGCATCCGAAATTTTGTACGTAAAACCCCTCCATGCCTACATACTACACTGCCCAACCGCACATCAGGCCGAGGCTGAAACCCGCCGTTGCAGGAAACAGTCACGGCAAAAAACGGGACGGCCCTGAGTAGGTTTAAAAGGTATCGTCGTCTCCCTGCCGCACTGCGAACAGATGGCTCGCGTCTCGCTACGCGACGAGTTCTGGCCGCCGCCAAATGAGGGTCTGGGGCTGGAGCCTCTCTTTGCCTTGCAGGATCGGCAGCGCTTGGGTTCGTTCCTGAATTGTTTATCGTGAAAGAACAACTGTTCGCCGGCGGTAAAGACAAACTCCGCGCCACAATCGATACACTTCAAAACCTTGTCCTGGAATTCCATTGAGGATGCTCCCTTCGAATCGGTCCCCGACGCAGCCAAACGCCCGCCCAAACCCGCTGGACACGCACACACTTCTGCGCGGGATTTTTCTTTCATCCCCCTCAATGACAAAACTGGACTACCCTGGGCTCGGTCCCTCCAGGCGCCGGGGGGAGCCTGGTCACACCTTGACTGGCTATCTGACCATTTCGCCCGCAGTCCCACGAATCGGGCGAAACAGAAGGGCCGCGACTTTTGGGAGTGCGGCCCTTTTAACCACTAGTCTTGCTCTTTTCGCGCTTTCTTTCTGCTGCGCTTGCGCGCCAGCGCTTCTTTTACACGCTTTTTCTCACCGGGTTTGAGATAAAAAGAGTGGCGTTTGACTTCCTTGATGATGTCTTCCTGTTGCACCTTGCGTTTGAACCGGCGCAAGGCGTTCTCGAGGGATTCGCCCTCCTGAAGTCTTACTTCCGCCAAAGAAACTACACCCCCAAACTCGCCCTAATTGGACCCGTTAGTTATTGCAAGGTTCCGCGGGCAAGTCAAGCAATATATGTGGATACCCTTCTTTCCCCGGCAGCGGAAAGGGAAACAAAGTCAATAGCTGAGCCTCAGTGCCAACTGCACCTGCCGCGGCGGGTACGAGTCGATGGTCTTCAGGAAACTGCCCGGAATCTGATAATGGCCGGGGAAGTAGTTGATTCCAAGTTGGTTACTTACTTTCACAAAGTATGCGGAGTTGCCCTCAAATCCATTCTCCGTAACCAGAACCCGAGGATTGTCCTGATTGAAGAGGTTGAAAGATTCAACGATCAGGTCGAGTTTTGTCCGGTCTCTGAGAAACAGCCGGCGCGTGAGACGCATGTCGGTGGTGGAATAGTCGGGGCCTAGCAGGGAATTCCGGCCCACGCCGGGGAGCCGATCATTGGAGAAGTCTCCGTCCTGATTTGGATCCCCGACCACGGTCGCATTCACCGGCCGGCCGCTGCCGAAAGTCAGAACGCCAGCGACCTTCCAGTCGTTGAACAGGTGCGCCAGCAAGGGCTGATCTCGATGAAACCACCTGGGTTCGGCGATCCAGGAAAATACCAGGCGATGACGTTGATCGGTCACGCTCGGGCCGCGCTCTGCGTTGGCGGCGTATGAGTTCTGCACCAGAGCCGGCTGGCCTGCCACCAGCGCATCCTGACCGTCATCGATGGCGTGGGCGAAAGTATAGGCGAGACGGAAGTAGAGGCCACTGGTCATTTGCCGCCGCACCGAGACGGTCATGCCGTTGTACTCGCTGGATGCGGCGCTTTCAAAAACATCGATGGCTCCCAGTTGCGGGATGGGGCGCGACAGGGGGTTGATGCACGGGGGGAATGGACAGGTGAAGGAGGGCGTCATTTGCCAGGTTGAGAATGAAGCCACGTCATAATAAGTTCCAAGAAAATCTGCGCCCGAGCTGTCGTACACCGGATACTCCACATCAACCGGCGGCGGCAGGTTGACGTCGCGCGCTCGAATCAAGTCGACACCGTGCACGTACATATAGGAAACGCCTAGCGCCACGCGGTGAAAGACTTCCCGTTCTGCGCTCAAACTGGCCTGCTCCACCTTTGGGGTTCTGAAATTCGACGAGAACGAGGAAATATCTGTTTCTGCGTACTGGGTCAGGCTCGAGGGCAAGGCGCAGGACGCGTTTAGCGCGCAATCAACCAGCGGGTAGGGATACTGAGGAAAAACCTGGTGCGAGTAATAGTTCGAATTGTTCAGGAAGAGGTTGAATGAAGAGACTCCGTTGTCGGTTGCGAGGGTCGATGTGTAGATCTGCGGAATGCGGGTGAAAAACCATCCATATCCTGCCCGCAGAACCAAAGGACGACGCTCCCCGAACGCGTATGCCAGGCCGATCCTCGGCGCGAAATTGAACGGGTCCCACGGAACTTTTCCGGAATCCGGCCACAAGGGATTGCTGACCAGACCCCGCGTCGTGAATGTCTGCAAGTCGTAACGGCCGCCCAGGTTCACAGCCAGGTGGTCGCTGAGGCGGATAGTATCTTCGACGAAGGCGGCGAATTCGTTGGTGTCTGGATGGCTGACTGCAGTGCCGAAGTTTTGAATGTAATACTTGGGAACGTCGTGGGCATACGCGCGCAGAGGGGTCAGCAGTAATCCTGCTTCCTGCGGTTCGAAAGTGAAGGGATTCACCTTGATGAGATCGAAGATATACTCGCCTCCCGACAGAGATGGGAAGAAGTTATAAATCCAGGTGAGGAGCGCGTCGCCTCCCAGCTTCCATGAATTTCGCTTGCCCTCCAGGCTGACGGTTTCCGTCAAATGCAGGCGATGTTCGCGGGTCTGGCGGGGCAGGATCGAAGAGCGTCCAAAACCATCGATCACGCCGCGAACGCTGGTGAGCGGCTCGGACGTGTTGCTGACGGAATCCTGCAGATCGCGTGAGAATTGCAGTCGCAAGTGGCTGACCACGCGCCAGGAGAGCGAACTGGTCAGCGAGGCTGAAGCGGTTTCGGTGGAAACCTGTTCCTCGCCGTTATCGCTGATGGCGAACGTGGTCAGTGGACTGGCCGGGTCGAGAAAGACATTGTTCGAGCCCCAGTATCGCGAGGTGTTGAGACGCAGAGAGAGAGTCTGATGCGGGTTCAGGGCAAAGTCCATCTTGAAGAAGGCGGCGTTGCCCAGCATGCTGGAAGGATATTGCCCCGCGAGGCCAGTGAGTCGGTCGGCCGCGGCAAATACCAGCCCGATATCACTGGTTTCATAATCCCCGCCTTGCAACGGACCCTGGGGCGCCTGCGGAATGACCCTCGAACTGCCGTCGAGGAAACGCACAATCGAGGGAACGCGGAAGATGTGTTGATCGAATCCGCCGAAGAAGAACACCTTGTTGCGCCGAACCGGTCCGCCCAGGGTCAAGCCAAACTGCTGCTGCTGGCCGTGAGGTTTGAAGGAAAGGAAGGGATGGGTCGCACCGAATCCGTTGTCGCGCAGGTAATAAAAAGCTGTACCATGCAGCTGGTTTGAGCCCGACTTGGTCACGACATTAATGACGGCGCCCCCGGCCCGTCCCAGTTCCGCTCCGTAAGTGTTGGAGGAAACACGGTACTCCTGCACCACTTCGTTGGAGAACTGGTAGGGAGCGCGATACCGTCCCCGAGCCTGGGCAAAAAAGGCGTTGTTGTTATCGGCGCCGTCGACCAGGTAGCTGGACTGGTATCCGCGGATTCCTCCAAACGCCAGATCACCGTTGGAACCCGAAGTGAGCCCGCGAGGATCCTGCGTGACACCCGGGGTCATGAGGGCCAGATCGGTGTAACGGCGCCCATCAAGCGGTAATTCTTCGATCGCGCGCACGTCGATCAACGACGACACGGCCGATGGTTGGGTGTCAACGAGCGGCGGCGCTCCCGAGACGGTTACATTCTCATTGGCGCCGGCGACCGCCAATTTGAATTCGAGGTCCAGAGTTCCACCTACATCGACGTGCAGCTTCGGAGTGACCTGGGGAGACATGCCGGCGGAAATGACGCGGGCAGAGTAGTCCCCGGGAGGCAGCAGTTTAAAGCTGAATCGGCCCTCCACATTACTCGCCACCGAATAGCGAAAATCGGTGGCGTCATTCACCACGGCGACGATGGCGCCGGCAATGCGCTCACCGGTCGTGTCCACGACGGTTCCGCGAATCGCCCCGGTGGAAGCGTCTTGAGCGGCGAGGGCCGGTGCCAGGAACACAAGCTGGATGAGTAAGAAGGGCGCGTTGCGAAGGAGATGACCGAGCCAGGGAAGTTGTCCGAAAGACAGAGGCTGCCTGCGAACGAGGTTCAAGCACATTGCCGCTCACCTGGGATGATTGAATTCGGTGAGTCCGGCCTTTACGGGAGATGATTCTGGTATATCAGACGTCCTGCGCCCCGTCCGCACCATGCTGCAAATTTTGCTGGATTCTTCCCACGGCGGGAACGTGGCCTGCAAGCGTTCGTCTGGGTGAATGCGAAAGGAACTTGCGACGGGCAATTATTTCTGCAGTTTCTCCCGCACCAGATCCTCCACTCTGCGAAGAACTTCATCCTCGCTGAGGCGGGATGAGTCTAGAATCAGCGCATCCGGCGCGGGTTTGAGGGGCGAGGTGGCTCGTGTCCGGTCGCGCTGGTCGCGCAACCGGATTTCCGCGGCCGGCAGCGCAGCCATTGCGCCACGCTGGCTTTGCTGCTGTAACCTGCGCTGCTCTCGAATCAGAGGGTCGGCATCGAGAAAAATCTTCACATCGGCATGGGGAAACACTTTCGTCCCAATGTCGCGCCCTTCCATGATCACGCCGCCGGCAGCCCCCATTTCCTGTTGCCGCGCCACCATCCACTCGCGCACTTTGGGGTGAACCGAAACTCGCGACGCTCCTTCGGTGACGTCGGTTTCCCGGATCCGGAAGGTCACGTCCCGCCCATCCAGCAGAACGCGGTTGCCCGCTGTCCCTTGTTCCAGCCTGATCTGGGAGTCGCCCGCCAGCTTGGCCAGGGGATTCTCCTCGTCGAAGGAAACATCCCATTCAATGGCTTTCAAGGCCAGAGCCCGGTACATGGCGCCGCTCTCCAGGTTGGCATAGCCCAGCCTGCGCGCGAGCCGGGAGGCAATCGTGCTCTTGCCGGCGCCGGCGGGACCGTCGATGGCAATGATGAGCTTGCGCGCCTGTGGTTCGCTCATTGTGGAGAACAACGATTGTACACGGGCGAAAGAACTGGCGTTCGGCTCAGTGGCCAAGGAATCGCCGCCAGAGGAGGCTCTGCAACCTATCCGGCAAGGCGCAAGGGGCCGCAGGCACACATCGAACCACGGCTCGCGAGCCGACCTACCACACCTTGCATATTTTGTCAGGCGGCGCGGCCATCGGCTGACCGGCCTTGCAGGAGAATGCCTGGGAGAACTCCGGCATGTCAGTCACCACACCATTGATCCGGTACCGGGCCGGCGAGTGGGGATCGGTAATGGCGCGCAGGCGCAGATCCTCGGGCCGTTCGTTGGCGCAATCCCATTGGGCAAAGCCGACGAAGAACCTCTGTTCCGGGGTCAGTCCGTCGACCGGTTGCAGATGCTTGTCTTTGGTCGCGTCCTTCCAGGCGATGTAGGCCAGAATCTCACCGCCAAGGTCAGCCACATTCTCGCCCAGGGTGAGCTTGCCGTTGACGTGGACGTCGTCGGTGGCTACGTACTGCGAGTATTGATCGTCGACGCACTGAGTGCGGGCGTCGAACTTCTCGCGGTCTTCTTTCGTCCACCAGTTCTTCAGGTTGCCTTTGGCGTCAAACTGGCTGCCCTCGTCGTCAAAGCCATGGGTGAGTTCGTGGCCGATCGTGCCGCCGGTGTTTCCGTAATTGGGGGCGTCGTCCATTTTCGCGTCATAGAGCGGTGGCTGCAGCACTCCGGCGGGGAAGTTGATGTCATTCATCTGCGGGTTGTAATAGGCATCCACGGTAGGGGCGGAGATATCCCACTCCCCGTGGTCGACCGGCTTGCCGATTTTGTTGATATCGCGGCGAGTTTCGAATTCGTGGGTGCGGGCGACGTTGCCGGCAAAATCGTCAGCGGTAATGGTCACCGAGCTGTAGTCACGCCATTTGTCGGGATAGCCGATCTTATTGCGGATGCCTGCCAGCTTCGTCAGAGCCTGCTGCTTGGTCTCCGGGCTCATCCAGTCCAGCTGGCGGATGCGCTCACCCATGGCATCTTCGATGCGGCGCACCATATCGACCGTGCTCTGCTTGAGCTCCGGAGAAAAGACCTTGGCTACGTACACCTGGCCGAGCGCCTCGCCCAGATCGTAGTCCGTGTACTGGACGCAGCGCCGCCAGCGCGGCTGCATCTGCTGCACTCCCCGCAAATATTTCCGGTAGAAATCAAAATTCTCTTCCACGAACGCGGAAGAAAGATAGGGCGAGGAGGCATTGATCACCTCGAAACGCAGGTACGTCCTCCAGCTCTCGACGGGTTCGGAGTCCAGCAGAGCGTTGACCTCCTTGAAGAAATCCGGAACGCTCACATTCACCACTTCGAACCTGGGATATTTCAGGTCGCGGTAATAGGCAAACCAGTCGAGATTGGGAGCCAATGCCTCCACGTCGGCGACCTTCATCTTGTGCACCAACTTGTGCGGGTCCCGGCGGTCCACGCGGGTCATGGAGGCCTTGGCAAGTTCCGTCTCCATGCGCATGACCGTATCGGCATTCTGTTTCGCCGCCTGCGAGTTGTCTCCCGCCAGTTCGAAGACCTTCTGTACGTGCTGCAGGTATCGCTCCCGCGTCTCCTTCGACTTGGCGTCATCTTTGGTGTAATAGTCGCGGTCGGGCATGCCGAGACCGCCCTGGTCCACATCGGCAATGACTTTCTCGGAGTCGTCCGGATCCTGAATCGAGCCTGCGGCAAAAAGCATTGGACTCTGGTATTGGGAGTATCCGGCGAAGGTGAATTGTAAACGCGCCAAGAGCGGCGTCAGGTTGTTCTTTACCTTGAGCTGTGCGATCGCGTCCAGTTCAGGCTGAATCGGCGAGAGGCCCTTTTTTTCCGCCGCGGCTTCATCCATGCAGGCGCCGTAGAAGTCGCCGATTTTCTGCGTCACCGCGTCGCGTTGCGAATTGGGTTGCGCCGCCTGCTCCAGCATCCCGCGCAGGAAGTTGAGATTGTCCTGATACAGCTTGCCGTAGACCGACCACGAAGTCTGGTCAGGAGGAATCGGGTTTTTCTTCTGCCAGCCCCCGCAGGAATAGTGGTAAAAGTCGACGCAGGGATCGATAGACCGGTCCATCGAAGTTACGTCAAGACTTGGCGAGTAGGGAAGCTGAGCCGACGAGTTTTGCGCGGTCGCCAGCGAGGCGGAGAACAGGAACAACGCTACCAGAGACGGAAGATGTTTTCGCATAAGGGGTTGGACGGAACTTCCCGGAAAACGTCACGGGAAAGGCAATGGTAACGGATGGGTGCAATCCTGTCCAAACCGGACCCTCCGTCGGCCAAGGCGGTCTGGCTTCCCGAGGACTCTAGGCGGGGGTACCTCGTCCCGAGGGTCCAGGCATTTTCAATAGGCTGGCGTGGGCCGAATACCAATGTGTCACTAGTCTATGGACGGTCGCCTGCCATTGCGCCGTTGAGCCGTCAGCAGGCGGAGTCGTGGGTGCGGTCGCCGCGTCAGAGAAATCCAGGGACGCCGGCTGAGGCTTGCTCTTGCCGAGTTCTCGAATATACGCCGGAGGCCCCACCAGCAATGCAATGCGCTGTTTTGGCTTGATCCGGCGCATTTCGGTGGAGAGCATCGTGACCTCCTCGAAGCCCTGTTGCCCGTCGAACAACACCAGATCGTAGGCATGCGTTCTCCAAAGAGACATGGCTTCGCCCATGTCGCTGGCCGCGTCGACTTTGATCTCATAGTTGCGCAGGATGCTCGAGCGTAGAGCCTGTTTGCGTTGGTTGGGGTCGATGAGCAGGATTCGCTGGTGATCGGCGTACAAATAAGCAGGCACAGGACACCTCACACGAGAAATCGAGGCCAAACCCGGCTACAGGTCACGGCAGTAGTCGCGACTGCGCCGCTTCAACTTGCATGGTCATTCATTTTGCCGTGTGCGCGGGTAACGCCTCAGAGCCAAGATAGTCAGCCTCGGTTTCATGAATGTTTCTACTCTGTTAACGCTCCGTGAATTCGTGGGCAGCACGCTTCTCGCGAACTCGCACCTGATGGGCCGCTATCCCGTGTCGCAAGCGCGCGATGGAGTAGAAACGCCCGGTTGTGCCACTTTGGGAGGCGGGCTCGCCTAAGGTCTTTCGCTGATTGCATTGACGAATTGGCGCGTGTATTTTTCGTCCACTCCCCCGAAGACTGTTCCAACTTCCATCGGAAATCAGTGGTCGTGGATCAGCGGGCGGAGTCTGCGTGCGGGATGAACGGTGGGGAAGGCCGTTCCGGCCCGGCTTCCCAGGAGAAATTCTATGTCGCGTTGGGTGTTCCTGCTGGTGTGCACAGGTCTGTGTGTCGCACAAGTGCCGCAGTCCCGGCATGTCTGGATTGTCGCCGAAGAAAATCACAGCTACGAAGATGTAATCGGAAATGCCAGCATGCCCTATTTCAACTCGCTGGCTAAGAAGTATGGCCTGGCAACACAATACTATTCCGTGCAGCACAATTCCCTGTCGGCCTTGATGTGGGTGGTGGCGGGGAATGAGATCACCACCAACGACGACACCACCGCCTGTTACAAGGTGAACAACGTTGTTCGTCGTGTGCTCAAGGAAGGAGCCACCTGGAAGGCTTACGAGGAGGACATGCCCTATGCCGGATTTCAGGAATTGAGCTACCTGAATTATGTCCGGCGTCACAATCCTCTGATCGACTTCACTGACAGTTGTGCCGACGGGCAGGTGGACAATTCTGTTCCCTTCACGCAACTGGCGGCGGACATCGAGAGCCACTCAACTCCCAATTACGCCTACATCACTCCCAACCTGCAGCACGATGCGCACGATGGGACCCTGGCGCAGGCTGACCAATGGCTGTCCCAACAGTTGCCCGCGATTCTGGCCCTCCCCGAATTTCAACCCGGCGGCGACGGTCTGATGTTCATCATGTGGGACGAGGGCGATCTGAATGGCAATCAGGATGATCGCTGCGCGAAGAATATTCCCAGCGGATGCGGCGGCCGGCTCGCAACCCTGGTGATCGGCCCTCAAGTCAGGCCGGGAGTTCAGTCCACGATTCTCTACTCCCACCCCAACCTCCTGGCGACAGTCTGCGAGGCCATGGAGTTTTCATCGTGCCCGGGCGCGGGCAGGCTGGCCGGTGGGATGACGGACTTCTTTAACTCGGTCAATGTCAGCAATCCCTTCCCCGGCGCCGCGGTCGCTTCGCCGGTTCACATTCAGGCGACCACCGACAACGACAGCCCGGTCACCACGATGCAAGTGTATGTGGACAACCTGAAGCAGTATCAGAGCACCGGCGGCACGCTCGACGCCTATGTTCCGATGAGCGTCGGCGCACACTACGTGGTCGTCCAGTCATGGGACACGGCCGGCGGGATCCACAAACGAGGTTTGTACGTCACCGTCCAATCCGAGGCGGTGGTAGTAACTTCCCCCGCGCCCGGAGCGGTTGTTTCATCGCCGGTCGCCATCGACGCGACGGCCGGAGGGCAATACAACGTGAATCTGATGCAGGTGTTTGTCGACGGTTCGCTACAGTATCAGGCAAACGGCGCCACCGTGAACACGAATCTCTCGATGGCGGCAGGCGAGCACCAGGTGGCCGTGAAAGCGCAGGACATCTCTGGCGAGACCACGACCAATTCCTTCCCGGTGACCGTAGCCACCCCAGCCGTTACCATCAATACGCCGTCGGCCAACGCGCAGGTCTACTCGCCCGTACCATTGCTGGGCACGAGCATTGATCCGAGCCAGGTTTATGCGGTTCAGGCTTACGTCGACAATGTCCTGCACTATCAGTACACGGGAACGGGTATCAAGGCCTCGCTGCCGATGACAGTCGGTCAGCATTCACTTGTGGTGCAGGCTTGGGATGTCGCCGGCGGAATCCATAAAGCCGGCGAAAACCTTACCGTCATCCCGATACCGGTCACGATTTCCTCCCCCGCCCCCAATGCGAATGTCGCCTCGCCGGTTCTGGTCGAAGGGTCCGTTCCGCACGACAGCCCGGTGGATGTGATGCAGGTTTATGTCGACAATGTGCTCAAGTACAAGACCAGCGGGAAGAAGGTGAAAACGAAGCTGGCCATGAGTCCGGGAGCCCATTACATCGTCGTCCAGGCATGGGACACAGGCAACGGAACCTGGAAGAGCGGCGTGAACATCACCGTGCACTGACGGAGAGACTAGCCGCTGGCGCGCGAAGGTCTGCGTGAGGGAGGTACGACCGCGGCCGTCTTCGATGGAGTGATCTGAATCAGTGTACGGTTTCCGGCGTGAACAAAGCTCAGTTCGCGGGCTGCGAGAAGCGCATTGATAGCTTCGCGAACCCGTGAACGCGGGACGAGATGGCCGAAGAAGCTCTCTATCTCCTGCTGGTCGGCGGCGACGACACAATCCAGATACTTGGAGAGCAGTGCGCTCAATGCCTCTGCCACGGACAGACTGATGCCCTCCCGCACCGCGTCGGGCGACCAGCGGTACAGGACATCCCAGAACGCTCCCGCGCCGGCCTTGTAGTCCACCCGCAGGATCCTGAGCCGGGACCAGAGTTCGCCCAAGGCATGATCCAGGGCGGCAAGTGAAACGCTGCCCCCCAGTTTTTCCTGCAGGCTGGTCTTCGAGATTGGGCCGTCGCGGCGGATCAGATCGAAGGCATCGCAGGCTAACTGTGAGTATTCGGATCTCGGGCCGCCTTTAGGCGACTGTTTCGGGTTGCGCTCTCCTACCAGCGCGTAGAAATAAGGAAAGATGGAAGCCGCAACCAGCAGGGCATTGTTGTCGTCAAAGAGCCGGGCTTCATACGCCGAGCGCTCGCGGAGCAGACGAACCATCAGTTCCGTAGCTTCGCGGGCCCGGGGATCGGCGAACGCATGTTGCCACGTGGGCAAGTGCTCGGCCGTACCGGCCCAGCCGCCGATGAAGGTCGGCACCAGCACCGCGGGTTTCAGGGGATACATCAGGCAGAAACCGACCGACTCAACGAACAGCCGCGCATCCTCAAGAGTGCGGACTTCGTGTCCGTCGAGGTGCCACTTCTCCCGGCGAATCTCGTCGAGGTTGAGCATTAGATCGCACTCAGCACACTTTCCCGACCTCCACGGCTGTACTTCACGGCCGGGCGCCGGCGCCGTTCAAATCCTCTTGAACGCTTTCTGAATCTCTTTTAAAGAGTATCGCAGAACAATGGGCCGTCCGTGCGGACAACTCATTGGGCACTCGGTCGCCGCCAGTTCGGCCAGCAGCCACTCCATTTTGTTCTGCGCCAGGGGCATGTTGACTTTGATGGCGGCGTGGCAGGCAATCGACGCCGCAATTCGCGCCCGCACTTTCTCGAGGTTCAGCGCCTGGTCTTCGCGGGCGAGTTGCTCGAGCAGTTCGTGCAGCATGTGCTCCACCTGTGTCGGCTGCACTCCCGCGGGCGCCACCTTCACGGCAATGCTTCGCGTGCCGAATGGTTCGGCCTCGAAACCGTTCTGATGAAGTTCGCCGGAAATCTCGGCAAACACGGCCGACTGCGCCGGCGTGAGTTCGAGCACCAGGGGCATCAGCAACTGCTGGCTCTCTACCTGCTGAACGGAACGCTGCTTGAGAATTTTTTCGAACAGCACCCGCTCATGAGCGACATGCTGGTCAATGATCCACAAGCCGTCCGGGTTGACGGCCAAAATGAACGACTCGCGAATCTGGCCGAGCGGCTTCAGAGACGCCAGTAATTCCGGCGAGTCGGTCTGCGCACCGGGTTCATCTCCGACTGAAGGAGTGCAGCCAGGATCAGGAACGAAGGGCTGAGGCGGGGCGAGCGCGACGGCAGCATTGGCTTCGACCGTGATCGAGTCGTTGCCGAAATGGAGCCGTTCCGTGGTCGGCGGGGGCATGGGTGGCTGTAACGCAAACCCCGGTGGGACGGCAGGACCGTACTGAGCGCGCCAGGCGGCGATATCTACCGCTGCCCGCGTCCCCGGAGTCAGCGACGGGCTCGCCGATGGCCGGGCGCCGATCTCCGCGGCGAACTGCGGCACCGGGCGAGCCTTCATCAGGGCGCCGCGCACGCAGTCGCGCACAAAGTCATGGACTGCGGTCTGCTGGCGGAAACGCACTTCCGTCTTGGACGGATGCACATTGACATCGACCTCGGCGCCTGGCATTTCCAGAAACAACAGCACCACCGGGTACACGGTTGGCGGAATGACATTGCGATAGGCCTCGATGAGAGCATGCTGAATCAGCCGATCGCGGATGAGGCGCCCGTTGACAAAGACGTAAATGGAGTTACGGTTGAGCTTTTGAATTTCGGGCTTGGAAACAAACCCATGCACACGGAGTTCGCCTGGTTGTGGCGGGTCTGCGTCGTCCTCGGGTTCCGGCTTCCGCCACGGTGGAGGCTGAGGCAGGCCCATGCGCTCCAGGGGCTGGATCGCAGCCACTGGAATCAGTTGATCCAGAATCTCTTTGCCGAAAACCTGGTAAACCCGATCACTGTGGCCGGCCACCGGAGGCGCCACCAGCATGGCATGGGTTGCCGACTGCAGCTCGAAGTGTTTGTCGGGATGAGCGAGGGCGTAATGGGTCACGAGCGACGCGATGTGCGAAAGTTCAGTCGATTCCGACTTCAGGAATTTCTTGCGTGCCGGGATATTGAAAAAGAGGTCGCGGATGGTGATGGACGTGCCTTCCGGCAACCCGGCTTCTTCGACCTGGGAAATCTTGCCGCCATTGATCTCGATGATCGTGCCCGCCGCTTCGTCGGGTGCGCGAGTCTCCAGACGCAGCCGTGAAACCGACGCGATCGAAGGCAGGGCCTCGCCGCGAAATCCGAGCGTCGCCACGCTCAGCAGATCATCCGCGCTGCGAATCTTGGAGGTTGCATGGCGCTCGAATGCGAGCAGGGCATCGTCACGAACCATCCCGCAACCGTTGTCCGTGATCTGGATGAGTTTCTTGCCGCCCGCCTCGATGTGAACCCGGATGCGAGTCGAGCCGGCATCCAGCGAGTTCTCCAGAAGTTCCTTGACGACTGAGGCCGGGCGCTCGACCACTTCCCCCGCTGCGATCTTGTTGGCAACAGCTTCGGAGAGGACGTGGATTTTGCCCATACACGCAGGAGTGATCTCGCCTCAGTTTCGCAGATGACCGGGGAAAAGCAAAGCTGGGATTCAGCAGGCGAGCTGATCGCGGGTGAGCTTCAGCCCGTTCAGGTTCCCGAGCACCGTCACTGCGATGGAATCGGTCTGGAAGAACTCGTTGGCCAGCGTCTTCACATCTTCGGCCGTCACCTTCTCGATTTTTTCCAGCAGTTCATCCATTCCGTAGAAACGGTCGAAGTACATTTCCTGCCGCGCCAGATTCGACATGCGCGCGGTCGACGACTCCAGCGACAGCATCAGGCTGCCCTTCAACTGGTCTTTGGAGCGGCGCAACTCCTCGGCGGGGACTTCCTCCGATTTGAGTTTGCGGAATTCCGAAACCACCGACTGCACCACCTTGCCCGCCGACTCGCGAGAGGTTCCGGCATAAACCGAAAGGCAACCGGTGTCGCGGTAGGGGTTCAAATCGCTGTAGATGGCGTACGCCAATCCCTGCCGCTCACGAATATTCTGAAACAGGCGCGAACTCATGCCACCGCCCAGCAGGGTATTCAGGATGTAAGAGGCGTGGCGCCGTTCGTGGGCAATGGGGTGAGAAGGCACGCCCACGCAAATCTGCACCTGCTCCAGGGCTTTCTTGTTTCGCATGATAATGCGCGGCACGATCTTCGGCTGGCCGCTGTGAAAGCCGTTGCTCACAGGCTTCATATGCTGAAAGTGCTTGGCCACCAGATCGACAAACTGGCGGTGCTTCAGACTGCCGGCCGCGCAGATGATGAGATTTCCGGGAGCAAAGCGCTGCCCGTAGAAACCGAGCACCGGATCGCGCTCAAACCGCTTTACCGTGTCTTTCGTCCCCAGAATGGGCTTGCCCAGAGCATGATCCTTCCAGAAATTCTGGGTGAAGATCTCATGCACAAGGTAATCGGGGCTATCTTCGTCCATCTTGATCTCTTCGAGAATGACGCCCCGCTCGCGGCTGATGTCCTGCACATCGAACACCGGGTTCAGCACCAGATCGCCCAGTACGTCCATGGCGATTGGCAGGTGCTCGTCGAGCACCTTGACGTTGAAACAGATGCATTCCTTGGCGGTGAACGCATCCATATTGCCGCCAATCGAATCCACCTGCCGGGCGATTTCCTCCGCCGAACGATGCTTGGTCCCCTTGAAGACCATGTGTTCGATAAAATGGGAGATGCCGTTCCATTGCGCATCTTCGTCGCGGGAGCCGGTCTTGACCCAGATACCGATGCACACCGAGCGGATATGCTGCATCTCCTCGGTGAGGACGGTGAGCCCATTCGGCAGGACTGCGCGATGAATGTTTCGAACTTCTTCAACCATGTTTAGATTCCGGCAAAACCAGCTACCAGATCCTGAGGGGATGCTCCATTGTTACACATCGGCGAAAGGATCGCAGGTCCATATTTACTCATTTACAATCAATCACTTACAAGAAAACCCCGGCGGAAAAGCGGATGAAGTGTCCTCTGGGTTATTAGATGCATGAGTCTGGCGAACGACAAATCGCTTATCGGCCTTTCTCTTCAAGAACTTACAAGCCTCGCGGTGGACGGCGGGCAGCCCGCCTACAGGGGACGCCAGCTCTTTGAAGCGTTGTACCGGCAGCGAATCGGTTCGCTGGGAGAGGTCTCGACTCTGCCCCAGGAGTTTCGCGGCTGGCTGATGGGCCAGGGATTTTCCCCCGGCGTACCAACCATCGAGCAGATGTTCACCTCGACGGATGGAACCATTCGCTACCTCATTAAACTCGCCGACGGACAGACCGTGGAAACCGTCTGGATGCCGGAGGGGGATGGCGGCGAGGAGGGTGACGGCAGCGAGGCAGGGGACGCAAAAAGTATCAAACACACCTGGGATCGGGCGACCGTTTGTGTTTCGAGCCAGGTCGGATGCGCGGTCGACTGTCAATTCTGCCTGACCGCGCTGCTGGGGGTTAAGCGCAATCTTACGGCTGGGGAAATCGTGGGGCAGATCACCGCCGTGCTCAATCACCGCAAGGTCTGGCCGCCACACCAGCGGGTGAACATCGTCTTCATGGGCATGGGCGAGCCCTTTCTTAACTACGATCATTTCATCGAAGCGGTCCGGCTGCTCGTGGAAGGCGTCGGCATTCCCGAATCGCGCATGACGGTTTCGACGGCGGGCATTGTTCCTCGAATTTACGATCTGGGGGCGGAAGCGGTACGGCCCAAGCTGGCCATTTCGCTCAACGCTTCCAATGACGAATTGCGCAGCCGGCTGATGCCGCTGAATCGAAAGTGGAATCTGGAAAAACTGATGGCGGCGGCTCGCGATTTTCCGCTGCGAAACCGCGAACGGCTGACGTTTGAATACGTCCTGTTGCATGAAATTAACGACTGGCCGCAGAACGCCCGGGAATTGACCGAACTGGTGCGCGGCCTGCGGGTGAAGATAAATCTGATCGCCCTGAATCCGGGACCGGGAATCGATTTTCGCACCCCGGACGAAGCACGGGTCCTGCAATTTCAGAAGATCCTCTCCGCATCCGGGGTCTCGGCCTTCATACGCCGGCCTCGCGGCCGCGACATATATGCGGCTTGCGGGCAATTGAAACGAACTCTGGAGGCGACTGCGGTTTAAGCCTGGATGTTAGCTGGGCTGCAGGGCCTTGGGCGCCTGTCCGGTACGTGAACTCTCCGGTTGAGGCGCAGTCGCAAAAGTTGCCGTCGAGTCCGGGGCAGCCGGAAGTTCGATGCGGAACATCGCTCCGCCCTCCGGCCGGTTCTGGCAGAATATCTTCCCCTTATGCTCCTGGATAATGCCGTAGCAGACACTCAGGCCCAGCCCCGCCCCCTGGCCCACCGGACGGGTGGTGTAAAAAGGATCGAATACCCGGCCGGGTTCTTCGATTCCCGGACCGTCATCGGAAAACTCAATCACAACCTGGTCGGTCTCGCGCCGCGTGCTTACCCTAAAAGCACCGCTGCTCTCGGCCATGGCATGAAATGCGTTGTTGGTGATATGCAGGCAAACCTGCAAAAGCTGGTTGGAGTCTCCCAGAACCCGTGGCAGGTTGTCAGCCAGCTCAGTATGGACCTGGATGCCAATCGCTCGCAGATGAGGAGGGCAAAGCTTGACTGCAGTCTGGACCAGAGCATTGACATCGAGCAAACTCTTGCCCGCAGGTACCCGCTGGGCAAAACTGAGCAGACTCGAGACCAGACTACGTGTGCGCCGGACTTGTTGCTCGATCTTCTGGACCAACTGCTTCTGGTCGGGGCTGACCGATGTAGTGCCGAGCAATTCGGTGTAGCCCAGCATGGCCGTCAGAGGATTATTCAATTCATGGGCCGCCCCGCCCACCAGCTGACCCAGCGAGGCCAGCTTTTCCGACTGCACCAGTTGCGCCTGTACCCTCCGCAGATTCTCGAGCGAGTTCTGGGTTGTTCTCAGTGAACGCAGAAGCTCGCGATCCAGCAACTGCTGTTTAAAAAACACCAGGCTGCCCATCACCAGCATGCTGCCAAGCGTAACCACCAGCCGGAACTTGCGCACGGGCACCGGCGCCGTCCCGCCGAAAACCGACCAGGCGGCAAACAAAGGCAGGGAGAAGACCGCAATCATCCCCAGTCGTGTCACCCACACGCCGTAGCTCTTTGATTCCGATCCCGGCTGCGCCTTGGGCGGGAAACTGAACGCTACAATTCCGATCGCGGTCATCCAGGCCATGGATGCGCCCAGCGGAACGTCGTAGATGCTACCGGAGAAGTACGCCTTTCTGGCGATCGCCCAGTTGGCCAAATACGAGCTGAGTGCATAAGTAAGACTGGCGGCAAACAAGTTCACATAGATCACTCTCCACCGTTTCTTGCTTCGCATGCAAAGCAAGGCCAGTCCGGCGAGGAACACGATCTTCTCCGTCAGATACAGTGCGTTCAGGTTCTGATCGTAAGCAGGTTCGCGAGTAAAGACGTACTGCCAGGGAATCACGGCAAATAAATAGAGGTAGAGCCACCAGATCAGCAGCATTCCGAAATCGAGTGATCCCAGCCAACTGATGCGGCCGTCCTTGTCGATGTCCGGCTGAACGGCAAGCGCCGCCGTCATGGGCACGAGATGGAGGAATAAGATGACGTCGCCTCCAAACGGATTCGGAACATCCCGCCGGAGAAACACCTCAAAATATGACCACAGCGCCTGGTAGGAAAACCAGAAGAACAACCCCAACACCATCAGGCTCCAGAACAAGCGAGGCCGTCCATGCGTAGCCAGGACGTTGGGCAGCAGGGCCAGAGTGCCCGAGGCCAGGAGCAACAATTGTGTAAGGTCTGTTAGAACAATAAGGCCAACGCCACGGTGCAAAAGCAGCGAGGCCGCTGCCTGGGCCACTACCAGGCCAGCGGCGGACCAAATCCAGATCAGAGCGCGCCGGGAGAAAGCCATGCGTCATCAATTCTAGGCGGAAGTTACGCATGGGAAAGGTTACCGGAGTAACCATGGAACCGGACGCTCAGAGGGGCCCCTTGTTATTCAAGGCGTTGGAATCATTGATATTGCATCCGGGAAGGCGGTGGTTTCGCTTGCTCTTCCCGCGCAATGCCAATAATATCCGTTGCGAGTCCATTAGCTGGCGGTAGTCGTCGATTGTCATTACGAGCCCTCCAAGATCGGTTCCTGTGGAGACTGCGCGCTCCCATGAGTTCGGGAGAAGTCCGCCGCACGGAGCGCTGGCTGGCCAGCGCCCGTGTCTTCCTCGCGGTTTCTTCCCTGGTCGCCATCCTGATGGATCCAAGCGAAATCCGTTACTCCGTGTGGGTCTTCGGCCTGCTGGCCTTCTACATTGCCCAAGGCGTAGTAGTTATAATTTTCTTGCGGCGCCGGCAGCAATCGACGGCATCGTTTCGCACGCTAGTGCACAGCGCCGACGTAGTCTGGCCGGCCATGATCTCCATTTTCGCGGTGGGGGAAAACAACCCGTTCTTTTTGTTCTTCGTTTTCGTGTTAGCTGCTGCAGCGTACCGGTGGGGTCTTTGGGAAACCGTGGGCACCGCCGCGGCTGCAGTGTCTTTACTCTGGATTCAAAGCTTCGGCGTCCACTGGGGCGCGGTGGCATGGCTCGATCGTCTGCTCGTGCGGCTCCATTTGCCCGGTTTGGCGCTCGGCAGTACCTACTTCGAGCCGAAAGCGCTCTTCATGCGCTCGATCTACCTTCTGGTGCTGGGCTGGCTCCTGGGCTATCTCGCCGAGCAGCAGAAACAGCTGCGCGCGGAGAAGGCGGTCATCGCCCGCACCCTCGGCAAAGCTCGCGTCGAAGCCGGAGTCACCGGCACCCTGCAGGAAATCGCCGGCGAGATGCTCTCCATGTACGGAGCCAAACAACTGGTGCTGGCTTCGCAGGAGGCCAACCATCAGCGGGTCTATGTGGGGGAGGTGGGCAATACCGACCACAATGCCCCCTTCCACTGGTTCGAGCCCGCCGCCAGCGATCACGATATTTACCTCTATGAATCCCCGGCCAGCACCTGCTTTGCGCGAAGGATCGGGGATGGCCCGGAAGACGTCGAATTTGAAGTGATCGGGCTCGACCAGGACGGTGTCAGATTGCGGGATCTGGACACGCTGTTTCTTCAGGGCCTGTCGAAAAGGCATAAGTTCAGCGGTTTTATCAGCGTCTCCTTCTTGTTTGGCCGGGAGTGGCTGGGGAGGATTTTTCTGCTCGATCCCGCGCTTGCCGGAGACGTCGAAGAGGAATTGCGTTTTCTTCAGGAGCTTGTGCGCCAGGTTGGGCCGGCTGTGTACAACGTGCTTCTCCTTCGCCGCTTGCGGCTGCGTGCCGGGGCAGTGGAGCGGGCGCGCTTTGCCCGCGAATTGCACGATGGGGCCGTGCAGTCTCTGATCGCGGTGGAGATGCAGGTGGAAGTTCTGCGCCGCCAGTCGGCCACCAAGCCCGACCTGGTGGGAAGGGAACTGGGACGGATTCAAGGTCTGCTGCGCGAGGAGGTTCTCAAGCTCCGCGAATTGATGCAGCAGATGAAGACCCTCGACGTGGACTCCAAGCGGCTGCTCGGCTTGCTCAGCGACACGGTGGAGAGATTTCAGCGGGAAACAGGAATCGCCGCGCGGTTCCTCTCCGACGTGGGCCAGATTGATATGCCACAACCCATCTGCCGCGAGGTTGCGCGCATCGTGCAGGAGGCGCTGGTGAATGTCCGCAAGCACAGCCAGGCGCGGCAAGTGCAGGTGCGGCTGGGCGAGAGCCCTGGCCTTTGGAACGTCATCGTTGAAGATGACGGACAGGGATTTCCCTTTTCCGGTCGATATTCGCAGAGCGAGCTGGACGCGCTCGGCAAAGGGCCTGTGGTCATTAAGGAACGGGTTCGTTTGATTGAAGGCGAACTCACGATAGAATCGTACCCTGACCGGGGTTCACGTCTGGAGATCAGGGTGCCGCAGCGGCGAGATGTGACATATGGATAACCGACGACAGCAGCAGATTCGCATCGTGATTGCGGACGACCATCCGATTTTCCGCGACGGGTTGCGAAGACTTCTCGAAACGGAGCCGGACCTTAAGGTTATAGGCGAAGCCTGCGACGGCGCGGAGGCGGTCAAGCTGGCCCGCGCGCTGAGGCCCGACATTCTGCTTCTCGACCTTGCCATGCCCCGCCATCCCGGCCTGGAAGCCTTACGTGAGCTCAGCACCGGGGCCGGCTCGAACGGCGTGCGCGTCATTCTGCTGACGGCGGCGGCAGAGAAAAATCAGATCGTCGAGGCTTTACAACTGGGGGCTCGAGGCGTTGTCCTCAAGGACTCCGCCACACAGCTGCTCTTGAAAAGCATTTACACCGTGATGGCCGGGGAGTACTGGGTGGGGCGGGAAAGCGTTTCCAACCTGGTGCAGTATCTGCGGACCCTGGTGCAATCCTCGGGAGAAGAAGCCCGCCAGAAGAAGTTCGGTCTGACCCCCCGCGAACTCGAAATCGTAGCCGCAGTGGTGGCAGGTTACTCGAACAAGGAAATCGCCGAATATTTCAAGATCAGCGAAGATACGGTGAAACATCACCTCAGCAACATTTTTGATAAACTCGGCGTTTCTACGAGGTTGGAGCTGGCGCTCTTCGCCGTCAACCAGTCGTTGCCTTTGAAGCCTATCGCCTGACCGGGCATGGCACTTTTGTGCTACTCCCTTGACACCTGTGGGCCATTGTAGGCGGAGTACCCCAGAACTAACATTTGTAAATTGGGTCGGGCTGCGCATTCCTCCGGCGTGGGGTCAGACGACCATTTACGGCAAGCCCAACCAGTACGAATGGGGGTAGAAAGTGCAAATGATCTTGAAGCGCCTGTGGTCAGACGAGCGAGGTCAGGATATCGCCGAGTATGCAGTCATGCTGGCGGTCGTTCTGGTTATCGTCGTGGGCACGGTCCGCCTGATCGGCGGCAACGCCAATAACGTGTTTTCGTCAGTTGCCAGCTCGATTACTCAGTAGTTCGTTCCGTTCACTCGGTCGTTGGTCCATCCTGGAAGACGGATTCGCCCCTCCAGCCACGTTACATATCGCCCCTGGTTCAGCTTTCCGGGCGGATAGTCAGGTATTTCCTGTCATCGAGACGCTTCAGCGCCAGATAATCGGTTGAGATCCGGTGGGGTGGGCGTCAATTCAAACGCCTCTCTTTTGGCAACCCCTGAGCTTCCCTCGGTTGTCATCAGCGTGATCCGATTGTTCCACGGATCCACTTTGATCCTGAAGCCGGCCGCCGAAACGGGCGTTGTTTCGCTTGAGGAACCCGCCGCTGAAGACAGCAGCGGCGAGGTGGTGATGTATTTTCCGTTCGCCAGCCCATTGTCCAGATGAGGGCACAGCAGGCTCTTCAGCTCCCCCTGACGCATCCGCACCGCCTTGAGAAACGATCCGGCGCTCGCCAGATTGCCCTTATAGGTTGAGTTCGCCAGGAACTCGAGCGCCTTCTTGTCGGCCGCATCTTCTTCGTCGGCAGGGTGCACGAAATCGAGCCGCTGGAACGTGCTCTCCTCCGAAAGCAGCAACCGGTCGCTGAAGCCTGACCTGGTGTCGAAACTGTGGCCGAGCACAATGTGGGCCAACTCGTGAGCAAAGACTACGGCGAGAGAAGGTTCGTCGGGTAGAGCATCCAGAAGTCCCCGGCTAACGACGATCGTGTGTCCGATGGTGAAGGAGAGCATGGGAGTAAGCAGAAGAACCCGAACTCGGACCGGAGGCTGAACCACGAGGTGGTTGGCGACTATCAGATGATCGACGATCTTGAAAAGCGCCTTGTCTACCGGGCCCGGGGGTGCGCTCAGCCCCATATTCTGCAGGCGGCCCAATGCATTCTCCTCCGCCTCGGTCTCCCACAGTCGCTGGCTTTCCATCGGACTCTTCTCCCGAAGGGCGTCATTGCTATCATCCACCTCCGGGGAGTCGACGACGATACGCGTCAACTCTTCCATGTTCCTCTGCTGATCCGGCTCATAGCTCCACAGCCGCGTCTGCGCTTTGTAACGCAGCTCTCGACCCAGCCCCCGTTTCAGCGGCTGTTCTTCACTGTATATGTAGACGGGAAACCACACCCCGGGCCGAAGATTCTGACGCCAGCTGTCGAAATGGAGAAAGTACCCGGTCTTCGGACGAGGGACGTAGGTGCCCTCAAAGCGAACGATGTTATAGTCCTGCTCCTCGACCCAGATCTTTCCCAGGAACCGCCCGTTCGGACCATGTGCCCTCGGCTGGACATCCAGCACGAGGCAGTGCACATCGCCCAGAGTTTCACGCCCGGAAAATGTGAAGTCATAGTTTTTTCGCTGCAGGTCGTCGTCCAGAATCGCCATCTGGGCAAAGCCCAGCGGAAGAAAGCTCAGCTGGTACAGAACCGTGAGTTTCGTCAGTAGCCGGTGCTCCAGGTCGGGCCCCGCCAGCATAGACGGGTTCTGCGTGCGGTCCGTGAGTTGCAAACGGCCAAGAAAGTACTGATCGCCGACCGGGCGCCCGGCACCTTGACTGTCGTCCTGAAGATTCTGAATGTAGGTCTCGACCATGGGCCGAAAGTGGCGCATCTCCGCGACAAACAGATGCTGGCGTTCCACCACCTTGTCAATGACCTGGTTGAGGGTATCCGGCGAGGCGGATGAGTTCCCCGAGACCACGGGTACGGCTTTGGAGGGCTCCGCAGAGCCATCCTGAGCCCGCCCGTCGGAGGCCATGGCAACCGCTGGCGCGGCCACATCGAGAAGCAGCACCGCGAGCGAAAGGAAGATCAGCAAATAACGACGCAAGTAGGCAATCCTGGTGGGGCCAGCGAAGATTGCGCACGATCGAGAATTCTGAGCAGGGCTTCGCCGCGCCCGCCTTTCCGACTGAGGAAATGTTAGCAGGGAAGCCGGGATTTGGGATTACACAGGCGGGCACGCCCGGCCGGGACTTGACATCCGCAACCCCGCCCCCAGGCATCGTTCCTTATCGCGGGTTGCTGCTCTGACTCAGCAATGTACGATCTTGGGGCTTACGATGCCGCGGGTGGCATTCCGCGTATCCACCACAAGCTGAGACTCCCTGACAATGCGCGCGTAGTCGTAATCCGAGTGGTCGGTCACGATCAGCACGCAGTCGTATTGTCCCAGGTTATCGAGGGGCGCGCAGGTCATCTGCAGGTCATACTTGCGGCCTTTGCCAACCGTGGGGAAGTACGGGTCGTTGTAGCTTACCTGTGACCCGCCCTTTTGCAGAAGTTCGATGATCGTCAGCGCCGGAGACTCGCGCAGGTCGTCGATATCCTTCTTGTAGGCCAAACCCAGAACCAGAACTTTGGCGCCATTGAGCGATTTCCGGTGCTGGTTCAGCGCCTTCGTCACCGAGTCCAGCACGTGATACGGCATATTGACGTTGATCTCGCCCGCCAACTCGATGAACCGCGTGCGGAAGTCCCATTCCCGCGCCTTCCAGGAAAGGTAAAAAGGATCGACCGGGATACAATGACCGCCGAGGCCAGGTCCAGGGTAGAAGGGCTGAAAGCCGAAAGGCTTGGTGGCAGCGGCTTCAATGACCTCCCAGATGTCGAGACCCATGCGCAACGAGAGCAACTTCAGTTCGTTCACCAGGGCGATATTTACGCAGCGGTAGATATTCTCCAGCAGCTTCGTCATTTCCGCGGCGGCAGGCGAAGAAACGCGGACTACGCGGTTGAAAATGGCGCCATAGAGCGCGGCGGCCAGTTCGGATGCTTTTGCGTCCAGACCACCCACAACCTTGGGAATGTCACGCCGGGCAACCGACTGATTGCCGGGATCCTCGCGTTCGGGAGAGAAAGCGACAAAAAATTCCTGTCCGTTGGCCGAGTCATTGCGCGCAGCTTTCAGGCCCCGTTGGTTTCCTTTTTCCAGGATTGGGATCAGAACCTCTTCCGTGGTTCCGGGATAGGTAGTGCTTTCCAGAACAACCAGCTGTCCTGCCCGCAAGTGTGGGGCGATAGACTTGGCTGTGTCCGTAATGTAACTGAGGTCGGGCTCGTGGTACTCGTTTAAGGGGGTGGGGACGCAAATGACAATGGCATCCATCTCCTCGAGACGGGAGTAGTCACTGGTCGCACTAAACCCTTGACTCTTAGCAGTCTGGATTTCCGTGGAGGGTATGCGGAATATATAAGAGCCGCCTTGGTCAAGGGTGGCAACTTTCCGTTGATCAATGTCGAAGCCGGTAACCCGGAAGCTCTGCTCTGTGTATAGCAGCGCCAGGGGAAGTCCGACATAGCCCAGGCCAATTACGCCCACGCGTGCCTGCTTCTGGGCAATCTTGTTCTTGAGCTCGGAAAACAAAGTGGCATCCAGCGAAGTTGAAGTCATAAAATTCCGTATTCCAGTCTTGGGATTCTAGCATGGGTTTTGCCCATGCTTTAGCGGACTCTTGACGGCATACCGGCGAGCCCGCTACCGTGGCCCTTTGGCACCTGCGATGACGATATGCGCAAACTCCTGATTTTCTTCGTCTTGGTGGGATTTGCCCTGTTTTCGATCGCGGCTTCCGGACGCTTTCTCATTATTGATGAGCCGCGAAAATCAGACGCAATCGTGGTTCTTGGGGGAGACAACGATCGGCCTCCGGCGAAGGGCTTAGAGTTACTCAGCCAGGGGTTTGCTCCGCGGTTGATCCTCGATGTGCCGGCGCGAACCAGGATCTACCAGTGGAATCAGCTCGAACTGGCGCAGCAATATGTAAAAGGACTGCCGCAGGCCGCCATGGTCACGGTGTGTCCGATTTATGGACTGTCCACGCGGGCGGAAGCCGGCGACGTCGCGCGCTGCCTGCAAGGAACTGATATTAAAAGTCTTCTGATCGTTACCTCCGACTTCCACACTCGCCGCTCACTGAGCATATTTCGGCATGCGCTGAAGGGCTATGACTGCAGCGTAGCTGCCGCTTTCTACGAGCGGGAGTTTGGCGCGCAATGGTGGCGGGACCGCGAGTGGGCGAAGACGAACCTCGAGGAATGGGAGAAACTCGTCTGGTGGGAGGTCATCGAGCGCTGGCACTAGGCCTGGAATCGCGATGATTGGGGTGACCACGGGAGACAATTGACGCACCCACGGCCGACGGCTAGCATCGCGCCCAGGGGATCAAGCGGATGAGTGTCTCCAGGATGCAACGACTGGTTTGCTGGTTCGTGATCGCTGTTCTGCCCTCGCTCGCCGTAGCCGACACCGGAGCTGTGCTGGACGGGCGAGGTACAGTCTGGTTGAACGGTTCCCCCCTGCCCAAATCCTCGGCGATCTTCCCTGGCGATCTCATCCAGACGAAGCCGGACTCCGTCGCTAATATCAACAGCGCAGGCTCCAGCGTCATTATCGAGGCCGACTCCCTGGTCACGTTTGGCGAGAACACGATTTCTTTGGAACACGGATCGGTGAGTATCGCTACGTCGAAAAAGATGAACGCGCGGGCGCTGGAAGTCCTGGTGACTCCGGTTGCAGAAGTGATGACGGAATTCGAAGTTACGGATGTGAACGGTACCGTCGTGGTGTCCGCCCGCCGGTCCGATGTTCTGGTCAATTGCGGTAGGGAGACCACGACGCTGCTGGAGGGTCAGGAGGTGACGCGCGACGAGTCGGGAAAGTGCAGCCAGCGAAAACGAAAGGCAGGCGCCTACGCTCCGACCCGGGGCGATATTCTCACCAATCCCTACGTGCTCGGCGGTGTGGCCGCAGGCGGGGGCCTGTTGTGCCTCCTGTTGTGTGGAACTTCGACTTCTTCTGCCAGCCCATCAAAGCCCTAGTCTCGGCGGAGTGGCTTCAAAACCGATACATGAAGGTGAACTCCGAGAACGCGGCCAGAGACTGCTCGCTGGCCCCGCTGTTGCCGGGCACAGCCGATTGATGAAATTCATACAGCCCCAGGCTCTGGCGGTAGAAAAAGTGGCGACGCCTGGCTGGCGAAGGCCACCAGAGGCCGATCTCGGGACCCTGGACGGCGTTGATGTGGTCGCTTCCCGGCAGCACATACAGGAGCTGGGCGCGCATCGAAAATCGTTCGCTGATGAGGTCTTTGCCCCCACCCAACACCGGATGCCACGCCTGCTTGGAGTAGGCCGATGTGTCTAAGCGGTTCCACTGGACGCCGGCACCCGCGTACCATCCACGCCCCAGGCGGTAAAAACCGCGTGTCCTTATACCGATGTCGTGACCTGTATGAGTATCCTGCTTGGCCGCGTCGTCGGACCAGAATTCTGCAAGTCCGAACAAACGTGCCGTGTCGAGCTGCAGCCCTGTCCCCACTGTGCCTGCGAGCGGTACGTACCCGCCGCCGTTCAACGAGAGCCCCCCGAAGGCGTATGGCCGCACTTGTCCACTCGCCGATGCCATGAGTAAAGACAAGAGCAACGAAAGCAGACAAGCCCGTGCCACAGCAAAATCTCTCTTGTATTCTCAACGGAAGAGCCGGCACTGCAGCCGCACAAAGGTATGCGAAGGGCGGACTTGGATTCAGAATGGGAAAGCTGCTGCTTGAGATTTGGGTTCCGAGCGGTGACTGTAAGCCGGCAAAACCAGGTCAGGTGGTCGCCGTGCGGCGCCACGAGGGTCGATGTCGCTCGCCGCGCGCGTCATCCTCCGG
>Ga0335080_10000337_pt1 | contig 42789 bp, 25 predicted proteins | sample Lox_Sample_34_FD_206720 | JGI IMG/M metagenome (GOLD analysis project Ga0335080, IMG submission 206720) | Soil microbial communities from Loxahatchee National Wildlife Refuge, Florida, United States - Lox_Sample_3.4 | ecosystem: Environmental > Terrestrial > Soil > Wetlands | place: USA... | reverse complement strand
ATCGGCATGACCGGAAAGTTCGCTTGATGGGAGCCGGATGAGCTGAGAGGTTCACGTCCGGTTCTGCGAGAGGCTCGGGGTGAAATTCCCCGGGCCTACTCTCCAGCTCCTGCCTTGGAATCTCGCCGCCAGCATGCCACCCACGAACGAAATCGTAGCCTAAAGCCAAATGCAAAAGCATCCGATTCCGACAATGTTGGTCTACCGCACATAGCTGAGCTTATCGCCGATGGCGAAATCACCGTGGGCACGCTCTATCCCGTGGGATGTGTAGCGATCGCCACCGACGGTCACAATACTCTGGCCATGCTGAAGCGACGACCCAGCGAGGCGCTGGCTCAGTTGCTCAAGAGGCTCGACCAGGCTATCGAGCGCGCATGGACAGAAGAAATCTACACTGACGAGATTAATACCCCTGCTGAATACTCGCACCGAGCCAGTCGCAAACGGCGAAGTTAAGTCGCCTGTCAACACGGTGCAAACCGAACGCTTACCTAGCACCGGAAAGTCCATCAGTCTCATACGCCGGGCACTTCGCCACAGAATTTCGCAACACAGTATAGGACGGATTGGAAATAGACGGAGTAAAGGTTGTTGTATCAGCTGGTTAGCCGCAGAGGTTGAGACGCGCTGCGGCCGCTTTGCCTCGTCGCGCGACGACTCTACCCAGCGTTTTAAAATTTCGCTTGACACTACCGCTGCCGGGTGTAACGTGTACGCTACATTTCTGGCGTTATCCACGACCTAGCCCGTGATTCAAACCAAACATAAGACTGGGAACAGTGGAGTTTCACACTGTGGGAAACTGGGGGAGCATGTCACGGCGAAGGGCATTGGAGCGGCTGCGCGACGAACTGAGTACCCTTGCCACATTCGATAGACTCCATGATCTTGCGACCACTCATGACATTTCTGAAACTCGAGCCTATGAGGTGCGCCAGATGAGGCGTTCGCAGGTCATCGCTGAGATCGAAATGCTGAGAGCATCCAGACGCAACAGAGTAATGAACCATATCCGGGTGAGTAGCGGATTTATCCTCCTTTGTGCAGCCGGATATGCTTCCCTGCGCTATTTATTCAAGTGAGACCGTCGGCGGCGGCCGTGAAGAGGTGTCTCCTTTAAAATCGCCGGTTTCAAGGCGGAATCCTGCCATCCGTCTTTCCTATTCACGCCCCCTATGGTGCAACCTTCCTCTCTTCTTTCGCCTCACCTTGCATCAGCTCGACGATCATTGCGAAGAGTTGATTCCGGGTCTCGACTCTTACTCCGGCACGAGTGATATAGCGAATGACGATGTCGACGCCCGCTCCCGCCGGTCTGAGATTGACCGACGGCATGGCGCTGAACTGCGGCGAACCCTCTTCATGCGTCACCCGCTTCCATTCCGCTTCAGCCATTTTTGCGTCCGCTTCGGTGATCTTCACCGTCGCTTCGTAAATTCCTTTGAGAAGGGGATGGATACCCGTGCCCGGAGGAACACTCACTTTGATCTCATCCCACATCCACTGTCCTGCAGTGGAGAAGTTGAAATACTTGCCGCGGATGGCATAGCCGTTCAGAAACGAAACTCTTCTGCCTGTCGGATGCCCATGCGCCGTCCAGTTGCCCGTCTCCAGCAGCCATGTGCGGAACAGCCCGAGCTGTACCACCTCGCCGCCCACACCATCGATCTCCACCCAGTCCCGAACCCTCACTCCGTTGGGTCCCATCAAGACAAACCAACCGCAGAATGCGAGGATGAAATCCTGGAAGACCACTGTCAGTCCAGCAGTCACCAAGCCCAATATCGTTGGCATCTGCCGTGGCACGCCGAAAATGATCAACAGAACGAGTAACAGCCCGAGTAGTTGCGTTCCCAGATTCAGCACTGTTTTCAGCGTCTGCCGTTGGCGAGAATCGTGCACGATTTTCTGCAATGCCACTTGCAGACCCCAGCCCGCGAGGATCACAAGAATGCAGATCGCCGCCAACATCGCGACCGACTGCAGGATCAGGTGAATTACGATCTTTTGTTGCAGCTCGACTTGCTCTCCCCAGCGCCTGTAGAGATCCACAAGCTGCTGCTGCGCTCCGAGGCGATCGTGGAGGATGCTCAGGATGTTTTGCTCAGCACTGAGACGTTGCAGCCGTTCGATTCGTTCCGAAGGTGATTCTTCCGGAGCTTTGGCTTGGAGTGCAGCAGCGTCGGCCTTCATCCGTTGTTCATCGCCAGAAAGCGCAGCCACGTCGGCCTTGGCCAACTGCTGCGCCTGTGCGATCAACTGCTTCCTCTCGTGCAGGGAGCGCCACGTTGAGAGCTGCTGGGCGAACGTCGTGTATTGTTCGGCGGAGGCGACGGCGGTCTCCCCGTCGTCCCTGGATGTGTTTTCCCTGTACCGCTGCATGGCAGCTTGACGCGCCGCGAGTTCCTGCTGCAGCTTGACCCTCTGATCTCCGCTTTCGCGGGCAAGGTCTTCCATCGAATCGGCCAGTTCGGCTTGGTCGAGAGTGAGCTGCGCCTTCGCAATTTCCAGGTCGCTGGTATTCGAAACAATGCCTACTGCTGGCTTCTTGCCCGCGTCTGCACTGAGTGATGCGATCCGAGCCTCATCGTTCTTGATGGTCTTCTGAAGCTCGTTGACCCTTTGCTGCAAGGCCAGGGCCTTACCGCTTAGAGCCGGTTTTGCCATGGCGGCCTGCCGCAGGGACTGCGAGAAGGCCTGGTCGACTTCGTGATCCGCAAGCCGCTCCGCCTCCCTGGCCAGCTTCCTCTCCTCCGCCGACTGCGCCAGAGCCGCCAGAGTCGCCGCTGTCTGCCAGGGTCGTTGATCCACAATTCCAAGCCGCACGTAGGTTCCCGTCCAGTTCCCCTTCCGGGCTTGCAAGAACGGGAGATACGCCATCACTCCCCGAGTCAGAAACGCACCCACCAAGGTGACGGCCAACAGGAGCAACATGATCAGCACTATCACCCTGCGAGACCTATTCATACGTACACCTTCTCCTGAGAGATCTTTAGTTTGACTCTATCGCAAACCGGGACCAAACGGCGGATGATGGGCTATCGAAGAAATGGGATGCAGGGCAGGACACAACATTCGAGCTTCCTGGTTGGTGCGGGGACGGCCGCACCTTGCCGTGAACGTAGTCAGGGGGCGAGACAGTCAAAGCTACCTTACACACTTCACGATTCTCATCGTGACGAGTGCAATAAAAATCCGACTGAGATATTGCACTAGGGTTCGATCATGGGGATCGACGATGCGAGTTGGAGATCAATCATGAGCTGAACGCGCCGATCCAACTGGTAGAACAGCGCTGTACTCTTAGGCGACAACACTTTGCCGAAGAGAGGAATATATTTCTTCCTTAACTCAGCGACCGATTCATCGACACTAACCCACTGGTTGACAGCGCTTTTGGCCTCTGTATCGGATAGAGCTCCCCGGGTGTCGATGTACTGCTTGATCAGCGCGTACTTTGTGCCGTTGAGCTTTACCAAGTCCGAAACGTATTGTTCGTAGACTGGCCAAAATTTTTCAGCCTCGGACTCGGAAAGCTTCATGTTGGCGGCAATAATCTGTTTTCTTTGCGAACGAATGTCTTTGCGCAACATTTGGATATCTTCGTCGGAAACGGAAGGGGAATTGTCGGCCACGGGCCTGGTCGTTATCTGAGGGCCGGCATCCTGAGCTGCCACCCTTTGTGCAAGCACACAGAACGAAATCAGGAACAAGAAAACAAAACACACGTTGCGTCTAATCATGACGCTCCTTTCGATCGAACATTTTTGGGAGACTAGCAGTGGGAGACCGAGAGGCACCACTAGGAGAACTACTAGCTCGTTGAGCCGTCGGGATACATTGATGCCTAGGGCTTACCGGGAGCAGCGATAGCGAAAAGTGATGTGTCCGTTGAACAATTCTTGCCGTCATAGGATGATACGCCGACACTACCCACGCATCGAATCTGATAGTAAAGACAGGTGACAGCTCGGTTGTCTCCCCGCAGAATCTCTCCGAAAAGAGGAACAATATAGCCTGTGCTCTTTAGTGGCATGACCGTCACATTTATCAAGCAGTTCTGCTTTGGCCTTTGGCTAACGCTTCCTTTGACAGTCTGTCTGGGTGTGGGAATCACTCTATTGGGACAGGCCGTAGGCAGGCAGGAGGGATGGTCACCATTTGACAGCTTTTACTGGTCATTCGTCACAGCAACCACAGTCGGCTACGGGGACATCAAGCCGGCCAAGCGGAAATCGCGAGTCCTTTCCATCATAATTGCCTTTCTGGGGCTTACACTCTCAGGCATCATTATTGCCGTTGCGGTACAGGCGGCTACCGCGGCTTTGAACACCCACCGTTGACTCGAATTATTCTGCCGAAAAACCATGCACGAACAGATGCTTGACCGTGGTCACTCAGGCACACGCCGTTTGCACTCATGCTAATCACAAACCTCTGCCTGCAGTTTTGGCGTGGTTCTCTTTTTGTTGGAGATGCCTATGAAGCCTTGCTGGTCGAAGCATAAGCCGGATGAGCACGCGGAATTCCAGCGTCCAGCCAAGCCATAAGGAGCTTGTAGCCGACCGATAAGATAATTGCGCCCACGAAGAGCCCGATAAGATTCATGGTGATAAACCCGCCAAGAACCCCAATAAAAATAACAGCCAAAGGAACTTTGCTGCCGCGTCCCAACAATATCGGCTTCAAGACGTTGTCCATGAGCCCTACCACGATGCACCATATCAGGAACATCACCGCATGGCTCGTCGACTGAGTTGCGAAGGCATAAAGCACGGCGGGAGCCAGCACAACCACGCCAATCTGTAAAACGGCACCAATCAGGAAAATGACGGCCCACAAGCCCGCGCCCGGCAACCCAACGATCCAAAAACCCAGACTGGCAAAAATGGTCTGAATCACGGCTACCCCCAGCACGCCATTGGTAACGCTTCGAATTGTGCTGGTTATAAGTTGCTCGAACTCAGGGCCCTGATCGTCAAAAATGCGACCGAATAGTCTGTCGGCGAACCGTATCCTCTCTTTGCTGGTCGCCAGGAGAAATCCTGCGAGCAGAACAGCAATCACGAACTTGACCAGCAGGCCGCCTATACCAACGGACGCGGATACTAGCGCGGGAATGCGCTCCCGAATCTGCGGAGTCACTCGGCTCACCGCCTCAGATATGTCGACAGAGGCTAAGCTCCAAAATTCCTTCAGTTTCTTGCCGACAAGGGGAAGTTTGTCAAGATTCGCGGGTGGGGGCGGAATCTTCACTTGCCCTGCCTTCAATTGGTTGGTGATGTTGCCGAGCCCATCGGCTAGTGTTCCCGCCAGCAGCATCGTGGGCAGGAGTACCACTGCCAGAAGCAGGACCGTGCAAAGCACGGCGGCCCACGTTTCGCGCCCGCGGAGAACTTTTGTGAGTGTCTGATAGCCAGGGTAGATGCCGACGGCTATGATGATTCCTGCAATGAGCAGATCGAGGAATGGGCGCAAGAGCAGAAAACAACTAACGGCGATAATCAGCAGAAGACTCATCCTGATAAATACTTCTCGAGCGCGAGCGATGTAGGTTTTATCTTCGACGGAGAATTCAGTAACCATTCGGTGCCTGCCCTTCCGCGCTTCGACGGTTGCGCAATCAGCCTCTCCTCGTACGACTCCCCCATCAGTCTGTAGCTTGAGTGTCCATGCAGGAACTGGGAGAATTGCCAGTGTGCGGCTCAACTCAAATGTGGACAGGAGATCGATGTTGCCGGATGGCCCTGTGCGGATCGGCAGTTGAAGGCGATTTCTGCTAAAAATCGAAATCTCCGTCTATGCGAAAGAGACGACCGACAGAGTTATAGAATGTGCCGTACTGTGGCGATGCTTCGTTTTGCTGAACATCTCTGGGATTCGCGTGGTTGAGAACATTCAGGATACTCAAGCCAGCGCGGAACTGGATGCGGTGCCCACGGTATTTGAAATCGACCGGGTACTGGAACTTCACGTCTAAGGCCAGAAATGTTGGAAGGCGCCCCGCGTCATTACGCTTGCCGACGTAATTCCAATTTTCATCGAGTCTCGAAAAAGGAAATCCCGTATGTACGTCGAGCGTGGGGACAAAATCAACCTTGTATGGCAGTCCGAACACTCCCCAGAGGAGGCCCCGATTCGGAGCGTCCGATGAGAGTATGCCGTACTGATTCGGCCGGATGAGGGGGTGAGGGAAATTTCCAAAAAACTGGTTGTAGTCGTTCAAATCCCCGCGCGCTTGCGAACGAACAAAACTCGAAAACAAAGTGCTGCGTTCTGCAAAGCGCCATCGTAGCATCCACAACAACTCCCGATAGTCAGACCGGCCGGAATTCAGCAGTTGAAGTTCGCCGGCAGTGCCGTTTTGCACCGGGTTGATATAGAACTCTCGGAACCCCCTCCGGCTCTCACATCCGAAACGGAAAAGCACTCCGCGCCCCAGGTCACGATCAAACTGGACAGTCCAGCCTAAACTGTAAGGAACCCACAACCGACCATCGACAGTTGCAGTCTCATGGGTGAAGGTCAGTGGCCCGCCCAGGATGGTGGTGCCGTCACCCGAGAAGGACGTGACCGTCTGCGCCGGGAGCGTGCGAAACAGTGCGACGTTGAAAGGAATCTTGTCGTAGAAAATGCCGAAGCCACCACGAATTACGGTGCGTTTGTCATGCGTGGGCGCGAGGACGAAGCCAATCCTGGGCGCAGCGTTCCAGGATCCCACCGACAGACTGTCGCGGTCCACGCGCAACCCCAGATCCAGGCTTAACCTTGAACTGATCCGCCAGTTGTCCTGCGCGAAGATCGCAGCTTCATTACTGGATATGACAGATGCCGGGGCCACGTCGTAAACAATCCGGGACGTTTGAGACTTGTCTTCTCGTAAGACGCTCACTGGCAAGTCGCTCACGGTGCCACGGTAGCTGGAGTTGGTATACGCATAGCCGACAGTCAGCAGGTGCTGCCCTCCGAACTCCAGCGGACGCAGGTGCAGTGATTGTGCCCACTGGTATAGGCGCGTCCTGCGTCGCTGTTCTTCGAAAAAGCTTCCCGAATTCTGCTCCGGATAAAACACCATTTCTCCGGGTTCGGGATCTGCCGGGAAAACGTGAATATCGAGCCTCTTTGCCGAGAAGAGCGATTGCACGAATCCCCCGTTACCCAGAATCCAGCGCTCCGTCGCCGATACGAAAAAAGTTCTCTGGCGCTGATCTGCGGTCACCGGCTGTGGATTGAAAGTATCAATGTTGGCAAAGTTCGTATTCCGCGGATCGGTCGTCAATACCGTTGTGACTTGATGATGGGGAGCGGGCATCCAGTCCAGTTGCGTGTAGGTTGTCACGCTTTCCACCACACGAACGTTGTTGGAGTCAGGCAGCGATGGCGTGCGCACCGTGTCATATCCGACAGCCAGGGATTGGAACAGATACAATTTGCTGCGCTTCAGGGGACCGGCAAAGGTGAGGTGAGGTGATGCACTCTCGACACCGTGGGTGTGATAGTTGATCCACCGAAACCGGGGAATCGGGTCCTCAAACAGAGTCTTCCACTCATCCGTGCCACCGCGTGTGGTCACCTCGACGACTCCGCTGGAGAATCGCCCGTACTCAGCCGAGAACGGATTCGAGAGCACACGCACAGACTGCACCGCGACCGCAGGAATCTTCAACGCTGTTTGGCCTGTGAACGGATCGGCCACGCTTGCAGCATTCACGAGCGTGCTCGACTGGTTAGCACGTCCGCCCTTGATATGAATCTCTCCGTCAGCCCCCCGCACGACTCCCGGCAAGAGTGGCAAAGCATCCTGAAAGTCCTGATTCAACAGCACGAGTGACCTCAACTCGTTCACCCCCAGGGTCGGACTGCCGCCGTTACTTGAAGCTGTGTCCAGACTGGCCGGTTCGGCCGAAACATTTATCCTTTCTTCGCGTTTAGCAAGCGCAAGTTGAATGTCCATCTTGTTTTCGCCGCTTTGCAGCGTGATGGACTTCGTGATCGGTTCGAATCCGTTCAGCGTAACCCGCACCTCGTATGAACCGGTGACCACACCGGAAAATTGATACACACCTAGTTCGTTAGATACGGTGACCGCTTCACGTCCGGTGCCTGGATTCCGCAATGCGACCCGCGCGTTGGGCCAAACCGTCTGGCCCCCGTCATTGGCCACAGTGAATACGATTCCGCTGAGCTTGCCCGTCTTTGCGGCGAGTGGAATGGTAAAGGTGCTGATAATGGCGGCGAGAAACAACAGACTGGGAAAACGCCTGCGTTCCGGATTGCACCGGTGGAAACTCTGAAGGTGCATCGACAACCCCGGGGTGTATGCATTATCGCACGATGACCTGCAGATACCAGATGGAGTGTTGAGATCATCGATTGTCACCCTGAAGTACGAGCTCTTAAACCCCCGCCGGGTGTACTTTGTAACGCCGACGATTAAGATCGAAGCCAGCCGGGTTTAGTGCCCAGGTAAACGCGACCACGAGTCACATTCGATTTTCTTGACAGTGCTCGTATCGGGCGTTTAGAACCGTCGTCACGATCTGTGAAACTCACCCTGCTTCGCCATGCGGAGGCCCCTATGTGGCTTCGACACGTAGTGCCAGTCATTCTGGTTGCAGCGATTCTTGTCATCCTCTCACTTGCTGCTGCTGCCCAAGTTGATCGGGGAGCCATTGTCGGAACGATCACCGACCAAGCCGGTGCCCGCATCGCGGGCGCGGAAGTCATCGTCACAAATGTGGAGACGAACCAGCCCACCAGGGTCACGACGAACGAGGAGGGAGCTTTCGCTGCGAACCTGTTGCGGATTGGGACGTATTCGGTTAGCGCGGAAAAGAAGGGCTTCCAAAAGATCATCCAGCAGAACGTTGACGTCGGCGTGAGTCAATCCGTGAAAGTGGACTTGATCCTTAAGATTGGGTCGGCGAACGAAACCGTGCAAGTGAGCGCGGCGCCAGCGCTGCTGCAGACCGAGCAGTCCTCGCTGGGGACGATCGAGACCGAACGACGCATTTCAGACCTGCCTCTCAACGGGAGGAATTTCATCCAGCTCGCATATCTCGGCCCGGGAGCAAATGGCGGGCAAACGGGAACGAACGTCAGCGGAGGCGTATTCGAGAATGAGCGGGCGAATGAAGCGGTCTCGGTGAACGGTCTCCGGGTGTCGAACAACAACTTCCTTCTCAATGGCGTAGATAACAACGAGTTCGGCCTGGGAGGCGTGGTGGTGCTACCTCCGCCGGATGCGATTCAGGAATTCAAGACCGAAGAGAACTCAATGAGCGCCGAGTTCGGACGCGGCGGCGCGGCAGTCAACGTTGTGCTCAAGTCCGGAACGAACCAGATTCATGGCGGAGCATACGAATTCATACGCAACGACAAGCTGGATGCCGTGAACTATTTCAATGTCGGCCAGCAGCCCTTCAAGCGCAACCAGTTCGGTGCGTTTCTGGGCGGTCCCATCATCAAGAACAAGACCTTCATCTTTGGCGACTATCAGGGGTCCCGGCTCCGGAACAGCGCCCCCTATGTATCAACCGTTCCTCTGGCCGCGGAACGCAACGGCGATTTCAGTGATCGGTTGACCGGTACCACATTCTCTCCCTGTGCCACTCCGAGTCCGGGCGACACCTTCGACACGGGCACGATCTTCGACCCGCTGTTGGCTTCGAACTATACGTGTGCGAGTGGAGAGACGATCCTGCTGCGGCAGGCGATTCCCGATAACATCATTCCGCCTTGCGTCGGATCGACGGGAAAAAGCGCCACGGGCGGCGCCTGCCTCGATCCCGTCGGTCTGAATATTGCGAATTACTATCCGCAGCCAACTGATCCCACGTCTGTAGCCGATAACTATCTCGCCAATCAAAACGTCATTAACGATCAGGACTCGTTCGATATTCGTGTGGATCATCGTTTTCGAGAGACAGACCAGATCTTCGTCTCGTACAGCTTCGGGGATGTGCGCAGCCAGAATCCGGGACCGCTTGGCGTGCCGTGGGGAGGTTCGGATTGCTGCCCCAGCGTCAGCGATTCTCGCGCGCAGCACCTCGGATTAGGTTTTACGCACACGTTTTCCCCGTCCCTGCTGAATGACTTGCATGGCGGCTATTTCCGGTACGCTGTCAACGCGCTGCCGTTCAACTACGGCAAGGATCTGGCGACGCAACTCGGCATCCCGAATGCAAATCGTACTGGATACCCAAACTCCAGCGGGCTCACGAACATTGATGTGGCGGGCGTGACGTCGTTGGGCGACTCCCAGTGGCTGCCGGAGCACGTCTTCGAGAATATCTATCAAATTGCAGACGCCATAACCTGGGTGCGCGGCAAACACGCACTGAAATTCGGCGTCGATTTCCGGCGACAGCAACGCAACTTTTTCCAGCTCTCCAGCCCGCGTGGGTGGTTTGTCTTTGGCGGCGCATACAGCGCAGACCCAACTACCACAACGGGTGGCAATGGCCTGGCTGATCTGCTGTTTGGCTACTCCGTTTCAAATGAGCAGGATTTTCTCGGGGGGCTTTATCCAACACGGTATTGGGACTTGGCCGAGTTCGTACAGGATGACTACAAGATCACTCCGAAGTTCACCCTCAATATTGGGTTGCGCTATGAGATCGCATCGCCTGCGAACGGACGGGTCGGCAATTTCGATTTCAATAAAGCGGTGGTTGTCACTTCTTACGGACCTGGAGCCGTCTCGCACGGGGGAGTGCAATTCGACAAGAGCGATTGGGCGCCTCGCATTGGATTCGCATGGTCTCTCCCGCACAACACGGTGGTGCACAGCGCGTTCGGCATTTTCTATTCCTCGGAAGGAAACATCTTCGACGATCTCGGCCTTAATCCTCCGCAACTGGCGTTCTGGGCCAACGCGTATCCGAGCGGCGTGGTTCCCAGTTCGCAGCAGCTCATCTCGAATGGATTCCCAGCGGCCGTTCCGGTGGGTTCCGTGACCAGCATTCTTGGGCCTGTCAAGAGCACCGGGCCAAAGCGGATTATGCCGCGCATCATGGAGTGGAATCTGTCGCTGCAGCACCAGTTCGCGACCAACTGGATGGCGCAGATCGGCTATGTCGGTACTCGCGCCTATCACCTGTGGAACCACGAGGCGAGCGATCTGAACCAGGCCACCCAGCCGCTGGATACCAATTTCTGCGGTCCTGACCTGTCGAACTGTGATCAACCGAACTATGGTCGACCCTTTGCCATCCAGCAGCCGAATATGACGCAGATTCTGCCACTGGACTATCCGCAACTGGAAATGTTCTACAATGCCTTCCAGGCGTCGTTGAACAAGCGGTTCTCCAATGGATTCAACTTCCTCGCGGCGTATACCTTCGCCAAGAACATCGGCAATGCAGATGGGAATGTCGGCGGTTTTATTCAGAATGCGTTTCGCGCCGATCTCGAGCACGGTCCGGTGACGCCCGACCTGCGCCATCGCTTCACGATCAGCTACCTCTACGAACTTCCCGTCGGCAAGGGGCGGAAGTTCGGAGGAGATATGAAAGGTGTGGCCGACGCGGTGCTGGGCGGATGGCAGATTGCCGGGATTACCAGTGCCCAGACAGGTGAGGCGATTACCGCCGTGATGTCCACCGACTTCAGCAACACGGGCAGCTTCAGTTACCGGCCAGATCAGGTCGCGAGTCCCTACAACTTCTCGTTCAATACCGCGTCTCAAGGCATTGACTATCAGTGCTCGATTCCGGGACATCAGACTTTGGATTGCTGGTTCAACCAGGCGGTGTTCGTGACACCTACCCTCGCGTCCGGGCAGCAATCCGCGCATGCCTACGGCAATTCGAGAGTCGGGAACCTGCGGGGCCCGCACCTGGTGGATTTCGACTTCGTGCTGCAGAAGAATTTCAAGATCTACGAGCGGCACCAACTCCAGTTCCGCGCGGAGTTCTTCAACCTCTTTAATCATCCGAATTTCGGATTGCCGGGCGGTTCGGGTCAGATTCCCGTGGATTTCCCGGGTGCAGCCGCGATCACCAGCACGGCAACGGATAACCGGCAGGTGGAATTCGCTCTGAAGTACACATTTTAAATATTCCACTCTTAATATTTTGGAGCCGGGTCCGATTGAGGCCTTTCACGTCGAAGCCACGAGTCGGCTGATTCTGCCAAATCGTTTTCTTTCGTTCGAAGAGACACGCGATGCTTTTTCGACCTGTCATTCGGTCTATTCGTTCACGTTTGCGGCCGAAGAGCGATCAGTAAGTTCAAACTCCTTATATAAAAAGCCGTGCTCCGAGCATCACGAAGATTCAGGCGTCTCGGGTTGCGATTCGGCAGAGATGTGCTAGCTTGTGCCATGTGCAAAACCGGCCCAACGCTAGCCTGCTGAGGCAAAAACATGGCCAGAAACTCAACTTCAAGCCCTTCTGTTCCGAATGCGGCCGCATTTGCGGAAAGCAGAACTCGGCTTCCTGGCATCCTCATGGCTGTGGGAACAATCGCATTACTCGCACTGGCCCTGACTGGTCCCACGCCAACGCAACAATGGGCGCAGAGCTACGATCCTCTCGGTCATTGGTGGCTCTCAACAATTTGCGCCGCGCTTCCGGTACTTGTGCTGCTTGGCACGCTTGCTCTCTTTCGCATGCGAGCCCATTATTCAGCATCTCTGGGACTCGTCACGGCGCTCGTGGTTGCCAGCGGTTTGTTTCACATGCCGATCAAAATGGCGAGTATTACCGCAATCTATGGAGCCTGTTATGGACTGTTCCCGATCGGCTGGATTGTTCTCAACGTAATTTTTCTGTACAGAATGACCTGTGAGACAGGTCGGTTCAAGGTCCTGCAAGAGAGCATGAAGGGCATTACCCAGGATACGCGACTGCAACTCCTGCTCATTGCCTTCTCGTTCGGTGGTTTTTTTGAGGGCGCGTCTGGTTTCGGGACGCCGGTAGCCGTCACTGCCGCTTTGCTCATTGGCCTCGGGTTCCAGCCATTGGAGGCCTCAGGTTTGTCACTTATCGCAAATACTGCTCCAGTGGCATACGGAGCTTTGGGTACTCCGATCGTCGCTTTGGCTGCTGTTACTGGCTATAGCGAAGTTGCCCTGGGCGCTCAGGTCGGCAGGATCCTGCCGTTCTTTTCCGTTTTAGTCCCGTTTTGGCTGGTATCTGCGTATGCAGGCGTCCAAGGAATGAAAGAAATCTGGCCGGCGATCGCCGTTGCGGGTGTGTCCTTCGCTATCCCGCAATATCTCGTGTCGAATTACCATGGTCCGTGGCTTACGGATATCATCGCGGCGTTGTGCTCGATGGCTTGCCTCGTCCTTTTCCTCAGGATCTGGCACCCGAGGCGGATTTGGGGACACGATCAGCGCGAAGACGAGCAGCGCAGCGCTCGCGGCATCCACGGTTACGCACGCGGCGAGGTAGTGCGGGCATGGTTACCGTGGCTGATTCTCAGCGTATTGGTCTTCTGTTGGGGAACATATGTCGGGAAAAAGATCATGAACACTCCCGAAAAGGTGTTCTCGTTCATGAACACATGGCGTATTCGTCCCAGCGCGGTCACTAACCCGCAGATCCCGATTGCTGGTCTCAACAAAATGGTGCAACGTGCTCCGCCGGTGGTCCCGAGGCCTACGGGCGAGACTGCCGTGTTCGGGTTGAATTGGATTTCGGCAACGGGCTCGGGAATTCTGGTCGCAGCCATCATTTCGGGCTTCGTCATGGGGCTGTCGCTGCGAAGGATGGTAGTGATGTGGTGGCGGACTGTCTGGTGTGTCCGTTTCTCATTGCTGACGATCGCGGCCATGATGTCGCTTGGCATCCTGACCCGGTACTCAGGTTTGGACGCCACGATGGGCCTCGCCTTCGCACGCACGGGAGCGTTCTATCCTTTCTTTGGAACGTTGCTGGGCTGGCTGGGAGTTGCGCTCACCGGCTCGGACACCTCGTCCAATGTGCTTTTCGGCAGCCTGCAGAAAATTTCCGCACAACAGATCGGCATTTCTCCCGTGCTGATGGCGGCAGCGAATAGCGCGGGCGGGGTGATGGGAAAGATGATCGACGCTCAGAGCATTGTGGTGGCTAGCACGGCTACGGAATGGTACGGACATGAAGGCGATATATTGCGCTACGTCTTCTGGCACAGCATTGCTTTGGCATCCCTGGTTGGGATATTTGTTTGCCTGCAGGTCTATGTGACACCATTCACACGCCTTGTAGTGCGCTAAGGGAGCAATCTTCTTCGGCATGGTTGCCGAGAGCATGCATTTGCTACGGATACGAATAGGCATGGCCTCAGTGGCTACGTTTCACCTTCGCCTACCAGGACGCACGGGATTCAATACTTGCGAAGGCAGCCGGGTCCCCGCACTGCCCATGAGTAACCGGAATCTGTTATCGGAGTGACTTGCCAAGGATGCCACGAATGTCCCTGTGGGCGCAGAATCCGGCGTGAAGTTGAACAGCCAGGTGGTGGGCGACGTGGCCGGCGAACCCGAGTCGGGTCCCAGCGTAAACGTCGGAGATAGCACATGAATGTGCCGATTTGGTGTGACATGCAGAGCTATCGTGGGCGGTAGAGAAAATGAACTAAAGAACGTTACAGGTTGCTCGCCCCCAGTGACCACTGGGGGCGATGCGGAGTCTGATTACCCCGTTACGTCCATTTGCCCGTCCCCTCGTGCAGCGTGATGTAACGATCAACGGGGAGGTTGAAGAAGCGTTCTACACTGCCGTTGGGCGGTGGCCACTTGACTTCCAGCCAATCGATCTTCTTGCGCTTTCCAATTCCGAGAACAACTCGAGGATCGTGTGAAGAAAGATACCCACCTCCGCCTACCTTCATCCTGGTTCGTTTCAGATCCCCGGCTTGATAGGTCAGGCGCGCACCCACGCCATCTGGATTGGACTTCTTGCCCACCAGGCTCACTCCCAACCAGTGGTTTTCTACTCCGATATTGTTGCGAAGAAGAAGGGGCGCGCCATCGTTGACGGAAACCAGCACGTCGACTGCGCCATCGTTGTTAAAGTCGCCCAGAGCGAGGCCACGGCCGGAAAAAGATTTCGAAAAAACCGGGCCACTTTGGCGGCTCACGTCGGTGAAGACACTGCCCTTATTTTGGAATAGCAGCAGAGGCTCGCGATACTTGAACGCGTCATAAATTTCTTCGATGAGATCATCAGGGGAGCCGTTCGCGATGATGACATCGAGTTCGCCATCGTTGTCATAGTCAAAGAACTTCAGCCCCCATCCGCTCATGGAACGCGTTACCTTGGCAATGCCCGATGATGCCGCTACGTCGGCGAAACTTTCGTCGTGTTTGTTTTCGTAGAGCGAGTACACCTCGGCGTTCAGGTCGGAGAGGAATAGATCCATCCAGCCATCCTGGTTGAAGTCCGCTGAATCGGCACCCATGCCGGAACGCGTCCGACCGTCGGCGTTGTACGCGACATCGGCCTGAATCCCGATCTCTTCAAAACGTCCGCCTCCCCGGTTAACGAAGAGAAAGTTACCGACTGTGTCATTGGCCACGAACAGATCCATCCAGCCATCGTTGTTAATATCGGTTGCCACGGCTTGCCACGCTTTTCCGGGAGAGCCCGCAATTCCAGACTCTTTACTGACATCGGTGAAGGTCCCATCTCCATTGTTATGAAACAACCAACTAGGCCTCGATGCGGACAGGCGCGGATCGCAATAGTGACGCTTCCCGTCCCCGGTGCCGCACGGCAGCGCCTTGGCTTTGTCGAACTCGGCAAACTGTCCAACATATAAGTCAAGCCTCCCGTCGTTGTCGTAATCGAACCATACCGCGCTCGAAGCCCACCCCGGGGCCGCGACCCCAGCTTTTTCGGTTACATCGGTGAACGTGCCATCTCCATTGTTGTGATAAAGAATGCTACGGCCAACTTGAGTGACGTAGAGATCCTGGAAGCCGTCGCCATCGTAGTCGCCGGTTGCGACACCCATGCCGTAGCCATGGCCCGGCACGCCTGCTTTCGCCGTCACATCGGTAAAGGTCCCATCGCGGTTATTTCGATAGAGCGCGTTGCGCAGTGGGGATGTGGGAGTGAAGAAGTCCGCTTGACCACTGTTCACCAGGTAGATGTCCATCCAGCCGTCGTTGTCGTAGTCGAAAAAGGCGCATCCCGCGCCGGTAGTTTCGGGGAAGTACTTCTGGGGAGATTTCCCTGCGGTATGCACCCACGTGATGCCACTTGTAGAGGGAGGGACCTCCTCAAACGCAAAGACGGGACTGGGCAAGGCAAGGGAGAATTGAGAAAAGTGGCTCAGCGCTACGCTTCCGAATACTCCTCGAACAAAGTCGCGCCGGGAAAACGAGAACCGCGGTTTTAGAGACATTCACCCAAGAGGTTTTATCACACTTGCAATCCGAAACAAAAACAACGATCCGATTCCCACCCGTGACTCCACCGCGATACAACCAGCAACTGAAATCGACTCTGCATTGGCCGAGTCTTCTCCGGGTGCTACCATTTGCTCTCGGGCGCATCCCTGATGCTGAATGGCCGAAATGTTCTGTGCCGTTTTCTTCTCGCGATTTCCTTTGCGCTGCTGGCATGGCCTAACGTCGTAACAGGACAAGATCCAGCGCAAGATTTCGATGAACTCTCGCGCCAGGCAAACGCGGCGCGGCTGCAGGGCAGCACTGGCGAAGCAATCCGCGGTTATGAAAAAGCTCTCAAGATCCGCCCCGAATGGCCTGAGGGTTGGTGGTATCTGGGCACTCTCTACGCCGAAGCCAGCCGCTTTACCGAAGCAATCCCCGTTTTCAAAAAACTGACGGAGGCGAACCCTAAGCTCGGGCCCGCATGGGCCTTTCTGGGATTGTCTGAATTCGAGCTCAAGGATTATCAGAACTCGCTCATCCATCTGCGCCAGGCACAGGAACTCGGATTCCTAGAAGTCCCGGCTGTGGAGAAGCCAGCGACTTATCACCTCGCCTTACTGCTCAATTTGAATGGCGAGTTTGAGGATGCATTCAGCCTGCTGGCCTTCGAGTTTGGAAAAGAAGCCTTGGCCCAACAGACCAGGGTGGCCCTGGCTATGTCGCTGCTTCGAATCCCGCTGTTGCCCGACCGGCTGGATCCTGGCAAGGATGCATTGATCGCCGATGCCGGAGAAACAGCGGAACTGATGGTCACTGAGAACTTTGAACAGGCGTTCCAGCACTTCCGGCAGATGCTGAAGGACTATCCGCAGACCCCCTTCCTTCATTACGCCTATGGCTCGGAGTTGGACTTTCGTTCGCGCTTTGACGAAGCCGTGGAACAATTGCGCCAGGAAACGCAGATCACGCCACGCAGCGCTCTGCCGTACATGCGCTTGGCTGCCATCGCTCTGAAGACCCGTCGGCCGGCAGATGCTCTACCCTTGGCAGAGCGCGCCGTCGAGCTTGCTCCTCAATCCGCGATGGCTCACAAGATTCTGGCCAAAACTCTGTCAGAACTCGGCAACACAGAATCGGCTGCGCAGGAAAGTGCGACCGCCGGGACGCTCGAACCGGAAAGGCCCAATGTGGATTCCGAAGTCGAAGCTATCTATGTGAACCGTCCCGTATCGATCGAGAGCTTCGCATCCAAACCCCCGGCTGCGATTCCCTCGGGAAACTTTGACGAGCTGACTGGCAAGGCGGAAGCTGCAGGGCGTGCCGGGCAGACCGAAGAAGCGATCGCTTACTATCAGGGCGCTCTCCGGCTTCGGGCAGAATGGGATGAAGGATGGTCACGGTTGGGGACCCTCCTATACATCGCAGGTCGCCATGCCGATGGCACTTCTGCCCTCAAGAATTCCCTGCGGATTAAACCTCAACGTGCCGAAGCCTGGGTTTTTCTCGGCCTGTGCGAATACGAAATAAAGGAATATAGGAATGCCTACCTCCATCTTGAACATGGCCGCGAATTGGGATTTCACGGAACCCCGGAAGCACAGCGAATGGCCAGTCTCCGCTTGGCCGAGTTACGAACCTGGAGCGGTGACTTCGATGGCGCTAAAGACCTGTTGATTCCAGAAGTCGACCGAAATCAGCTGACACCGACCACGAAAATGGTTCTCGGGCTGATAATTCTGCGCATCCCGCGGTTGCCAAATCAGCTGGAGCCTTCCCGCGAAGCGTTGGTGCGCGCTGCCGGGGAAACGGCTGCGCTGTCATACGCGGAACGGTACAACGAAGCGTTTCAGGCTTTCCAGCACATGTTGAAAGATTTTCCCAATACACCCTTCCTTCACTATGCATACGGCTCGGCCCTGGAAAGTCTTTCACAACACGATGAGGCCGAAGTGCAGCTTCGAGAGGAAATCAGACTCGCCCCCGAGAATGCTTTGCCCTATATGCGGATGGCAGACATCCTTCTAAAAACGCAACGTCCCCAAGACGCCTTGTCGAATGCCGAACGTGCAGTGCAACTCGACCCTGAGGCGGCTGGCGGTCACGAATTGCTGGGACGCTCGCTGCTGGAAGTTGGCAAGACAGAAGCCGCCGTGAGGGAACTGGAAATTGCCAGTCGCCTGGCGCCCAACTACCCCGAGGTGCACTTCAACTTGGCACGGGCTTATACCAAGGCGCGCATGCTGGCGGAAGCCGAACGCGAACGGGCCATCTTTGCGCGATTGAATGCAGCGGAAGAGATAGAAAAGAGTTCCAGCGACAACAGCCAGACATTCATCACTCCGTATGACCGGAGGAGTACGTCAGCGTCAGAAGAGAAGATGGCGCCTCCAACTGCTCCGCGGTGAGCGACAGGTTTGTCAAATCGATCTGAGTTTGACATCTTTAAGAAACTTGCAGCCGGGATTGCAAAGCTTGCTAGCGAAAGCGGCGAATGAAGAGTGTGTGAGACTCCGAGTGATAGAAGCCTACTGCATAAATGGTGGCCTTGCCGTTCGTCGAGTAGATGACTTGGCGAATTCGCAAGACCGGGGCGCCGCGTGGGACGCCTAGCAACTCGGCAACCCTGGCATCGGACCCCGTAGCATCGACTTCCTCGTCTGCGTACGCCAATTCCACGCCATAGTCGTGCTTTAGGGTCGAAAACAAAGAAGCCCTTCCCAGTGGCGCATTTAACAAACCGGAAAATTCGGCGGCAGGAAGGTAGCAAGTCTCCAGGGCGAGCGGATCAGTGCTGGTTTCTCGCAGACGCTCAATTTTGACAATCCTGCTGGTAGGCGCCAGCCGAAGGCGCGCAGCGATTTCCGGCTCGTGTTCGATGATTTTAATGGCTAACACGCGCGACCGCGGGTTCAACCCACGGCTGGACATCTGCTCGGTATAGCTCATCAGCTTGTTGAAATGGATCTTGGGAGAAGCGACAAAGGTGCCCGCGCCACGCCGGCGTTCGACGATGCCTTCGCGTTCCAGAGAGACGAGAGCGTGGCGCGCAGTCATCAAGCTGACACCGTGTGTTCTGGCCAGTTCTCGTTCGGAGGCTACGGGATCGCCCGGCTTCAGCTCCGAGGACTCAATACACTTGCGAACAGCGTTCTGAATTCTCTTGTAAACCGGTGTCCCGTTGCCGTGAATTCCCGCCATGGAATCAGTTCTCCGGACGCAGGTAGCCTCGAGTACCGTAGGTTCTGTTCGAGATTCGCGGTCACGGACTATATGCTATATAGCGCATATGATCTCTAATGTAAAGCGTCGGGAAGCGAGATGCGACATCTTCCCGGTGAATCCAGGAATCGTTTTCACAATAGCCAGAACACTTTCCATGATTGGAGTCACGCGTATTTGTGATTGCAATCACGCATTCTGCGCAACCACCGGTAAAACAGTGATTTCCCAAATAGGGCGAAGAAAATCCATTTTCTTCTTGACGATGGACTCCATTCCGCTATATAGCATAATAGGATTGTGTTAGATGGCTAACACATCACCTCACGGGCAGCGCTGGAAGCAGCGTGTGCCGGTGAGTTCTGAGTAAGCAAGTGGCGACGCTTTGAGGATCTCACTCGTCCCACAGTACGAACGGATACAACAGTTGGCTTTCTACGCAGAGCATTCATATGAAAGTGCGCTTAACCTCACCGCACGAGCGCACACCTTGGCCCAGCTCAACAAATCGGTCACAGCCGTCGCAGATGAACGGTTCTGGCCTCTTTTTGGAGTGAAGGAAAATGAAACAGCGCAGCATTCGATTCTTACTCACCACATTCATAGTTCTATTGCTCCTCGCCCCGGTCTACGGACAAAAAATCACCGGCACGATCAGCGGCAGCGTCACGGATCCATCAGGTGCGGTGCTCGCGGGCGCCACCGTCACTATTACCAACAGTGAAACCGGGCTCGTACGGACGGCAGTAACCGACAACTCGGGAGCATATAACGCCCCCGACTTGCCGCCAGGCACCTATCGCGTGGTGGTCAGGCAGGCAAATTTCAAGGAATCCATTACCGAAAAAGTGGAACTGCACGTGTCCAGCGAGGTCGTAGTAAATGCCCAATTGCAGTTGGGCAATACCTCTGAAGTGGTCACAGTAGAGGCTAACCCGATTCAGGTACAAACGGACAATGCCTCTCTGGGTGAGGTTGTGGAAGGCCAGCAGGTTCGCAACCTTCCCCTAAACTCTCGCAACTTCGTCGCCTTGACGCAGTTGGCGCCGGGAGTTTCTCCCGCGAACCAGTTCGATGCGGTCGGCAAGGGCCTCCGAGGCGGCGTCGATTTTGCCGTCAACGGAAACTCCATCAAGGACAATCTCTTTTTGGTGGATGGAGTGAACAACAATGACATTGGTTCTAACCGGACCATTCTCATTTACCCATCGCTTGATTCAATCGCGGAATTCAAAATGGTACGCAATTCCTACGGCCCCGAATATGGTCAGGCCGGAGGGGCAGTCGTCAGCATCATCACCAAGGGCGGGACGAACCAATGGCATGGGGGCGCGTTCTACAGCGGCCGTAACGACGTGCTGAATGCTTATGATTTCTTCTCTGCCCAGAATGCCGTCGCAGACCGAAGTCGCAACGTCTTTAACCCGGTCACCAATAGCATTTACAGCAGCCCCAACGAGGATAAGCCCATACTCCATCACAACGACTGGGGCTACCACATTGGAGGACCTGTTAAGAAGGACAAGCTGTTCTTCTTCTGGAGCCAGGAGTGGAACCGCGAAATTCGTAGCGTGTTTCGTCAGGGCTGCGTCCCTAATGCGGCGGAACGTGGTGGGGATTTCAGTGGTGGTATTACCTGCGGAGACACGTCGACAGGCATTCCGGACTCGGTTGCAACAGCTCCGGGTTCGAACATCATTGCCACCCCCCTGCAGGCCACAACGGACCTGATGGGGTTTTTCCCGTTGCCCAACCAGCCCTGTGACGTTACTCCGGTCGGGGCCACCGCCGCCGCTGGAAACAGCGCCAGCTGCAACAACTGGAAAGCGAATCTCAGCTCTGCCGTGTTTTGGCGCGAGGAGAACGCGCGTGGCGACTACTACTTGACCAAGAATCACCTGATTATGTTCAAGTACACGCAGGACAGCTGGTCGAACCCGGCTCCGAACCTCGGTTACTGGGGCGACACTGCTTTTCCGCAACTGGAAAGCAACTGGGCACAGCCGTCGAAGTCCCTTGTGGGCAAGCTGACCTCAACCATCGGCTCCCACCTGGTCAACGACGCGGCGTTCGCATACTCCAACAACCGCATCATTATCACGCCCGGTGGCAAAGATCCTAGTTTGGCGGCAACTCTCACGACTGATTTCCCAACTCTGTTCCCTGAAAGCCTGAAGGCGCACAAAGCCGGTGTTCCCAACATCAACCTGGGAGCTAATGGCGGTACGCCGGGGATGATCGCGCCCTGGAACAACGGGGAAAACCTGTACAGCGGACGCGACGATCTGTCGTGGATTCACGGCTCGCATACGATCAAGGCCGGCGTATTCCTTGGGTTTAATCAGAAATTCGAGGACAACGGCGGCGGAAGTTCAGAGCGCTTGCAGGCGAATCCGACGGACGCCAATCTCGCTAGTGGAGTGGCGACCGGATTCCAACTAGGGAACGCAATGATTGCTGGTAACCAGTTTGCCGGCTTGGGTGAAGTTTCCACGGACGTGCACAACGACGTGCACTGGCGTGACTTCGAGTTCTATGTCGGCGATTCGTGGAAGGTTAACCACAAACTCACGGTGGACTATGGAATTCGGTATTCAATTATGACGACGCCGTACCAGGCGGACGGGCTAATGACGAACTTCCAGCCGAATTTGTGGAGCGCAACCCAAGCGGCCGCAAATCCCGCCGATGCTTGCAACGGACTGTGGGTCGTACCAGGCAAGCATCCATGCACCAACGCAAACAGCACCTTCGGAACCAGTTTCAGCGGCGGTGTGGCAGGACCGAACAAGTACCTGCAAAACCAAAACTATCACCAGTTCGCGCCTCGTTTGGGCATTGCCTATGATCTGTTCGGCAACGGCAAGACCGCGCTTCGAGCCGGCTTCGGACAGTTCTACCAACGAGACCGGACCGCCATCTATACGTTAACGAGCAACGCTCCTTTCGCGCTTACCGCGAATGGCTACTCGCGGACTCTGAATGGGCCATCCCTCACCGCAGACCAGTTCGCTACGGCTGTGACGTCGCCTGACGGCGGATTCGACCGAGCCAACCGGACTCCCTACACTTACCAGTGGAATGTGGCTGTGGAGCAGAGCTTGGCTAAGGAATCCAGCCTGCAACTCGCCTATGTCGGAAACCGGTCCAAGCACCAGCAAACCACTTCCGATATCAACGAAGTGCCGCAGAGCAGCTGGACAGATTGTGCTTTCGTGTCCAACTGCAACAGCCTGCGCCCGTATTCGAACTTCGGCTTCCTGCCATGGTGGGCGCACTATGGCGATGCTCACTACAACGGCCTTCAAGCCCTGCTGAAGGCGAAGGTCAGCAGAGCATTGCTCAATTTTGCCTACACATACTCACACTCGATTGGCAATGTGCCGCAGGACGAATCAAACGGCACACCCAATTTCCAGACTCTCACCACCGCGACAAACCCCGGTTTGGATAAAGGCAACACGCAAATCAACCGGCCACATATTTTCGTGACCAATGTGGTTGTACCGTTGCCGGAACTGAGGGGCTCAAACGCGTTCCTGAGAGCGGTCGCAGGCGGGTGGCAGGTGGCTACAATTCTGACGGCGCAATCTGGACCATCCACCACCATCTTTACGCCAGGACTTAGCGAGGCGAAAGGTAATCTAGTTGACCCGACCGTTCCCACCGCCGGGAAGTTGAACGCGCTGTATGGCACGGGAAATGCCGGTCCAGCCTGGGCTCCTGGTTCTAACCGCCGGCCTGACATCGTTGCTGGAAAGAGCTGCAACAGCGGGTCGCACTCCAACTATGTCTACAACGCCGAAGCCTTTAGCGTCGTTGGACACACCATCGGAGACATCGGCAACGAACCGACTGGTTATTGCCATGGCCCGGGCTTTGTCAACGACGATTTCTCATTAAACAAAGCTTGGAAGGTGACTGAAAAGGTATCCGTGGAATTCCGGTTGGATGCCTTCAACTTCTTCAACCATCCAAACTTCACCGCCGGGACTCAGGGCGGAGCCGGTAACCCGATTGGTGCTGTGAACTGCGGACCAGCTGATGCGGCTGGCAAGTATCAGCCCTGCAGCGCCACGAACAATGTGATTAGTGCTCAAGCGGCGGGCAGCGACTTGCACGCTACTTCGATCATCGGACGCGCACGCGAATTCCAGTACGGCATGAAGATTACCTTCTAGCCGAGCCGTGTTTCCGTTTGTCAAAACAGACCGGCAGGACTTGACCGAAACAGGTCCTGCCGGTAGCTTTTTTCGAGTGTGACTTTTATTCCGTGTTGCTGAATCGTGTCTCCCCTGAAACGCGCCGCTTGCGCGCTCGCGCACCAAAGTCCACCCTGTTCTTTCTCTCTCTTGCCATGCTGTCCCCCCTGAATCCAGGTCTTGCCTCGGCTGTCATCGCCAGGCAGGGGGCCGGAAATGATGGGCGTCGCGAGTCCGCTGCTAGCAACTCGTCTTCGCTGATGATCGAGCTCCGGGCCCGTCAGAAGAAACTGGATGCGGCCATGCAGGCCGGCGATTCCACCGCGATTGTCGACGCCAGCCGCCAGGTGATTGCTTCGGCGTTGCATCAGATTGCCCGCCTTAAAATGATCGAGGGAGCCAGGCCAGAGGCGACTGAAATCTATCGTCGGTCGCTCGACTTCGAGGATTCCCCTGAGACCCGCATCGAGCTCTCGGCCGCCTACCGTGCCGCTGACTCCACGCCCGGGCAGCGTCAGTCAGCAAAAGCGCAAGAGAAGGAACTGAGCAGGATACTGGCAAGCGCCCTCAACGATCTTGGCGCCACCGAAGCGCGGCAACAGAAGTACGACCTGGCGTTGGCATACTTTCACGAAGCGGAACGCTGGCGAGCAAATACGCCGGGCCTGACGCGCAACATCGGGATGGCAGCTGCAAGAGTTTCCGACTATCCCGAAGCGGTGCGCGCGCTGCGCTTAGTACTCGCCGCTGATCCCCACGATCAGGTCGCCCGGTCGCTGCTGGGCACTTCGCTGTTCTCGATCCAAAATTTTGCCGAAGCAGTTCGGGTGTTTGCGCCTCTGGGCGATTCCGTACTGCAGGAACCGGAACTGGCCTACGCATGGGTGATTTCGCTGGTAAAAACTACGCAATTCCCACAGGCGACGGCGCTCCTGGATAAGCTCGAGAAGCAGCCTCTGCCAGCCGAGACGCTCGTCCTGATTGCGCAAGCTTGGTCACAAATGGGTAATTACCCGCGCACGGTAGAAACCTGTCATAAGGCTTTGCAACTGGACCCGAAGCTGGCTCAGGCCCATTTCATCGCAGGCATGGCGCAGATTCTCGCTGGCCATCCCCCGGAGGCCGTTTCCGAGTTCAAGTCGCAGCTGGAGTTGGATCCCGATAACAACGACGCGCAATATCATTTGGCCTTCGCGCTGCTCCAGCTGTCCCATAGTGATGAGGCCGTCGCGTTGCTGCGCCGTGTTCTCACCCGGGATCCCAATCATGCGCAAGCCAACTATGAGCTGGGCAGGGAACTTCTCAACGAGGGGAAGAAAGAGGAGGCGATAAGATACCTGGAAGTCGCGGCGCAACTGAATCCCAAGCTCGACGCTGTGCATTACCAGTTGCAATCCGCCTACCGGGCTGTAGGCAGAAGAGACGACGCTGATCGAGAGTTGAAGATTTACCGCGAGATGAAGGCTAGAAACCGCAACGTCAACATGGCTCCTATGGGAGAACCTGCAAGACAATAGTGAGGCACAAGCTCAAATCGGACCGGGCAAATTGACCATTTCAATCTATAAGCGCTGCCTGATATTTCTCTTCGCCCTGCAACCGCTCGTACACGTCTGGGCCCAGGGTGGGCATGATGTGGCGCCTCCGCCTCCGCCCGGAGCCAAGAGTGTGCTGTGCAAAGGCCGCCCGGTGCCGCAGTTGGAAGATGTCACCGAGCGAGCTCGCATCCATTTTCAGCACGTTTCCTCGCCTGAGAAGAAATACATTGTCGAGTCGATGAGCGGCGGCGTCCTGCTGATTGACTACGATCGCGATGGCTGGCCCGACATTTATTTCACCAACGCACCGACGGTTGAGATGGTGAAGAAGCAGCAGCGGGCGCGTGGCGCGCTCTACCACAACAATCGCGACGGCACGTTCACTGACGTTACCGATAAAGCCGGTATTGCCACGCCCTGTGCTTTTGCCAACGGCGGCGCAATCGGCGACTACAACAATGACGGCTGGCCCGATCTCTACATCACGTGCTGGGGGGGAAACGCGCTCTACCGCAACAACGGCGATGGCACGTTTACCGATGTCACGGCGAAGGCAGGCGTCGCCGACGGGCGCAATTCGATGGGCGCTGCTTTTGGAGATTACGACAACGACGGTTTTGTCGACCTGGTGGTGACCAACTATGTGAGTTTCCATCTCGACAAACTCCCGGGCTTCGGAGGTATCCCAACCTGCAAATATCGTGGCGTAGACGTACAGTGTGGTCCGCGCGGCCTCCCCGGGGATGGCGATGCGCTCTTTCATAACAACGGCGATGGAACCTTTACCAGCGTGTCAAAGAGCGCAGGTGTCGATGATCCTGGCGGCTATTACGGATTGGGAGTTACGTGGGTCGACTTCAACAATACCGGCAGGCAGGATATTTTCGTCAACAATGACGCTACGCCGAATTATCTCTATAAGAATGAGGGCAATGGCAAATTCACCGAATTCGGCCTGGAGTCGGGAACGGCAGTAAGCCAGGATGGCGCCGAGCAAGCCTGCATGGGCCTCGCCATTGGCGATTACTTGCACAATGGTTATCCGTCGATATTCATTACTAACTTCGCCGACGAGTACGACACTCTGTACCGCAACAACGGCGACTGGAATTTTGACGACGTGTCGTACAAGTCAGGAGAAGCACTTCCTTCCGTGCCCTATGTGAAATGGGGAAACGCGTTTATCGATATTGATAACGACGGATGGCTTGACCTATTCGCCGTGACTGGCCATGTGTATCCTCAAGCCGCTAGTTTGCCTGCCACAGCCGGCTATCCCGAGCCGAAACTGCTACAACTGAATCAGAAAGACGGAACCTTCTGCGACGCAAGCGCGCAAGCTGGACCTACGCTGACAGAGCGCCGAGTCTCACGAGGGGTAGCCGTAGGAGATCTGTTCAATGATGGGCAGATGGATATCGTCGTTGAGGATCTCGATGGCAAGCCCATGATTCTGCGCAATCCTGGCATTCCTTCAAACCACTGGGTGAGTTTTGAGTTGACCGGCACCAAGAGCAATCGGCTGGCGATCGGCGCACGTCTCAAAGTTGTTGCGGGCGGCATGACTCAGACGGAACAGATTCACAGCGGAGGCAGCTACCTTTCTCAGCATGATCTGCGAGTGCACTTCGGACTGGGGACGTCCACCCGGATCGAGTCAGTTGAAATCCATTGGCCGTCCGGAGCGGTCGATGTTCTTAAGGATCTGGTGGCGGATCAGTTCTACTCGGTTCTCGAAGGGAAAGGCATCGTTGCTCCGGATGCTATTCGTCCGAGGGCTGGACCGCGCTAACGACCCGTACGGTCGGTCTTTCGCGGGCGGCAAGCACGTTCGCCAATGTTACCGGCGATACCGTGTATCCAGCTATGCGCAACTATCGCGCGTTGGATGTGCTCTCGGCTCGAATCAGCAGCGCAAATCGCGGAAACAGAAAAGCCCCCGATTCATCATCGATGACATTCACCTGTGCTGTGTAAAACCCGGGTCTCAGTGATCCGAGCGGCAGGTCCAATTGGAAGGCGCCCGCCTTCCGGTCACGGGCATTCAACTCCGTCACTTCGACCAGCGAGCTTTCGAGTACTTTGGCTTTGCCGCGGAAAAAGGCCACGCTTGTCAGCAAATGGATTCCTGAATTGGCAGGTCCAGTTTGTGAGGCCTGCGGCGCATTCGTGTGGCCCGGGTCGTAGACCTCGTAATAAAGTTTCAGATGCTGCGTCGCGGAGAATACGTGGGTGACATTAGGAATGATTTCTTCGCCGCCGCGAATCAGCGGACTGGGAGCCCCGCCCTTCTTCGCGCTTTGTATTTGACTGGCCAGGACGATCGAACTCATCTTCAGCGGCTGCGACTTGAGATCGGGGACGACCAGGTCGGTTTCAAACGAACCCATGCGTCCAGTCTGATTCTCCCGCACGACGAACTTGAGGTGATACTTTCCGGGAGGCAGGTTCAGGCCCGTGTCGTATTGAACATTTTTCTTGCGCACCTGTGCCGAGGTATCGACCGCCAGTTTGACGGTATCCCGAATGCGTGTGATCGGGTGTTGTTCGCTGTCCAGTACCAAACCAATCACATCCAGATTCGCCTTGTCGCGATCGCTGTTGCGCGTAAATGGTATTTCCGATCCGGGCACCACGAGAGAGACCGCGACGTAGTACTTTCTGGTCTCCATACGAAAGTACGCTGCGCTCAGATACAGCGGCAGATCGGTGGCCGGTAGTTCGGAGGCAAGTTGCTCCTGAAGTTGGAGCTCTTTGTCCTCCTTCGTCGAGTGCTGGTAGTCGGCCGGCGCGTAGTAGCCGCGGCGGTAGTCGATCTTCACACCCGGCACGTTCACTTTGACAGTGATTCGCCGGTAACGACCGTCTCGCGCGGGATTGGTGCTGCGATATCCGAGCAGGTAGTAAGTCGATGTGTCCTGCTGGACACCTTTGAAAACCTGGCTGAAATCGTTGGAATCGAGGAAGGCTTTTCCTCCAGTATCGCTGGCCAGCGTGACCAGGGTTTCCTGCGTCGTGAAGTTCGAGTTCAAAGCATTGATCATCGATTGGCCAGAATAGGGGGAGGTTCCGCGCAGGCTGGCGTTCTGCGCTTCACCACCGGCGACGATTGCCTGCAGACCGCGAAGATCCATGGTGTAGATCGCCAGGTTGGAACGTACCGCCGCATTAATCGCAGCCCGAAGCTCAGATTGATTCTCAATCCCGGTACGGTCCATGCCGCTGGAGAAATAAATCAATGACTTCTTCTGCTGCAGGTGCGAAAGCTTCTCCGCCACGGAGCGCAGCGCTTCCAGCCGTCGATCAGTGTTGAAAATGTTGTATTCGGTGTCATCCGCCGTAAACGGCTGACCTGTATCCGGGGTCCCTTCGGTCGTGCCGGTTGTGCCCTCTTCGTAGCCCTGCCCGCTGCCCGCGCTGAAAGCCTGCAACTGCTTCTTCAGCGACTCATGATCGGCAGTGAAATCCTGGTTGACCAGCAATGAACTTCCCAGAGAAACGATCGACAGCAGATCCGCAGGAGCCATCTGCGTATCGACGTAACGCTCGGCAGAGGTGGCGGCGCGACCGATTTCGTCCGGTTCCATCGCAGAGAGATCAAAGAAGAGGACGATAAGCCGGCGATCCTTGAATTGATCCGTGGTGTTCGAAGAAGCCGTTGCACCAGCTGGGCTCGATGGCGGAGGACCGGTTGGAGCCTGTGCCTGAGCCACATCCTGATTCGCCACGGCATCGATATTCTCGATATCGAAAGACACAACCTTCTGAGGTTTGTTGTCTTCCAGAATGGTGAAGTCTTCCGGCTTCAGATTCTGGACGATATTTCCGCTCTTGTCCCGCACCGTGACATTGACAAGCACCAGGTCGGACTGCACACGGAATTTGTAGCCTTCGTCCCGCGAAATCAGCGGCGGGCACAGCAGGACGAATTCCAGCAGGACTGCCACAATTCTGTGCCCGAACCGGTTCCGCCCGAATGTCATCCTGATCTCCTCAAAAACGAAACCGCGCGGTCATCGTAATCTGCCGCATGGCACCCACCGCCGTGACTCGTCCAAAGGTCGGCGAGTTGACGATGGTGTCAATCGACGAGTAATTCGGGATGTTGAAGACGTTGGTCGCCTGCACACGAAACTCCAGTACGCGCGACTCTTTCAGCGGGATGATCTTGGTGAACGCCATGTCAAACACTTTGCTGCCAGGACCGATAACGCTGTTCCGACGCGCATCTCCATATTCTCCGACGGGAGGCGCTACGAACGCTGCTGTGTTGAACCACATGGCAATCGATGGATTCGCGATGCTGACCGGTTGTCCGGCTACCAGGTCGGCTCGGAACGACCCATTCGAGCCGCGGTTGACATCGGCAAAATCCCCAACCACGCGCGGCGTAAATGGCAATCCCGAAGCAATGGTGAAATCTCCACTCCACTGCCAATCCCCGAAGATTGCACGCAGTGGCGTCTTTTCGTTGAGCCAGCGCTTATCATGTCCGAAGGGCAATTCCCACAGATAATCTGCAGTGAATCGATGCGTCTGATTGAAGCTGGAAAGCCCGCGCTCCGCGGCGAGATCAAACGCATTCTGCGCTACGTTTGAGGCGCCACTGCTCGACGCCACGGACCCGCTGCCACTTGGGCGTGTCCCCCCTCCGCCAAGTCCGGCACCACCCGATCCTGAACTTGTCCCTGCGCCGATCGAAGATGCGTTGTCGAGCGACTTGGAAAACGTGTAGATCCCGCCGACCGAGAATCCGTGCGCCAGGCGCTTGCGCAAGCGGACCGAACCGGCATTCGCTTCGGAGTCAGCCACGTAGTTCTCGAAATTGAACGCCTGCACATTCGGAATGCGGATCGCCGTCGCGGTCCGGTTGGGAGCTTCCAGCACATCGAGATCGGTACCCTTTGTTCCCGTGTAGTCCACATTCAGAATGATCGTCGGTCGAATCTGCTGCTGGATGTCGAGGTTTCGGATTTGCACATAGCCGAGCCGATAGTCTGGATTCACTGCGTAATTGTTAGTGATGCCGTCTGCAATGGCTGCCGGGAAACCGTTTGCCAGGGTGAGGCTTCCAGCCGTCGATTGGATATTGGTCGCGGTTGTCGAGAAAGGTGGCTGGAATGCCAACTGCTGCGCGATTCCCTGGTACGCGCCGGTATTGTAGTTGATGCCGTATCCAGCGCGAACCACGGTTTTCGAAAACGGCTTCCAGGCGACACCCAGGCGCGGAGCGAAGTTGTTGCGATCCGGGCGCAACAGGCTGGCCGGAAGCGCGCCGCTGTATGGTCCGGCTTGCCCGGGTGTAACCAGAGCCACCGCTGGTGTTCCCAATGCCGGGTTCAACACGGCAGGCGAGAGATCAAGGTTCGCAATCAGGTTATTCTCTTCTGTCAACGGCGAAACGTATTCGTAGCGGATACCCAGGCTGAGCGTCAGATTTCCACGGATTTTCCATTCATCCTGCAGATACAGATCCCAGGAGTTGCCGTGAAAATGGAAATTCTCGTCTCCATATTGCACGGAAGTCTGCTGAGGCAATCCGTCCACAGACTGCCCGCTTAGTTGGCCTTCATAGAGAAAGTCCGCAAAATCGTATCCGGTGTTGATTCCGGTAAAAATGAATGATCCGCGTGCGTCGCTGCTGGTTTCGGTGTTGAGCTGGATGCGCCGGAAATCGCCGCCCCAACGCCAACTATGCTTGCCGTGCGTCCATACTACGCTGTCGGAAAAGGTGAAGGTTTGGTTCCGCAGAAGCTGCGGATTGACATCCTGCAGGCTGGCGAAATTCGTGAAGGAAAGGTTGGGCAGTCCCCAATCAAAGGGATTGGAAGAAACGCCGCTGATCCCCAAGGTTGCGGCGATATTGTCGTTGAACGCGTAAAGATTCTGTGTGTGGGTGCGGCTGCGGTTGAAGTCGAAACGCAAACTGTTGGTCAACTTGCCGATGCTGCGGGTGTAACCGACCGGCACGTCAAAACTGCGAACGCTCGTGCTGCCTCCCACGCTGGGGAATGGATTTGTCAGGTTGGCATTGGAGCCGTGGTAATGAAAACCTACGCTCAGATTATTCCGCAGACCTCCGCGTCCCCCTCGCCGTCCACCCGCTGGCGCAGATCCCAGGGTGTGGTTCAGGCGCACGTTCAGGTCATCGCTGCTGTTGTCCGCGGAGGTCACGAAATGAAAGTTCTGAAAGTCGCCCGGAAGATTTGGCTCGGGAATGTATGGCAGCAGACCCGCAGCGATCGAGTTGAGCTCTGGTAGCGTATTGCCGGGAAAAGGACTGTGGGTCGCTGGATCGATAATTTCCACCGTCTGCCCCTTGGATGGTCCCGTGGTGTAGGTCGTCTGTGAGAAGTTCCCTTGGCGCTCCAGCACTGTTGGAACCCTGGAAAACTGGTCAAAGGGATTCTCTCCACGCCTGCCGTTGTAGTTGACGAAGAAAAACGTCTTCGTGCCACCGTGGTAAACCTTCGGAATGTTGAGCGGGCCGCCTACCGAACCACCAAAGCTGTTCTGCAGGTAGGCTGGCTTGATCACGGGTTCGCCGGTCAACGAATAAGGAGCGGCATTCATCGCTCCGTCACCGACGCCGTAATAGATCGATCCATGAGGATGATTGAGGTCAAAACCGCGCCGCCCGACGATCGTCATCGGACGTCCCGGGCCGCCACCGCCGAAACCCCCGGGGCCGCCGAATCCACCCCCTCCGAAACCTCCTCCTTGCTGGCGCGCATCATTGATCCGCTGTTGCAGCTCGTCGCCGCTCATCGCGCTGAACGAATTTGACGTGCTGCCCGAGACTGCAATCGATTCGGTCGGGCTGTTCGGATCAATTCCTGGTACAGGCATACCGGAGGGAACAACCTCGTTGCTGGGTGCCCCCGTCGTGTCCTGTCCATTCAGGCCCTGCAGGATCGAAAGATTCTGAAATCCGCGCTGACTGGTCGCCGGCGCCGCCGGTCTTCTGGGCTGCTGTGGCGCCTCTCTGGCGCGCGACAGTAGAATCAGCCCAAAATTCGCTTGTGCGGTCGAGTGCGAAGAATCCACCACAACGTGCTGAGAACTGTTGGCAAACGCGACCATCTGCACCCGCACTGTGTAATTGCCGTAGTTAGCAATCGCTGTGGAATAGGTTCCGTCCACGTCCGTCCAGGTTGAAATCTTGGTGGACGACGATTCCATCGAAATGGACACCTCCGCCCCTGGAATTGGGACGTTGCCGGAAGTCACGGTTCCGTGAATGGTTCCGACAGCTGCGGCAGGTGCTGGGTTTTGCCCATCGGAAGGACGGCTAGCGGAGGCTTGGGGCGCAGATGTCTGCTCTTGTGAGCGCGCGAGAGGGATCGAAAACAACTGAGACAAGCCGACAACCACGATACGAAATACCGGTTTGCCCGTCATAGTCCTCTCATCTATCCCTGCAGAAGGTACCTGTTCTGTGATGCGATCATAGGCGGATCCCCTGAAGAGGGTCTGTAAATTTTTGTCTTTTCACGCCAAGGCGGTGCCGGATTTACAGCAAGAAGCTGCTTCTGATCCATCCATCGGGGGGGCCCGAGTTTCCGTCAATCTATAGCCCGCAAAAAGCCAGAATTGAGTAAAAGTTCGTAAAAGGGAGGGCAATTTCGCAACTCGGAGCAGCATAATCCGGTTCATAGGAAGGAAGAGGTCCGAAGTTCAGAAAAGGAGATTTCATGTTCAAACCCCACTTACTCGCATTGACGCTGTCTTGCCTGGTCTGCCTGTTCGCTGCCTTCACCATTGCCCAGGACAATAGTGGTCCGTCGCAACCGGCGCCTGGCGCTCCGCCCGAGCATTGGCGAGGCCACGGTCAGCCCGACCCCGCAAAGCGGACGGAAATGCTGACGAAACAGCTCGACTTGACGTCGGAACAGCAAGCGAAAGTGCTCGACCTTCTGAAATCACAGCAGTCCCAGATGGAGAAGCTGCGCTCGGATTCTTCGCTTTCACAAGATGACCGGCGGGACAAGATGATGGATATCCACAAGTCCACCACTGACCAGATCCATGCTCTTCTGAATCCTGATCAGCAGAAGAAGTGGGACGAGATGCAAAGCAAGCATGGGCAGTGGCAGGGGCATCCGCACGATGGACAAAAGCCAGGTCCGCCCCCAGATTCGTCGGATCAAAAATAGAAACCTTGGAAGCAGCTCGGACGTGCGAACGGTTGCACTGCGACTGCTCCGTAGCGCAGACCGAACCGGACGAGAGCGTTGTTGGTGAGGATCGTTGAAGGATTGCGGATGAACTCCGTGAAGTGCTTTGAAATCCGTTCTGCGAGCATGGTTAGCTGGTGCATCGCAACACTGTTCATCGGGCAGATGCTCTGGGCACAAGAGACCAATGAAAAGGTCACCGTGGACGAAGTTGACCTGTGTTTCCTGGTCTGGCAAAGACTCCCGGGACAGCAGAGGAAGCGAGGTAGCATTTCGTTTTCACCTTTGGTTTCGGGCTGAACACAGCTCCCGAAGTTCTTCCTCGGACATCGGGTCTCTGCCGCAACAGAAGTCGCGGTCTCGATCTTCTTGAGATAGGGCAGCTTGGATATCCAGAATTCTTGTTAGCCAAGGAAGCGGACATTCGTCGCCACCCGTCCGTGGGAGTTCGCGGCCGGGTAATTCAGTCCTAACGACACTCCCAGCATGCTTGATACACCCCACCTGCCGGGATTTGTGGAATTAAAGAAAGACCTAAAGGGGAATCCAAATCTGTGCCGGAAAGGGATGTGGGGCGGAATTACGAGATCCGCGCCATCAAGAATTTATCTTACTGCATCGGTCTGCACAATCAACCACTGACCCTAGAAGACCGCACTCGCCGCAATCAGAAGAATCAGCGAACTGGATACTGGGTAGTTTTTCATGTCATATTCGGAGAATCATTACTTCGTTGGCTAATGAGAGCGGCAGCGGCTCGCCGAAGTTCTTCCTCGGGCATCGGGTGTCCGCCGAAACCGAAGTTGCCTGTCTCGATCCTGAGATATGGCGGTCTGTCCTGTCTTGAAATTCATTTCGCGGGCCGCCAATGCGGTGATAATCGAAGTGATATATTGTTCACCCACCGAGATGACTGCCACCGCCATAAGGCCGCTGATTTGTACATCCTCAATTCTTCCCTCCTGGCTTCGGCCACTGAGGCGAGGGATGAGCAGAATCCTCTCAGGAACTGTTTTTGTCTTGTCCGAAACAACGGTCGGTCCACTTCGCCCTGCATGGAATGAAGTGGTGTCCCTACGGGGCAGAGGCTGCGAATCTTCTTCTTGTAAATCCACTGCTTAATCGTTGGTCAGTGATCCAAAGCTGCCTCGTGCGGCTTCAGTAACCTTTGGGTGCCGGGCTTCGACGACGATTGAGGCTCGCGGTTCGTGCATTTGGAGCCAAATCCTACAGTCTCGAAGTGACGCCGGTCAAAGAATGTGGCCTCGCAGTCAGTGGAATTGGTTGCCCAAAAGTCGCATATACTCGCATCGAAGTCGACTGTACAACCGTCGATCATATACACTTCTTGGGCCCTCGGAGGGCGGCTCGTTCTCGGGAGACAAGGTGAATTGTACTGCAATGCAAAGCCGTCTGGATTGTGGAGTGAGTATGAAACTACGAATTCCGGTACTTAGCCGTCGAACCATATTTTCCGCCCAATGGATTTATGGCTTGCTATGCGTCTGTCTGCTGAGGTCATTCTCAGCAGCTCAGGTCTCCGCGAACTTGTCGGGCGTGATCACAGACCCTTCTGGAGCGGCGGTGGTGGGAGCAGCCGTAACTGCAGAGAGCCTCGACACTGGAGCCTCTCGTACCGCCCCAACCGATCAAAATGGCCGTTACAGACTTTTCTTGTTGCCGGTGGGGCTCTACGAGGTCCGGGTTACAAAAGAAGGATTTGCCGAAGCCGTTCGATCTGGCGTCAGTCTCGTGATCGGCCAAGATGCGAGTGTGGACCTGAGGCTGCACGTTGGAAAGGTGAGCGAACAGGTTAAGGTTACCGAGGACGCTCCGGTCGTGAGCTTAACGACTCAAGATATCTCAGGCCTGGTCGGAGAAAGAGAAGTTAAGGATCTGCCTCTGAACGGTCGCAGCTATGACTTGCTGCTGCCCCTAAATCCTGGAATCGTCAACTTTACCTCAGAAAAGACCGGCGGAATTGGCGTTTCTAATTCGACCACGGGGAATAACTTTGCAGTCTCGGGAAATCGTCCACAGCAGAACCTATTTCTTTTGAACGGGGTAGAATTCACCGGAGCCGCCGAGAACAATATGCAGCCTGGAGGTACCAGCCAAGAATTGCTGGGTGTCGAGGCGGTGCGAGAGTTCAATGTTCTGCGCGATTCTTACGGAGCTGAATACGGAAAGCGGCCAGGGGGGCAAGTAACCATTGTCACCCAGTCGGGAACCAATGAACTCCACGCCACAGTTTATGAATTCTTGCGGAACAACGTACTGGACGCGCCAAATTATTTTGATCAAGGCTCAGCACCGCCCTTCCAGCGAAATCAGTTCGGCGCGGCGCTTGGTGGCCCTGTCCGGAGCGGCAAAACCTTTGTTTTTGGCAACTATGAGGGATTACGCCAGAACCTTCACCAGACATCGGCAGCTTTCGTTCCCGACGCCGCCTCACGGGCTGCGGCTGTGACCAGCGTTCAGCCCCTACTCAATCTCTGGCCAGTGGCTCCGGCGAACGCACCGGATTTTAATGGCATCTCCCAGGTCTTCAGCAGCCCGCTCCAAACAATCCGAGACGACTTTGGCACTGTTCGGTTTGATCACACTGTTTCTTCGCGAGACTCACTTTCTGCTGTTTACACCATCGATGACGGCGAGGATTTCACCGAAACCGTGTTAGATCCTTATAGCTCGGACAAACTCGCGCTGCGCGAACAGGTATTCAGTGTCGATGAAACGCATTCCTTTTCGGCATCCACTATCAATGTGGCGCGAGCAGGATACTCGCGTGCTGGATATTTCTTTACTGGTCTTCCTACCCCTGGAACCCCTGCGGAGTCCGTCTCCGGCTTCTTGTTGGGCCATCAGGTCGGCGCTGTTGTTGTGGGCGGTAGTGCGGCATCGAATCCGCAAGCTGCAATTGGCCTCGCAGGCAGCAACAATGGGAGCAATCTCACAATTGCGCGCAATCTGTATACTTTTCAAGATCGCGTCGCAATGACTCGCGGACGCCACCAACTCACGTTCGGAGCGTGGTTCCAACCCTTTCAGTCCAATGAAACCATCGCTCTCAGTCAGTATGGTCAGGCAACGTTCTCGAGTCTGACGAACTTTCTTCAGGGGAAAATGTCCAGTTTCCTATGGGATCCTGCGCCAACACAGATGAACTGGCGATCGCTCTTCGGGGCATGGTATGCGGAAGATGTGATTCGCGTTTTGCCGCATCTAACACTCTCTCTCGGCTTTCGCGACGAATTCACCACCGGTTGGAACGAGGCGCATGGCGGGGCCGCCAACTACACTTTCAATAATGGAGTGATCTCAAACACTCCTCATGTCGGAGGTTCGTTATTTACAGTCAACCAAGCCAAGTTCCTCCCGCAACCTCGAATCGGATTGGCTTGGAGTCCGTTAACCGAGAAGACGGTCATTCGTGCCGGGTTTGGAATGTATAACGAGCTCCAAGACGCACTTGGGTACCGTACTGACCAAAACGCCCCGTTCAACCCTGTCTACAGCGCAGGAAGTGCGACCATCCCATTTCCGGTTTCGTCTTTGCCAATTGACCCCTCTGCACCCCCACCCACGGGTTCCAAACTCGTGCCGGGAGGAGTACAGCCCGATATGAGAACGCCCACTTTGATTTCTTGGTCGCTACGAGTTCAGCATGAGATCACACCTGACACCTCCCTGACCGTGGGATATGTGGGCAGTCATGGTTATCACGAACTTCTGGGGATCGATGCGAACGAACCATTCCCGATCATTTGTCCAGCCGCGCCATGCCCGGCAGTTTATCCGACTTGGGATCCTAGCCAACCGACTACTTCTACCAATTCTCCTGCGATCGGCTTTCTCATCGGTTCCCCACTCGCGGGCAAGCCCGTACCCGCAGGATCTTACTACATTCCTGCGGGCACTCCGAGGGCGAACCCCAGCATTGCGAATACGTGGACATGGTTCTCTCTCGGAATCAGCAATTACCACGCACTTCAAGTCGACCTGAACCGCCGCTTCACTCACGGATTTTCGCTACGCGGTGTCTACACATGGTCGAAGGCCCAGGATGACGGCGATTCATTGAATGCTACGGCGGCAGCCAATGCTCCGGGGCTGGTATCCAATCCACTCAACCTTCGTGCGGACTACGGACTTGCTACCTACGACGTTCGGCACATCGGAGTCATCAACGCGGTCTACATGCTACCGATCGGAAAAGGACAAGCGATTGGCAACAATATGGAAGGGTGGAGCAACGTTCTGGTCAGTGGGTGGTCGGTCAACGGTATAGTGGCGATTCAATCGGGATTTCCATTCACCCCACAGCTTAGCTACAACCCTTCCAATAATGGCGACACTCGAAATCCTGTGCGGCCCTTCGTCAACCCCGACTTCAATGGTCCGGTGATTCTGGGCAAACCTTCTCAGTGGTTCAATCCCAATGCGTTTCTTGCCCCACCCGCGAATAGTGGGTTCTATGGCAACTTGGGCCGAGATACGTTGATTGGCCCGGATCTCGCCACATGGGACTTCTCCGCCTTCAAGACAACAACGTTGCACGAGCGGCTTGCTCTTCAATTTCGCGCGGAGATTTTCAATCTGCTCAACCGCGCTAACTTCAACACTCCCAACCTGATTACCTTTACATCTTCAAGCTCTGGTACAAAAACATCGGGCACAGCCGGGGCTATTACGAGCACATCGACAACTTCGCGTCAAGTTCAGTTTGGATTGAAATTGATTTGGTAATATCGCGGAAGAAGAGCACCGTGCAAGATTTCCGTTGCCGATATTGATTAAACTCAAGCACGTAAAGACTGTTGAGAGCGAGCCAGGAACAAAAGCGGTTACAGTTGCGACGAGCCCCCGCTGACATGTGAGACGCAGTCGCGCTTACTATCGAGAAGTCGACGCTCGCCGACAGTATCAAGACGAACTCCTTCGGATGCCAGTCGGCTTGCGTGATATCTTCAGTCGATGCGTGCTGAAATCGAAAAGGCGGTGCAGTTGCTGCGGCGTGGAGATGGCAATAGTGTGGAACAGGCACTGGCATCACTGCAAAGTACCGTTTTCTCGTTCAGCATGCGTGTGTGTGGGCACCGTGAGGATGCCGAAGATACGATGCAGGAAGTCTTACTGAAATCCGTTCCGTACCTGCCCAGGTTCAACAGCCCAAAGGCGCTTGTGGTCTGGCTGTACAAGGTGGCGAAAAATCGCTGCCTGATGAATCGTCGCAAAAGCAAATTTGCTCCTGCACGTGAACTCTCACTGGATGAATTGATGCCGGACCGCAATGAATTGGAGCAACTCGCGGGCGATGGGAGAATCAATCCTGAATCTTTCGCAATACGAAGTGAGCAGGCGGCTCGGTTGCGCGAGGCGGTGCACAGGCTGCCTCCGCAGTATCGCATTGTCCTGGTTCTGCGGGACATGGAGGGACTCACGGACGATGAAGTCGCTGAGATTACTGGTGTTCGCGAGGGAACGGTACGGGTGAGGCTGCACCGAGCACGATTGTTCGTCCGAAAGGAGTTGATGCGGACATTGATTGCGGGAAGCAACAAGAAAGTTCGCACACAGAAACGCCCGTCAGATGGAGGGCGGCCCGCACGTTGTAAGGCGATGTTCGCGGAGCTGTCGGATTATCTCGATGAGCAACTTGACGATTCCCTCTGCGAAGAACTAGAGCGCCACATGAACGGATGTGGACCATGTCAGGTGTTTGTGGCTAGTTTGGAAGCCATCATTGAGCACTGTCGCAATACCGCTGAAGACTGTTCTCCACCCAAGGCGGCGAGGCTGCGGCAAGAGTTAATGCAGAAGTATCAGCAGGTTAAGGCTCTCCTCCGGCAGAATTCATAGAACTGCATCGTCTAAAAAAAGTCCCAGAAGATTCCTTGTAACAAATCTCGACATACTGCATTTATTCGTGTTCCTGGCCGATGTATTCGCAGGAGGCACTGATGATTTTGGCACAAGTCGAACTTACACAAGCACTTAAGCAGCAGCGCCAGTTTGTAGCCCGCACCGGAAGCGGCCACAATCTGATTCTGGACGATGCGGCGGGCGGAACCGGCGCAAAACCGATTGAGATGGTAGCGGTGGGTCTAGCCGGATGCACTGCGTTCGATGTCATCACCATACTTCGGCAGAAATACCACCAGAAGGTCACCGGCTATCAGGTACGCGTCGAGGCTGATCAGGCTGAGCGTCCTCCGCAAGTCTTCACCACGGTACGAATCCATCACGTCGTCAGCGGCGTCGGAATCGCCGAAGCTGCTCTGGTGGAAGCTATCCGGTTGTCGGAAGAGAAGTATTGCTCGGTCGGGGCGATGGTGCAAAAGACGGCGACATTTCATACCACACATGAAATCATTGAGGACACTACCTCTTGGCTTCATGCGGCTGAGCTTGCAGGAGTCGGGCATTGAGGCTCAGTCGCCACCTCGCATTTGCCCTCGCCGCCTGTGCGATGTTTCTGGCCACAGCCTTGGCGCAGAGTTCCGCTGCTTCCCTGAGCCTAAAGGACGCAGCCAACATCGCCCTGGAAAAGAATCCTCTTCGCAAGGCGGCCCTGGCGGATACGAAGGCAGCTTCGGCCGGAGTGCGTGAAGCGCAGTCGTTCCTTATGCCGTGGGTGACATTTTCGGAACAGGCGACTCGCGGCAATGATCCCGTATATGTATTCGGGAGCAAGTTGCGGCAGCAGCGATTCACAACCGACGACTTCGCCCTCAACAAACTGAATACTCCTCCGCCCTATGGCAATTTCACGACGCGTTTTGGTGGAACCTGGAGTCTGTTCGATTCATTTGCTTCCTGGCGCGGAATCAATCGCGCCAAAGCAATGAACACAGCGGCCAGTCATCAACTGGAACGAACTGATCAGGAGATCCTGTTTCGGGTTGTCCAGTCCTACTACGGAGTTCTTCTGGCCACGAAGCAGTTGGAAGTCGCCGAGCAATCCGAGAAGACGGCGAAGGCGATCATGGACCGGAGCCAAGGACGCTACGACGCCGGGCTGGTGGTCGAGTCTGATCTTCTCAGCGCCAAGGTCCGTCTGGCCAGCCGGGAACAAGACCTCATTCGCGCACGGAATAATCTGGAACTGTCCCGAGCCCAACTCAACGCGGCGATGGGAGTATCGGTCGATGCGACTTATCAGCCTGCCGATGCACTAGCGGATCGAAATCTGACAGTGAATTCGCTGTTAGACCTGGAGAAAGAGGCTCTCACAACTCGCCCTGATCTGAAACGGATCGAAGCACAGCAATCGGCGCAGGAACTGAGTGTGGCGATTGCCAAGTCGTCGTTCGGTCCGCGATTGAATGCTTTCGCTGGATGGGAAATGGACAACCCCACCTTCGTTGCGGGAGGCGGTGGCAACAACTGGGTGGGGGGAATTGAGCTTCAAGTCGATCTGTTTCAAGGTGGAGCGAAACGAGCTGCGCTGTCTCGCGAGCGCGCCAATACGGAGAAGATCACGGCGTTGAAGCAGGCGGCGAGCGATGCAATGCAGCTAGAGGTCCGGCAGGCCTACTACGATCAGGATGCGAGCCGGAAGCAGGTGGGAGTGGCGCGGACTGCCATTACCCAAGCGCAGGAAAGCCTGCGCATCGATCAGGATCGCTACGACGGCGGCCTGCTCACCATGACCGATCTTTTGGGAGCGGAGGAGGCTGCGCGACGAACGCAGGCCGATTACTGGCAGGCGATCTATCAGTTTCACATCAGCTACGCCAATTTGGAGTTGGCCTGCGGAACCCTAAACCTACAGTCTCCGGTGATCATGCCATGAACCTTACTCTTCGCGAAAAACTAAAAAGGTCAACCTTGGCCCTGGGAGGTACAACCCTATCTGCCATTCTGAGCCTGATGTTTGTCGGTTGTTCCAGCGAACGGCACAGCGTCAGCGCGGCGCCCGAGACGATCAGCAGCGTCTCAGTCGTGTCAGTTCAGACGGCGAATATTCCTGACGTGGTGGAGGTGGTAGGGACGCTCAGGGCCGCCGTGACCAGCCAACTCGCCGCGCAAATGATTGGGAATATCGTTGAGATCCGCGTGCGCGAAGGCGATCAAGTACGGCGCGGGCAGGTGCTGGCGGTCATTGACGATGCACAGCCGCGTGCTGCGCTCGACCGCGCCACGGCTGCTGATCTAGCTGCTCAACAGGAGATTTCCGCGTCCGAATCGGACTTTACGCTCGCCGACGCAACGTTCAAACGCTATCAGACGCTGTATGACAGAAAGTCTGTCAGCCCGCAGGAGTTCGACGAAATCGAGGCGCGCTATCAAGCAGCTCAGGCTCGCCGCGAAATGGCCCGAGCCGGACAGGCTGAAGCCAAAGCGGCGCTGCAGCAGGCTCGAACCGCACTGGGCTACACGCATATTGTGGCTCCGTTCGATGGTCTGGTGACTGAGAAGAAGGCTGACCTCGGAACGCTCGCCACTGCAGGAATGCCGATCTTCACCGTCGAGGATCGGCGTCGCTATCGCTTGGAGGCGACGGTGAATGAGACCGATCTGCGCTACGTGCGTCAGGGACAATCAGTGTCGGCCTCGATCGATGCCATAGGGGACCGAGAACTCAGAGGGAAAGTCATCGAAATCGTTCCGGCAGCAGATCCGGGGAGCCGCAGTTTCCAGGTGAAAGTCGAATTGCCCTCCGATCCTGCGCTGCGATCGGGTCTCTTCGGCCGAGCGCACTTCGCGCGGGGAGCCCGGACAGCAGTGCTTATCCCACGCACGGCAATCGTCGAACGGGGTCAACTGCAAGGCATTTATGTATTGGATCAAAACGGAATCGCCGGGTTGCGATACATCACTCTAGGTAAACCGTCGGCGCATCAGGTCGAGGTATTAGCAGGCCTGCAGACTGGGGAGATGCTGATCGCAGATCCGGGCGGCCGCGAACTGAGCGGCAAGAAGATTGAGTCTCGTTAGGAGCAAGGAATGAGCGCGGACAATAACAAGTCGAAATTGGGAAATGGCGCGCACTCCGCTCTTCGCCTGGCTGGACAGGCCGCGCATGCTTTCATCGATTCGAAACTGACTCCGCTGGTGATCGTGGCTGCCCTGTTGCTCGGTGCTTTCGCCATTCTCCAAACGCCGCGCGAGGAGGAGCCGCAGATCGTTGTTCCCATGCTCGATGTCTTTGTGCGGATGCCGGGCGCCTCGTCACAAGAGGTTGCTCAACGCGTCAGCCTGCCGATGGAGAAGTTGCTGCGCGAAGTTCCTGGAGTCGAATACATCTATTCGATCAGCCATCCAGGCATGAGCATGGTGATCGTGCGCTTCTACGTGGGAACCAAAGAAGAAGACGC
>Ga0335080_10000336_pt1 | contig 42835 bp, 43 predicted proteins | sample Lox_Sample_34_FD_206720 | JGI IMG/M metagenome (GOLD analysis project Ga0335080, IMG submission 206720) | Soil microbial communities from Loxahatchee National Wildlife Refuge, Florida, United States - Lox_Sample_3.4 | ecosystem: Environmental > Terrestrial > Soil > Wetlands | place: USA... | reverse complement strand
CGTCCGAACGCCCGCGGGGGGACGGCCAGCCCCTCGACCTGAAGGGCGACGTCGCCTCCGGGTGCGTGTACGGGGCCCCGCTCGTCAAGGTCCTGATCAGCCTGCACCCGACCGACTCTGCCAAGAAGTGCGGCGCCGACGTGACGCCGGCCTCCGTCTGCGTGGCGCGGGGGGGAGTGGTCCGCTTCGCCATCGTCAACCACTGCGGCGAGGGCCGGGGGAGGTTCGAGATCACGCCGCCCCGGAAGAAGACGATCGACGCGGTGCACGCGCTGACGGACACCAAGGCGCCGACGCCCGCGCCCGACCAGATGGTGTTCGCGAACTGCGACCTCAAGAACCTGCGGCCGGTCGACTTCTGCGACATCGGCCAGGACGTGGAAGACGGGTTCTACAAGTACGGGCTCGAGGGCGACATCGATTCCCTCGACCCCGACGTCGAGGTGCACGGCGGCGGTCGCTAGCGCGGCGGCTTGTCGGAGGGGTTGCGCCGCTCACGGCGGCCGAGGAGGCTCGCCCGCGTGATCGCCTCGTCCCCGAAGCGCTTCTTGACCTCGTCGCGCAGGCGGTCGGCCGGGGAAGCGGCCTTCGGCTGGTCGAAGAGCCCGAGCTGGGGAGTCGCGTCCCCGAAGTGCGAGGCGTAGATCCCGAGGAGCCGGACCTTCCTCCCGCAGTGGATCTCGGCGAAGAGCTCGGAGGCCACCCGGAAGAGCGCGTTGCCGGCGTCGGTCCCCTCGGGGAGCGTCCGCGCGTGGGTCGTGGTGTGGAAGTCCTCGTCCCGGTACTTGAGCGTGACGGTGCGGGCGCGCAGGCGGTGGGCCCGCAGCCGGCCCGCGACCCCGTCGGCGATCTGGAGGAGCGTCGCCCGGAGCCGGGCCGGGTCGGCCGTGTCCCGGTCGTAGGTGTGCTCCTGGCCGAGGCTCTTCGCGCCCGCTCCCTCCGAGATCACGTCCCGGTCGTCCTCTCCCCGCGCGAGCCGCTGGAGGTCGTGGCCGTGGGTCCCGAGGCGCCGCTCGAGGCGCGCCGGGTCGAGCGCGGCCAGGTCGCCGATCGTGACCACGCCCGCCTTGGCCAGCGCCTCCTCCATCTTCGGCCCCACGCCCCAGAGCCGCCTCACCGGCAACGGGGCGAGGAAGGCCTTCTCCTCTCCCGGCGCGACGACCACGAGCCCGTCGGGCTTCCGCATGTCGGAGGCGATCTTGGCCACGAGCTTGGAGGAGGCGACGCCCACGGAGGCCGTGAGCTGCGTCTCGTCGCGGATCTCGTCCTTGAGCCGGCGTGCGATCGCCTCGCCGGTGCCCATCGCCCGCGCGCTCCCCGTCACGTCGAGGAACGCCTCGTCGATCGAGACCGGCTCCACGAGGTCGGTGAAGCGGCCGAAGATCGCCATGATCCGCTCCGACTCGCGGGCGTACTTGTCCATGTCGGGGTGGAGGTAGACGCCTTGGGGACAGCGGCGCCAGGCCTCCGAGATCGGCATGGCGCTGCCAACACCGAACCGCCGGGCCTCGTAGGAGGCGGTGGACACGACGCCCCGGCCGCGGCCGCCCCTCGGGTCCGCCCCGACGATGACCGGCTTCCCCCGCAGCTCCGGGCGGTCGCGCTGCTCCACGGCGGCGAAGAACGCGTCCATGTCCACGTGCAGGATCGCGCGGGGGCGACGGGGCGGCATGGCGAGTCCGGCTAGAGCTTACCGAGGTCGGGCGTCAGCAGGGGTCCGGGTCTGGGGGAGGGGAACGGACGGCGAACCGGACACCTCCAACGGACGACGGATAGGGAGAACGGACCAGGGAAAACGGACCAGGGACAACGGACGCACGGGCTAACGGCACGGCTTAGGTATCCTTCGGAGCCTCCACTGCGAACACGAGGAGGCTCCTCAGGATGGACTCAGTGGAGCCCTGATCCTCCGGCCAGCTGCTTGACGAGGTCGCCTACCACCGCCTTCGCGTCCCCGAACAGCATGTAGGTGCGGTCGGCGAAGTAGAGCTCGTTCTCGATCCCCGCGAAGCCGGGGTTCATCGAGCGCTTGATCGCGAGGCACATACGGGCCTTGTCGGCGTCGATGATCGGCATCCCGAAGATCGGGCTCGTCTTGTCGTGCCGCGCGGCGGGGTTCACCACGTCGTTCGCCCCCACCACGAGGACCACGTCCGTCTGCGGCATCTCGGGGTTGATGTCGTCCATCTCGACGAGCTTGTCGTAGGGGATGTCGGCCTCGGCGAGGAGGACGTTCATGTGGCCGGGCATGCGCCCAGCGACGGGGTGGATCGCGAACTTGACCTCGATCTTCCTCTTCGTGAGCTCGTCGTAGAGCTCGCGCACCCGCTGCTGGGCCTGGGCGACCGCCATGCCGTAGCCGGGAACGATCACCACCTGGCTCGCCATCTCCAGGATCTGGGCCGCCCCCTCCGGCGTCTCGCGCTTGGCCGTCCGCGTCTCGACCGCCCCCGACTTCTGCTGCACCTGGCCGAAGGCGCCGAAGAGCACGTTCGTGAACGAGCGGTTCATGGCCCGGCACATGATGATCGACAGGATGAGACCGGAGCTGCCGTCGAGGGCGCCCGCGATCACGAGCAGCTTGTTGTCGAGGACGAAGCCCATCGCCACCGCGGAGAGGCCGGCGTAGGAGTTGAGGAGGGAGATCACGGTCGGCATGTCAGCCCCCCCGATCGGGATGATGAGGAGGATCCCGAAGGCGAGGGCGAGGACGACGATCACCGGGAAGAGGTACGCGAGCTCGACGGGCTTGATGACGAGGGCGACTCCGCAGCCGACCGCGACGAGCAGCAGGACGATGTTGCCCAGGTTCTGGAACGGGTAGGTCACCGGCCGCTGGGGGATCCACCTCACTTCCTGGAGCTTGCCCGCCGCCATGAGGCTGCCGGTGAAGGTGAGGAAGCCCAGGATGACCTCGGTCACGAGGGCGAAGGTCCGGAAAGCGGTGAAGCTCTCCGGCTCCCCCTGCCACAGCGAGAACTCGGCCGCGCCCACGAGGCCCGCGGCGAGACCCCCGAAGGCGTGGGACACCGCCGTCCGCTGGGGCACCGCGGTGAGGGGCACCCAGGAGAGCGGGACCCCCAGGAGGAAGCCGACCGCGACCGCCCCCGCGATCCAGCCCCAGTGGACGATGCCGGGGTTGAGGAGCGTGCCCGCCACGGCCACGACCATGGCCACGACGCCCGCCCCCACCCCCCGGCGCGCGGTGAGCGGGTCGTTCATCCAGTAGAGCGACATGACGAAGAGCGCGGAGGCGACGAGGTACGCGCCCTCGATCAGCCAGAACGTCACTTCCGCTTCTCCTCGCCGGGGCGCCTGAACATCTTGAGCATCCGGTCGGTGATGAGGAAGCCGCTCACGATGTTGGTCATGGAGGCGGCGAGGGCGACCGCGCCGAGGAGCGTGATCAGGGGCGGGTGGTCCCGGCCCGCGATGACGATCGACGCCACCACGGCGATCGCGGAGATCGCGTTGGTGAGCGACATGAGGGGGGTGTGCAGCAGGCGCGAGACACGCGTGATCACGCCCAGGCCGATGAACGTGGCGAGCATGAAGACGAAGAGCAGGGAAGCGAAGGCGCCGGGGCTGGATTCCGCGGCCGACGCCAGAAGGAGGACGCCGATCATCGTGTGCTCTCCCGTCCGGCTCCCGGGGCGTGCGGACGGACCCGTTGCCGACCCCGCGATTCTGATACGGAGCCCCGGCCGAAGTCCAACCCGCGGTGCGGGTCAGGCGCTCACGACGCGCGGGCCACCGCGGCCACGGCCTTGTCGCGACAGGCTGGCGAGCAGAAGTGCTCCTCGCGGCCTTCCACCCTGGCCACGAGAGCCCGCGAGCGCGGCACGTGCGTGCGGCACACCCGGTCGAGGACGAGGTCCTCGACCTCGCGGACCGGAGCACGAGGCGGGGGGGCGGCGGGCCGGGCGGGTGCGGGCGAGAAAGCGCGGGCCAGGCTGCGGAACAGGATGCGCAGCAGGAGCAGCCAGAGGAGGAACTGCAGCGCGCGGACGAGCACGCGGATCACTTGCCGGCGGCGGAGGCCGCCCGCAGCTGCTCGATCCGCCCCCGCAAGGCCTGGACCTGCGGGTCGTCCGGGTAGCGCTTCCGCAGGTCCTCCCACGCCGCCACCGCCTCGGCGGGACGGCCCAGCTGAAGGAGGGCGATCCCCCGGTTGTAGAGGGCGTTGCGGTGACCGGGGTCGGCCTTCAGGACCTGGTCGAACGCCGCGAGCGCCTCCGCCGGCTTGCCCGAGTTCACGAGGCAGGTCCCGAGGTCGAGGGTCGTGTCGGACCGCGCCGGGTCGAGGGCCAGTGCCTCCCGGAACCACCGGATGGCCTCGTCCCACCGCTCGGCCTCCATGTAGAGGTTGCCGAGCTCGACGCGCACGGCCGCGTCGCCCGGCTGCCGCGAGGCGAGCGACTCCATGGCCTTGACCTCGTCGGGGTTCAGGCGCGGGGCGGCGGGGGTGGCCGCGGCCGCCGCCTGCACGCTGCCGCCGGCCGGCCGCGGGACGACGTTCCAGCTCGCGGCCATGTAGCCGGCCACGAGGCCGAACACGACTCCGGCGAGCGTGAACGAGAGCGTCTCGCGTCTCATGGAAAGCCCAGGATAGCACCTTCACGGAGACCGGGTCCGGGACTAGAATCCCCCCGGGAGCCTCCCGCGGAGGTGGGCCGTGATCAAGCTCAAGAAGGTGCTCGTCCCCACCGACTTCTCGGACAGCGCGCGCCACGCCCTCACCTACGGGATCTCGTTCGCGAGGGAGTACGGCGCCGAGCTCGTGCTCCTCCACGTGGTCGAGAACCTGACCGTGGGCTACGCGAGCGACCTCTTCCCGGTGCCGATGGCCGAGGTCTTCCAGGAGATCTCCGGCTACGCGAAGACCGAGCTCGCCAAGCTGGCCGCGGAGGCGAAGGAGAAGGGCGTCGCCGCCACCGAGCTCGTGGCCCAGGGCAAGCCCTCGGCCGAGATCATCCGCTACGCGGCCGACAACGCGATCGACATGATCGTCCTCGGCACGCACGGCAAGGGGATGCTCGACCAGGCGCTTTTCGGCTCGACGACGGAGAGGGTCGTGCGGCGGGCCCCCTGCCCGGTCCTCACCGTCCGCATGGCCGAGCACGAGTTCGTCGAAGGCGACGTCTGACGGCGGGCCGGCGGGGAGCGGTGGCGGGCCGCCGGACCCGGGAGCCGGTCAGTCCCAGCTCACCCCGGACCACCGCAAGAGGGCCGACCCGACGGTGAAGCCCGCCCCGACCGCGGCGAGGAGGACGAGGTTGCCCTTGGCGAGCCTCCGCTGATCGAGGGCCGTCTTCAGGGCGAGGGGGATCGTCGCCGCGGTGGTGTTCCCGTACTCGTGGATGTTCTTGACCACCTTCGCGTCGGGCAGACCCATCCGGTGCTGGGCCGCCTCGATGATCCGGATGTTCGCCTGGTGGGCCACGAAGAGGTCCACGTCGGTGCCGGTGAAGTCGTTGCGGAGGAGGATCTGCTCGCTCGTCTCCGCGAACTTCCGCACCGCGTACTTGAAGACGTGGGCTCCCTGCTGCCGGATGTAGTGCATCCGCCGGTCCACCGTCTCGTGGGACGCGGGGTGAAGGCTCCCGCCCCCCGGCATGTGCAGGTAGCAGGCGCCCGAGCCGTCGACCTCGTGGGAGAAGTCGAGGATGCCGGTGCCGTCCTCGCGGGGCTCCAGGATCACCGCCCCCGCCCCGTCGCCGAAGAGGACGCACGTCGTGCGGTCCTGGTAGTCGAGGATCGAGGTCATCACGTCCGCGCCGATGACCATCACCTTCTGGTGCCTGCCGGCCTGGACGAACTGCGCGCCCGTGGTGAGGGCGTAGAGGAAGCCCGAGCAGGCGGCCGAGATGTCGAACCCCCACGCCTTCCTCGCCCCGAGCCGGTCCTGGACGAGGCAGGCGGTGGCGGGGAAGATCATGTCGGGCGTCACCGTCGCGACGATGATGAGGTCGAGCTCCTCCGCGCCGATGCCCCGCCGCCGCAGCGCGTCACGGGCGGCGAGGACCGAGATCTCGCTCGTCGGGGTGCCGGGCTCGACGACGTGCCGCCGCTCGATGCCGGTGCGCGTCCGGATCCACTCGTCCGAGGTGTCGACGATCTTCTCGAGGTCCGCGTTCGTCATCACGCGCTCGGGGACGTGGGTCCCGAGCGCGGTGATCGCGGCCCGTCTCTGGCTCATGCAGTCCTCGTCCTCCCCATGGACGGCGCACGGACTCTGTCGGGGCGATCCGCCTATTAGATCCAGCCCGACCGGGAGGGTCAAGCCGCGGCGCAGGACTCTGGGGAAGAGCGAGCGTCGGCGCGCTCAGCTGCGGCGGGAACCGGCGCCGGCGCGCCTCGAGGTGCGGTTCGGGTGGGGAGCGACGCGATCAGGGCATCAGCGACGCGGTCTCGTCGCTCCCCGAGGGATGGCTAGCGGCAGTCTTCGAGGCGACCCTCGCTGTCGATCACGACTCGCGGCCGGGTGTCCCGGGCCAGGTCGAAGCGCACCTGCCGGCTCTCCCGGTCGTTGCGCCCCACCCGGATCGTCGTGGACTCCCGGTCGCGGTCGTGATGCCCCTCCTTCGAGCGGACGAAGAATGTCATCTCGAGGTGACACGCTGTCTCGTTCTTGACCGTGAGCACGACGCCGCCGCGCCGGCCTTCGGCGTCGACGAAGTCCGCGCGCAGCCACCCGACCTTGTGGTCGTACGCCCGGATCGCGGTCCCGTCGTGACGTTCGTGGAGTCCGAGCTCGATCGAGTCGGTCGCCACGTGGCGGCCGTGACCGTATTCGCCGTGGTACTGGGCCTGAGCGCAGCCTGCGGCGAGCGCCATGGTGAGCACGAAGCCTGCCGACACGCAGCGTACCTGCATGATGCACCTCTTTCCGGGCCTGTGGCCGCACGCGCCGGACACCCCGGCGCCTGAGGGACCGCCTAGCACGGCGCGTGCCGGGACCGGATTCCCGAGTCCGATGCCGCACTCCCTGGGAAGGAACCCTGCTTCCGTGCGATTTGCCGCGAGCCTTGTTTGCCCGGATTCTGGACACCCTCCGTCCTAAAAGCCGTCGCGCCCCCCCAATCCCTCTGAGGAATCGCGCCAAGTGTCGCGAACGGGTATCCTCCAAGTCTGGGACGCGCGGCACGCTCCTTGCTCGAGTACCCGCGTTGCGCCCAGGGGTCGGGGCGAGAGGACAAAGGACCGAGGAGGTTCCATGAGTTCGAGTACCACAGGATCGACGGTCGTCAGGGTCTCGACGGTCCTGCTGTTCGCCGTCGCGCTCGGCTTCACGCCAGGCAGCGCTCGGGCCGCCGACAAGGACAAGAAGGACGACAAGAACACCCAGAAGAGCTCCAGCGGCAACTCCAACAAGAGCTCTGCCCAGACGAATCAGCCGCACACGCAAGCCACGCCCGCGCCCCATCCGACCCCGCAGTCGACCCAGGCGTCCAAGGGCAGCGGAAGCGGGACGCACAACTCCGGCAGCTCCTCGAGCGGGAACCAGGGCTCCAACCACGTCGTCGGAAGCTCCGGCAGCCAGGGCGGAACCCACAGTCAGGGTGGCTCCACGAGCAGCGGCCAGAAGGTCACCGGCGCGACCGGCTCCCAGGCCGGAGCCCACAACCAAGGCGGCTCGTCAACTGGCAATCAGCACGTCGTCGGAGCCACCGGCAGCCAGGGTGGAGCCCACAGTCAGGGTGGCTCCACGAGCAGCGGCCAGAAGGTCACCGGCGCGACCGGCTCCCAGGCCGGAGCTCACAACCAAGGCGGCTCGTCAACTGGCAACCAGCACGTCATCGGTACGACCGGTGCCCAGGCCGGAGCTCACAACCAGGGTGGCTCCGCCACTGGCAACGAGGGCTCCAGGGGGATCACGGCTCGGAACCTGGGGACCGCCCACTCGCAGAGTGTCGGGCCCACCTATCACCCGGGAGTCGGCGTCCAGACGACCAGGCAGGCCGACGGCTCCCTGGCTCACTTCAACTCGCAGACTCACACGACGATCCACACCGACCCGGGTGGCCACCTCACGGCCGTCGAACAGCCCCACCTCAAGGCGACCGGCTTCACCAGCGACGGCCATCCGCGGTACATCGAGCATCAACGCACCGACGGCAGCACGATGGTCATCCACCGGCAGTTCCAGGGGGAGCGCCACGTGGAGGTGGTGCGCCACGACAACGTGCGCGTGGCGATCGTCGGGCCGCGGGCCTACGTCGAGCACCCGTACCGGACCGGCTACGTCTCGAGGACCTACATCGTGGCCGGCGGCCAGCCCGTGGTTCACGTGTACAGGACTTGGGGCTACGGCCATTACCACTACCCGGTCTACGTCCCGCACGTGTACTACCACCCCGTCTACTACAACTGGGTCCTCAATCCGTGGGGACCGCGCGTCGTGTACTCGTGGGGCTGGGGGCCCAGCATGCCCTGGTTCTACGGCGGGTACTTCGCGCCCGCGCCGTACTATCCGACGCCCGCGCTGTGGCTGACCGACTTCGTGCTCGCGGCAAGCCTCCAGCTCGCCTATGGGAACCCCCAGCCGCAGTGGGGCCCGCCGCCACCGCCGCCGCCGGGGCCGGGAGCGGGCGTCATGCTGACCCCCGAGATCAAGGCCGAGATCGCGGAGGAGGTGCGGCGGCAGCTCGCGGCGGAGCAGGCGAGCGCCGCGGAGCCGACGGCTGCCTATCCCCCCGAATCGGGAGGCTCGCTTCCGCCGCCGGCGCTCAAGCAGCGGGTGTTCGTCGTGTCCGCCGGCCTGAGCGTGACGCCGCTCGACGGCGGCGAGCCCTGCGGGCTGTCGGCGGGGGACATCATCGAGCGCACGCCGGGGAGGTCCATGACCCCCGACGGGATGATCGAGGTCAACGTGATGAGCAGCAAGCCGGGCAGCTGCCCGGCGGACCTCGCCGCGAAGGTCGACGTGGCCGCTCTCCAGGACATGCAGAACCAGTTCCGGGAGCAGATCGCCTCGGGCATGGAGAACCTGGCGAACAACCAGGGGCGGGGCGGCCTGCCCTCCGGCCCGGCCGCGAACCCCACGCGGAACGTCGAGGCCAACGCCGAAGCCGACCCCGACGCGGCGAGGATGATCGCGGACCTGAACCGGGAGGCCACGCAGACCGAGGAGGACGTGACGCGGACCGCGACCGGCGGCCAGTACTGACACGGAGCGACCCGCCCGGTCGCTCCCCTGCCGACTCGGGGGCGGCGAGCGCGAGCTCGTCGCCCCCGATCGTCTGCGTGGAAGGCGGCGTCGGCGAAGCGGTACGATCGAGCCGATGAACTGGATCGTGACGGGCGGGGTGTGGGGCCTTCTCGGCGTGGGGCTCGGAGCTTTCGGCGCCCACGGGCTCAAGGCGGTGGGGAGCGCCGAGGGCCTCGGGTGGTGGGAGACGGCGGCCCGATACCAGCTCCTCCACGCCCTCGCCCTCGTTCTCTTCGGGCTCCTCCAGCAGCACCGACCCGGAGGCGACGCGGCCGGCTGGTCGTTCCTCGCCGGGAGCGCCCTCTTCAGCGGAACGCTCTACGCGATGGCGCTCGGCGCGCCGCGATGGCTGGGCGCCGTCACGCCGATCGGCGGCCTGGGGATGATGCTCGGCTGGCTGCTCCTCGCCCTCCACGCCCGCCGGTAGCCGCGCTACTTCAGCTCGAGCGCGTCCCGCGACGGGAGGGGCGGGAACGCCGCGTGCGGTTCCGTCTGGTACCAGTAGGCGACGGACGCGATGTCGTCCCGCAGGGGCAGGTAGCGTCCGTCGGAGCGCCAGCCGAGGGCCTGGATCGTCACCCGCAGGTCCGACTCGAAGCGCACCGGGTCCATGATGTGCCAGCGGTAGAGCGAGAAGCGCTGCTGGGATGCGTAGAGGCCGTCGGGGCGGACCACCTGGGCGAGGCCGGAGTACGGGGTCGAGAACTCCTGGTAGCGGTGCGTCGCCTGGTTCTCGAAGTTGTAGGAGCCGCCGAAGTAGTCCTCGGTGCCCGTCCCGCAGATCGTCGGGAACTCGCGGTCGCCGTCGAGGTAGAACTTGATCTCCCCCTCACCCCACCAGCCGGTGCTGTGGACGCCCCACGCGAGGTAGGTCCCCACGTAGTGGCCCTCCCCCCTCACGCCGTCGAGGATCGTGTAGACCTCCTTCTCGGGCAGCGGGTTCACGCGCCGGAACTGGGCGTGGAAATAGGCGGCGTCCGTCGGGACGTCGGTGAGCGTGTAGTCGATCTGGTAGTAGAGGGTCATCTCCTCGTCGCCGAGGTTCTCGGCCGTGACGCGGAAGGACTTCCGGAACGGCATCTCCCAGTAGCTGTTGAAGGCGCTGCCCGGGTTCGTGCACACGGCGAGGGAGGAGATCTGGGCGTAGCCGCCCCAGCCGGAGGCGAAGAAGTCGCCGGCCGGGACCTCGACCGAGGGGGTCGTCTCGCCGTCCCAGTAGAAGCGCAGGATGAGGAAGCGCCACGGTCCGGTGGGCGTCATCCAGATGTGCTGGATCGCCCCCTGTCCGGCGACGTCGGCCAGAGTGAAAGTGGTCCTCGCCTTGATGGGGACGGAGGGCGAGACCTTCCAGCCACGCCCCAGCTCGCGCGCCGCCCGCGCGCCGGTCCCCTCGGTCGCCATGCCGGCCCGGCCCTTCTCGCCGGTGAAGCTCTCGGGGCTGATCGAGCGCGTCTTCGCCCTGGACAGCCGGGACAGGCTGCCGAGCGAGAGGCCCAGGCCGTCGTAGGCCCCCTGCGCGAAGAGAGGAGCCACGGCCAGGAGGGCGGCGGTGGGGAGGGCGAGGCGGAACGGGCGCGTCATGCGGCCTCCTTCGGGCCGGCGTCGCGGCCCGCCCAAGCTTACTCGCAACCCGCCTTTTGCTATCCTGACGGTTCGCGACGATGAGGTCCGTCCCGGTCGAGAACGCCGCCGTCGACTCGCCCCGCGCCCACCGGGTCCTCCGGCTCGCCGACGGGAGAATCGAGACGTGAAGGACGGCCACCTCGACGTGCTGCGCCTCATGGAGGAGCATGCGCCCTTCAACCGGCTCCTCGGGATGAAGGGCGAGGCCCTCGAGCCCGGACACGCAGTGATCGTGCTGCCGGTCCGGGAGGAGTTCGTCGGCGACCCGCGCCGACCGGCCCTCCACGGAGGAGTCGTCTCGTCGCTCGTGGACACGACGGGCGGCGCAGCGGCCTGGTCGGTGCTGGGCCCCGGGGAGTCCGTCTCGACCGTGGACCTGCGGGTCGACTACCTCGAGCCGGCGCGCCTCGCGGGGCCGCTCCGGGCGGAGGCGCGCCTCCTGCGCAAGGGCAACCGGGTCTGCCACGTCCGGGTGAGCGTCACCCAGGACGGCGTTCTCGTGGCCGAGGGCTCGGCCGTCTACAACATCCACCGCCGGAGGCCCGAGGCGTGAGGCGCGTCCCCCTGCCCGTCCTCCATCTCGAGCGGCCGCTCGTCGAGTGCACCGACTGCGGCCGCTGCTGCACCTACGTGGGGATCGGGATCAACCCCCCCACGAGCCCGCGCCACGCGACCGACATCCTCTGGTACCTCTACCACCAGGGGGTCTACGTCTACGTGGACGCGGAGGGCGAGTGGTCGGTCCACTTCGAGACCCGCTGCCGCAACCTCGGTGTCGACCTGCGGTGCGGCGTGTACCTCGATCGCCCCCACATCTGCCGCTCCTTCGACGACCGCACGTGCGAGGTGAACGCTCCCGCACGCCACACGCTCACGTTCCGCGAGCCGGCGGAGTTCCTGGCCTGGCTGCGGGAGAGGAAGCCGCGGCTCCACGCCCGGATCGAGAAGGGCTTCGTGCCGAAGGCGCTCCGCCCGGAGCGGAAGGAGCCCGCGACCGTCGCGCGGGCTCCCCGCCGCCGCGCGGTCGCGCGCACGGCGAGGGTCTGAACGATGGCCGAAGAGAAGCCCCTCGTGGGCATCCTGATGGGCAGCAAGTCCGACTGGGAGACGATGAAGACCGCGAGCGACACGCTCCAGCGCTTCGGCGTCCCCCATGAGAGCCGGGTGCTCTCCGCCCACCGCACTCCCGGCGCCACGGTCGAGTACGTGGGGGCGGCGGAGTCGCGGGGCATCGAGGTGCTGATCGCGGCCGCGGGCGGCGCCGCGCACCTCGCCGGGGTCGTGGCCGCGCACACGCTCCTGCCCGTCCTCGGCGTGCCGATGGAGAGCGCCTCGCTCAATGGCCTCGACTCCCTGCTCTCCACCGTCCAGATGCCGGGCGGCGTCCCGGTCGGCACCCTCGCCATCGGCAAGCCCGGGGCCATGAACGCGGCGCTCCTCGCCGTCGCCATCCTCGCCGGAAAGCGCCCGGCGCTCCGGGACAGGCTCCGGGCCTTCCGGGAGGAGCAGACGGCCCGCGTGCTCAAGGAGACGCTGCCCTGAAGGTCCTGGTGGTCGGGGGGACGCGCTTCCTCGGCCACGAGGCGGCGTGGCGGCTCCTCGCCGCCGGTCACGCGGTCACGCTCTTCAACCGGGGCACGCTCCCGGACGCCTTCGGCGACCGGGTCGAGCGCCTGCGCGGCGACCGGACGACGGCGGACTTCGGCCGCCTCCTCGGCTCCCGCTCGTTCGACGCGGCGGTCGACTTCGCCGCCTACTGTGCCGCGGACGGGCGCCAGGCGGCAGCCGTGCTCTCCGGACGGGTCGGCCACTACGTCGCCGTCAGCAGCGGCCAGGTCTACCTCGTGCGCCAGGGCTGCCCGCGTCCCGCGCGGGAGAGCGACTTCGAGGGGCCCGTGATGCCCGAGCCCGCGGACGCGTCCGACAAAGGCGAGTGGGACTACGGGGTCGGGAAGCGCGCGCTCGAGGACGCGCTCGCCGAGGCGTGGAACACGCGACGGTTCCCGTCCACGCGCCTCCGCATCCCGATGGTGAACGGCGAGCGGGACCACTTCCGCCGCATCGAGCGGTACCTCTGGCGCCTGCTCGACGGGGGGCCGATCCTGCTGCCGGGCGGTGGCGACCGGCCGACTCGCCACGTCTACTCGGGATCCGTCGCGAAGGCGATCGTGGCGATCCTGGGACGCGAAGCCACGTTCGGCGAGGCGTACAACCTCGCCCAGGACGAGACGCCGACGCTCCGCGAGCTGCTCGTCCTCGTCGCAGAGCGACTCGGGGCCACGGCCGCGTTCGTCGACGTCCCGGTCGAGCGGGTGCGGGCGGAGGGCCTCGACCCGCTCCTCCTCTCGCCCTTCAGCGGGACGTGGATGTCCTTCCTCGACCCCGGCCGCGCGAAGGCCGAGCTCGGCTTCCGGCACGAGCCGCTCGGCTCCTACCTGGACAAGATCGTCTCGGCCTTCCTCGCCCACCCGCGCCCGGACCCGCCGCCGGGGTACGAGCGCCGCGCGGTCGAGAGGCGGCTCGCGGCGGGCTGAGCCGCGCGGGGTCGTTGACGCGCGGACGCAGGCGGCGCAGGATCACGCCCATGACCCACACCCTGGCCGCCCTGGCCCGGCTCGTCCCCGTCGTCGCGGTCGCAGCGCTCGCGGCCTTCGCCCTCGCCGCACCGGCGGGGAAGCCCGTCGCCGTCTACGTCGGAACCTACACCGACGGGGCGAGCCGGGGGATCTACCGGCTCACGTTCGACGCGGCGGCCGGAACGCTGACGGAGCCCGTGCTCGCGGTCGACACGACGAACCCCTCGTTCCTCGCCGTGCACCCGAGCGGGCGCTTCCTCTACGCGGCCGGGGAGATCTCGAGCTTCGGGGGCGCTCCGACCGGGAAGGTGAGCGCGTTCGCGATCGACGCGAGGACGGGCCGCCTCGACCTCCTGAACGAGCAGCCGTCCGAGGGCGCCGACCCCTGCCACCTCGTCGTGGACAAGACGGGCCGGAACCTCCTCGTCGCCAACTACAGCGGGGGGACGGTGGCCGTCCTGCGCATCGATGCGGACGGCCGCCTGACGCGCGCGTCTTCCGTCCGGGTCCACGAGGGAACCGGCCCGGACAAGGGCCGCCAAGAGAAGGCGCACGCCCACGGCATCTACCTCGACGCCGCGGAGCGCTTCGGCCTCTCGCCGGACCTCGGCGCCGACCGCGTCTTCGTCTACCGGTTCGACGCCGCGAAGGGCACGCTCGAGCCGCACGGGGCGGCGCCCCTCGAGCCCGGGTCCGGCCCCCGGCACCTCGCGTTCCACCCGTCCGGCCGGTTCGTCTACGTGATCAACGAGCTCCGCTCGACGGTCACCGCCTTCTCCTACGACGCCGAGAAGGGCGCCCTCGCTACGCTCCAGACCGTGTCCACGCTGCCCGCGGGGTTCGCCGGCGAGAACTCGACGGCCGAAGTCGAGGTCTCCCCCGACGGCCGGTTCCTCTACGGCTCGAACCGCGGCCACGACAGCCTCGCCGTCTTCGCCGTCGACCCGTCGAGCGGCCGGCTCACGGCGAAGGGCCAGGTCCCGGTCGGCGGCAAGACGCCCCGTCACTTCACGATCGACCCCAGCGGCCGCTTCGTCCTCGCCGCCCACCAGGGATCGGGCACGATCGCCGTGCTGCGAATCGACCCCGCGACCGGCCTGCCCGGCGCCGGCGGGGCGAAGGTGAGGGTCGACAGGCCGGTCTGCCTGCTGCCCGTCGCCCTGCCCTGACGGGAGCGTCGCCATGCCCACGACGCTCGACCCCCGCCTCGTCTGGGGCCTCGTGTCGGCGCTCATCATCGGCTCGATGGTCGGAACCGAGCGCGAGAGGAGCAAGGCCCTCTCCGGCAACGTGGGCATCGGCGGCGTGCGGACGTTCATCCTCTTCTCGTTCATCGGAGCGGTCTCGGCGTGGCTCTCCCAGGCCCTCGGCAACGCCTGGGTCTTCGTGGTCGCGGTCCTCTCGGTGACGGCGCTGACCGTCGCCGGCTACGTCGTCCAGGCCCGCGTGAAGCCGAACGCGGTCGGGCTGACGACGGAGGCGGCGGCCCTCGGCGTCTGCCTGCTCGGAGGGGCCTGCATGGTCGGCTTCTCCGGCCTCGCCCTCGCGGTGGCGATCGCCGTCTCCGCCGTCCTCGCCTACAAGGAGCCGATGCACGGCCTCGTGGCCAAGCTCGGGCCCGACGACATCTCGGCCGGCGTGAAGCTCCTCGCCGCGACCTTCATCGTCCTGCCCCTCCTGCCCGAGGGCGCCGTCGACCCCTGGGGCGCCCTCCGGCCGCGCTCGCTGTGGACGCTCGTCATCCTCATCGCCGGCCTCTCCCTCGTGGGCTACATCGCCACGCGGGCGCTCGGCCCCCAGCGGGGCACGGCGGCGACCGGCCTCACCGGCGGCCTCGTCTCCTCGACCGCGGTGAGCCTCGCCTTCGCGAAGCAGAGCCGCCAGGAGGGTGGGCGGACGGATGACGCCCTCGCCGGCGGGCTTCTCATCGCGTGGACGGTGATGAGCCTCCGGATCCTGCTCCTCGTCGGAGTGGTGCATGCGCCGCTCGTCGCGCCTCTCGCCGCGCCCCTGGCGGTGATGACGGCGGTCACGCTGGGGGCGACCCTTCTCTTCCTGCGGCGGGCGAGGGACCAGGAGCCCGCGGCGGCCGGCGAGGTGGCGCTCAAGAACCCCTTCAGCCTCACCGCCGCCGTCAAGTTCGGCCTCCTGTTCGCGGCGGTGCTCCTCGTGGTGGCCGGCGTCCAGCGCTACTCCTCGGGGCGGGGCTACTACGTGGTGGCGGCGCTGGCCGGGCTCACCGACGTGGACGCGATCTCCCTCTCGATGGCGAACCTCGCCAAGGACGGCGGCGCCCCCCTCGCCACCGCCGCGGGGGCGATCGTGGTCGCCGCGCTCTCGAATACGCTCGTGAAGTGCGGCCTCGTGCTGGCCACGGCCAGCGCGAGGCTCCGGCGGTCGATCGCGCTCGTGACGGCCGCGCTCGTGGCAGTGGGCGTGGCCGCGGTTCTGCTCGGCTGATCCCCGGCCCTCAGTCCACCCGGTAGCCGACGAAGGCGAAGCGGCCCTCGCTCTGCTTCTCCTTCACCGGGACGGACGCCGCGGGCTGCCCGCTCGCCCCATCGCGGAGGAGGAGGTTGTAGAAGTGTCCCTCGGAGGTCGACCACTCCACGAGGTAGAGGGCGCCGCTCTGGTCGATGGGGAGGTCCACCCCGCTCGCGTCCGGCGTCAGCTCGAGCTCGGCCACGTTGCGCACCGACCCCGCCTCGACCCGACGGAGCTTCAAGACGACCGTGTCGTGGCGCAGGAAGGACTCCACGTCGACCCGGGGGGCGAAGAGAGCCGTCCGGGCGACCCCGAGCTTGTCGGACGAGGGCGGGGGGGCGGCGAGGAACGGGGCGGCCACGGGCTGGGGCCGCTCCTTCAGGTCGCGCACGTCCTCGCGCGCGCCAACCAGCTCCTCGCGCACGGTCCCGAGGAGCGCGTCGCGCTCGTGGAGGGCGGACTGGAGGAGGGAGACCTCGCCCTTGAGGCGGTTCACCTCGAGCCGCAGGGCCTCGGCCTCGTCCTGGCCGGGGCCGAGCAGCAGGAAGGCGAGCGCGAGGGAGCCCATCTTCGCCCTACGCCAGGAGCAGGCTCTTCCAATCCGGGGCCTTCGGGGCCTGTTCTCCGGAGAGGGCCTTCTCGACCGCGAAGCTCGCCATCTTCTCGACGGCCCACGGGAAGTGGGCGTCCTTCAGGCTGCGGTAGTCGAGGTCGGGTGTGTAGTTCGTGAGGTCGATGCCGTAGAACTTCCCGTCCTTCACCGCGAACTCGAGCGCGTTCATGTCGTAGCCGAGGGCGACGTTGTACCGGAGGGACAGGTCCTCGGCCTTGTCGCGGAGCGCCCGGGGCAGGATGTCGTAGTCCTGGTGGTAGCCGCCCATCCCGCCCGGCGCGGGGTCGTAGCGGATCGCCCGCGCCCACCGCCGCCCGATCGTGGGCACGCGGACGTAGGTGTCCCAGGAGATGAACTCCTGCAGCATCATGGTGAGGGTCCCCGACTCGTTGTAGTGGTGCAGGAGCTCGTCCAGGGAGTGGATCTTGTGCACGTTCTTCCAGCCCCCGCCGAAGGCCGGCTTCATGATGCACGGGCAGCCCACGTGGTCGAGGTACATCGAGAAGTCGGTCGGCCAGAGGTTCCGGAGGCTCTCCGCGGTGACGTCGTCCACGTAGGAGCGGTTGGGGAGGACGACCGTCTTCGGCTCCTCGATGCCGAGCTTCTCCGCCGCGGCGTAGCCGAAGAACTTGTCGTCGGCGGTCCGCCAGAACGTGTTGTTGATGCAGTAGGCGCCCTGGAGGGCGGCCATCTTCAGGTAGACGGCGTAGTAGGGCACCTCGTGGCTCATGCGGTCGAGGACCACCCGGTACGGTACGGGCTCGTTGAGCTTGGTGCCGCCGAGCTGCACGAACTCCGCGGTCACTCCCCTGGCCGACGAGTTGACCTTCGCGATGAACGCGTCCGGAAAGGAGTTCTCCCGCCCGCGCAGCACGCCGATGCGCACGCCGTTCTCCGCCATGGGATGCACCTCGTTCGGGCGGATTCTAGCACCCGCCCCCCGATGAGCCGTGCGCCCCTCCTCGTGTGGTCGCTCCGGCGCGACGAGCGGATCGCGAGAAGGGGCGGGCTGAAGCCGGACGGCTAGGTCTTGCCCTGTCGGCGGGCGAGCGTCTCGATCGTGTCGGTGAGCCGCGCGACGGCGAGCGGGCGCGGCAGGTGGCCGGCGGTGAGCGACATCGGGACGCGGCGGGCTCGCTCGACCTCGGCCGCGATCTGGCTGTCGTAGCTCAGGTAGAACGAGAGCCCCGGGCGGTCCTTGTCCCACGAGCGGATGAGGCCGGCGACGTTCTGCTCCGGCCGGAAGCTCATCACGTCCAGGACGACGGCGTCCATCGCCCCCGCCTCCGGCGTCCGGAGCAGCAGGGCCACCTCCTCCGGCTGGCTGGCGATGCGCACGTCGATCCCGGCCGCCTCGAGCTCGCCGGCCAGGGTCTCGAGGCCGACCACGTCCCGGTCGAGGAGCGCGACGCCCAGCCGGCGCGCGGGCCGCGCGCCGGCGTCCACGAGAGCGCCCGCGTCCTCGAGCGAAACGCGGAGCGACGGCGGCACGAACGCCGCGCGCCGGAGCGCGGCCAGGGCGCCCCCGAAGGCCGCCGCCGCCTTGTCCCATCGCGCGGACATCTCTCCGGCCCGCGACTCGGCCGCGCCCGCCGCCGCTCGCGCCTCCTTGAGCCGCACCAGGACGTCTCCCGCCTCGTCGGTGCGCCCGCCTCGCGCCCGGGCCAGCGCCAGCTCGCGCTGCGCGGTCCGCAGCTCCTCCTCCGCCCGGTTGGCCCTGGCCTCGGCCGCCTCCGCGGATCGACGGCGCTCCTCGAGCTGCTCCCGCGCTCCCGTGAGCGAGAGCTCGGCCCGCCGGCGGTCCTCGGCGGCGGCGGTCTGCTCACCCTCGAGGGTCTCCAGCCGCGCCGCGACCTCCCGGTGCCGGTTCGCGTCGGCCTCGCGGCCGGCCACCGCGGCGGAGAGCGCCCGCTCCAGCTCCTGCGCCCGAGCCGTCGCCGCCGCGATCGCCTCCTCGGCGCGGGCCCGCACGTCGTGCGCCGCCTTCTGCTCGGCCTGCAGCGCGTCCACGCGGGCCGCCAGCTCGCGGGCCTCGGACGCCTTCGCCTCGCGGTCCGTCTCGGCGGCGGCGAGCGCCTGCTCCAGCGCCGCCCGGCGCTCGTTCTCGGCCTCCGAGGGCTCCTCCGGACGCGGCTCTGGCGGAGCGGTCTCCGGCGGGGCCGTCGCCGCCTGCCGCTGGGCCTCGAGTCGCTCGAGGTGGCGGGACGCCTCGGCGTCGAGCCGCGCGGACACCGAGCGAATCTCCGCCACCAGGGCCTCGAGCCGCGCGGCCGGGCTCCCGAGGAGGCGGGGCCAGACGGGGGAGGCGGCGAGGGAGAGGGCGTCGCCCAGGTTGGCCGGGAAGGGCCGCGGCACCCCGCGCAGGAGCAGGAGGCCGGAGGCCCCCTCGGAGGACCACGGCACGGTGACGTTGTCCCGCACCTTCACCCCGGGGATCTCTTCCCCGCGGACGACCATCGGCCGCACGAGACAGCCCGGGGTCTCGGCGACGAGCCGCGCGACCGCCCGGTCGGTGCCCACGGGGACGGAGCCCGCGCAGAGAGCGGGTAAGAGGCGCCACCCGGCCTCCGCGTCCGGGTCGCGAGCCACCGCGACGACCGCCGACGGGGCCGCCCACGACCGGACGAGATCGAGGAACGCCGAAAGGGCACCCGCGAGGTCGGCCTGCGCCGCCAGCTCCGCCGCGACGCGTGCCACGGCGTCGAGGCCGAGAGGTGGGGAGTCGGAGGGCGAGTCTTCGCTCACGGCGTCAGCTTACCACCGGCCGCCGGCCGCATTCCGAGGGGCCGCCCGCCTACGCGTGCGACGCGCGCGAGGCTCGGTCGAGCCGGGCGGGGATCACTTCGGCGCCGGGCCCAGGACGGCGTCGAGCGTCTCGTAGCGCGGGCGGAGCGAGTCGGGCCGGGCCTGGCTCGTCACGTCGAGGTGCATGACCTGGGGTCCGGGCGCGCCCGTGTAGCGGGGCCACTCGGGCAGACCGGGGCCGTTCGGGTCGCCGCTTCGGGCGAAGTTCGTCCAGTAGGCCATCATCTGGTCCGAGATCCTCCGGTCCGCGTCCTGCCAGGGGACGGTGGGGAGCGTGTCGAGCGCGCCGAACACGTACTCGATCTCGCCCGCGTGGCGGGCCCCGACGTCCTCGGCCGTCGCCGGCACGCCCTCGACCTTCGTCCCCGGGGCGACCGGGATCTTGCGGTCGAACGAGTACCGGTAGGCGGCGGCACCCGCCGTCCGAGCGTGCGTCTCGATCCACTTCCACGTGGCATAGGCGAGGAACGTGTCGCCGGCTAGGTCGGCGGCCGACTCGAGCGCCTCGGCGTCGGTCGCCGCCGGGTACACCTTCAGCAGGGCGTCGGCCGCGGGACCGTACCGCGCGCGGGTCTGCTCGGCGAAGCTCTTCGCGGTGGGCTTCTGCTTCCCGAGGACGACCCCCGCTCGCACCTCGTCGGCGTTCCACCCGGCGAGGAGGGGCACGCGGGCCTGCTCCCCGGCCGCGTAGATCGCACCCACGTCCCTCGGCAGCACGTGGCCGTCGATCGTGGGGGCGAACCAGGGCTGGACCTTGAGCGCCGCCTGGAGGACGTCGTCGGCGGGCTTCCGGCGCAGCTCGGCCAAGGACGCCGCCCCCAGCGCCGCCGCGAAGGCCGTGCCGTTCTCCTCGCTCGCGGCGAGCGAGAGCGGCTCGAGCGCGTGGCGGCCCAGGTAGGCTCCGCTCTCCCCGATCGCGCGCGCCGCGAGGCCCCGGGCGAGCGGCGAGGCCAGGAGCGCGCTCACCGCGAAGGATCCCGCGGACTCGCCGAAGATCGTCACGTTCTCCGGATCGCCCCCGAAGGCGGCGACGTTCTCCCGCACCCAACGCAGCGCGGCCACCTGGTCCATGAGCCCGTAGTTGCCGGACGCTCCGCGGCCCGACTCCGCGGTGAGGGCGGGGTGGGCGAGGAAGCCGAACACTCCGAGGCGGTAGTTGACGCCGACGACCACGACGCCACGGCGCGCGAGGCGCTCGCCGTCCTGGCGCGGCTCGGACGCGGAGCCCGCCTGGAACCCTCCCCCGTGGATCCAGACCATGACCGGCCGCTTCTCCGACGGCGACTTGGCGGGCGTCCAGACGTTGAGGTACAGGCAGTCCTCGCTCGGCTGGTCCCGGAAGACCATGTCGTCGAAGACGCTCCCCTGCGGACATCGGGACCCGAACTCGGCCGCCCGGCGGACGCCTTCCCAGCGCGGCGTGGCCTGCGGCTCCCTCCAGCGCAGCTCGCCGACCGGGGGCGCGGCGAAGGGGATACCCCGGAACGCGCGTACCGAGCCGTCCACGCTCGTCGTGCCCTCGACGAGGCCCGCCGCCGTGCGCACCGGGTCGGCCAGGGCGGTCCCTGCGGCGGCGCCCGAGAGGAGAAGAGCCCACGTCACTTTCCGTCCGACGAGCGCCATGAATCCCCCCTTTTCGCCAGGAGCGGCAGCCTACGTCCGACCGCGCGTCCCAGGCAAGCGAGACCGGCCACGCCGCCCGGCGCAGCCGGCCGCGAGCCCCCCTTCCGCCTGGTCCGTTTGATCCTTCCGACGGGCGCGCGGGGCGACTACGATCGGGCGAAGGTGCGGGCCCCCCTGACCCGCGAAGGTCCATCGTGCCGAGACGCCCCGGGTCCCTGACCCAGAAGCTCGTCCTCCCGCTCATCGCGCTCGTCGTCCTCCTGGCCGTGGTCGGGGGCTTCCTGCGCACGCGCGCGGTGGAGCGCGGCTACCACGAGACGATGATCCTGGGCGCCGACCAGCTCTCGCGCAGCCTCGCTTCCGCCACCTGGCACGCGATGCTCGCCGACGACCGGCCGGCCGCGTACGACACCATGCAGACGGTGGCCCGCCAGCAGGGCATCAGCCGGGTCCGGATCTTCAACAAGGAGGGGCGGGTCATGTTCTCGACCGCCCCCGAGCAGGGGCGGATGGTCGACAAGAACGCCGAGGCCTGCGTGCTGTGCCACGCGAGCGCGGAGCCGCTCGTGCGCGTGGAGACCCCCTCCCGGGCCCGGGTTTTCACGGACGCGGACGGCCACCGGCGCCTGGGCATGATCACGCCCATCTACAACGAGCCCTCGTGCAGCACCGCCGCCTGCCACGCCCATCCCGAGAGGCAGCGCGTCCTCGGCGTCCTCGACGTGACCCTCGACCTCGCTCCCGTCGACCGCCGGGTGGGCGACGCGCGCGCCCGCATCCTGCTCGCCACCGCCATCGAGACGCTCCTCGTCGCGGCCTTCGTCGCCGCGTTCGTGGGCTTCTTCGTCACCCGCCCGATCCGGCGCCTCGTCGAGGCGAACGCCGCCCTCGGCCGAATGGACCTCGAGCACCCGGTCGAGATCCGCTCGAGCCGGGAGCTCTTCGAGCTCACCCGCTCCTTCAACGCGATGCGCGACCGCCTCGGCGAGGCGATGGCGGAGATCCGGCGGGCCTCGGAGGAGCTGGAGGCCAAGGTCCAGGAGCGGACCGAGCAGCTCCGAAAGGCGCACCAGCGTCTCCTCCAGGCCGACCGGCTGGCCTCGCTCGGGCAGCTCGCGGCGAGCGTCGCCCACGAGATCAACAACCCGCTCTCCGGGGTCCTCAACTACTCCGTCCTCATGCGCCGCATCCTGAAGGAGGACGGCATCCCCGAGGCGCGGGTGGCCGAGTTCCGCGCGTACCTCGAGCGGGTCAGCGAGCAGACCGCTCGGGCGGGGCGGATCGTCTCGGACCTCCTCTCCTTCTCCCGGCGCTCCAAGCCCCACCGCGCGCCGGCCGACCTCGGGGCGATCGTGCGCGGCACCGTCTCCCTCGTCTCCCACAAGCTTCGGCTCTCCGGCGTCGAAGCCGAGCTGCGCCTCGATAAAGACCTCCCGCCTCTCGCCTGCGACGCGTCACAGGTCCAGCAGGTCGTGCTGAACCTGGTCCTGAACGCGGCCGAGGCCACGCACGGCCAGGGGCAGGTGGTCGTCGCGACCCGCCGGGCGGGCGACGGCCAGTCGCTGCTCCTCGAGGTCGCGGACGAGGGAGAGGGCATCCCGCCCGAGGCCCTCCCCCGGATCTTCGACCCCTTCTTCACCACAAAGGAGGAGGGCAAGGGCCTCGGCCTGGGCCTCGCCGTTGTCTACGGGATCGTCGAGGCGCACGGCGGGACGATCGACGTCCGCAGCAGGGTGGGCCAGGGCACGACGTTCACGGTGAAGCTGCCCCTCGCGGTCGACGAGGGACGGCCGCCGGCCGGAGAACTGTTCCATGCCCCGCCCGGCGCATGAGCGGCGTGTCCCTCGCCGCGATCGGCCCTGCGCCGGAGACGGTCCTGGCCCGTGTCGCGTCGGCGGTCGGCCGCGCCTTCTCGATGCCCGTCGAGCGCCTGCCGCCGCTCCCGGAGCCCGAGGCGGCGTACTCGCCGGCCCGCCGCCAGTGGGACGCGGCCCTGCTCCTGCGGCTGCTCCTGGCCCGGGGCCCGGACGGGGGCCGCGTGCTCGGCCTCACCGAGCGGGACCTGTTCTCTCCCGTGCTGAGCTTCGTCTACGGCCAGGCCCAGCTCCGGGGACGGGCGGCGGTCGTCTCCCTCGCCCGGCTGCGGCCCGAGTTCCACGGCTTCTCGGCGGACGCGGCCGTGCTCGAGCGGCGGGCGGCCGCGGAGGCGGTGCACGAGATCGGCCACACCTTCGGCCTCGTCCACTGCCCCGACCGCCGGTGCCCGATGTCGCTGTCGATCGATCTCGCCGATCTGGACGGCAAGGGCGAGGACCCCTGCCCCGCCTGCTCGGCTCTCCTCGAGGAAGGCCTCGAGGCCACGTGCGCGCGAGCGGAAGGAGGATGACGTGAAGTCCCGCTGGCACATCCTCGTCGTCGACGACGAGGCGACGATGACCGAGTCCCTCGCGGCCTGGCTCCGCGAGGACGGCTACTCCGTCGCCACCGCCTCATCGGGCCGGGACGCCCTCGAGCGGGCCCGGACCCGCGAGTACGCGATCTACTTCGTCGACCTGAAGATGCCCGGCGGTCTCGACGGCATCGAGACGATGACCGAGATCCGGCGGCTCCAGCCCCACGCCTCGGTCATCATCATCACCGCCTACGCGACGGTGGACACCGCGATCGCCGCGATGAAGGAGGGGGCGCAGGAGTACGTGGTCAAGCCCTGCCACCCCCAGGAGATCTCCCTCCTCGTGGAGCGGATCATCCGGGTGAAGAACCTGGAGCGCGAGAACGCCATCCTGAGGCGCAAGCTCACCCGCCAGTACCGGTTCCACGACCTCGTGAGCAAGAGCCCCCGCATGGCCGAGATCTTCGACCTCGTACGCGAGGTGGCCTCCCAGCGCTCGACGGTCCTCGTCGAGGGCGAGAGCGGGACGGGAAAGGAGCTCCTCGCCCGGGCCATCCACTTCTCGGGCGACCGCGGGAGCCGGCCCTTCGTGGCCGTCTCCTGCGCCGCCCTCGCCGAGACCCTCCTCGAGTCCGAGTTCTTCGGCCACGAGAAGGGCGCGTTCACGGGGGCGGTGGCGCAGAAGCGGGGCAAGTTCGAGCTGGCCGACGGGGGCACGATCTTCCTCGACGAGATCGGCGACGTGTCGGCCAAGCTCCAAGCGGACCTCCTGCGCGTCCTCCAGGAGCGCCGGTTCTTCCGGGTGGGAGGCACGAGCGAGATCCAGGTCGACGTGCGGGTGATCGCGGCCACCCACCGAGACCTCGCGGCCGAGGTGCGGGAGGCCCGCTTCCGCGAGGACCTCTATTACCGTCTCAACGTCATCAACATCCGGATTCCCCCCCTGCGCGAGCGCCGCGAGGACATCCCGCTCCTCGCCCAGGAGCTGATCGACCGCTTGTCCCCCGAGCTGGGGCGGGAGATGGCCGGGATCTCCGACGAGGCCCTGCGCCTTCTCATGGACCACGACTGGCCGGGGAACGTTCGCGAGCTCGAGAACGCGATCGAGCGCGCCCTCGTGACCTGCAAGACCGGCGTCCTCTCGGCCGCGGACCTCGCCTTCCTGCGCCCCGCGCTCCCGGCCGGCGGCGAGGGCCCGGCGCTGCCCCCGGGGCTCACGCTCCAGGATCTCGAGCGACTCTACATCGCGGCGACGCTGCAGCGCCTCCGGGGCAACGTGAGGGCCGCGGCCGACGCGCTCGGGATCGACCGCTCCACCCTCTACGAGAAGATCAAGCGATACGCGATCCCGCGCTAGGCCGATCGGGAGCCGCGTCGGGCAGGGGGAAGAGATCGGCGAGGAGGCGAAGGGCCTCCTCGCGCTCGAGACGGGCGAGGAGGTCGGGGACGAGCCGGCCCCCGTCCGCGGCAAGGCGATCCCCACGTGAGGCGAGGCAGGCGTGGACGAGGCCTTCGAGGCGGCGGACCTCGTTCGCCATCCACTCCCGCGCCGCGGCGCCGCGGCGAAGGCCGGCGAACGACGGGGTGGCGGGGGCACGTACCGTGAACAGCCAGCCGAGGCCGTAGGGGTCCGCGGTCAGCCGGTCGAGGCGGGACCGCAGGCGGGTGTTGGCGGCCACGATCCCCTGGCCGCGGGGGAAGACGAGGGTCAGGTCGACCCCCCGCACCGTGAGGACGACCGCCGGGCGTGCGGGGGCCCGGACGGCGAGGAAGGCCAGCCGCTCGACCGAGCCCACCACTCGGGCCAGAAAGGCGTCCAGGCCGAGGTGCCACAGGTCGTCGTCGCCGGGGTCGAGCCAGGCGTGGTTCTCGGCGTAGTAGAGCCAGCCGGGCGCCGGCACGCCTTCGACGTCGGCGACCGTGGCCGCCGCACCCGTCGAGGGGTGAGCCGGGCCCCGGCCGGCGTCACCCGCCGCCGCGCGGAAGGACTCGCAGAAGCGGTGGCCGTCGTGCCCGCACCGGGCCTCGGGCGAGGAGCTCCAGGGCACGTAGGTGGGAACGGGGGCGGCGGCGCAGAACTGGACGAACGTCTCCTCCAGGAACGGGCAGCACGGGCCAGAGCGCGATTCGCGGCCCCGGGGCGCCACGGGACAGAATGCGTGGGCAGGTGTCGAGCACCTCCCCTCCTCGCCGCCGGAGGCCGAGCGGGCGAGACTCTTCCGGAAAGGCGCGGCCCGGCAGGACCTCACCTTCTCGTCGCGCAGGAGCGGGCAACGCATCCCGTGTCTCCGCGGGACGGCCTCAATCGCGGTCCAGCCGCTCGCCGCCGTCCGCCATCGTCACCCCGAGCCCGGGCGCCTCGAACGTGTGGTCGTCGACGAGCGCCTTCCGGCGCGCCAGGCGATGGCTCAGCTCGTGCAGGACACCCGCCGCCACCGCGACCACGGCGAGGAGGGTCACGAGGCCGAGAGCGATGTTGGTGAAGTTCAGCCAGAAGACATCCGTCCCGTCTCCGGCGGCCATCATTTCCCCCTTCCCCTCTGCGGCCACGGCGAACCCTCGCGCGGAGCCCGATGCCTTCCAGGCAGCAAGGTCGATGCCGGCCTCGGCGACAATGGCGGCAGGAAGGCTCATCGCGTTCCTCTGGCTGGTGTTGGTGGGGGCCCACGACCGGCCTGCATCCGGCCCAGTCACCCGAGGGTGTGGGGAATCCCGGCGTCCCCTGTCGGCGAATCCCACAGCGCAGCCGTGACCGGGCCACGCTCGCAGGGCCCGAGCGTCGCGCCCCGCCGCGGCCGCGCCCTCGACGAAGGGCCCGCGGTCCCGGCCCGCGGTAAGCTGGAGACAGGGCGTCCCACCCGGCGAGGCCACGCATGGACCAGCACAAGAAGAAGCAGGCCCAGTTCTCGGGAGCCTACCTCCTCCTCGCCCTCGCCGTGATCCTGCTCGTCCAGGGCGTGATCGCGAAGCGCTCGGCACCGAAGGAGGTGCCGATGAGCGAGCTCCTGCAGCAGGTGAAGGACGGCAGGGTGGGAGACGTCCTCATCCGCGACACCGACATCGTGGCCGAGCTCGTGGCGGAGAAGGGCCAGAAGCCGCAGCGCATCGTGGCCACCCGCCTGCCGGGGATCGACGAGACGGCCCTCGTGACCGAGCTGCAGCGGAAGGGCGTCAAGTTCACCGGCTTCATCGAGCAGACCTCGTGGCTCGAGACCTTCTTCGTCGCCTGGGTGCTCCCGATCGCGGCCCTCGGCGCGATCTGGTTCTTCATGATGCGCCGCCTGCAGGGCGGCCGTGGCGGGCCCCTCTCGATCGGGAAGAACAAGGCCACGATCTACGACGCGACCCGCCACGGGAAGGTGACCTTCGAGGACGTGGCGGGGGTGGACGAGGCGGAGGCCGAGCTCGTCGAGGTGGTGGACTTCCTGAAGAGCCCCCAGAAGTACACCGCCCTCGGCGCCCGCATCCCGAAGGGCGTGCTCCTCGTGGGCACGCCGGGGACGGGCAAGACGCTCCTCGCCAAGGCGGTGGCGGGAGAGGCGGGGGTGCCCTTCTTCTCGCTCTCCGGCTCGGAGTTCGTGGAGATGTTCGTGGGCCTCGGCGCGGCCCGCATGCGCGACCTGTTCGAGGAGGCGAGGAAGCGCGCGCCTTGCATCGTCTTCATCGACGAGCTCGACGCGATCGGAAAGTCGCGCGGGGGAGTGGCGGCGCTCTCGACCCACGACGAGCGGGAGCAGACGCTCAACCAGCTGCTCGTCGAGATGGACGGCTTCGAGGCCACGGCCGGCGTCATCATCATGGCCGCCACCAACCGGCCGGAGGTGCTGGATCAGGCGCTGCTCCGCGCCGGGCGCTTCGACCGCCAGGTCGTGGTGGACCGGCCCGACCTCCGGGGCCGGGAGGAGATCCTGAAGGTCCACGTCCGCAAGGTGAAGCCGGCCGACGACGTGGACCTCCTGGTCCTCGCCCAGCGCACCCCGGGCATGGTCGGGGCCGACCTCGCCAAGGTCGTCAACGAGGCGGCCCTCGCCGCCGCCCGCCGCGGGTCCCCGCGCGTCGCCCAGAAGGACTTCGAGGTCGCGATCGACCGCATCCAGCTCGGCCTCGAGAAGAAGGGCCGGGTCATGAGCGAGGACGAGAAACGCCGCGTGGCCTATCACGAGTCGGGGCACGCCCTCGTCGCCCTTTCGGTGGACCGGACGAACCCCGTCCATCGCGTGACCATCATCCCCCGCTCGATCGGCGCGCTGGGGGTCACGCTCCAGCTCCCGACCGAGGACCGCTACCTCGTGACCCGGGAAGACCTCCTCGACCGCATCGGCGTCATGTTCGGGGGGCGGGTGGCGGAGGAGATCGTCTTCGGCGAGATCTCGACCGGGGCCCACGACGACCTCGCCCGCGCCACGGAGACCGCGCGCCAGATGGTCACCCGGCTCGGCATGAGCGAGAGGCTCGGCCCCATGACCTTCGGCCGACAGCAGACCTCCCGCTTCCTCGACGGCCTGGGCGTGGAGGAGAGGACCTACTCCGAGGAGACGGCCCGCGCCATCGACGCCGAGGTCCGGGCGATCCTCGAGGCCCAGCACCGGCGGGCCACGGAGATCCTCACCGAGAAGCGGGACCTTCTGGAGAGGATGACGCGACGGCTCCTCGAGGTCGAGACCCTCGACCGGGCCGAGATCGAGAGGATCGTCGGCGGGCCGGTGGGCGTCGGAGTGGCGGAGGCGGAGCCGGCCCGGTCCTCGCCGTAGAGGGCCGAGCGCGCGGATCCTCTCACTCGCGGGCGAGGAAGGCGACGAGGGCCTCGTTCAGGGCGCCGGGGTTCTCGAGGTTCGCCAGGTGGCCGGCGCGGGGGATCACGTCGAGGCGCGCCCCCCTGATCGCCGCGGCGAGGAGCGCCCCTTCGGAAGGCGGGGTGAGCGCGTCCTCGGCCCCCACCAGCACGAGCGTGGGCACCGAGATCGTGGGCAGGGTCTCGCGGGAGTCGGCCCGCGCGGCGAGACCGCGGAGGGCGTTCGCGATGCCCGGGGGCGACGTGCCGAGGATGCGCTCTTCCAGGTGGGCGACGAGGGCCGGCCGCTCGCGGTGGGTGGTCTCGCCGACGAGCTTGGGCAGGAACGCGTCCACCGCCGCCTTGGGGCTGTCGGCCAGCACCTTCTCCGCGAGCGCGGCGCGGTTCGCCTTCGCCTCCGCCGTGTCCGCCCCGGCGCGGGTGTCCTGCAGGACGAGGCCGGCGAGGCGCTGCGGGTGGCGTCTCACGAAGGCGAACGCCGCGTAGCCGCCCATCGAGCAGCCCCCGACGACCGCCCGCTCGATCCCCAGATGGTCGAGCAGGGCGGCCCCGTCGTCGGCGATCCGCTCCATCGTGAGGGGACCGGTCCCGACGGGGCTTCCCCCGAAGCCCCGCGCGTCGAAGCGGATGACACGGTGCGTCGGGGCGAGCGCCTCGGCCTGCGCGTCCCACATGAAGAGGCCGAGAGGGAACGCGTGCAGGAGGAGGACGGCCGGTCCCTTCCCCGACACCTCGTACTCGATCGGGGCGCCGTCGATCGTGGCCTTCATGGCCGGAGCCTCACCTCTTCGTCCAGCGGTCGAGCCAGCCGATCACCTCGTCGTACCAGCGGACGGAGTTCGCGGGCTTCAGCACCCAGTGGTTCTCGTCGGGGAAGACGAGGAGGCGCGCCGGGACGCCCTGCCGCCGGAGCGCCGTGAACATCGCGAGGCCCTGCTCGATCGGCACGCGGTAGTCCTTCTCCCCGTGGACGACGAGGGTGGGGGTCTTGAAGTTCCGGACGAAGTCCCGCGGGTTGTGGCGGGCGTAGCCCGCGGGGTTCGCCCAGAAAGGACCGCCGAACTCCCACTCCGGGAACCAGAGCTCCTCCGTCGAGCCGTACATCGAGACGAGGTCGAAGACGCCGTCGTGGGTGACCAGGGCCTTGAAGCGGTCCGTCTGCCCGGCGATCCAGTCGATCATGTAACCGCCGTAACTCGCTCCGGCGGCGGCCGTGCGGCCCTTCTCGACGTACGGGAGCGACTCCGCGAAGTCGGTCCCCTTCATCACGTCCTCGTAGGCCTTCCCCCCCCAGTCCCGGTTGATGTCGTCCGTGAAGGCCTGTCCCCACCCGGTCGAGCCCCGGGGGTTGGGCATGAAGACCACGTAGCCGGCGCTCGCGAGGACCTGGGCGTTCCAACGATAGGTCCAGCCGTCCGTCCAGGCGCCCTGCGGCCCGCCGTGCACGAGGACGAGGAGCGGGTACTTCCGTCCGGGGTCGAAGTCGGGCGGCTTCACGATCCAGGCCTGCACGCTCTTCCCGGCCGCACCCGCGTAGGAAACGCTCTCGCCGGGCCGCAGGCCGAACGGGCCGAGAACGGCGTCGTTCACCCGCGTCACGCGCGCGAGGCCCGCGCCGTTCGCGCCGAAGCGGACGATCTCGGCCGGGTGCGTGAGAGCGACCTCGGTGGCGACGAGCGTCCGGCCGTCGCGCAGAACGGCGAGATCGCCGAACGTGCCACCGCCGAGCACGGTCGTGACGCGGCCCCCCGCCGCGGGCACGGAGAAGACCGGCGCCCGGCCCGCTTCCTCTGCGGTGAAGTACAGGGTCTTCGCGTCGGGCGAGAAGGCGAACGAGTCAACGGCGCGGTCGAGCTCCTCGGTGAGCGTCCGCTTCGCGCCCGTCCTGCGGTCCATCACCACGAGCCGCCAGCGGTCGGCCTCGTAGCCGGCGCGTGCCTGCGAGCGCCAGGCGAGGAGGCTCCCGTCCGGGCTGTAGCGGCAGCCGCCGTCGTAGCCCGCCGCCTCCGAGACCCGCTTCGCGGGCCCTCCGGCCGTCGGCACCACGAACACGTCCGCGTTCGTGCTCCAGGCCTCGTCCTTCGCGTCCTTCTTCGAGAAGCAGACCTCCTCGCCGCCCGGCGCGACCGCCCAGTCCTCCTCGCCCAGGCTGAAAGGCGGGACGTCGTCTCCGCCGGGGGTGAGGTCCGTGACCGGGCCGCCCTCGACGGGCACCACCAGCAGGTGGCGGCGCCGGCGGTCGCTCCAGGTGTCCCAGTGCCTGAAGAGCAGCTCGTCGTAGACGCGCGCGGACGACGGCTTGCCGACCTCGGCGACCCGTTTCGAGTTGCAGGCGGAGTCGGCGCCGCAGTCCGGGAAGACTGCGCTCACCACGAGGAGCCGGCCGGAGTCGATCCAGTCGAAGGCCTCGACCTCCGTGGCGAGCGACGTCGCCTCGACCGGCTCGCCCCCCGCGAGGTCGAGGACCCAGACCTGCGCACCGCCGTCGCGCGCGGAGAGGAAGGCGATGCGCTTCCCGTCCGGGCGGAAGCGCGGGCGCGAGTCGGAGGCCGGGTTCGAGGTGAGCCGGCGCGGCTCGCCCCCCGCGACCGGCACCAGCCACAGGTCGGTGTTCCGCTTGGCCCCGGCGAGGTCGATCTCCGTCAGGGCGTAGGCCACCTGCGACCCGTCCGGCGAGACCTGCGGGTCGGCGAGGCGCCGGAGCCTCATCATCTCGGTCGCGGTGAAGGGCGCGGGCGTCGCCGAAGGCGCGACGGCGAGGAGCGCGACGGCGGCGTACGAGATGGGGCGGAGCGGCTGACGCATGGCAACCTCCGAGGGCCTGCCGGCGGAAGGGCAGCATATTCCACTTCCGGCCTCGTGCGCCCGGCCGCGGCGCGCGAAGGCCGCCTCGTCCACCGCCGCTTGTCCCCGCGCGGCGACCTCCGGCCGTACCGTCCGACGTGGATGGCGGAAGGACGGGGAGGCCGCGCTCAGGCGACCAGGCGCTTCATGAACGCCGCCGTCGTGGGGCAGCCGCTCCGAAACTCCCAGGATCCGCGGATGCCGGCCGGCGCGGCCTCGCGCGGGCAGTCCTCGAAGCCGTGGCGCGCGAAGTAGTCCCGGGCCGTGGTGGTGAGCAAGTAGACGGCGCGCAGCCGGACCCGCTTCGCCCGCTCCATCGCCGCCTCGACGAGCGAGGCCGCGAGGCCCTGGCCGCGGTAGTCCGCGTCCACGGCCACGCTGCGCAGGAGTCCGTCCTCGTCGTGCAGCTCGAGACCGGCCACGCCGACGACCCGCCCGTCGTCCTCGCGGACGACGAAGTAGTGGCCCCAGCCCTCGGCCACGTCCTGCTCGGTGAGCTCGGAGCGGCCCAGGAGGTCGAGCGCCCCCCGCAAGTCGTGGGGACGGGCGGGCTCGGCGCGCAGCGTCATCGCGTCATTCTAGCGCCACTGGCCGTCGTCGCCGAGGATCTGGTGCGGCTGGAAGCCGGCCTTGTAGGCCATGGTCGGGCTTCCCGCGACGTAGTAGCCGAGGTAGAGCCACGGCACGTCCCGCCGCCGGCACTCCTCGACGAGCCACAGGACGTTCAGCGTGCCGGGAGAGCGGTCCGAGAGCTCGGGGTCGAAGTAGAAGTAGACCGCGGAGAGGGCCTCGAGCCCGGCGTCGTAGATCCCCGCCCCGACGAGTCGTCCCCCGACGCGGAAGACGACCTCCCGGGTGAAGTGAGGCGCCTCGTGCAGGAAGTCCCGGAACTCCTCCCAGGAGCCGCTCATCTGCCCGTCGTGGCGCGCCTCGAGGTAGCGGCGGTAGACCTCGTGCTTCTCCTCCGTGGCCTCGGGCCGGCCGGCCTCGGCCGCGACGTCGACGTTCCTCTTCGCGCAGCGGCGCTGGGTGCGGCTCGGTCGGAAGCGACGGGCGTCGACCCGCAGCTGCCGGCACTCGCGGCACCCCTCGCAGGCCGGACGGTACACGACCGCGCCGAGCCGGCGGAAGTTCAGGTCCATGAAGAGCCGGTAGAAGGGCGGGGTGAGCCTCTCCGGGCGCAGAGCCACGAGGCGCGAGTCGCGGCCCGGCAGGTACGGGCAGGGCGACGGGGCCGAGGGCTCGAGGCCGAGCGAGTCCACGAGCGCTGCGAGCCGCACCCGGGCCGCGTCGGGTGGAGACGCGCCGCTCACCTCCGGCGGAGCAGGAGCGCGAGGAAGAACATCGCGCCCAGGGTCAGGATGATCGTCGCCCCCGTCGCGACGTTGAGGTGGTAGGAGGCGAAGAGGCCGAACGCCGTCCCGAGGGCGCTCAACCCGACGGCGAAGGCCGCGATCGTCCCGAGGGTCCGGCCGAGGAGGCTCGCGGTGGCAGCCGGGATCACCACGAAGGCCGAGACGAGCACGACGCCCACCGTCTTCACCCCCACCACGACCACGAGAGCGGTGAGCGCGAGGAGCAGGTACTCGAGGGCGGCGACGGGCACGCCGGAGAGCGCGGCCAGCTCGGGATCGAACGTCGCGTAGGCGAGGCGGGGCCCGGTCCACGCCAGCACGACGGCGACCAGCGCCGCCACGGCCAGGATCACGACGAGCGCTTCCGGCGACACCGCGAGGAGGCTCCCGAAGAGCAGGCCCTCGACGTTCACGGGCTGGGCGCGCGCCGAGCGCAGGCCGAGGAAGAGGATGCCGGCGGCGAAGGAGACGGCGAAGAAGACGCCCGTCGCCACGTCGCCCCCGAGGGTCGTCCGCCGGCGGACGTGCTGGATGCCGAGGGCGATCGCCACCGTGAAGGGCAGGGCGATCCAGATCGCCCGGTCCACTGCGGCGCCGAGGAGGAGGCCGAGGGCGAGGCCCCCGAACGTGGCGTGGGCGAGGCCGTCGGAGAGGAGGCCCAGCCCCCGCTGGACGACGAAGACGCCGAGGAGCGAGCCGGCGGCGCCGAGGGCGAGGCCGGCCCCGAGAGCCCGGCGCACGAAGCCCTGCGAGAGCGGCGCGAGGAGGGCGTCGAGGAGGTCGCCCATCACTCATCCTCGCACGGCGGCCCGTCGTGATCGTGGCCGCCGAAGGCGGGCCGGTCCCACTCCCGGTCCAGCACCTCGGCCGGGGGACCCCACGCGCGCACGCGGCCGTCGATGTAGACGACCCGCCTCGCGAGCCTCCGGACCGCCGCCGCGTTGTGGGTCACGAGGACGGCGGCGAGGTCCCCCCGCGCCGCCATCCCGGCGAGGAGGTCGAGGAACTCCGTCCGCCCGCGGGCGTCGACGCCGGCGGTGGGCTCGTCGAGGAGGAGGAGGGCGGGGTCGTTGACCAGGGCCCGCGCGAGGTACGCTCGCTGGAGCTCGCCTCCGGAGAGCCCGCGCACGCCCGCGTCGATGAGGCTCTCGCCTCCCACGCGGGCGAGGGCCGACCGCGCGGCCTCGCGCTCGGCCTCTGAGGTCCGCACCGGCCACGACCCGCGCCGGTTGGCGACGATCACGTCCACCACGCGGGCCGGGAACGCCGGGTTGAAGGACTTGGCCTGCGGGAGGTAGCCCACCGCGCTCCCCGCGGCCCCCGGCCGGGAGCCGAGCACCTCGATCTCTCCCGCGGAGAGGGGCAGGAGGCCGAGCGCGGCCTTCAGGAACGTGGTCTTGCCGCCACCGTTCGGCCCGCAGAGGCACGCGAACTCGCCCCGCTCGACCTCGAAGCTCACGTCGTCGAGGACGCGCCGTCCCCCGAGCGCGACGACCACGCCCCGGGCCCGCAGCGCCGCCGTCACCGGAGCGCCTCGTCCATGGCACGGGCGATGCCTCGCACGAGGTCCTCGTAGCTCGCCGCGCGCGCCCCGCCCCCGAGGGGGTCGACCTCGTGGACGACGACGCTCGCCTCGCGGGCGAGCGACTCGGCGACCTGGGGCGACATCTGCGGCTCGGTGAAGAGGGCGGCGCCCGGCGGGGCGTGGAGCTCGGCCAGGATCGCCGCCATGTGCTGCGCGGTCGGCTCCGTGCCCGGGACCGTCTGCACCACGCCCACCACCTGGAGGTTGTAGCGCGCGGCGAAGTAGAAGAGCGAGCCGTGGAAGGTGACGATCCGGCGGCGAGTCCAGGTCTCGGCCTGGCGCGAGACGTCCCCGTGGAGGGCCTGGATCGACCGCTTCGCCATCTCCCCGCGCTCGCGATAGAAGGGCCCCCCCTCGGGGTCGAGGCCGGAGAGAGCCTCCACGATCACGTCGACCGCTCGTTGGGCGCGGATGGGGTCGGTCCAGAAGTGCGGGTCGATGAAGGGCTCGGGGCGGATCACGCCCGGCGGAGCCAGGATCGGGTCCATGAGCGGGCCGAGCTCGAAGACACGGGCCTCGCCCGCGCCCGCGCTCCGGGCCAGTCCCTGCGCCCAGGGGTCGAGCCCCAGGCCGACCGCGAAGATCAGGCCCGCGTCGGCGAGGCCGGAGACGTCCTTTGGCCTGGGCTCGTACGCATGGGGGTCGAGGCCGGGGGCGAGGATCAAGCGGACGTCCAGCCGCTCGTCGGCCACGCGGCGCGTGAGGTCCCAGAGGGGGAAGACGGTGGCGGCGACCTGGAGCCGGGCCGGCGCGCTGCGGGCGCAGCCGAGGGAAGGCAGCACGGCCATCGCCGCCGACCCCGCGACCGCGACGGCGGCGAGGCCGCGGAGCCGCCCGATCGTCCCGCGGCCCGGCCGGCCGATCACCCGCAAGGCGCGAATGATAGCACCCACGCCCCCGGAGGGGATCGAACGATCCATGGCGGCGGCCCGCCCGAGGGGACACACTTCGTGCGGTTCGTCGAGATCGGAGGAGCGTCCAATGTCCACCGCCCGCTCACGCCGTGAGTTCCTGACTGCCTCGGCTCTCGGCGGCCTCGCCTTGCCCGCCGCCGCCCGCGCATCGGTCGACGCACCGAAGCCCGCCCCTCCGGCGACGGCGCCCGTTCCCGCGGCCGGCGCGCCCGTCCTGCGCAAGCGCACGCTCGGCAAGACCGGGCTCGAGGTCACCGAGGTCGCCTTCGGCTGCATGATCACGTCGGACCAGAGCGTGATCGAGCGGGCCGCCGACCTCGGCGTGAACCTCTTCGACACCGCCCGCGTCTACCAGGGCGGCAACAACGAGCGCCTCGTCGGCGCCGCCCTCAAGGGCCGGCGCGACAAGGTCCACATCTCGACCAAGACCGTCGGCGGCACGAAGGCCGAGGCCCTCGGCCACCTCGAGGAGAGCCTGCGCCAGCTCGGCACCGACCACGTCGACATCTGGTACCTCCACGGCAAGAGCTCCGCGGCCGGCCTCACCGACGACCTCCTGGACGCGCAGCGCACGGCGAAGGAGCAGGGCAAGATCCGCTTCGCCGGCGTGAGCTGCCACTCCGGGCACGCCGAGGTCGTGCCCGCCGCCATCGAGAAGAAGCTCGACGTCGTGCTCCTCACCTACAACTTCACGATGGGCGACCGCAACGACGCGCTCATGCAGTCGCTGCACGACGCCGGCCTGGGGGTCGTGGCCATGAAAGTGATGGCGGGCGGTCGCGGGCCGGACGCGGCGGCCGCGCGCGAGAAGCTGGCCGCGCAGGGCGGGATGCTCTCCGCCCTCAAGTGGTCGCTGCGGAAGCCTTTCGTGCACGCGACCATCCCCAGCACGACCGACATGGCCCAGCTCGACGAGAACCTCCGGGCCATGGCCGAGCCGTGGACGAAGGAGGACGAGCAGAGGCTCGTGGCCCGGCGCGAGCAGATCCGTCCCGACGACTGCTCGATGTGCGGCCGGTGCGAGGGCGCGTGCCCGAAGGGCCTGCCCGTCGCCGACGTGCTGCGCTACCTGACCTACGCCGACGGTTACGGGCACTTCGCCCTCGGCCGCGAGCACTTCCTCGCCCTGCCGGCCGCGCTCCGCGACGTCCGGTGCGGCGACTGCGCGGCGTGCGCGGTCCGCTGCCCGGAGGGCGTCGAGGTGGCGCGCCGAGTCGGCCGGGCCCAGTCCCTGTTCGCCTGATGCCGGCTGGCACCCGCGCCGCGGCGCGCGAGGGAGGGGCCGGCGCCGCGCTACGGCAGCCGGCCCGCGAGCGCGCCCGCGAGCGCCGTCGCGTCGGTTTCCGTGGAGGCGTTCGCGACGCCGGCGACGCGGGGGCCCTTTCGGAAGAGGAGCAGCCGGCCGAGGTACTGGTCCTGCGCGGAGAAGGCGTCGTCGCCGACGCCGGCGACGGAGGCCGACCCCGCGAATCGGGCGCGCAGCTTCTCCATCGTGGCCGCCGCGGCCTGCGGGCTCGCCTCCGGCACGACGAACGCCCGCCCCGCCGCGTACTTCCCCACGAACCCCGTCTTCAGCAGCCGCAGGCCGAGGACGCTCTCCGGCACGAGCCGGACCGAGTCAGGCTCGAGGCCGTCGCGCGGGAACCACGCCACGGCTTCGGGCACCCGGCCCTCGCCGGGGACGCGGGGCTCGAGCGCCCTCACGAAGGCGCGGAGGACGTCACGGTGGTCCTTGTCCGGGCTCGCCGCGATCTCGACGTAGTAGCGCCCCTTCGCGAAGGTGGCCCGGCGCGGCAAGACCTGTCCGCCGGAGCCGATCGTCTCGATCGGCGATCGCTGGTCCCGGTTCGTGACGAAGACGCCCCAGGCCCGGTCGGGGTCGCCCATCTCCGACACGTCGATCACGAGCTGGTCCGAGGCGGCGTTCACGCACGTCACGCCCTGCATGAGCGTGAAGCCGTAGGCGAAGTAGCCCTCGGAGTTGCCGTCCATGTAGTCGAAGAGGGTCTCGCGGTCGTAGCTACGCGCGGGGCCCTGCACCGTCCAGCCGGGAACGGCGCAGTCGGGGGTCGGAAACGCCGCGAGGAGGGCCTGGGCGGCGAGAACGACGGCGGGCAGTGGCGTCATCGGGCTGGAGTATAGGCCGGAGGGGAAGAGATGGCTCCCGGTTTGTCGCGGCGGGGATTCCTGAGGCTCTCGGCGGGGGCGGCGGGCGCGGCGGCGGCCGCGCCCCGGCTGCTCCGCGCCGCGGCGGCGCCGGTGTCACAGAGCGTGGTCGGCCTCGTCCGGGGCGAGAGCCGGCGCAAGAACGTGACCGAGGCGCTCTCGCTCGTCGAGGACCGGATCCTGCCCGTCCTGCGGCAGAGGAAGTACGTCGTCGTCAAGCCGAACGTGGTCTCGCTCATCCAGCCCCTGGCCGCGAGTCACGCCGACGCCCTCCACGGCATCCTCGATTTCCTCGCGCCCCGCTTTAAGGGGCCGGTCGTGATCGCCGAGTCCTCGGCCGCCAACACCTTCTCGGGCTACGAGCAGTTCGGCTACACGAAGGTCCCGGCGGAGCACAAGGAGCGCGAGGTCTCCCTCGTCGACCTCAACGCCGAGGGCCGGTACGAGACGCTCCAGATCCTCGACGACCACCTCCACCTCCAGCCGGTGCGCCTCGCGGCGCGGCTCCTCGACCCGGATGCCTACGTGATCTGCGCGGCGGCCCTGAAGACGCACAACGCCGTGGTGGCGACGCTCTCGATCAAGAACATGGCCCTCGGGGCGCCGCTGCGGAGCGGGCCGAAGGAGAGCCGAGCCTGGAGCGACAAGCGGCGCTACCACGTCGGCATCCGCCAGATGCATTACGACATCCTGCTCACCGCGCAGCGCATGCGGCCTTTCTGGGGCGCTACGGTGATCGACGGCTTCGAGGGCATGGAGGGCAACGGCCCCAACTCCGGCCTCCCGGTGCCCTCCCGCCTGGCCATCGCCTCCACCGACTACGTGGCCGCCGACCGGGTGGGCGTCGAGGCCATGGGCATCAACCCCGACTGGGTCGGCTACCTCGGCTACTGCGGCCTCACCGGCGTCGGCCAGTACGACCTCACGAAGATCGACGTGCGCGGAGCGAGGATCGCCGAGGTCCAGCGCCGCTACCAGCTCCACGAGGACATCGAGCGGATGCTCGAGTGGATGGGGCCGATGAAGGAGCTGCCCCAGCCGCTCGGCTGATCAGCCGGCCGGTCTCCGGCACACGACGACGTACTCCCGGGAGCCCGCGGTGAGGGGGCCGTCCGCGAAGTCCCCGTGGATCGCCTCCAGAGTGAGGCTCGAGCGGGCCACCAGGTGCTCGATCTCGAACCGGAAGAAGAAGCGCATCTCGAACTCCCAGTCGGCGCGTCGCTCTCCGTCCTCTTCCTCCCACACGAAGCCCATGCGGACCCGGTTGGTCTGGCGGGAGAGGTCGGCGGGCGCGGAGGAGACGATCCGCCGGAGCCGGCGGCCGGGGGCGTGCTCTCCCTCGAAATCGGTCGTCTCGGGCATCCCCTCGAGGAGGAGCTCGAGGCTCGGGACGTAGAGGTCGAAGACGAAGGCGCCTCCCGGCACGAGGCAGCCGTGCACGGCCTCGAGGAGGCACAGCTGGTCCCTCGTTTCGTGCACGTGCGACAGGACCCGGAAGGGAGCGCACACGAGGGCGTAGCGCCGGTCCGCCCGCAGGTGGACGGCGTCGGCGACCCACACCCTGTCCTGGTCCGCGGGGTCGAGCTTCGCCCGGCACCGCTCGACCATCGCCGGGCTCACGTCGATCCCCCGGGCGTCGATCCCGCGGCGCCGGGCTTCGGCGAGGAGCCGTCCGGTGCCGACACCCATCTCCAGCACCGGCCCTCCCGCGGCCGCCATCCGCTCGAGGTACCAGGTGTTGTCGACCCCGTCGCGCACCTGCGCGTAGACCACGTCGTAGAAGCGCGCGACGAAGTCGGGGTAGGGCTCGCTCATGCTCCCCCTTTCCCTGCGGCCGGCCGGTGGTGGGCACCCTCCGGGCAGAGGTAGCATCCGCGAGGATGCCACCGCCGGTCCGGCTGCGCTACCGCTTCGCGGACCTCGTGCTCTCTCCCGCGCGGCGCTCGCTCCGGCGGGGCGGGCACGACGTGCCTCTCATCCCGCGCTACCTCGATCTCTTGATCCTCCTCGTGGAGCGGCGGGACGTCGCTCTCCACCGCCGCGAGATCTTCGACCGCGTCTGGGCCGACGTCGTCGTGTCCGACGGCGCGCTCTCCCAGGCCATCCGCACCTTGCGCCGCGCGCTCGGCGAGGACGCCGACCGGCCGTTCATCCGCACCGTCTCCCGCCACGGCTACCGATTCGTCTGCCCGGTGGCCGAGGAGGAGGACGACGGGCCCGACCCCGCCGCCGCGGACGCGCCCGAGACGCCGATTCCGGCCGAAGGTGCGCTGGCGAACGGCGACGCCGCGCCGATGGACCTCGCGCACGCTCGCCTGCGGCTCGAGCGGGCGGGGCGTCTCGCCGGCTCGCGCTGGGCGTCCGCTTCGGCGGGAGGGGCGGCCGCGGGGGCCGTGGCCGGCCTCCTCGGCGGCCTCGCGATGGCCGCGCTCGGCGGCCCGGCCGACCTCTCGCTGCTGGGCTCGCTCGCCCTCGTGGGGGCCATCGTCGCCGGGATCGGCGCGGCCGGCGTCGGCTTCGGCCTGGCCGCCGCGGAGGCGATCGTCCGCTCGGGGCGGACTCCGGCGCTCGCCGTCCTCGGCGCGGCCGGGGGTGGCCTCGTCGGCTTCGTGTCCGGGCGCATGGTGTCCGGGCTCGTGGCCGCGCTCTTCGGTCTGGACCGGCCGGCGATCGGCGGCGGCCTCGAGGGACTCTGCCTCGGCGCCGCGGCCGGCCTCGGGTTCGGCCTCGCCACCCGGCGCACGGTGGACGGCGCGGCCGCCCCTCGCGGTCGCGGTCGCCTCGTCGCGGTCGCCGCCACCGCGGTGGCCTGCGCTCTCGCGGGGGCCGCCCTGTCCTCCGGCGGCGGGCGGCTGGGCGCCGCGAGCCTCGACGCGATCGTCGGCGGGTTCCCCTCGACCCGCGTGCGGCTGGCCGCGATCGGACGGCTGTTCGGCGAGAGTGGCCTCGGTCCCCGGTCGAGGACCGCCCTCGGCTTCGGCGAGGGCCTCCTGTTCGGGGCCGGCCTCGCCGCCGGCCTCGCCCGCCGCTCCAACCGCGTCGCGGGCAGCTGAGTCTCGACCGCTCACGGACTCACACGATCGTCGAGGCTCGGCGCCGGCGGGCCGTCGACGGTCAGGATGCTCCCGCCTCCGCGATCGACGCGCCGCAGCGGGCGCAGTTCCTCCAGCCCGCCTCCAGCGGCTGACGGCACTGCGGGCAGGAAGCCCGCACCGGCGCGCCGCAGCTCGCGCAGAAGGAGTGCCCCTTCCTCGCCGGGGTCCCGCACTTCGGGCAGGGCACGGGGACCGGGTCGCGGAGGATGAAGTAGAGGATGATCCCGATCCCGTTCGGGATGAAGACGGCGAGGAGAGTCCACAGCACGTGGTTCATGGCGCGCCGCCGCGCGTCTCCGTAGACATAGCCCACGAGCAGCACGTAGAGGGCCATCCCCACCGCGCCGAGGGAGGCGGCGAGGAAGACGGGCATCACGAAGAGGAGGGCCTTGTGCTCGCCCTCCACCAGAAGGGGGAGGATGAAGATCGCCGCCATCAAGGAGACGAAGGCCAGGGCCACGAGGGCGGCCGTCCATCGCGCCCCGGCGGGAACGAGCGCCCACTCCTGCTCGAAGCGGGTCATGCGATCCTCCCTTCCTCTCTCGCGCGCCGGCCGAGGAGCGCCGCGGCCACGGCGGCCGAGAACCATCCGGCGACCAGGTAGGCCCCGTACCACGCGGCCGTCGGTCCGACCGACCGCTCGAGACGCAGGGCCAGGACGCCTTTCACGAGGTCGACCACCACCCAGGACAGCACCGCCAGCGTCCATGAGAAGGCGACCAGGAAGCCGAGGGCCGCCCGGTTCCACGCCCTCTCCGACCGCTCGGCCCGGTGCTCCTCGGCCGCCTCCACCGTTCGCGCGACGAGGGCCGCGGACGGCTTCGGTGCCGGTAGCCGTCCCAGCTCCGCCGCCAGCAGGCGCCACGCGGCGGCCTCGCCCGCGCACGCCGGGCACTCCGCCAGGTGCGTCTCCACCCGCGCCGCCTCGGCGGCGTCGAGCGCCCCCGCCGCTTCGAGGGCGAGGAGGTCCCTCGCGTGGCCGCTCACCGCCACTCCTCGGCCGGCGCCCGCGCGAGCAGCCGGGCGCGCAGGCGGGCGAGGGCCCGGTAGAGGCGCGCCTTCGCGGTGGGGACCGGCACGCCGAGCGTCGCCGCGAGCTGCGGCAAGGCCTGCTCCTCCTCGAAGCGCAGCGACAGCACCTCGCGGTCGAGGGGGGCGAGGGCCGCCACCGCCTCGGCCAGCCGGGCGCGACGCTGGGCGGCGGCCGCGAAGGCGAGCGGGTCGGCGTCCGCGCCGGCCGCGGGCTCGGCCCCTTCGTCGAGGCCTTCCGGCCGGCGGCGCCGGAGCTGGTCGAGGGCGAGATGGCGGGCGACGGCGAGAAGCCAGGGCGCGAAGGGCCGCGACCGGTCGTAGCGGGCGATCCGCTCCGCCACCCGCACCCAGGTCTGCTGGAACACGTCCTCGGCCACGGCCTCGTCTCCCAGGAATCGCAGGAGGTAACGGTAGAGGCGGTCCTGGTGCCGGCCCATCAGCCCGGCGAGACCCGCCGTGTCGCCCCGGCGCAGCCTCGCCGCGTCGTCCCGGTCCGCATCCACCGCCCCCTCCCGCTGCGGCCTTTCTACCCCCAATACGGGCGGGACGGGGGAAAGGACGCAGGGCGCCCCGGACCGCGGCGTTGCACGCCGGAGGGGCCTGCCCGAGAATGGCCCATTCGCTGGAGGAACCGCCTCATGAGCTCTATCCGCCTCGCCCTCGCCGCGTCCGCCGTCCTCGCCGTCGCCGCGGTCCCCCCCTCCGCCGCCGAGGACGCGGGGAAGATCTTCGCCAAGAGCTGCGCCCCCTGCCACGGCAAGGAGGGCGAGCCCAACGCCGTCTTCGCGAAGCAGGGCGTGCGCGACTTCAAGGACGCGGCGTGGCAGAAGGCGACGACCGACGAGCAGATCGAGAAGACGATCCGCGAAGGGAAGAAGGGCACCATGATGGCCTCCTTCGACAAGCAGTTCTCGGCCGCGGAGCTCAAGGGCCTCGTGGCCTTCATCCGCAAGCTGGGCGCGGCGAAGTAGGCGAGGGCGACCGCGCGGGCGATGCCCCGGAACGGCCCGCTCGCCGCTCCCGCTCGAGCGCACCCCGCGAGGGACACGAGATCCCCCAGGTGAGGCGCGACACGCCGACGGTGGCCGTCACCGGCCTGCTCTTCTTCCTGAGCGGCGCGGCGGCCCTCGTCTACCAGGTGGCGTGGCAGAGGATCCTCGCTCTCCACAGCGGCGTGGGCCTCTACTCCGTGGCCATGATCGTGGCCGCGTTCATGGCCGGCCTCGGGACGGGCAGCCACCTCGGGGGGCGTCTGTCCACGCGACTCGGCGGGCGGGGCGCGCTCGCCGCCTTCGCGGCGCTCGAGCTCGGCATCTCCGCCTTCGGCGCCGCGAGCACCTGGCTCTACTACGACTGGCTCTACCCGCGGGCCGTGCACCTGCCGTCTCCGTCGTGGCCGGCGGGGCTCTTGCACTTCGTGGCACTCCTCCCGCCGACGACCCTCATGGGGATGTCGCTGCCCTTCCTCGTCCGGGCCGTGGTGACGGACGTGGAGGGGGCGGGGCGGCGGATCGGCTGGCTCTACGGGGTGAACGTGCTCGGCGCCGCCGCCGGGGCCTTCGCCACTCCGTGGGTGCTGATCCCGGCCCTGGGCGTGCGCGGCGCGATCCTCGCCGCCGCCGGCGCCAACCTGGCGGTCGGTCTCGGGAGCCTGGGCCTCTTCGCCCTGCGCGCGCCGAGCGGAGGGGCCGGGGAGAAAGCGGCTCTTCCGACCGCCGCGCCACC